>Ga0078972_1002359_pt1 | contig 62966 bp, 48 predicted proteins | sample YelNatPaOPGAMG01_FD_67568 | JGI IMG/M metagenome (GOLD analysis project Ga0078972, IMG submission 67568) | Hot spring thermophilic microbial communities from Obsidian Pool, Yellowstone National Park, USA - OP-RAMG-01 (SPADES assembly) (version 2) | ecosystem: Environmental > Aquatic > Thermal... | reverse complement strand
CATCGCATCCTCCACGATTGCAATTATCGCCGAACAGCCGGGTCCTGACAAGGCCACTGAGACGGCGCGAAAGCTACCGGGTGTGGGCAATGCCTTCCGGAGCCGAGCTGCCCCTTGGCCACCTATCCCCGGCCCTCACAGGCGTTCGGACACGGTTGGTACGCGTTTGATGGTTGGCTGCCCTGGCCCTACTGCTTCGCCCCCGCTGCACAGGCTTTGGAGAGGGGGGAAACCCGGCCTGAGTGAAACAGGGAAACGCGTTTGCGCCAACTTGGCGAATGCTGTGGGCAGACCTCCTCCCCAGAAGCTTATGGGGAAAATCGTCCACATATCCGATATGTCTCTTATATCCTTGCGCTCGGCAGCTCCCGCGCCTTCTTGACAGGCCCCGTTCTGCAGCACTATCATGTGTGAAGCGGCCGGATCCGGAGATGCGGGCCTAGTTTACCAGGTGGTGCTATACATGATCAAGGTGCTTGTGGTTCACGGTCCCAACCTCAACCTCCTCGGAATCCGGGAGCCCGAAGTGTACGGTCCAGACAGCCTGGACTCGGTCAACGCCCGCATTGCCCACACCGCCAAGGAGCTTGGCATGGAGGTGCGGTGTGTGCAGCACAACTCGGAAGGCGATATCATCAACGCCATCCAAGACGCCGCAAACTGGGCAGAGGGCATCATCATCAACCCCGGAGCGTACACGCACTACAGCATAGCCATTCGCGACTGCATTGCGTCAGTGCGCCTGCCAACAATCGAGGTGCACCTCTCCAACATCTACGCCAGAGAGGAGTTCAGGTGGCATTCGGTTACCGCGCCGGTTGTTGTGGGGCAGATTTCAGGTTTGGGCGCGCACGGCTATCAACTGGCGCTCCGAGCCCTGAAAGCGATTGTGGAGGAGAAGCGCGAATGAGCGCGGCTAGGCTTGCGCGACTGCGCGAAGCAATGGCGGCGGCCGACCTACCGGCCCTCGCGATCACCAACATAGACAACCTCAGGTACCTAAGCGGCTTCACAGGAAGTGCTGGCTTGGGCCTGCTCACCCACCAACAGGCCTGGTTCCTGGCCGACCCGCGGTACGTCACCCAGGCAACCCGAGAGTGCTCCCACTTCCAGGTGGTGCCTTGCAACAACGGCTTCGTCGAGGCCCTGGCGCCCATGGTGAAGGACAGCGGCTTGCGAGTCCTCGGCTTCGAGAAGAGGCACATCACCTTCGCTGGCTACGAAGAGCTGCGAGACGCCATGACCGAAGTGCGCCTCCGTCCAGTGGTGGACCTCGTGGAGGACCTCAGGCTGGTGAAAGACGACGCTGAGATCCAGGCCATCCGCGCGGCGTGCCAGATCGCAGACGCCACGTTCTCGTACGCCCTCACGGTGATACGGCCCGGCATGAGCGAACGCGAGCTGGCCCTGGAGATCGATTGGCACATGCGCAAGCTTGGGGCCACCAAAGAAGGCTTCGATTCCATCGTGGCGGCGGGTCCCAACAGCGCCATGCCGCATGCGCATCCATCCGACCGTCCCCTGGCCGCCGGCGACTTCCTGGTGATGGATTTCGGCGCGCTGGTGAACGGCTACAACAGCGATATCACGCGCACTGTGTGCGTGGGCAAGGCGGACGAACGGCACCGCGAGGTGTACGAGGTAGTCCGGCAGGCGCAGGAGATCGGGGTAGAGGCGCTGCGGCCAGGCGTGAGGGGCGCCGACGTAGACAAGGCCTCCCGCGACTACATAGAGTCGCGCGGCTACGGCGATCGGTTTGGCCACGGACTGGGGCACGGGTTGGGCCGGCAGGTTCACGACGCCGGGGCTCTGAACAAGAAGTCCACCTTGGAGCTGAAGCCCGGCATGGTGTTCACTGTTGAGCCGGGCATCTACATCGAGGGATGGGGTGGCGTGCGCATCGAGGACGACGTGCTGGTCACCGAAAGCGGGTCGGAGCGGCTGACGACCTCGCCGCGCGAACTGATTGAGGTGTAGGCTAACGGACGATCCGGGGTCCCCGGGGCGTGCGGCAAGTCGCAGCCTGGGAAGAGGGAGCTAAGGGGGCCAGGGAGGGCGGGCGTACCGTGAGAGCTCGCAGACGGGACGATGGCTCCCGATACGGCGCTTCCTTCGGCCCCTCGTATGATGAGCGTGAGGGTGGCCAGAGCGACCGCCATCCCCACCTCCGTCCGCTGGTTGTGCTGGCGCAGGAATGCCCAGCTCGCCACCAGGCGTCCCGACGTTCGTGAGCCCTTGCGACGTACGATTCGTCGCCTCCTTGGATCGCCCGCACCCGGGTGCCATTGTTCCCTGCCTTCCCTGCAGGGCTCGGGGAGCATAAGTAGGGAAGCGACTCTCAGCGTCGAACCAAGTCTTGCAGGGCGTTCGCAGTTGCTCAGGAGGGAGGGTTCACCATGCGCCGCCAGGGAAGCGCGAGGGCCTTCACGCTCATCGAGTTGCTGGTCGTCATCGCCATCATCGCCATCCTAGCATCCATCCTGTTTCCCGTCTTCGCCAAAGCCAGGGACAAAGCCAGGCAATCGGCATGCTTCAGCAACATGAAGCAGATCGGCCTCGCGTTCATGAACTACGCGGGGGACTACGACGACGGCCTGCCGAGCAGCCACTTCGCCGCGTACATCTACCTGCTGCGCCCGTACCTCAAGGCTGTGCAGGTCTGGCGCTGCCCCAGCAACAGCGCGGGCTTCTACTACGTGCAGTACGACCACATCGACCCCAGGCGTGCGGGCCAGATCGTCAAGACCCCCGAGGTGCCCGACGGCCGGTGGCCCAACAGCTACATCATCAACGACGATGTGGTGAAGGGCACGTTCGATCGTCCTGAACGCGGGAACCTTGCAGACATCCAGTTCCCCTCCGAGACGCCCATGCTCTCCGAATCGGACTACGCCCAGCGCGCCGAAGAGGAGAACGTGGAGCACAGGGTGAGCCCGGTGGAGGCCCCCGAGACGCTCGGCGCAAAGAGCAGAACCGACTACATGGGCTCCGCTTGGTGCCACCACGTTACCCCAAGCTCGCTTGGTAGAATACACCCATGGCACAACTCCGGCGCCAACTTCGCCTACTCGGACGGCCACGCGAAGTGGCACCGGACGGTCCCGCCGCTCTACAAGTGGCTGTGCCAGCGCCCGCCCGGATTCCACGACTAGCGCGAAGAGAAGCTTTCGAGGTGCCGGGCTAACCATACGCCCAGACGCGGCTGAACGGCATCAGAGCAACGGAGGCGCAAGATGCTTAGGGAGTTCAGAGAGTTCGCGGTGCGCGGCAACATGGTGGACCTGGCGGTTGCGGTCATCATAGGCGCCGCATTTGGCAGGATCATCACTTCGCTGGTGAGCGACATCATCATGCCGCCCATCGGACTGCTCTTCGGGCGGGTGGACTTCTCCAACCTGTTCATCAACTTATCTGGTAAGCCCTATGCCACGCTGGCCGAGGCGAAGAGAGCCGGAGCAGCCACCATCAACTACGGCTCCTTCCTCAACACCGTAATCGACTTCCTGATCGTGGCCTTGGCCATCTTCCTGGTGGTGCGCTACATGAACCGCCTGAAACGGCAGCCGGAGGAGGCGCCGCCGGAGGCTAAGGAGTGCCCGTTCTGCCTCTCCACTGTGCCGCTGCGGGCCACTCGCTGCCCTCAGTGCACCTCTCAGCTGACCGCTGCCTGACGCTGGCGGGGCGGCGCCGGTCGGATCTCATCCCATCGGCTGGCCACCCACATGGCAGGTGGGTGCCAGGCCGATGGCAGCATCTCACACTCACGGAGGACGCCTAGATGACGGCACCGGTACGAATCGGAGTGGTGGGCGCGGGCAGCATCTCAGTCCGCGGCATCTTCCCTCACCTTGCCCAGGACGATGTGCAGGACAGGGTCCGCATGACCGCCGTGTGCGACCCAGTGCCGGGCAGGGCAATGGCCGCCGCCGAGAGGTTTGGTATTCCGCACGCCTTCGAGCGGTACGAGGAGCTACTGGATGCCGGCGTGGTGGACGCTGTGACCATTGCCTCGCCCATCGGCCTCCATTACCAGCAGGGCAAAATGGCCGCGGAGCGCGGCGTGCACGTCCACTTCAACAAAACGATGACCACTACCGTGGACGAGGCGGACGACCTCATTCAGACTGCGGCCGCCCACGGTGCCAAGCTGGTGTCTTCTCCAGGTGAGATGCTGCGGCCCGTGCATAAAGAGATGCGGCGGCTGATCAGGGACGGCGCCATCGGCACGGTAACCTGGGCCGCCACGGGCGCCGCCCTCGGCACCTACCACGAGGGCGAGCGGGTGCGCCACGGCGACGACGTGCTTAGCAACATCAATCCCGCCTGGTACTTCAGACGCCCCGGCGGCGGCCCCTTGTACGACATGACCGTTTACGGCCTCCACACGCTCACCGGCATCCTTGGCCCCGCCCAGCGCGTAACGGCGTTTTCAGGCATCCGCATCCCGGAGCGCGAGTTCCGCGGCCAGAAGCTTCCTACGGACATGGATGACAACACCGGAATTCTGGTGGACTTTGGCGACGCCCTATTCGCGTTTGTGTACGGCATGGCCGCTGGCGCCCTACCGGACACGTGGGGCCCCATGATCTTCGGCACAGGCGGCGTTATGCAGGGCGGCAAGCTGAACGGCAAGCCGATAGAGTACCCTGGCAAGGAGCTGGTGGATCAGTTCGGCGGGAACGCTGCGCTGCCACACGTAACTGGCCCCCACCGCCAAATGGAGGAGGCCCACGTGTTCGAGGACATCATGCAGCTGGTGGACTGGGTTCTGTACGACGTGCCAACCATCGCCACTGCGGAACACGCACGCCACGTCATCGAGATCTTCGATGCGGCCTACCGGTCGGCACAGACGGGCCGCGCGGTGGAGCTGCGCACCACCTTTGAGACATTGCCGTAGCCAGGAGACGCGAGGGTAGAGGAAAGGCCAGGGGTGGAAGGCGGTCTTGGCGCGGGATGGCTGCACATGGGTCGCCAAGCATGTTCCGCGGCCGGGCACACGCTGCTTGGGAGCGCACCGCACCGGCCGGCCTTCTTCCTGGCTGGGCTTACGCGAAGCGGCGACGCCCGCTTGGGGGTTTCACGAGGAAGGCGGGAGGCCAGGAAGAGATGGCCTAACGGGGCGGGAGATAGTGCCCTCAGCCTGCTCACAGCTCGTGTACGTGCCGCTTCCTGTGGCACAGGCTTAGAGGATGGTATCTGCGCCCGCCGAAGGAGAGGAGTGGGCGCCGGTTGGTGCCACTACCGGCTGCTTGTGTTTCTGGGAGGGAAACGGAGATGCGGCGAAAGGCCTTCACACTCATCGAACTGCTCGTTGTAATCGCTATAATCGCGATCCTGGCGGCCATCCTGTTTCCGGTGTTTGCTAAGGCGCGTGAGAAAGCGCGGCAAACCGCCTGCCTTAGCAACCAAAAGCAGATCTCCCGCGCAATGACCCTCTACCTGAACGACAACGACGAGCTGTTCCCGGGCTACACGTTGGTGCAGGGCTCTTGGACCGGCTGGCTGTGGCCTACCGCCCTCAAACCGTATATCAAGTTCGACCCGAAGTCCGAAAGCAACGTGTACTGGTGCCCCAGCACCACCGGCGTGGGCGGCAAGGTTAGCGCCACGTGGGGAAGCGCTCACACCGGCTGGACTGTTGTGTGGGGCGGTCCGTGGAAGGCGGAGGAATCTGGCTCTTACTGCCACAACGGTTGGACCTACGGCTACGGGGAGACGGAGTTCAAGGACCCCGCCTCCACTCCGTTCGACACGGACGGTCTGTGGATCGACTCCTGGCCGGAGAAGGGCGAGGCGCTGCCGAAGGACCGCGAGTGGGGGCAGGATAGCGGCATGGGCCGGATCGCGCTCAACCGCCACAACGGCGGCATCACCGTTACGTTTGCGGATGGCCACACCAAGTGGGTAACGCTTGAGAAGCTTCCCACGCTGGACTGGCATCCGTACCCGAACTCGCCGTTCCGCGCAGGTGTGCAAAACGGCAGCGAGTGATTCCGAGCCGGCGCTTGGCCAGCGACGCGTCCTGTGGTGGGACGGAAGAGAGCCTGGCAGACTTCCGTCCCACGGCTAGTCGGTCGCGGTTGACCTCAGCGGGATGCGCGCCACACGTCACCCGCCGCTGCCAGCAGCTTCTCCGCCGTCCACGCGTGCCTGCCTGGCGCGGGAAGCGAGCCACCCGGGCTTGCCACAAAGAAGCTCAGCTCCCTAAGTCCGCCTGCAGGTAGCTCCACGTTGTACTCCAGCTTCCCGTACCCGTACAGCGATTGATCCTCGCTGCCGCCGCAATCCACGTAGCGAGTGGCTTTTTGGCTGGCCCTGCCCGACGTCACCTCCTCCAACGGCGGCGTCTGGCCGGGTGGGAAGAGCCAGATGACGTTCAGGATTGGGTTCTGGTCCGGCGATGTTGGGTCGGGTGTAACGCCGACGTCCAACCAGCCGTCGCCGTTGGCGTCTCGGGCGTGGAACAGGAGGGCGCCTGGCTTGTGACGCCCCCACCTGGCGATCGGGTCCACCGCCTGCTTAGCGGCGCCCTCAACCTGGCAGATGATGGCCCGTTGGCCGGGCTGGCTCCAGAAGCTCTCGCACAGGCCAAGCACCACGTCCGCGGCCGCGTTGGGCTCCACGGCGAACCTGTATGCAATGGGCACGCCGCCCAAGCCAGCGCGGATGTTGCGGTAGGCCGGGTCGCAGTCGCCCTCGGGGGTGGCCCAGCCCGGCATCGAGACGGCATCATCGGCGTAGCCCCACGGGCGCGTTTGGCGGTTGAGCGTCGGGGTTTCGGTAAGCAGCATCACTGTGCCACCGCCCACCGTCACTGCACGCTGGCTGATCTGTGCGCCTTCGGGGAGGTCAACGCGGAGGGTGAAGCTTGCTGGCTTGCCGATGCGCTCCTCCATCCTAACCGTCAGCACATCGAACCCGGACGGCCAAGCTGGCCCTCTGAAGGCGGTGAGGGTGAGAGTCACCTGTCCGCACTGCTGTCTGACCTCGGCGGCGGGCACCTTGCCTGCGAGCCGGGTGGCTGTAACCATCTTCTTGCCAGCGGGCTGCACTGCGGCGCCATCGAGGGTTACGCCCACCGATCCCCAATCCTCAACGAGCCGGCCGGCGGCGTCCACCCGGGAGTCGGGGAGGCCAGCTAGGCCAAACGTTGCGCCCTGCTGTTGGGCCGCGGTGGGCAGCAGCGAGAGAGCCATCAGCGCCGCAACGGCACACAGCGCTCGCATGGCTAGGCGCTCCTCTCGTCGGTGTGCGGGCTGCGCTCTGGCGAATGAATGGTGCGTATGCCATACAGCTGGCAGAACGAGGCAACCTCTCGCTTGAAGTTACCCAGCACCACCGCTTGGTGGAAGCCGAGGACGTCGCGGGAGTCCTCCACGTTGTCTATCTTGATGCCAACGGAGGTCCTGCACCCACCGGCGGGAGGGGTTGGGATGTTGCTCACCACGGTGCCAGTATCGAGTATGAGCTCGTCGGTGTTGTTGAAGCGGACAAGGGTAACCGGCTCGCCGACGGGCCACAGCACCTGCATGGAGACGCCCAGCGCCGACTCGGAGTGGTTGCGCAGGATGTACGGCACGGCCGGCTTGTCGAATCCGCGAAGCCGGGTGCCAGAGGTGCAGTGCGCCGCGATAAGGAGGTTCTTCGCCGTTTCGGCCACGGGGTCGTTGAGGAACGACGGTCTATCCAGCAGGTAGCTGGTGAGCATGAGCGACATGGCGCCGAACAGGTCCGCCTCGCAGCCAGCGGTGATGCCGTTGTCCTGTAGGATGGTCCACGCGCCGCATGGTGGCGTGGGAACCAACTTGGCGCCAACCATCCCCAAGCAGTCCATGGAGAGCGCGTTGGCGTGCTCCGAGGCCATTAGGCGCTTTGCGGCAACGTATGCGCGCGCTGAGTTCAGCGAGTCCTCCATGGTGGGCTCCACGATGCGCTTGGCGTGCCTTCGCTGATCGGCGGCCACGTCACGGACCTCCTTGGTGACCGGCACCGTCTCGAACAGCTCGTTGAAGGTGCGTCTGGGGATGGCGCGCACCTTGGTGCCCAGCCTGTCCAGCACGGTCTCGTTGCGCTGTTCGCCCTGGATCCAGAGGATGCGGGTCTCCTCGTAGCGGCGCTTGGCCCTCACCATGCGCATGCCATCTTCGACGGCAGACCACTCTAGGGTGGACGCAACGTACACACCCGGCCGCCTTGAAATGCCGGCCACGTGGCCGGTGAACGAGGTGCCGATCGGTGAGAAGACCAGGAGAGGGGATCCAGCGGAGGAAGCGAGAGCATCGACCCATCCCCAGCAGTTCATGTGCTGGAGGATGACCAGCAGTCCATCTGGCCGCTTCGCCTTCATGGTGGAGATGAGCGCGTCCAGCCCGGCCTGGTCCTGAACGGGGCTTTGGGCCACCTCGACGTCGATGCCGAGCTGCTTGGCGGAGGTATCGAGCTTGGCCAGGTACTCCTTCTGGCGCCGATCTAGGTCGTAAGCGGTGCCGGGCCAGCCAAGCCAGTACGGCCTGGGCTGCTGGAGGATGGCGGCGTATATGCTGACCTTTGGCTTTGGCCGCAGGCTAGCCACGGGGACGTAGTCGGAATCGCCATCGGCGGCGAGGGTGGGTAGTGCACCACCCAGCATTCCCGCGCCTATAGCGGCTGCGGAGAACAGCTTGAGGCACTCGCGGCGGGTTACGCAGCATCCGCACCCCGTTCCGTCGTGCCCGCCAACGGAGACCTTCCCGAACTCAGCCATGGTACAGACTCCTTGCGCATATCCATAGTTGCTGGCGGCGGAGCGTTGGGCCCGCCGAGTGAGTGGACCGCAAAGGCCCGCTAGCGGTGCGCCGCCCACCGCGCTATCGAGCACCAGGAAGCTGTTCCACGCCGCACGGCCGTCTCCTCCACGGCGGCCGCTTTGGCCCGTTGGTTGGGGTGCCGAGCCCTCAACCTGGCGCGAAGTCGTATATTCGCTGCTGCAGAACCACGCTTGCCACGCTCCAGAAGGCCCCTGTGGCGTACTGACCGAGCACCAGACCGAACATCACCGGCAGAAGCAAGCGATACAGCCTGTAGCCGCCATACCGCAGCACCAGGACCTTGATGGCCCACGCCAGCATGATGGCGAACCAGAAATACTCGGCGCCGAAGCTAGTGCTGATGGCGTAGCCCGCGGGGTGGAAAGGCCACCACACGAAGTAGGTGCGCATGTACGTGAGGAAGCAGGTGAACAGGAACCCGGCAAAGACGAACGCCATAGCCGCCTTGTCCGGCCTCTGCGGGGTCTCCATGCGAGAGGCAAGCTCTTGCCACTGGCCCCACGCATGCATTATGAGGGCATTGCCGGTTGCGCCCACATGGTAGTGGAGGTGCAGCGTGGCCCAATAGGTGGCCAGCGCGCCAAACACGAGCGCCAGCCCCATGGCGATGCCCATACCCCTGTAGTTCATGCCGGTGCGCTCCGCCATCTTCATCGCTTCCATCTGGTACGGCCACGGCTGCGTTCGGTAGCCGCGGCCCGTGAACCAGTAGAAGAGGGGCACCATGGTGAGGTTCTGACCGCCCAGCATCTGCGTGCCCGCAAAGTCCACCATGATGAGCGGCACGTTCATCCCAGCCATCTCGTGCGCCGGGGGGCCCAGCTCCGCCCTCACTCGTATGATGCCTATTGCCAGCACGAGGTACATGGCGAAGTAGATGGCTATGAAGATGGGGCTCATGTTCGCGCGGAGGCAGAAGAACACGATGAACGCCATGCCCAGCACAAACGCAATGGCGGCCTGCCGGTAGGTGAGCGGCTCGTTGGTGTCATCAAGCTCCGACTCCAGGCCCAGTATCCTCCTCCCAACCTGTGCAAGGTGCTTGCGGGCGGTGTACATGGCGAAGATGAAGATGGCCAGCCACGCCCCGTAGGTCTGCTCCGCGAAGTACGGCATTCTCGGCGCGTAGTTCGCCGCACCCAAGGCCGCCGAAGCCACCAGCTGCACCTTGTTGAAAATGTAGAAGAACCACAGGGAGAAGGAGAGGTCCACCGGCAGCAGATAGCCCAACCCCACGATGAACGGGTACATGGGCACCGGCATTCCCCCGACTGCGTTCCACGGCGGCTGGGTGAAGTAGCGCCCCCAATCGACCTCGTCGTGGCGGATGGTGAAGTACGGCAGCGCTGGGATCATGCCGTGCAGGCCGTTGATGAGGTTGACCGCTGCGCCCAGAGCAAACCCCAGCCATAGCATGCGGCTTGTGAACAGGGCGGACGACCCTCCGCCCTGCGTTATGGCCAGCGGCAACTCCACCAACGGAAAGCTTAGCTTCTCGTTCTCGGTCCACTGCTTGCGCAGGAAAACGTTGATGGATAGCATCACCATGCCCAAGGCCACGATGAATGCGCACCACCACAGCACGGGCCATAGCCACGCATCCAGGTGGGCCTTGGTGTAGAGCGTCGATGCGCCCTCGTAGTACGGCCTCAGCACGTCGATGTCGCTGACCGTGAGCCATTTGGGGATGAAGCGGTGGAACAATGCCGCCCACTTGTTCTCCTGCGTTGCGTACCAGAAGGGGTGGGTCATTGCCGGAATGCCCAGCTGGAGCGAATCGTGGCCGGCAAGGGCGGAGGCCAGCGAGAGCATCACGTAGATGACGATGAACTCCGACTGCGTGAGCGCGTACTTGGGTGCATACCGCTTGAGGCCGAGGTTGATGAGCACCAGCACGAATATGTTGAAGACCACGTTCCACATTATGGACATGGCCGTGGGGTGCCCGGAATGCCAGATCCCCTCTACCGTCATGATCCAGTAGGTGTTCAGCGGGATCAGGACGAGGCCTATGATGATGGAGCGCCATGTGACGACCGCGAGGGGCGGCGGGGAGTCGTCTGTACGGCTTGGCCCTCCGCCAATTCCGCTCAACAGGCCATCTTGTTGGCCCTTGGTGCTGCTATGCGGCATTTAGAACCTCCAGAGCGCGGGGGCAACGCTCAACGCCCGGTGGGCGCCGGCGATCTGGCGTGCCAGCGGCTCATCCCATAAGGCCGTAGTAGCGGGCCATCCAATACGGCAGAAGGAAGAACGTGCCGTCGTCCTCCTCGCGCCCGCCAGATCCGTCGTCCAGCCGATACGGGTTTCCGTTCCACTTCATAACCGCTCGCTCCGCCGGGCTTACCGGGCTGACGGACTGCGGCTCTCCGAACCGGCCGGCCTCCGTGTCAAGCACAACGTCGCTTCTGGCGCTGTTGCGCATGTCCCAGGTCACGAGATCCATGGGCACCTCCCGCAGTGTGAGCTCGGCCTCGTCTATCCCTTCGCGGTCGCCAGTGAGGGCGGAGTAGATCACGTTGTAGAGCGGGCATGCCTCCGGCCTTTCGATCTGCCAGCTCCGCCGCAGGCTAATGCGGTAGAGCCGCAGCAGGTCTGGGTCGGTCTCGTACATCAGGAGGGGGTAGTAAGCCAGAAACGCCAGCTCATCGTCGGAGTGGTTCACGTGGCCGGGAGCGGTTATCTTCTGCTTGACGGTGTTGAGGGCATAATGGTGGTTGCGCACTAGGCGGATATAGGCGTCTTGGAACCGCTCCTCGCCGGTTAGGTGGTAAGCAGCCTTGAGGTGGGAGAGTATCTCCAGCGAGTTGAGGCCGCGCTGCGCCTCCCAGGGGCCGTTCAGCATCTCGGGGCTGAAGATGCCCCAGGTGGTGGGTTTGCCGTCAACGTCCACCAGGAGAAACCCGTTTCGAAGGAGGTGGTCTGCTATGGCGCCCGCCGCCTCCGCGATGCGCCTTTTCTCCTCGCCGCGCGCCACCAGGTCGTGGTACACGGAGAACGCGAAGAAGTGGCCGTCGATCTCGTCGGAGCTTGTGTCGCCCTTCCACTCGCCTGAACCATCCGCGGCCGGATGCCATTCGCCGTCCGACTTGAGCACGCGCTCTCCGGCGCACACGTAGGCGCGGGCGGGGAAGCCGGGAATGCCGGTGACCTTCTGCAGGCGTATCAGTGCCTCAACTGACTCCTTGGCGTTGGCGCGGGCATCCTCCGCACGGGTTACGGCGTATCTATACGACTCCGCTGCCACGTAGAGGGCGGTCCAGAGCCCGTCGTTGTCGCTTGCCTCGTGCATGAAGCTATCCACGTTCCCCGGCTCCTGGAGCACGCACGAGGCCACGTACCCCAGACGTACGTGTCTGGCCCGCAGACGGCGGTGGAAGAGGTCGGCCTTTGCCAGCAGCGTTGTCTCCGACGCGGCGATCACGCCAATGCCGTTGGGGGTGCCCACCCACACGGAGCCATCGCCAGCCACGGCCACGCAGGTGGCGTCGTCCGCCGGCAGCCAGCGACGGCCGGAGAACAGCCGCCACCGCCCATCCACGCAGGCTATGGCGCCCAGGGCGGTTGCGGCCCAAATGGAGCGGCCGGCAAGCGCAACGGCCCTCACGTCCTCGCACGGCAGGCCGTCGGGCCCGCGTAAGGTTTCCTGGAAGCCGGTTGAGAGGATGGGCAGCCCTGAATCTATAGCCGCGTTGGTGCTATATGGGGACGACGGCTGATGTCCAGGCGCCACAGCCGTGATGATTGTCAGCCCTGCGTTTGTGGCCACGTAGATGTGGCCGTGCGAGTCTACGGCGATGTCGCGCACCGGGGCATCGCCAAGGCCGTCTGGCGTTAGGCACTCCCAAGAGCCATCCACCAAGCGCCATATCGAGTTGGCGGATGCCACGTACAGGTTGCCTGCCGGATCGGCGGCGGCGGACACCAGCATGGGACCCGGGCCGTCCAGGGCGAGGTGAGGCTCCTCCACCCACGTCACCAGCGAGGGGCCAACCGCGGCGGTGCGCTCGGCGGTGGGAACCAGCTTCAGCACGGGAACCGAGAGCTTGCGGCGGTCCAGCACGTGCGTCGCCCCGCCCTCGCCCGCCACCACGTAGCTCACGGTATCCCCCAGCGCGGCCCAGGCCGCTCCGGAACGGGCTGCACACGTGGAGACTGGCCCTTCCGCCCCGACAACCCGCCTCATTTGGGGCGGCTCGCCCGCGGTGGCGATCCAAAGCCCGTCCTCCGTGCCAACCCACACGGTCTCGTCGTAGGCGGCAACGCAGGTCACGGGCCGACGTGGGGCTCCGGCAGGGAGGGCGCGTTGGTACTGGATGAAGACGTGGGCAAGAGTGCTGTTCATGGCGCGAATCCTGGAGCAAGGCTGGTGGCACAGCGTCGGTGTTGGCAACGAGGAGCTGGACATCGCACGAGGGAACACCCCCAACGCATCAATGCCAATCTGTTCGCGGCAGCCGCAGCGGCCCTGGGTCCCTCTCAGCTCGGATCGGGTGCGCGGCATAGCTTGCCACGGCCAGCGTCGGAGCTGGGCTGCTTCGGGGTTCGCAAGCGGTGGGCGCTCGGCATCCGGCGCTGGCGTCTCAATGCCCGGTTCGATGCGTCCGCGGCGCATCCTTCGCCAACACCGGCTCTCGGGGCGTGGACATGAGCGGCAAAAAGTGGGAGAGGGGTGGCGGAGCCGGGGTGAGGGCAACCGCTCCTCTTGCTTCCCCTCACCCCCCAGCTCCCTCTCCCACCGCGCAACCTTGGGGAGAGGGGGAGCCTACCGCACCTCACTGGCTTACACGATGGAACCACGCCTCCCCTCTCCCGGAAAGTGCGAGGGGGGTAGGGGTGAGGGCAACCACGAGCCTTGCCTAGTCGCCTCTTCCATCATGCAAGGGCCGGCGAACGATGCCATGCATCAGCCGCCATATCGCCATGCGTTAGCGCGCGTCACCCAGTTCCCTCACCCCAACGCCTTGGGAGTGACGAAGCTCCCGGCGATGCCACGCCGCTCTGCTCCGGGTCCTCTCTGCCTTGGCACTCAGCTTCTTGGGGGAAGGGCGGCTTCGCACTATGCGTATGGGAGTACCCTTGTCAACCCAGTAGTAGAACCACCTGGCGGGGTTGCCACGCCTCAGGGGCAGGCGAATGCAACCGTGCGATGCCGGCCTGCGCGGCACCGATTGGAAGCCGTGGATGAAGATGTGGCCGGCGAGGTGCACGCTGTACGGCATCGGCGCGTTGTCGTACAGCCTGGACCGGTGCATGCGCTGCCGCCAATCGGCGTGGTACAGCCCGGCGGGGGTGCTCTTGCCGATCCTCCCGGTGCTCACCCGGCTTGACAGGACAAGCCTTCCCCCTTGGTAGGCCTTCAGCCGCTGCCGCGTCAGGTCGATCACCACGCCTTTCGCCCCCCGGTGCACCCAGAGCGTCTTGCCGCCAGCTTCCACCCGCATCAGTTGGCGAGCGGGGTTCCACTGCAGCTTGGCGCCGTACTGCGCCAACGCCTGCAGTGGGATGAGGGTTGCGCCGTCAACCAGATGGTGTACCACTTTGGGATCCACCGGCTTTCCGCGCAGCAGCAGGGCCTCCTCCTCATCATCGCGAGCGAGCGGCCATCCCAACGCCCCGGCGACCTCATGCACGGGAAGGTAGAGGATGTCTGGGTAGCGCGCGAACGTTATCGCTTCGTGCACACGAACTGCAGGGGAGTGCACGGGCGCACCGGATCGCGCGGGTGAGGCGCAACCGGGGCCCACCGTTAGCAAAGTGCATGCAAGAGCGCACGTCAACTGCTTCATCAAACCCTCCTGCCGTGACCGTGAGGCAACCTGACGTTCGAACGGCGGCGGACGGCATTCGAGCCGTTCTGGGCGCGGCTCGAACACAAGCACGCACAATAGCATACCCATCAGACAGCGATGGCTTGCACAATGCCGACAAAGCGCGTGCCAAAACGGGGGGTAAAGCCCCACTCAAGGTGGAATGTTGTAACGTCGGCGAGTTGGCGGCCCACCCGCCGCCGTGACCGCGGGCTATTTCAACATGGCGCTTCGAAATGGCGATCGATCGGACCTGAATCCGGCTTCCTCGCAGGGGCGCTCCGCCGTCGCCGTGAGCATGGCCGACCCAGAACGCGCCCACCGTCACCCTTCAGCTTTCGCCAGCACGCCGGTGCGCTGGTGGACCATTCTGTTGGGCTTGGCGCTGCTTCCCCCGAACGCATACTGGATCGCCCAAATGGAGGAGGTGCGCCAGGGGCCGTACCCCACCATCATCTCGCTGTTCGCCAACTGTGTGTTCGCCCTTCTGCTGCTGCAGCTTGCAAACCGTCCTCTCAAGAGGTGGGTTCCGCGGGCGGCGCTCAGCCGAGCAGAGCTGCTGACGGTGTATACCATGCTCTGCATCGGGTCTGCGCTCTCCGGTCTGGATATGATCCCCGTCCTCATGCAGATGATGGGCCACCCGTTTCGGTTCGCGGACGCGTCCAACGGCTGGATGGGGCTGTTTGGCCGCTACCTCCCGCGGCCCCTGATGGTGAGCGACCCCGATGTGCTGCGCTCCTTCTACAGCGGCAGCGACAGCCTCTACCGCGCGGCTTACCTGCGGGCGTGGCTGCCACCCGTGCTCAGGTGGTGCCTCTTCATCTTCGCCCTGCTGTTCGTGATGTTCTGTATCAGCGTGATCGTCCGGCGGCAGTGGATGGATCGTGAGCGGCTCACATTCCCCATTGTAATGCTCCCTCTGCATATGACGGAGGAGGGCGGACGGTTTTGGCGCAACGGCCTTCTCTGGATCGGCATCGGCGTCGCGGGCGGCATCGACCTGCTTGCTGGCCTCAACTTCCTCTTCCCCTCCATTCCGTTCCTCAACGTGAAGCACGTGGACCTCCTGCCTTACATAAGGCAGAAGCCGTGGAACGCCGTTGGGTGGACTCCCTACTCCCTCTATCCGTTCGTGATCGGCATAGGGTACCTGCTTCCGCTGGACCTTGTGTTCTCGTGTTGGTTCTTCTACATCTTCTGGAAGATGGAGCTGGTGCTCGCCAACGCGATGTCTTGGGACACCATCCCCGATTTCCCGTTCATACGAGAGCAGGCGTTTGGTGGATATATCGCCATTCTGGTGTTCATGGGATGGACGGCGCGCGGGTACCTGAAGGCGGTTTGGCGCCAGGCGTGGGAGCGCGGTGGCGAGTTGGACGACAGCCAAGAGGCGCTTTCTTACAGGACCGCGCTTGTGGGAGCCGGGCTGGGCTTGGCGTTCATCGCGGCTTTTCTATGGCACTACGGCATGTCTCCGGTGTGGGCCGTGGCGGCGGTGCTCATATACCTGTGCCTCACGATCTCCATCGCACGCATGCGTGCCGAGCTCGGACCGCCAGTCCACGACCTGCATTTCTCCGGGCCGGACCACATCCTCACGCGCGCGTTCGGCACGTCGGCGTTTGACGGCAACTCGCTCGCCATGCTGAACATGTTCTACTGGTTCAACAGGGCGTACCGAAGTCACCCCATGCCGATTCTGCTGGAGGGACAGAAGATCAGCGGCGTCACGGAGGTCTCCCTAAGGCGAACGGCGCTTGCGATGATGCTGGCGGTGGTAGTGGGCAGCCTGGCGTCTTTCTGGGCCTTTCTTCACCTCGCCTACAGGCTTGGGACGGCGGCCAAGTTCACGGAGGGAACCTGGTTTGCCTGGGAGGCGTACAACCGGCTGGCGGGCTGGGTGCAGAACCCAACACACAGCAACATACCCGCCAACTGGGCCATGGTGATCGGCTTCGGGTTCTGCTCGCTGCTGATGGCGATGAGGCTTAGGTACTTCTGGTGGCCGTTCCACCCCATTGGGTTTGCCATCTCCGGCTCGTGGTCGATGAACCTGGTGTGGCTGCCCCTGATGATCGCGTGGCTGCTCAAACTGCTGATCCTTCGATATGGTGCGCTTAGGATGTACAAGCGCTACGAGCCGCTGTTCTTGGGCCTGATCATCGGCGAGTTTGTGGTGGGCTGCCTGTGGAGCCTCATCGGAATCGCATTCGGAATCCCCACCTACAGCTTCTGGGGGGCGTAGCTGGAAGCGCCGTTTGGGCGGCTCGCTGCCGGGGAGAGGTCGCGAACGACGATGAGGCGCTTTGGATTGGCGCTCCTCTTCGCTCCCCTAACGCATTCGCCCGATGCGCTTGGAAGAGGGGCGGCCACACCGCCTGCCCTTCATGCTGCCAAAGGGATGTCGAGTTGGCCGCTGGGGTTTCTCAGGTGTGCCAGCCGTTGCGCGCCTGCTGCCGGAGGTTGACGGCACCAAGGGCTTCGTGTTACCATTCTGCGAGTGGTGTTACGCAATGGCCGACGTAGTTCGATTCGGGGTGTCGCTGCCGCAGCAGCTGGTGAAGGCGTTCGATGAACGGATCCGCGGGAAGGGGTATCGCACACGCTCCGAGGCGATCCGCGACATCATGCGGGAGTCCATCATAGCTGCCGAGTGGGAGGGCGAGGAAGGAGAGGTCGTTGGCACGGTTACCATACTGTACGACCACCATACCCGCGAGCTGTCCAACGTCCTCACCTCGCTGCAGCACACCCACCACAACGCCATTGCCTGCACCACGCACGTGCACCTAGACGAGCACAATTGCCTGGAGGTGATCGTGCTGAAGGGGTGTGCTCAGGAGATCAAGACGTTCGCGGACAAGCTCATCAGCACGCGGGGGGTTAAGCATGGGAAACTCGTCTGCACCAGCACCGGCCGGAAGCTTGCATAGGCGACTCTCTTTTTTTTCGCCGCGCCGTAGCACAATTCTAGGAAACGTGTTATCATCATCCGCCTTCACGCTCATAGAGCTATTGGTTGTCATCGCCATCATCGCCATCCTCGCCGCGATCCTCTTTCCGGTGTTCGCCAAGGCTCGCGAGAAGGCGCGCGCATCCACCTGCCAAAGCAACCTCCGCCAAATGGGCGTGGCCATGGACGCCTACTGCTCCGATTGGGACGATGTCTATCCGCCCGCCTATCAGTGGAAGACCAGGCTGCAGCCCTACGTGAAGACGACGGAGGTCAATCGGTGCCCAAGCCGCCCGGAGCTCCCTTGGTACTACGGCCAGGGCTACAACATAGGCTGCGCCGATCCGTACGTGCCCGGCTTTCCCGAGATGTGCATGGCCGACATCACCAACCCAGCGGGCAAGATCCTCATTGCCGAGTGGGATAGGTGCAACGCTGGCCCTCCTTGCGGTCCCACCGGCCTCCTCGCCGACGGCGCTACCAGCTACTGGGCCGTGTGCAGAATCCACAGCGGCGGATCCAACGTGCTGTTCGGGGACGTCCACGTCAAGTGGCTGCGCCCAGAGCAGTATCACTCCAACACGGACCACATAGATGAGAACGGCACGCCACTACCTATGGGCGGCGGCACAGTAACGCCCGTCCCAGAGCAGGTTTGGCGGGAGTATTGGGACATAAGCTACCGCGGGAGGCAAGGCTAAATGCAACGTTCGGCTCGCGCGCTGTTGACGCTGGCGGTGGCGGCGGCGTTGGCAGGGGGCTGTGGCCGCAGTAGGGACTCGTCGGGGCTACAGCTGGTGGCAACCACCACCATGCTTCAGGCGGCGCTTGCGGACGTGGGCGGTCACCGCGTGCAAGTGTCGGTGCTGATGCCCCCGGGAAGCTGCCCCGGCCACTACGATGCGCGCCCCGGCGACGTTCGGCGCATCAGGGGCTGCAGCGCGCTCTTCACCCACGGGTACGAGCGGTTCGTCCCGTCGCTGGTTGGGGCCGCGGGAACCCCCGCCCCGCGCGTGCTGAGGGTGGCGGTTGGGGGCAACTGGCTGATACCGGCCGTCTACTCCGCGGCCTGCGAAAAGGTTTCGGAGATGCTGTCGCAGCTGGATCCAGCCCACCGCTCCGAGTACCAAGCTCGACTGGCGGCTGCTCGCAGCAGGGCCGCACGGCTGGACGCCGAGCTGCGCCGCAAGGCAACGGCAGCCCTGCCGCGCCCTGTGCCGGCCATCAGCTCCGACCAACAGGCGCCATTCCTCAAGTGGATTGGGTTCGAGGTGGTTGGTACGTACGGCAGGGCCGAGGAGTTCACCCCGAAGCAGCTTCACAGCCTTGCCAAGGTCGCCCGTAGCAAAGGAGTGCGCGTTGTTGTGGATAACCTGCAGAGCGGTCCAAACGCAGGGCGTCAGCTGGCACAGGAGGTAGGCGCCTCTCACGTAACCCTATCCAGCTTCCCGGGCGGGTTTCCGGGCACAGATAGTTGGGAAAAGTGCGTCAGCCGCAACGTGGATCTGGTCCTCGCGGCCGCCACAACTGGTGCCAAGGGGAAAGGCTGATGTGCACCGCCGTTGAGGTTGAGGGGCTGGTGGTGGCGTACCGGCGGAGGGCGGTGCTGCACGGGGTCTCGCTGCAGGTTGGCGACGGCCATCTGGTGGGCCTGTTTGGGCACAACGGCGCGGGCAAGTCCACGCTGCTCAAGGCGGTCATTGGGCTGGTTCGTGCCGAGGCAGGCGTGGTGCGGGTATATCAGCGGCAGGTAACGGGCCCCAACCTGCGGCGCATAAGGATGGAAACCGCGTACGTGCCGCAGACGCTGGGTGTGGACCCCCGGATGCCGGTGACGGCGCTGGACGTGGCTTTGATGGGCCGGTACGGCGTCATTGGCCTGCTGCGTCGCGTGGGACGGCAGGACGTGGAGGCGGCGATGGCGGCCCTGTCGGAGGTGGGCGCGGCGCATCTCGCACCCAGGCCGTTCGGGCAGCTATCCGGAGGCGAGCAGCAGCGCGTACTCGTCGCCAGGGCGCTGGCCCAGGCTCCGCGCCTGCTGCTTCTGGATGAGCCAACCAACTCGCTGGACTGGCAGTCCCAGCAGCGCTTGGCGGCCGTGGTGAGGACCGTGCACGCTGAGCGCGGCCTCACCACTATGGTGGTGTCCCACGACCTGGGCTTCCTCGCGGCCACCTGCGACCGGATCCTCCTGATGCGAGATGGGCGCATAGACGGCGAGGTGGACCCATCCGACGTGTCGCTGTGGCCTCACCCTTCCTCCGTCCTGAAGCGGGAGGCGTTGCCGTGATTTGGGGCGCGCTGCAAGACCAGTTCGTGCGGCACGCCCTGCTGGCGGCTCTGCTGGCAGGGGTGGCCTGTCCCCTGGTGGGAGTGCTGGTGGTGACCATGCGGCTCTCGTTCATTGGCGTGTGCATGTCTCACGCCGCCTTCGCTGGCGCACTGTTGGGCCTCGTGGTTGGTGCGCCGCCGCTGCTCAGCGCCATGCTGCTCAGCCTTGGCGCGGCCGCGGCGCTGGGTCCACTTGCTGACAAGGGCGACTTCGGCCCTGACACGGCGATGGGCGTTGTGTTCTCGTCGTCGCTTGGGCTCTCGTTTCTGCTGCTGGCGCTCATTCCCGGCCCCAAAACGGAGGCGCTGAGCCTGTTGTGGGGCAGCGTACTCACCGTTACGCAACAGAACCTGGTGCTCATGGCGGCGATTGCCGCGGTCATAGGGTTGCTTGTCGCCGTCTTCTTCAAGGAGGTACAGGCGGTCATATTCAACAGGGAGCTGGCGGCGGCTGCAGGGATACCGGCCACGGCCATCTTCTATGGGCTGCTGTTGTGCAGCGGGTTGGCGGTCACGGCGTCGCTGAGTGCGATCGGCGGGCTGCTGGTGTTCAGCTTGGTGATCAACCCAGCGGCAGCGGCGTACCAGCTGACTTACAGCTTGAGGAGGATGTTAGGCCTGGCCGTGCTGTTTGGCGTGCTCTCCGGCTGGCTCGGTCTTGCGCTGTCGTTTGTTCTAGACCTGCCGACCGGAGCGCTCATCATCATGGTATCGAGCTTGGTGTTTCTGGCTGCCACCGCGCTATCGCCAAAGAGGCGCGGCTTGCGGCATGGATACGAGCAGGAGGCGACTGGTGGATAAGGTTGGCTTCTTCAACAAGCACGCCCACACCTGGGATGGCGAGCGCAACGATGCGATGGCTTCCCGGTTGGAGAGGGTGGTGCATACATCCGGCGCTCAGCAGGGCGAGCGCGTGCTCGATGTCGGCACCGGCACGGGAGTCCTCATCCCCCACATACTGCACGCGGTTGGGTCTGAGGGTGCGGTTGTGGCGGTGGACGTCTCTCCTGAGATGCTCGCCCAGGCGCGCGCAAAGGGCTTTCCAGAAAACGTCTCGTTCTTGCAGGCGGACATAGAGCACACCGGATTGCCGGACGCCAGCTTTCACCGGGTGATCTGCAACGCCGCCTTCCCCCACTTCTCGGACAAGCGGCATGCCCTGAACGAGATGGTTAGGCTGCTGCTGCCCGGTGGCACGCTGATCGTCTCCCACCCGATAGGTCGGGAAGCGGTGAACAAGGTGCACATGGACGCGGGCGATGCCGTGGCAGAGGACCGGGTACCGCCGCCGGAGGCCATGCGGGAGCTGCTGGGCCAGGCCGGCCTGGTGGACGTGTACGTCATCGACGAGCCGAGCTTCTACCTAGCCCACGGCCGTAAGCCAGCGTAACCCGCCGTCCGCGCTTGCCGTTTGGTGCGGTGGCGCACGCATTTGCCGTGGCTCAGAGCGAGAGTACCACCGCAGTTCCGGATGCACTCACCATGAGCATTCCATCGCGGATGACCTCGTAGTCGAGGTCCACGCCCACAACGGCGTTGGCGCCCATCGAGGCCGCCCGCTGCTCCATCTCGCCCAGCGCGATATCACGCGCCCTGGTTAGCTCCTGCTCGTATGCGGCCGACCGCCCTCCTACGATGTCCGTGATGCTGGCGAACAGGTCCCTCACAAGGTTGGCTCCCAAGATCGCCTCCCCGGTGACAATGCCCACGTAGCTGGAGATCTTCCTGCCCTCGACGTTTGGGGTCGTTGTAACGATCATACTGTCCTCTCCTTCTGCCGCATTGGCTGGCTACCGCGTTGTTCCAAGCCGCCCCCCGACCCACCTTCTTCTTCGGCGGCGGGAAGGTGTTGCGGCGTCGGCGCCGAAGGCACCAGCGAGATGCCAACCGACATCTATCGCGAAGCCGTCTCGCTGGCGGCAGCAGGGGTGCCATTTGCGATGGCGGTGGTTACGGAGACCCAGGGCTCCACGCCGCAAAGGCCCGGGGCAAGGTCCATCTTCACGCCAGACGGCCGATCGATCGGCACGCTGGGCGGCGGATGCCTGGAGGCGGAGGCCCGTAGGCGCGCCCTGGAGTGCCTGCGTTCCGGCAACCGCGAGCTGTTCCGCGTTCGGCTTGACGGCGACTTCGGCTTCGATGACGGCCTGATCTGCGGCGGCATTGCCCAGGTGTTCATCGACCCACGGCCGGGGGATGCTGCACCCGCCTTAGAGGAGCTGGTGCGGCGGAGGGACGCGCGGGTGCCCTGCGCGCTCATCACCGTCATCGGACCGCCGGACGGCCCTCTTGGCCATTGTGAGCTGCACACCGCCGAGCGCCCATCGGCTACCTTTGGCGAGGCGGCGACCGAGGCAATTGCAGCTGGCAGTCCGTTGGTGTGCGGGGTCCCCACCCAAGCCGGTGAGCTTCTGGCATATGTTGAGCCGATCATCCCCCCACCGCGGCTGTTGATAGCCGGTGCTGGGCACATCGGCCAGGCGGTGTGCCACCTGGCGGCCATGCTGGGGTTTGAGGTTACGGTGGTGGACGACCGCCCGTCCTTCGCGAACGAAGAGCGCCTTCCGGACGCCGCGCAGGTGGTGGTGGACGACATACCAACCGCCGTCCGCGATTTCCCGATCGGTCCGGACACTTACGTTGTGATCGTGACGCGCGGCCACCGGCACGATGGCCAGGTGCTGCGGGAGTGCATAGGGCGACCCGCGGCATACATCGGCATGATTGGAAGCAGGCGTAAGATCCGTCTCATCTACCAGGAGCTAGTTGAGTCCGGCGTTGCCACCCCGGAGCAGCTCCGGAGGGTTCACTCCCCCATTGGGCTGGATATCGGCGGCGTAACGGTGGAGGAGATCGCGGTTAGCATTGCGGCTGAGCTTGTGATGGTGAGGCGAGGCGTTGCGCGGGAGGGCGGCCGGTCCGCGCCTCCGCTGAACGGGGCTGCATCCGCGTAGCGCGGTTGCCCGCCGCGCGTACACCAACTGCACAACAGTGTTCGCTGGTGCGTCCCACCCTTCTGAGAGCTCGCGTGGGGCTACGCCACGTGCGCTCGCCCGAGGCCGCCGCAACCGCTGCGTGGAGACCGCGCGGTCTGTCCACCATCACGTAGGCATCTTGGGATGGCGAGCCCGCCCCCCGATGCAGAGCGCAGGGCTCGTGGAGACGGCCATGCGAGGTTCGAAGCCTGGGGTGGCGTTGGCGGGACGTTGGGCGCCTGTCGCTGGCGTCGCAATGGCACTGATGGCGATGGCCTGCCTGCTGGCGCTGGCCACTCGGTCCTATGCCTCTGATGTCAGGATAGTGAGCGTGCGGTTCGGCTGGGGAGGCTACTGGCGCCCCGGCGAGCCCTGCCCAGTTGTGGTGGACGTGGAAACGCGCGGCGGTCGGCTTACCGGATCGCTTGAGGTTACCGCATCCTCGGCCGAGCCCTATCCCCCTGTTCCCCCTGTCGCGTCGAGCCAGGCGTTGGAGATGCTCGGCGCCACGCGCCAGCGCCGCGTTCTGTACATGTTTCCACCCTTGTGGCTGGCCCATCCCGGAACCACGCTTGCGATTGCGGTCCGCACCAAGCAGGGCGACCGAGTTGTTGATCGGCGCGTCATTTCAGCGGGAAAGCTGCATCCGCTGCGGGACGTTGATGCGCTGCTGTTGGTGGTGAGCGGCGACCCATACGCGCTGAACACCGTGGCGGGGACGCCGGTACGCCTGTCGGCCCCTTCGACCGGACAGCGACAGGGCGAGCTTCGGGTTGCCAACGCAACGGCATCGGAGCTGCCGGACGACGTTCACGGCTTCCAGCCCGCTCGGCTCGTGCTGGTGGCCAACGCGCCCATCGATAGGCTCGCCGCGGGGCAGGCGCGCGCACTTGCAGACTGGGTGCTCTCCGGTGGCACGTTGGTGGTGGCCGGCGGGGCGGAGTATGGGCGGCTTCGTGCTCCGGTGCTCCGCGGGCTGCTGCCGGTACTCCCCACCGGTGCAACGGTTGCCCGCCGCGCCATCCCCGCCTTCGGGATGAGGATTCCGCCGGCCACGCCAGTAACTGCTTTCCGGCTGGCTCCCAACGCCCACATGGTCCCCGGCTCGGGTGGGATGGCCGCAGTTGCACCGGTTGGGCTGGGCCGTTGCGCCTTCCTGGCGTTTGACCCAACCTCCGACCCAGTGCGCGGCCTGTACCAAGGGCGGGTATGGCAAGCGCTGACGCCGTTGTCCGCCTCCGAGGAGGCTTGGCGCGCATTCGCCAGGGGCACCTACCTTCTGTCGACTGCTGGCACCGGGCCCTCGGTGGCGCTTCTCGATACTGTGCTTGGGACGGGGGGCGTTCAGCTTCCACCCTTTTGGCTGGTGGCCTTGTGTGTGTGTCTGTACGTGGTAGTTTTGGGGCCGGTGAACTACGGGCTGGTGCGCGGGTTGCGAAGGCCAGAGTTGGGTTGGTTCACGGTGCCCGCCACCATACTTGTGTTCACGCTGGGGTGTTACGCTGCTGGCTGTCACACGATGGGAGGACGGCTGCGGCTAATCAGGGTTACGGTCGTTGTGGCTGGCGGCGGCGCACGCAGGGCTCCGGCGATCTCCTACGTAGGGCTGTTCGCGCCGCGGCAGGGGCGGTACAACCTTCAGACCGACAGGCACGGGGAATACTTGGTCCCAGCGTCGGGTAACCCAGACTGGATTCAGGAGGGGGGCCTAAGGCTGGATGTGGGCGAGCGTCCGGGAGTGGTGAACGCGCAAGTGAGCATGTGGAGCGGCAACGGTTACGTAGCTACCACCATGGCCGACCTTGGGGGTGGCTTGGGCGGCCGCTTCTCGGCTAGCTCTGCACCCGGGGCTGGATATGTGCTGCGGGGGTACGTGCTGAACCGCACCGGAGAGCATCTGAAGGGCTGCCTTGCCGGGTTGGGTGGCTACGTCAGCAATCCGTTTGACATACCGCCAGGCCGAAAGGCGATGGTCTTAGGCGTCTCCAACCCGATGCGCCTAGGCCGCTCCGGCGACCTGTTCGCTGATGCGCGTAATGCCGTGCTGCTCCAGAGGCTGTCGGGGCTGGCGATCGTTGGTCCGCTCCACCGCAAGGGACCGCGGCTGTTCGTCAACGGGAGGCCCACCCCATGCGAGGATGTAACTCTTCTGGCGGCGAGAGTACCGTGTGCTTTGCCGAAAGGAGCCACGCCATGATGGTGGAGACCAGAAACCTTCGCAAGGAGTACAACGGCGTGGTGGCGGTGAAGAACCTTAGCCTCGGCCTTGAGCGCGGTGATGTGTTGGCGTTGGTAGGCCCGAACGGCGCGGGGAAGACGACTACCATCAAGATGCTCGCCACCCTGGTTGAGCCGACAAGCGGCACGGCCCTCATCGACGGAGTGGATGTGCGCAAGTCGCCCGAGGAGGTGCGCTCCCTCATCGGGTACATGCCAGACTTCTTCGGCGTGTACAACGACGTTCAGGTGTGGGAGTATCTTGGCTTTTTCGCGGCGGCGTACAGGGTGCCCAGATCGCAGCGGCGGGCCGCCATCGACGGCGCTTTGGAGCTGACCAACCTTACTTCGAAGAGCAACGCCTACGTTGAGTCGCTTTCGCGGGGGATGAAGCAGCGGCTCTGCTTGGCCCGCGCCCTGCTGCACGATCCGAAGGTGCTGCTGTTGGACGAGCCTGCCTCCGGCCTGGATCCCCGCGCAAGGGTGGAGTTGAAAGAGCTGCTGCAAGAGCTTCGTGGCATGGGGAAGACGGTCATCGTGTCGTCGCACGTGCTGCCGGAGCTGGAGGATTTCTGCAACAAGGTGGCGATCATCGAACGCGGCGAGCTGCTGCTGGTGGGAGATATGCGTGAGTTGGTGCAGCAGGTAGGGAAAACGCGCCGATTCCGGGTGCGGGTGGCGGCAGATAATGAGGGCGCTGTACGGCTGCTTGAGGCCGTGCCAGGCGTGCAAGCGGTGGGCCAGAGCGATGACTGTATAGAGGTGCTGTACGCCGGACCGCAAGATGAGCAGCACGCACTTCTGACCGCGCTTGTGCAGAATGGGTATAGGGTGCTCTCGTTTGCCGAGCAAGAGAGCGATTTGGAGCAGGTGTTTCTGAGGGTCACGAAGGGGGACGTATCATAATGGCGCTCTCTTGGGTGCAGAACCCCGTGTCTGTGAAGGAGCTGCGCTCTCGGATGCGTGGCGGGAGCACCTATTGGGGGATGTCCGCCTACGTCTTGGTCCTTAGCGCCGCAACTGGTTTCGCGCTAAGGACGAAGTGGTCGGGGCGGGACGCCTTCATCGGCTTGTCCATGTTCCAACTGTACTTGGCCGCCTTCGTGGCGCCGACGCTCACTGCGGGGGCGATCACGGGGGAACGCGAGCACCTTACGCTGGACCTTCTGCGCATCACACGCCTCAGCTCCCGCGAGATCGTCCTGGGCAAGCTGGCGTCGTCGCTATCCTACCTTATGCTACTCATCGCGAGCTCGGTTCCGGTGAGCTCCCTGGTCTTTCTGTTGGGTGGGGTATCGCTGCTGCAGGTGGCGGCCGCCTACGCAGTGATCGCATCGACGGCGGTCCTGTTCGGCGCGGTGGGAATGCTTCTCTCGGCCGTCTGCCGACGAACAGCTACCGCCGTATTCCTCGCCTGCGCCGCGCCGCTCTTCGTGATGGTTATATGGCCGTTTTATGTGTCCCTGCTTGTCATGGCCTCCAATTCAGGTGGGTCAGAAGCCCTCGACCTCGCGGTGACGCTGCTTTTCGGCGTAGTGCCCGTTGCCGTGGCGGTGACGCTGGTTCTGCGTTGGGGGCTGAGCCGGCTTCAGCCGATGGTGAGCCGGTTCAGTTCGGGGCTCATCTTCTTCGTGGTCTGTGCGGCGCTGATGGTGCCCCTGGCCGCGCTGCTCGTCGCCGCTCAGCCGATCCGGTCCAGCGTCAGCGAAACGGCGGCGTTTTGCTTCTGTCCCATTATGGCGGTGGATAGCATACTGCGGGGCTCAGGCGCCCACCCGCTGCTCCGGTTGCTCCCGAACGTCGCGATCTACTGGTTCGGGATTGCGGCCTTATATCTGCTGGTGGCAGCCGATCTGATTGCGCTGGCGGTGCTTTGCTTCAACCGCATCCGCGTCAAGGGCTGAAGCGGGGGAGCCAAGCGGCGGAATACACCAATGGGCACACATGCCGAGGAAGCGCTGTATCTGGCCAAGCAGCTGCGCGCGCTGAGACGATGGATGGCGGTCGCGCGGGCGTTTCGCTGGGGGGCTCGCGGCGGGATTGTGGGCTGTGCGGCCGGGCTGGCCGTGTTGGTGGCGTCTCGCTTGGCGCCCGCCTGGGACGCCCCATTGGAGATGCCGTTCGCCTTGTTGCTGGCGGGATTGGCGGCCGGGGCGGCGTGGGGCATCGCCAAGCCACCGTCGCTGCAACATGCCGCGCGGTGGGCGGATGAACGGCTGGCTCTGCATGACCTACTGGCCACTGCCGTGGAGTTGGGCGGCGAGGCCGGCGAGGTGTCACGAGCGCTGGTGTTGGATGCGGCCGTGGCCTTGCGGAATTCGCCCATCTCGCAGGCGTATCCGCCGCTGCTAACCCGGACACTGGCGGCCGCGCTTGCTGGCGCAGGGCTGATGGTTGCCCTGAGCCTCCTGCCGGACCTGGATTGCATCCGCTCGCCCGCCCGGAGGGCAGAGGCGGCCGCAGCCCGTCGGGAGGGCGCCGAGCTGGAGCGCAGGGCCGCGGCCATCGAGAGGCGCGCCCACGCCTGGCGCCTGCCGGTTGAGCAACAGATAGCCGCCAACATGAAGGCGCTTGGGCGCGACATGCGTAACGGCCGCATTGGCCGGCCGGAGGCCCTTGCGCAGCTCAGCCGCCTCACGGAGCAGCTGCGGCGCCACCAAGACCTGGCGGCGAGAGGGACTGTCGGCCGCGCCGTCGCGCAGACCAGGCTGAATGGCATCCCGCCCCAAGGGGCCTTGGCCAGGCCCAATGCCGACGCTGGGGCGGCCCCCACGCTCGGCATCAGTGCATCCAGACTGGCCGCACTCCTTGCCAAGAACGACTCCGCCCGCGCGGTAGACAGCCCCAAGCAGCTTGCCGCAGACGCCAGCAGGGGATTGCTACGGCCAGAGGGGGAACGGAGCCTAGCAAGGGACTTGGGGCGCCTGGCCATGGCACTGGGCAGGCAGCAGCAACAGGAGTTGGCGGGCGACCTTGTGCAAGCGGCACGATGGTTGAGGGTTGGGGACGGACGGAACGCTGCGGATTGGCTGAGCCAAGCAGCTAAGGCAGCGGCCAGGCAGGAGATTCTGGCCTCAGTGCAGGCTGCGGCTGGCGGCTGGAAGGCGGCGCTTGGGGGCGTCCCGCCGGGGCCGATGACTGTAGGCGCAGCTCAGAACGCCGAAGCACGGAGGGTGGGCGGCGGCATCGCAGGCGGCACGCCACGGGGCTCAACGGACGAAGAGACGCCCTCCGGCGGTGGGCTGGGGAACCACGCTGGAGCGTCAGTCCAGTGTGGGACCTCCTCTCTGCGCAAATGGACCCGCCTGTACTGCCCGCGGCGCGTGCGATCTGCGATTGGTGGCGCACCGCCGTCGGGGCTGCCTGCGAGCATGCGCACTTCCGCCGCCACCGAGGAGCACGGCGCGCCCGAGAAGGGAACGCCTTCGGCCGTGCCCTACTACCAAGTGTATCCGTCCTATGCCAGGGAGGCGGAACGGGCCATCAACTCAGAGGAGGTGCCGCCCGCGTACCGACGGCAGGTGAAGGCCTACTTCGACGCCCTGAAGCCGTAGGGCGGGGATGGCCGCACCGCGCATCTGCGCCGGCTGGCAACCGGAGGCTCTATGAGTGAGTTCGGAGCACCTGAGCGCTTCCGAGCGACTTTCGATGCACTCAGGCGGGAGATCGCCAAGGTCATCGTTGGGCAACACGAGATCGTGGAGCAGATGCTCACCTGCTTAGTGGCTGGCGGGCATGCGCTGCTGGAGGGAGTGCCAGGCTTGGGCAAGACCCTCATGGTCCGCACCTTGGCCAGGACTCTGGACCTCAGGTTCGCGCGCATCCAGTTCACGCCCGACTTGATGCCGGCGGACATCACTGGCACCAACGTGGCTGTGGATGAGGGCGGACGAAGGCGATTCCAGCTTCAGCGCGGACCCATCTTCGCCAACGTGGTACTGGCGGACGAGATCAACCGGGCCACGCCCAAGACGCAGAGCGCCATGCTAGAGGCGATGCAGGAGAGCTCCGTCACCATCGCCGGCCAAATGTGCCGCCTGGAGAAGCCCTTCTTCGTCCTCGCCACGCAGAACCCCATCGAGATGGAGGGCACCTACCCGCTGCCGGAGGCCCAGCTGGACCGGTTCATGCTCAAGCTCAAGGTGGAGTTCCCATCGCTGACGGAGCTGGACGCAATAGTGGACCTCACCACCAGCGCGGAGGAACAAAGCGTGAAGCCAGTTGCTGGCGCCCACGATGTGCTGGAGATGCAGCGCACCGTCAGGGCTGTGGCGATCGCCAGCCACGTGAAGGAGTTCGCGGCCAGGCTGGTGCTTGCCACCCAGCCCAACCACGAGGCCGCTCCACCGGACGTCCAGCGCTTCGTTCGATACGGAAGCAGCCCGCGGGGCCTCCAGGCGCTCGTCCTGGCGGGCAAAGTGAACGCTCTCCTGGCCGGGCGCGTGCATGTATCCACCCAGGATATCAAGCGCGCGGCCAAGCCAGCGCTCCGGCACCGAATGGTCCTGAGCTTCGAAGGCGATGCCGAGGGCGTGAACACGGACGACCTCATCGCCGAGGTCGCCGAGGTTGTCGCCGCCAACACCAGCGTGTGTGAGCCATGACATGACGCCCACCCCAGACGAGCCCGAACCTGGGCCCTTGCTCGATCCGGTTCTCATGCGGAAGCTGGAGCGGCTTGCGCTCCTCTCTAGAAAAGCGTTTGCCGGCCGCGTGAAGGGCCAGCGGCGCTCTCCCAAGCGCGGCTCCTCCATCGAGTTTGCGGATTACCGCGACTACGCTCCCGGCGACGACTACCGACGCATCGATTGGAACGCGTTCGCCCGCTTGGACCGCCTGTTTGTGAAGCTTTTCGCGGAGGAAGAGGACCTGTGCGCCCACATCCTCCTGGACGGCTCTCGCTCCATGGGGTTTGGTACGCCCACAAAGCTGAGGTACGGCAGAATGGCCGCCGCGGCGCTGGCGTATATGGCGCTGTTTCACCTCGACCGCGTGGGTGTGGGGGTGTTTGGCGCCGGCCTGGGCGCGTATATGCCGCCAGTGAGGGGCCGCGCTCGCTGCACAGAGGTGCTGGCGTGGTTGGAGAGCGCGCAGTCGGATGGGGGCACGGGGATCGCCAAGTCGTTGCGGGAGTATGCCGCACGCCTGAGCACGCCGGGGGTTGCGCTGGTGATCTCCGACCTGCTTGCCCGGGACTGGCAAGACGGCCTGCGCGCGCTGGTCAGCCGCCGTTGTGAGGTCAGCGTCCTGCACGTCTTGGCCCCCTCCGAGGTGAACCCCGCGCTTCAGGGGGATCTGAAGCTGGTGGACGCGGAGACTGGTGAGGTGATGGAGGTGACCATATCGGCGTTGATCCTCAGGCGCTACCGCAAGGAGGTGGAGCGGTTTCGCCACGAGGTGGCATCCTTCTGCGGCCGCTACGGCATCAGCTATCTGCCGGTGACCACGGCGCAGCCGTTTGAGGACCTGGTGCTGAACTACCTCAGGCGAAGCGGCTTGGTTGGGTAGCTCGCTGCTGGTAGCGGGAAGCCGCAATTGACGCCTTGCATGGGCCGTTGGCGCGGGTTGGCAGGTGCTGCCCGCAATACCAGGTCCATAGGCGCGTGGCGGGGCGCCGGGGTGTTGGCTCAAGGAGCGAAGGGTGAATCTCGCATCGCCACGGATGCTGGTGTGGGCAGTGCCGATAACGTTGGTCATTGCGGCGCTGTACCTGCTCAAGCCGAAGCGCAGGGAGGTGCAGGTCCCCTCTGTGATGCTGTGGCGGCGCGCCGCGGAGGACCTCCAGGCAAACACGCCGTGGCGGCGGCTAAGGCCCAACGCGCTTCTGGTGCTTCAGATGGCGGCCGCACTGCTGCTTGTAGTCGGTGTGGGAGGGCCATACCTGCGCGCGGGAGCAACGCCCGGCGCGTCGATCGCACTGGTGATCGATGGCTCCGCAAGCATGAAGGCCACCGACGTGCCCGGCACGCGGTTTGGACAGGCCAAGCGGGAGGCGACCAAGCTCATCAGCAACTTGGCGCCAGGTGACAGCGCCATGATCGTCTTGTGCGCCGGCGGCACCCGCCTCGTCTCGCCGCTGCAGTCTGACCGCCGGGACCTCCTCCGCTGCCTCGCCGCGCTGCAGCCCACGGACGCGGGCGCCAACATCCGCGAAGGCATTGCGCTGGCCGCTGCCACGCTGGCGGGTCGCAAGCAGCCGCACATAGTGGTGTTCAGCGACGGCGGCGGGGAGCCCATCGGGGAGATGCCTGCTGGCAACGCTGCCGTTGAGTTCGTGCGGTGCGGCCGAAGGTCGGATAACGTGGCGATCTCCGCGCTGGATATGCGGCCCGGGCGTTCGGGCTTGGACGTTTTCGCCTCCACTCACAGCTATTCACCGGCGCCGCGCACCTTCGTGGTGGAGCTGTACGGGGACGGCAAGCTTCTGGATGCGCGGTACCAGCACCTCCAGCCGGGGGAGGAGAAGGGCCTGGTGTTCCGCGGCGTTCAGGGCGTCAGGGGCACTGTCGCCGTCAGGCTTGCCGTCCGCGATGACCTCGCCGCCGACAACGAGGCTTGGCTGCCGGTCTCCGCGCCGTCTCGCCCACGTGTGCTGCTGGTTACGCCAGGCAACCTGTTCCTGGAGCGTGCCCTGGCCGTCATTCCCGGCGTTCAGGTTGCCAATGCCCGTGCCGCACCACGGCTGGCGGGGCCGTACGACATCCACGTGTACGACCGGATACCTCCCGCGCGCCCCGCCCCCCACGTGCCCACGCTGCTGATCGGCTGCCAATCCGACGTGTCTCCCGCCCAGCTTGGGGTGGAGGTGGCTCGGCCTCGCATCGCCATCTGGCGTCGCGACTCCCCGCTCGGCAGGTACGTGCAGTTCGGCTCGGTATCGATCGAGCGGGGGCGGGTCCTGAGGTGTCGGCCGTGGGGGGTATCGCTCGCGGATGCGCAGGCGGGCCCGTTATTGGCGTTCGGCGAGCGAGATGGGGTGCGCAGCGTCCAGATCGGCTTCGATCTGCTGCGGAGCGACTTTCCGCTCCGGGCTGGCTTCCCGATCTTCGTTGCGGAATGCGTGTCTTGGCTGGCCCCCCAACCCACCGGCGGCGCCGGGCTCACCGCTCGCCCAGGCCAGCCAGTGATGCTCCCAACGCCACCTGATGCCCGTCGCGTAACGGTGAGCGGCCCGTTCGGCGTGGCGACCAGATCGCAGGGCAGAGAGGCAACCATCGACCTGGATGGCGGACAGGCGGTGTTTGGGGGGACCCAGACCGCAGGGCTGTACGTCGCCAGGCCGGACAGTGGCGCGCCCGTGTACCTTGCGGTGAACATGCTTGACGGACGCGAATCCGACCTGCGACCGGGAGCCCTGCACGCTCGCTCGCCAGTGCGATCTGAGGGGCCGACGGCTGACGTGAGCGGCAGGCGAGAGCTATGGCGGCTTGCGGTGCTGCTGGCGCTGGTGGTCCTCGCCCTGGAGTGGTACGAGTACCATGTGGGGAGGGGTAGGGGTTGAGCAGCGCGGTTGGGCGCGACCAGCTTGGCAACCCGGTTCGGGCCCCGCAGCTTGGTCTGACCCGGCGCTGCTCCATGCGTGAGGCCTGATGCACATGTCCGGCGTCCGGTTTGATAGCCCTGCCTATCTGCTGCTGTTGCCGTTGGCGTTGTCGGCGGTGTGGTGGACCTCTGCACACAGCCTGGCCGGCCTCACGCCTGCGAGGAGGTGCGCGGCCGCGGTGGTTAGGTGCGCCCTCGTAGCCGGATTGGTGCTGGCGCTTGCCGGGCCACAGGGCGTGCGGGCCAACCAGAGCATGTGCACGATCTTCGCGCTGGATGTGTCTGCCAGCGTTTCAGGCTTGCTGGAGCGCAGGGCGATCGGCTATGTGAATGCGGCGTGCCGCAGAATGCGGCCCGGCGACCGAGCGGGCGTGATCGTCTTCGGAAGGGAGGCGTACATTGAGGTGCCCCCGCGCCCTGCTGCTCGCGAGCGCCCCATCCTGCTGCACCGGATCGTTTCGAACCCCTCGCCCAACTTCACGAACATCTCCGCTGCCCTGCGCCTTGCGATGGCGGCTTTCCCGCCAAACATGATCCGCAGGGTGGTGCTCATCACGGACGGCAACGAGAATGTGAAAAGCGCAGTTGAGGAAGCCCTCTTCGCCAGGGCCACAGGTGTACGGATCGACACCGTGGCGTTGGGCGCCGGCACCGCCCACGACGCGTGGCTCGATGGGATGCTCCTGCCCCGCGAGGTGAGGGCTGGCCAGCCCTTCGAGCTGAAGCTGATGGTGGGCTCCGAAAACCGCACGGCGGGCGTAGTTAGGCTGCTGGAAGATGGCAGGCTCAAACAGACGCGCAGGGTCTCGCTGGAGCCCGGCACAGCAACCTTCTCTTTCCCGCTGACGGAGGAGGACGCAGGGTTCCATCGCTACCTCGCGCTCCTGGACGCCGCTCCGGACGACCTTACGGAGAACAACCGCGCCGAAGGGTTCGTGTTTGTGGCCGGCCAGCCCAAGGTGCTCTGCGTGGATGGCCAGCCCGCCGGCGCCGGCTACCTGGCCCGCGCACTCGCCGCCCAGGGCATACCGGTCGATGTGCGCGGCCCCGCCTCCCTCCCGCACGACCTGGCCGACCTCCAGCGCTACGATGCCGTTCTCCTGTCCGATGTGCCCGCCACCCAAGTGGCGCCGGGCCAGATGGCCATGCTTAGGGCCGCCGTGCACGACCTTGGCATCGGCTTTGGCATGCTGGGCGGCGAGAACAGCTTCGGGGCCGGGGGCTACTACAAGACGCCAGTAGAGGACGCGCTCCCCGTTACGATGGGTGTACGGAAGCGGCGCTCCTTTCCCATCCTCTCGGTTTGCATCGTGGTGGACAAGTCCGGCAGCATGGGGATGGCGGAGGAGGGCACCCAGAAGATCCGGCTGGCCTCCGAGGCGGCCATCATGGTGACGGAGGTGCTGCAACCCACCGATCGCATCGGCGTGATAGTCTACGATGAGCGGCCGAAGACCGTTGTGCCGCTTACGCCCGCGAAGGACAGAAGGGGCATCCAGGGGACACTAGCATCTCTGGTGGCGGGCGGCGGCACAAGCGTGTATCCCGCGGTGGCTGCGGCGCAGCAGATGTTGGAGGCCGCGCAAACCCCCGGTAAGCACATCATCCTCATTGCAGACGGCTCTCATTGTCCTGGCCAGACCGGGTGTGCGAGCTTGGTGACGCAGATGGCCAAGTCCGGTACCACGTTCAGCGCGGTGGCGGTTGGCAACGGGGGTGATGTGCAGTTTCTGCGGGGGCTGGCCAGGGCCGGGCGTGGGAGGTTCTACCTCGCCCGTCGCGCAAGCGACCTGCCGTACGTTCTGACCAGAGACGCCATGCTGATGTCGAAGACGCTTCTTGTGGAGGGACCGTTTCAGCCAAGGGCGCGGGCCGACGAGGTGACGGAGGGGATAGACTGGAGCGCCGCGCCGCCTCTACTCGGCTACGTGGCGACCACGCCGAGGCCGCTGGCGGCGGTCCCACTGCTGTCAGGCAAGGGCGACCCGATCCTCGCGCGGTGGCAATGCGGCATCGGGCGCTCCGTGGCGTTCACCTCCGATGTGAAGGCGCGCTGGTCCGCGCGGTGGGTTGGGTGGCGGGAGTTCGGGCCCCTTTTCGCTCGCACTGTGCGGTGGATCATGCGTCCGCCCGGATCGCACGGGATGGATCTGGAGGTCAGCGCCGGGCAAGGCGTCGGGCGCGTACGGCTCAGCGTAGCGGACGAACACGGCGAGCCGGTCAACCTCCTGAGGCCGGTTGCCAGGATCGTATGCCCAGACCTCTCGGCACTGGAGGTGAGGTTGGAGCAGACCGGGCTAGGTCGCTACGAGGCGTCCTTCCCGGCCCGGCAGATCGGGGTGTACCTGGTGCAGGCTCGCGCCGCGCTTGCGGGCGGCAGGGCTGGGCTGGCGTATAGCGGCCTCAGCATACCGTATTCGCCGGAGTACCGCGCGACGCGGCCGAACACGGCGCTTTTGGCGAGGCTAGCCGAAGAGACCGGCGGCGCCGTGGACCCGAAGCCCACCGAGGTGTTCGGCGGAAGGCGGCCCATAACGCACCTGCGTAACGACCTATGGCCCGTGTTGGTGCTGGTGTGTGCCCTCCTGCTGCCCCTGGACGTGGCGCTGCGCCGGTTGACGGCGGGCGCGGCGGAAGCGCGGGCGGCAGTGGCCTGGCTTGCTTACAGGGCCAAGGTGGGGCGTGCGAGGCGGATGCTGCCTGCCGCAGTGCCGGTACTCACGCCATTGGAGCTGCTGTTAGCCGCCAAGGCGAGACGGCGAGAGCAGCCCGCCACGACGCATATCGAGCTGGCGGGGGAAGCCGCCGACACCTTGCATCAGCCCCGGGAGCAGCCCACACCTAGCTCGCCCACAACGCTCGAAGAGGTGCCGCTGGCCACCAGGCTGCTTGCTGTCCGCCGCCGAGCCGCAAGGAAACCCCAAGGCTAGTGGTCCTCTGAATGCTGAGCGCCCGACCTAGCGGCCGTGGCGTGCACGCGCTCAACGCAATGCACGTACTCCACGTAGGCCCTCACGTACTTTCGGCCCGCGGCGACGCTTCTGCCTGCCTGCTTACGTGCGGCGGCCGCCTTGGCGTAGCGGCTGCGTATTCCGGCAGCAGCGTCCGCCGTCACGTGTCGGACCACCGCATCAGGAGAGCCGGACGCGAGCGCCTTGTCCGCAACGACGAGCGCCGGATCAACCTGTGCGCCTGCTGGCTTAAGGCCGGTGAACGGTTCACCCTCACCTTGGCGGTGCAGCTTCACCGAGACTGCGAGGAAGCGCATATTGGCGGCCCTTCTGGCGGCGTTCCGCCGGGCTCTCTCCCTCAGCGCCGCTGCGAACGCGGTCCTAACGGCACCCTCGGGGGAGGGAGACACCCACTTGAGCGCGGGCGTGACGTCTCGGATGGCCAGGGCGCGTCTGGCATCGGCCACAACCGGCCCGGCCAGCGTGTCACAATGGGCTGCCACGGGGGGCAACCGGTCCGGCCAACAGGGCAGCCCCAAGCGCGGCGGCCATCGCAATCCGCCGAATAGGGGTGGCAGTAACCATTCTGAGCTCCTCCAACGCGGACCGATCGCCGGCGGCAATGTCGCGTCCCCCAGCAGGACGCTCGTTCCGGCTTACGGGGTCCGCTGGTTCGGCTAGGGTGATTGTTGCACGTAACGATGGTTGCATTCAGTGACGGCTCTCATATTGGCCGAGGGCTGTTGGCGTGGCGAGCTGAAGGGCTGCTGGCCGCTGGCCGTGGGGGAGGAGCGATCACGTGCATTTGGGTATGCTTTGGGGCGGCTACAAGGTGACCCACCCGCACCGGGCAAGCTTGCGGAGAGGGGGCCTCCCACCACCACTTCCCCTCACCCCCCAACCCCCTCTCCCACGGCGCAGGCTTGGGGAGAGGGGGAGCCTCCGGCGTCCCAGTAGCTTACACAGCCAACCACAGCCTCATACCCTCCTCCCAGCTCCCCTCTCCCCGCAAGTGGGAGAGGGGTGGCGAAGCCGGGGTGAGGGCAACTCCCTGCCCTAACCGCCTCTAGCATCATACAATGGTGCCGTAGCCGGGGTGAGGGGACCGCGGATGCGCGGCCTGGCTTGCCCCAATGGCGGGCTCAGCGGGATGGAGGAACGGCGTACGTCTTCGTGTCCACTGCGCCGGCATCCTCCGAAGCGTGCAGGTGGCGATGCACCGCCGCGGCCACGCTCTTGGTCATGCCGGGGCAGCTGGCAAGCTCCTCGATGCTGGCGGCGCGCATGGCCTCTATCGTCTTGAACCGCTTCAGGAGCGCGGTGCGCCTCGCCTTCCCAACGCCGGGCACCTGGTCCAACGTTGATACGGTTGCCAGCTTGCCGCGGAGGTTGCGGTGGAAGGTGAGTGCGAATCGGTGCGCCTCGTCGCGGATCTGCTGAAGCAGGTAGCCGCCGGGACTGTGGCGCGGCAACGGCGCGGGGTCGCTCTGGCCGGGCTGGAACACCTCCTCCTGCTCCTTGGCCAGCCCAACAGCCGGGATATCGAAGCCGACCTCCTGCAGCACCTCTAGGGCGGCGCTCAGCTGGCCCTTCCCGCCGTCTATCACCAGCAGATCCGGGAGCGGGCTGAACTTGGGGTCTCCGCTGGCGGCGCGCTCCAGCCGCCGGCGCAGCACCTGCTGGAGCATCAGGTAGTCGTTCGGCTCCTCCGGCAGGCCGTGTATTCTGAAGCGGCGATACTGGTTCTTGGCGGGCCGCCCGTTGTGGAACACAACCATGGATCCGACCGCCTGGGTGCCCTGCAGGTTGCTGATGTCGTAGCACTCCATTCGCGATGGCGTGGCGGGAAGCCCCAGCACATCCCGAAGCTGTTCCAACCCGGCATCCACCCGCCCGCGCTCGTCGTGCATCTGCTTCAGCGCCTGCGTCAGCGAGAGAGAGGCGTTGGTCATCGCCATCTCAACCAGCTTTCGCTTCTCCCCGCGCTTCGGCACGCTCACCTGCACCTTGGTGCCGCGCTTCTGCCTGAGCCACGCCTCGATGATGTTGATCTCCTCGATCTCCGCCTGCAGCAGTATCTCCTTGGGCACGTGCGCGGCGCCCTCGTAGTATTGCTTGAGGAACTGCTGCACCACGGCGTCCACGCTCTCGTCCGCCGCGCCCTCCAACATGAAGTGCTCTTGGCCAATCAGCTTGCCGCCGCGGATGAAGAACATCTGCACGCAAGCGGCGCCGTCGTCGGAAACCAGGGCCACCACGTCCTGGTCGGTCATCGCGTTGGAGATGACCTTCTGGCGCTCGATGAGCTTCTCCACGGCCGCGATCTGGTCGCGAAGCTTGGCGGCGCGCTCGAAGTGCAGCTGATCGGCGGCGCTCTCCATCTCCGCGCGCAGCCGTCTCAGAAGCCGATCGGCCTTCCCCTCGAGGAAGAGGCAGACCTCCTCCGCCACGGCGCGGTACTCCTCTTTGCCGCACAACCTGGCCTCGCACGGAGCCAGGCACTGGTTGATGTGGTAGTACAGGCAAGGGCGGGTGCTGTCCGTGCCGGTGAAGGTCAGTGAGCAGCTCCTCAGCTGGAACACCTGCCGGATGAACGCCATCGTTTGGTGAACGGCGCCGCTGTCGGTGTAAGGGCCGAAATACCGGTTTCCGTCCCTTTTCACTCGGCGCGTTATCACCGCGCGGGGAAACTCCTCGGCCATGGTTACCACTATGTAGGGGTAGTTCTTGTCGTCGCGCAGCCTCACGTTGAAGTACGGGCGGTACTTCTTGATCAGGTTGCACTCCAGAATGAGGGCCTCCAGCTCGCTGTCGGTAACCACCACGTCTAGGTCGGCGACGCGGCCAACCAGGCGCTCAACCTTTGGGCCGCGGCTGGCGCCCTTCTGGAAGTAGCTGCGCACGCGGTTCTTCAGGGAGATGGCTTTCCCCACGTATATGACCTCCCCGTGCTCATCCTTCATAATGTAGCACCCGGGTCGGTCTGGCAGGGTTTTCAGCTTCTGCTGGAGCGTAGGTGTCATGGCACGGCCTCCGCTGGCCCATGAATGGCCCCCGGCGTTGGCGGGTATCCATTATACGTCCTGCGCGCTGACCGTGGCAAGAGAGCATACCGGGCGTCGGGGTTGGCAGATGCTAGGAGGCCTGGCGGCGAACCCGCCGTTCCGCTGCCAGCGCAATAGGCGGACGGGGTGGCCCCTTTTCCCGAAAAGCGCTGGGGCAGAGGGTTGCGTGTGGGGGACCGAGAACAGCGCCGCTCAGAAACGCATCCTCCGCATGGGCGAGCTGTTGCCACCGAGCCTCGTTTCGCCAATGCCCGCCAGCCCGCGTCTGCAGGCGGTCTGCCGTCTCGCGTGGAAGATTGCACTGGACCACAACGCCGCCTTGGCAACGAAAGGAGCGCCTATGACCACGTGGCCGTACAACTACCACACCCACTCCTGCTTCAGCGACGGCACGGGTGCCCCCCGCCAGCATGTGGAGGCCGCCATCGCAGCCGGCATGCGCGTCATCGGCTTCAGCGACCATGGCCCGCTTGACGAGGATTGGACGATACCTCCGCAGCGCCTGGAGGAGTACCGCCGATCGGTGCTTGACCTAAAGGAGGAGTACGCCGGCCGCGTGGAGGTGCTCCTCGGCGTAGAGGCCGACTGGCTTCCGGAAAGCCCAGAGTGGCTTCAGCGGATAACCTCGCTTCAGTGGGACTACCTGATCGGCTCGGTGCACCTTGTGGGGATTCCGGGCACAGAGCACTTCTGGCCCGTGGACGCCACGGAGGAGCTGTTCGTTGGCGGAGTAGCCGAGATGCTGAACGGCGACATCAGGGCCGCCCTCACCATCTACTACGAGCGGCTGGCCGTGGCCGCCCGGTCGGGCCTGTTCCAAATCCTCGGCCACCTGGACCTGGTGAAGAAGTGGAACGCCAACGGCCGCCATTTCGGCGAATCGGAGCCCTGGTATCGAGAGCTGGTGGTTTCGGCCATCGAGGCGGCCGTGGATTCCGGCTGCATCGTTGAGGTGAACACGGCGGGGCTCGTCTATCCGGCCGCGGAGGTGTACCCGTCTCCGTGGATCATTCAGGAGTGCGTGAGGCGAGGGGTCCGGCTAACCCTGAACGCCGATGCCCACAAGCCCGCCGACCTACAACGCTGCTTCTCACAGGTTTTGCCCCGTCTGCAGTCGCTGGGAGTGGCGGAGCTTTGGAAGCTGGAGGGCGGCGAGTGGGGTGCGGTGGGGCTCGATCGGTGAGGCGAGGGCGCTCACGCGACCTGGTGGCGAGCCCCGGCACCGTTGCCTACATGCCGTTCACCCTGAAGTACGGTTTCAGGCTCCAGTTCTCCGGAAGCGTATCGGCAAGGTAGATGCTTTGAAGCTGCGGGTTGGCCTGGAACGGTTCCAACAGCAGGCGCACCGTGCTCCCCGCCTTCGCCTGCGCAGCCGGCATCGCCTCGCCATCCAGCAGAGCCCACTCCGCCACCCGAATCCGCTTTCCTGTGTAGGTGCCGCCGTTCACCTTCATCACCTCATACTCGCAGGTCACCAGCGCAGTTCGGTACGGCTGTATCTCTTTGAGCGTCGGCACCTTGGAGACCGCCACCAGCCTCGCCTCGACGTCCAGGCGTGGCACCGGCTTTCGGGCGAGCATCTTCGCGCGGTACTGCTGGTAGTCGGCCCCCACCTCTTTCGCCGTCAGGGCACGGCTGAAGATGGCGATGCCCTCCAGAGTTCCAGCCCACGGGCGGTCGTTCGTCCACTCGTTGCCGCACAGAAGGTGTTGGTTTGACCAGTTGCTGAAATCGCCCTGCACGCGGTCAGTGGTGAGCGCCTCCTTGCCATCGCGGTAGCAGGTGAGCTTTCCGGGGGTGTAGGTTACAACGATGTGCGTTGGCTTTCCGGGGGTGATGGTACAAAGCTCCAGTTCGGGGTTCACGCCGTTATCGCCCGTTGAGGGGGTGCGCAGGCGCATGATGAGCTTGTCGCCATCCTGACCGAGGGTGAAGTTGCGGGAGTACGGATCGGATGAGAAGGTGACGATGCGGGCGGGACCCCTCTGCTCAATGCCGTCCGTTTGTATAACCGCGCGCAAGGTGAGCTGGTTGCTCCTTTTGCAGGCGCTGAGGAGCGCAGCATCCGCGTCTTCCGCGACAAAGGCACCGCCGACGGTGCGGATGGCGTAGTTGTGGTCCAACCAGGCCTTGCCTCTCGCCCTGAGGCGGCAGAAGCGAGGCTTCCCCGTGGCGGAGTCTCGGACGGAGTTGGGCTTGTTGCCGGCCTCCCACGCGAACACCGGGCCGGTGGACGCCGTGCGCGGAGCGGAACGTGGGGCGGGCTGCGGCTGTGGGTGGGTGCGCGCGGTTTGCTGCCCAGCCAGGTACACGTCTGGGAAGCGGTCGCAACCCTTGTCGAAAGTGTAGCGCACCGGCGTCCCGATGATATCGAGCGTGGCAGGGCTGGTCTGAGCCACGAAGATATCGTAGTCAGACGTGAAGTGGTCGTGCTGATGAGGAGAGGCAGCGAAGGCGAAGAGGCGGCCGCAGCGCGACAGCATGGGGAAGTAAAGGTAGTTGCGCTCTTTGGGCATGCGCGGGTCGTTGGCGGCCAAGATCTGAGACACCTGGCCGGTGGCAAGGTTGATGCGGTTGATGGGCCCTCCGCCTCCGCCCATCCAGAACCCCCAGACGCCGTCTTGGGAGAAGTACGGCTGGCAGCCGCCCTGCGCCTGGCGCACCTGCACGGTCTTGCTGTTGGCGTCGTACTGCGAGAAGGTTGGCTCCCCGGTGGTTGCGTAGCGCAGCGTGGGGTTTATGAGCCAACCGGTCGCCCACTGGGCGCCCTTATAGGGTTCCGCCAGCATCGGTTCCGAGCTGCCGGTGTCCAAGTTCAGCCGCCTAGTCATGCCGGATGCGTCTATGTAGATAAGCTCATGTGCGTTCAGCCACACCGCGCCGCGGTCCTCTCCATAGGCCCTAGCGTCGTCGGCAACGATCCTGTTGAAGCGTCCGTCTGCACTCATCAGGTGTAGAGGCGCCTTGGCGTTGCCGCGGGCCCAGGGGTTGTACCCATCCGAGCCCTTGGGATAGCTGATGTAGACCAGCCGGGTGCCGTCTGGAGAGATGTGGGGACAGAAGTGGTCGCGATTCGGCTCATCGGGGCTCAGCTGCCTAAGCCCGGAGCCGTCCAGCTCTATTCGCCAGATCCGCCAGCTGCCGGTGCGGTTCGACTCCCAGACGATGAAGCCCCTGCCCAAAGCCGCCAATCGCTCCCGGCCCTCGCGCCAATACGCTTCCGAGTCGATGTCCGCCGCGCCCTCAGCGTAGCTTGTCGTTGCCGAAAGCAGCAAGCTTAGGGCGGCAAGAACAATGGTGGTGATTCTCAACTCTTACTCCTTATCAGCAGCCGCCGGTGCCGTTGCCGACGCCATAGTGGACCGGTGGCTTGCAGTTGGCAGGTCTATGACTCGCCAGTCTCCGGACAACAGGTCTCGCATTGCGAACTGCCAGATCACCAATCGCTTCCCCCTAAGCCGATCGCGGCCACGCGCCAGCTCCTCCCGGAGGCGCTCTCTGGTGGTGTACGAGCCGCCGGCGTTTATCACAATGCGATCTATAGGCCGCTGGATGTGGAAGCCAAGCTGTTGTGGCAGGCCCGCGTTCGTTCCCCAGCCCATGCCGCCAAGCGAGTATATGTTGCTGAAGCTATCTCCAAGCAGGAGGATATCGGCGCCGCGGTCGGGCTGCCACGGCCGCCCATCCTGCGTGAACACCTGCCGTATCACCACCGTTTGCGGCGGGTACATGCGCTGGCCTGGCGGCAGCGAAAGCATTCGCGCGATGTCTCCCACGCCGGACACCCGTACTGGCCTTCGGACGTACGTGACGGGCTTGCGGGGCGGCAACGCGCACTGCCGCTGGACGAAAGCGGCCAAACCCGCGGCGGCCAGATCCATCGCCTCGGGCGTCCAGTGGGTATCGGTGCGCAGGTATGGGCTGGTCGCCGTCTTGCGGGCCGCGTTGGCGATGAGGTGCGTCGGATCGAACACCTTGACGCCTGCCCGCCTCAGAGCGCGCAGAAAGGCCGGGTAAGAGGGGTTCTGCAGCGGCTGTGCGCTGGGCTTGTAGCGACGCGTCAGCTTCTCGGGCAGAAGCATCGGTTTGCAGGGGGTGGGCACCAGGACCAGGTCGATCCCGCGTGCGGCAAGCTGCCTGCGGAACTGGATGATAGCCGGCAGCGGGTTCGGTTGCACCGCACTGCCGTTGTCGGCGTCCTGCATAGCGCGTGCGGCGAGGCTGGATGGCTGAAGGAAGCCCGGGTGAGTCAAGTAGTCCACCTCGGGCCTATAGTAGAGCCAGCCATCGCGGCCGAGGTAGGCCTGCTCATTGCCAACGCCGCCCAGCCTCGCCAGCAGGTACTGGGCCCGCGGCCGTATCCAGCCAGAGACCACGGAACTATCCTCCAGCGCGCTCTCGTAGCTGCGGATCTCGGAGGGTATCGGAAGGAGGTCCCAGGCCTGTCGCAGGGAATGGGCCGACTTCAGCTCTGCGATGGACGGCAGCAAGCCGAACACGTCGTACGCCTCCGGCAGCAGCCGCACCCCGTCCGCGGCGCCATCCCTCTTGGCGGCAAGGTAGCGTTGGGCCTGGGCCACGTGCTGAACCACAGGAACGGAGAAGATGGTTACCACGAAGAAGATGACCAGGACGCGCGCTACGGCAGGCGACACCGCGGTGTTCTCAAGTGCTAGCTTTGCCTCCTCCTCGCGGGTGAGCTTGGCACAGCCCGCGGGCGGGTGTTTTTCCTCCGGCAATCTGGTTTCTGTGTCGGCCATTGGTGCGTCTTGCTAGAAGATGAAGTAGATGAACGGGTTGTACGCTTGTATGGCAAGCACGATCAGAGAGAGCCAGAGGAGCCCCGCACAAGCGGCGGCCTTGCGCCACGTAAGCTTCTGCGTCCACTCCCAGGGGGTGGGAAGGCACCACACGGCGACGGCGGCCACCAGGAACGTGACCACATAGTAGGGACGGTAGATGACGCCGGCCACAAGGTGCGCCCCTGGCTGCGCGGGCACCGCACCCATCATGCAGCCCAAGTAGCCGACGGCGTCACGCAAGGTGTGAGCCCGGAAGAACACCCATGAGACGAGCACAACGAGGAACGTGAGCGCCACCCTGGCGGGGCGTGGCAGCGACTGGTACGGGCTCGACTTGCCGCGGCTGCGCTCGAACGCCAACATCCCGCCTTGAATCCCGCCCCAGATCACGAAGTTCCAGGAGGCGCCGTGCCACAGGCCACCCAAAAGCATGGTGAGCATGAGGTTGGCGTACGTTCGAACGCGGCCCTTGCGGTTGCCACCAAGCGGAATGTAAAGGTAGTCTCGCAGCCAGCTGGAGAGCGAGATGTGCCAACGCCTCCAGAACTCGGTGATCGACTCGGAGCGGTACGGAGCGTCGAAGTTCTTGGCGAACACGAAGCCGAGCAAAAGGCCCATCCCGATGGCCATCTCGGAGTAGCCAGCGAAGTCGAAGAAGATCTGGAATGCGTAAGCCGCAACGCCAAACCACGCATCGACCGGCGCCGCGTGGCCGGCGCTGAACACGGTGTCGGCAACCTTGCCGCACGGGTTAGCAAGCAGCACCTTCATGGCCAGGCCGGTGGAGAACAACGCTACGCCGCGTGCGAACTTATCCAGCGTAACCGTTCGATGCCTAAGCTGGTCCGCCACCTCCGAAAACCGGATTATGGGGCCAGCAACCAGCTGGGGGAACATAGACACGAAACAGGCGAAATCGATGAAGTTGCTCATGCCTCGCGCGTGGCCGCGGTACACATCGATGGAGTAGCTCATCGACTGGAACGTGTAGAAGCTGATCCCAAGCGGCAGAGTAACGCGGAGCACGTGGTCCAGCCTAAGGCCGGGAAGGCCCAAGAGGGCAACCAGCGAGCTATAGTTGTCCGTGGCGAAGTTGAAGTACTTGAAAAAGCCCAGGAGCGACAGGTTGGACACGACCGAGATGACCAGCGCAGCCTTTTGGGTGCGGGTTCTCGGTCCTCCCGGCTCCAGCAGCTCGATGGGTTGACGCCAACCGCGGAACCCGTTGTGTGCCTGCACCAATCCGGCTAGGTAGTCCATGGCGGTGGAGACGAACATGAGAACCACAAACCTGGGGTTGGCCCAACCGTAGAAGACGTAGCTGAAGAGGGTGAGAACCAGGTGCTGGCCCCGCCTTGGCATCAGGTAGTACGCCAGCAGCGCAGATGGGAGGAAGTAAAAGACGAAAAGATGGGAGCTGAAGACCATGCGGATCCGGCGACTAGCTGTATGTGATTGGCCACCCACTAAGCATGTGCAAGATGGCGGCGGATAGGCCCTTGGCGTCCGAGCCTCTACACCATACTAGATGCCGCGGCCGCGCGCTTGTTACGCTACGTGGTGGTTACCGAGGTGTGATCCGGCGCGGAAAAAGCGGTTTCGCCACTGCAGGTTGCCACCGGCCGCGTTGCATGGTCTGGCGGGGATGCCTGTGGCCGAGCGGCGGCGGGCGAACGCGGCGCGATCGCCGTGCAGGAAGCCAAACTGCACCGCTTGCCATGCGGCCGTTGACCTCCCAGATGGCAGGCGGTATACTGAAGTGAAGCCGTGCGGAGGAGAGGTGATACATTGAGGGTTTACATCAACGGTCAGCTGGTGCCCGAGGAAGAGGCCAAGGTGTCTGTGTTTGACCATGGCCTGCTGTACGGTGACGGAGCCTTTGAGGGCATAAGAGCTTACAACGGTCGCGTCTTCAAGCTGGACGAGCACATAGCCCGGCTCTACAGGTCGGCACACACGCTGCTCATCAAGCTGCCGCTCACCCAGCAGGAGATGCGCCAAGCTGTTATAGACACCCTCCGCGCCAACGAGCTGAGGGATGCCTACATCCGCATCACCGTCACTCGCGGCATCGGGCTGGGCCTCGACCCGCGGAACGTGTCCGATCCGGCAACCGTGGTCATCATAACCGGCAAGCTCTCCCTGTACCCCGAGGCCATGTACAGAGACGGCCTTGAGGTAGTTACCGTCTCCGTAAGGATGCCCCCCGCTCAGGCCATCGAGCCCAGGGTGAAATCGCTCGGCAAGTACATCAACAACATCATGGCCAAGTTCGTGGCCAACCAGTACGGCGCCGGCGAGGGCCTCATGCTTACGGTGGACGGCTACGTGGCCGAAGCCACCGGCGATAACGTGTTCGTCATAAAGGACGGCAAGCTATACACGCCTCCCGTATCGGTGGGGCTTCTGGAGGGCATAACCAGGGACACGGTGATTGAGCTCGCCCGCCGCGAGGGGTACCACGTGGAGGAGCGCATGATGACCCTCTACGACGTGTACAACGCCGACGAGGCGTTCCTCACCGGCACGGCTGCCGAGATGATCCCCATGGTCAAACTGGATGGGCGCGCCATCGGCACGGGCAAGCCAGGGCCCATCACCATGACGCTGCTGGAGCGCTTCCGACAGCTCACCAGGGAAGAGGGTGTGCCCGTGTGGTGATCCCTTGGTGCGATTCTTGTAGGGAGAGGGAGGCGGCACGCCATTTCCGGCTGGCACGCTATGGAGAGGAGCCCGAGGAGGCGTTCCTGTGCATCGAGTGTGCCCGCACGAAGGAGCAGGCCCAGGGGTGGGCTTCGGATGGCGTCCTCCTTAGCGACATCATCGCACGGCTTCTCTCGTCATCCGGCGACGCTTCTTTGTATTGCCCCCAATGTGGGCAAGATGTGGAGGACCTGGTGCGCTACGGCCGCGCGGGGTGCCCAGCATGCTACTCCGCGTTCCAGTCTCACGTGGAGGATGTGCTGTACCGCTCCGTGGGCCGCGTGCGCCACCGCGGAAAGGCCCCGCGCCGAATGTGAGCCGTGCCCAGCGCCATACCCTTCTTAGGTCTCCCTACGAAGACGGGCCTGAGAGCGACGTGGTGTTCAGCAGCCGCGTTAGGCTCGCGCGCAACATCGCGGGGCTGCCGTTCCCGGGCCGCGCCGGCCGAGACGAACTGCGCGCCCTCGTTGAGCACCTCAGGCCGATCTTTGACAACCGAAACTTAGAACCAGCCCTCACCTTCGTCGAGGTGCGTGCCCTCTCCGCGCTGGAGCGCAGGGTTATGGTTGAGGCTCACCTCGCTAGCCCCGCGCTGGTGGAGAGACGCGCCGAATCCGCCGTTGCTTTCAGCGCCGATGGCCGCCTCAGCGTGATGGTGAACGAGGAGGACCACCTCAGAATCCAGGCCATCCGTCCCGGCCTCGAAACCTGGCCCGCCTGGCAGGCCGCCGATGCGCTGGACGAATGGCTCTGTGCCCAGCTGCCGTTCGCATACAGGCCAGACCTTGGCTACCTCACCGCGCACATAAGCAACCTCGGCACCGGCATGCGGGCCTCCGTTATGCTTCACCTGCCGGCCCTCAAAGCGTGTGGCAGGTTGCCCGCCGTTCTGGAAGCCGCCGCCAGGCTGGGGGCTGCCGTCAGGGGCGCCCACGGAGAAGACACCGCCAGCAGCGGCGACCTGTACCAGGTGTCTAATCGGTACGGTATGGGTAAGGCAGAAAGGGAGATAGTTACCGAGGTGCACGCCGCAGCCAGCCACCTGGTGGCGGAGGAGCGCTCCGCTCGACAAGAGCTGCTGAGAGCCCGCCGCACCCAAGTGGAAGACGACGCTTGGCGCGCTTACGGCATCCTCAGATACGCCAGGTCCATCAGCACTGAGGAAGCATTGGACCTGCTCTCGAAACTAATGCTGGGACGCGCGCTTGGGCTTGTGGCGTTGGACGCGTCCAAGCTCAAGCACCTGATGGTGATGGCACAGCCTGGTTGCCTGCAAACCATAGTGGGGCCTGCCTACAGCCCGGCGGAGCGAGATGCCAAGCGGGCGGATTTCCTGAGGCTGGCGCTGAGCAGCCGGGAACTGCGACTCGGCAATTAGTGTCTTATAATATAGATGGAACGCACCGTCCCAAACCGCGGGTGGTTGGGCGTCATTCACCCTTAGCGCAGGGCTAGCGGCACTAGACGAGAGCCCTGCATATGTGATAATCTTATCTCCTCCCAATGATTGCCAATGAGGCAACCTGCCGGAGGCCGTACATTCCTGATAATCAACACCCACTGCAAACATAGATGAGTATAGGCGACAACAAACGCGGTCACGCGATAGATAGGAGGGACAACCATGTGGCAGCGGTTCACTGAGCGAACGCGCCGTGTCATCTTCTTCGCTCAGGAAGAGGCGGCCCGTCTCGGTGAGAACTACGTCGGCACCGAGCATCTGCTGCTTGGCTTGGTGCGCGAGAACGACTCGGTAGCGGCCAGGATTCTTGAGCGGCTGGGCGTAAACCTCGGGCGCGTTCGCCAGGAGATCGAGCGGCAGGTTGCCCGAGGCGACGGCCGCCTTGGCCAGGAGATGCAGCTTACCCCAAGGGCTAAGCGCGTTATAGACCTGGCCTACGAGGAGGCTCGCCAGCTCAACAACAACTACATCGGCACGGAGCACCTGCTGCTTGGCCTGGTGCGCGAGAGCGAGGGCATCGCTGGCCGCGTACTTGCCCGCCTAGGCGTCGACCTTGAGCGTCCCCGCCGTGAGGTGATGGCCCTCCAAGACGGCGAGGCCGCCATGACCCCGCGTACCCGCTCCCGAACCCCTACCTTGGACGAGTTCGGGCGCGACCTTACCGAGCTGGCCCAGAACGACAAGCTGGATCCATGCGTCGGCAGGAACGCGGAGATCGAGCGGATCATCCAGATCCTCTCCCGCCGAACCAAGAACAACCCGGTCCTGATCGGCGAGCCCGGCGTCGGCAAAACCGCCGTAACCGAGGGGCTTGCCCAGCGCATCGTCCGCGGCGACATCCCAGAGCCGCTCAAAGACAAGCGCATCGTCTCCCTTGACCTCGCCGGGCTTGTGGCCGGCACCAAGTACCGCGGCGAGTTCGAAGAGCGCATGAAGCGCGTGATGGAGGAGGTCCGCAAAGCCGCCGGCGAAGTGGTCCTCTTCATAGACGAGTTGCATACCCTGGTTGGTGCTGGTGCTGCCGAGGGCGCCATAGATGCATCCAACATCCTCAAGCCCGCGCTGGCCCGCGGCGAGCTGCAGTGCATCGGCGCCACCACGATGGACGAGTATCGCAAATACATCGAGCGCGATGCCGCCCTCGAGCGCCGCTTCCAGCCCGTGCAGGTGAAAGAGCCAACCGTCGAGGAGGCCATCGAGATCCTCAAGGGCCTCAGAGAGCGGTACGAGCAGCACCATCAGGTGGAGATCACCGATGCCGCCCTGGAAGCTGCCGCTAGGCTGTCCCATCGCTACATAAGCGATCGGTACCTGCCGGACAAAGCCATCGACCTGATGGATGAGGCCGCCTCCCGCGTGAGGATGCAGATAGCCATGCCGCCTCCCGCGCTCAGGCGCGCCAAGCAGCGGCTGGAGGCCATCGAGAAGGAGCGAAAGGCGCTTCCTCTCAACAACCAGTACGAGCGCGACGCCGAGCTCCGCAAGGAGTACGCCGATGTCTCCGAAGAGGTGAACCGCCTCCAGCGCGAGTGGCAAGAGCGCGGCAAGAGCACAAAGCCGGTGGTTGGCGAGGACGAGATCGCCAACATAGTCCAGAGCTGGACCGGCATCCCGGTTACGCGCCTGGTGGAGGCCGAAACCACCAAGCTTATGCGCATGGAGGAGGCCCTCCACGAGAAGATCGTTGGTCAGCATGAGGCTGTGGTGGCCGTCTCCAAAGCCGTGCGAAGGACCCGTGCCGGCCTTAAGGACCCGCGGCGGCCAATGGGCTCGTTCATCTTCCTCGGCCCAACGGGCGTGGGCAAGACCTACCTCGCCAAGACCCTGGCGGAGTACCTCTTCGAGAACGAGAACGCCATGATCCGCATCGACATGTCGGAGTACATGGAGAGGTTCGCCGTGTCCAGGCTGGTGGGCGCGCCTCCCGGCTACGTGGGCTACGAAGAGGGCGGCCAGCTAACCGAGGCCGTTCGTCGCCAGCCGTACTCCGTCATCCTGCTCGACGAGATCGAGAAGGCCCATCCGGACGTGTTCAACATCCTCCTGCAGGTGATGGAGGATGGACGGCTGACGGACGCTCAGGGCCGCGTGGTGGACTTCAAGAACACGGTCCTCATCATGACGTCCAACATCGGCGCGCAGACCTACGACGACGGGCGCTCCGTGGGCTTCCGCGCAATGCGCAGCATCGAGGGCGGCGGGGTTACCCAGTCGTTCGAGAGCATGAAGCAGCGCATTCAGGACGAGCTTAAGCGCACCTTCAGGCCCGAGTTCCTGAACAGGGTGGACGAAACCGTCTTCTTCCATCCGTTCAACAAGGAGCACATCAGGCAGATAGTGGACCTGGAGCTGCGCAACGTCTGTAAGCAGGTTGAGGCCAACGGCATGAAGCTGGAGGTCAGCGAAGACGTGAAGGAGCTGCTCGGCAAAGAGGGCTTCGACCCGGCGTACGGCGCCAGGCCGCTGCGCAGGGCCGTCCAAAGGCTGATCGAGGATCCGCTGTCGGAGGAGCTGCTCATCGGTCGCTTCACCAGCGGAGACACCATCCGCGCCGAGTTGGAGGACGGCAAGGTCATCTTCCGAGGCGCAGTTCCAGCCGAGTTGTCCGGCGTATAGCTCACGCGCTCCAACAAGGCGGGGCGTGTTTGCGGCAACTAAGCGAGACGGGGCGGGCGCACAACCCGCCCCGCTCTGCTGGGCTTGTGGGTCCGTAGGAGGGGCGCATGCACCGCCTTGCCAACGATAGCCTGATCCTCTCCGTCTCCGACGACGGCATGTCCATAGCAGTGCAGGACCGCCGCCGCAGCGCCAGGTGGGAGCTAGACGCCACCACTTGGGGGTTCAGCGCCCGCCCGATGCGGCGAGGGGAGTACTCCCCCCTCACCCCTTACGGCCCAGGTGCTGCGCACAAGGCGTCAGAGCGGGAGCTAACCGTCACCTACCCAGCACCCGGCGGAAGCGTGGCGTACACGTGGGTCCTGCTGCCCGATGGCCTGGAGGTCCGCCTCTTAGTGCAGTCCACCGAGGTCGCCAGGGCGTCGCTGCCCGGGCACTTCGTTCCACAGGGGGGCGGCCACCAGCTTCTGCTGCCCAGAAAGCAGGGACTGTTGCTGCGCGACGGAGGGCCGCCCTACGATCGCCGCGTCCCCATCGGGTCGGACATCTCCCTCTATATGTACGGATGCCTCGGCCGGAGCGGCGGCATGCTTGTGGTTGCGGAGGATCCCACCGACGTGCACCTTCTGTACGGCAAGCGGGATGCGGGGCTATACTGCCTGCTTGAGGCCACTGCCTGCGAGGTGGACGGGTGGTACCAGCGCAGGGCGCGGCTTCTTCTGACGGACGCCTCGGTCACCGCGGTGTGCAAGCGCCATCGCGCGCGCCTGATTGAGCGCGGCGACTTCGTCCCATGGGAGCGGAAGATCGAGCGCAAGCCGCCGCTTACCAAGCTCTTTGGCTCGCTCATTGCGTTCATCGGCTACAACCGCGGCAGAAACACGGACTACGTTGAGTCCGCCAGGGCGTTGAGGGAGTTTGGATTCCCAACCGTTTTCTACTATCCGGTGCGGTTCAACGCCATGGTTCTCGATTTCCAGATGGGCGGCGACCCACCCGTGTGGCTCTCCGACGACGAGATGGCCGCCATGCGAGAGGCGGGCGGCGTGCTGGCGCCTTGGGGGTGGACCTTCGAGGCCCTTGACGACGGCTCGCAGCAGGTCCGCGCCGCCTTCCGGAGCGACCGCGAAGGGCGATGCATACCGAACTGGCGCATCGACGACTTCGTGTGGAACCTGGTGTGCACCCCATACCAGGCGCGCTTCGCCAGGGAGCAGTACAAGGGCGACATGGCCGCAATGGGCTGGATCCATTACGACGTGAACGCCATCTTCGGCCCTCGCCCGTGCTACCGCACCGACCATCAGGAGCACCGCGGCAGGCCCATGACCGCGCGCCAAGACCTGGTCCACATCGGCCGCCTGCTTGGGCCAGACACAAACGGCGATCGCGTGGTCAGCAGCGAGGGCTTCGATGAGTTCTGCACCCGCTTCTACGACATGGGCTCGAACAAGTACCAGCCAGTGCCGGCGAACCCATACCATGTTCCGGTGCCCATGACGATACTGGTCTTTCACGATTCAACGGTCCACAACTGGTGGGAGCTGCATACCTACAACCAAACGCCGTTCGGCGGCCTCACCAGCGACGGCATGGGGTGCGTGGGCTCCGGCCATCCGGAGGCCAAGGCGGCCATGGACGCCCTGTATGGCTGCCCTCCGCTGGTCTTTCCGTTCGGACGCCAGTATGGATGGGCCGACTGGGCTACCCATAGAACGTTCTCCTTCGAGGTCTCCTTGAGGGACGCTGAGGTTAGGCGCGCGTTGGCGGCCGCCCTGCCCGTGGCCCGCCTGCACCGCCGCATCGGGATGTGCGAGCTGCTATCGTTCGACTTCCTGAGCGACGACATGCTTGTGCAGGCCACGCGCTTCTCCGATGGCACCCGCGTTATCGCCAACTTCTCGGGTATGGAGCGGGACACGGACCTGGGCCTGCTGCCACCGTGCTCCTGGCGAGCAGAGCTGGGGCCGCAGCCATAATGAGGTTGGCGAACCTTACGCCCGGGGGGAACCATAAGATCACAGGAGTACACGGAGCAGCTAAGGGGAACCCCTAAGTTGGCAGGTATCCCCGTGGCTGTTCGGGAAGGAGCCTTATGCCTAAGGCCACCACGCGGTATGTGTGCCAGCAGTGCGGCCACGAGAGCATCAAGTGGCTGGGACGCTGCCCGAGCTGCGGCGAGTGGGGCACCATGGTGGAGGAGCGCCGCGCACCGGAGCCCACGTCGGCGCGCGCAGGCGGCTCGCAAGCACCAACCGCCAGCCGCCCGCAGCGCCTATCGGAGGTGCGCCTGGCCGGCACCCCGCGCCTGTCAAGCGGGCTGGACGAGTTCGACAGGGTGCTTGGCGGGGGGATCGTGCCGGGGTCGCTGGTGCTCATCGGCGGCGACCCCGGGATCGGCAAATCCACCCTGCTGACGCAGGTGGCGGAGATCATAAGCCGGCAGCACGGCCCGGTGTTGTACGTCTCCGGCGAGGAGTCGGTGCAGCAGATACGGATGCGCTCCGACCGCCTGGGGGCCAGCAGCCCGGAGGTTTACCTTGTGGCGGAGACGGACCTGGCCGTGGTTGAAGAGCACATCCGGGAGGTGCAGCCGCACTTCCTGATGATCGACTCGATCCAGACGATGACCTGCCAAGACAGCGAATCGAGCGCCGGCACCGTAAGCCAGGTGCGCGCATCCACCGCGGCGCTTATGCGCATTGCCAAGAGCACGCACTTGCCGGTGTTCCTGGTGGGCCACGTAACCAAGGAGGGGGCCATTGCCGGCCCGCGCGTGTTGGAGCACATGGTTGACACGGTGCTCTACTTCGAGGGGGAGCGCACTCAGAACTACCGAGTGCTGCGTGCCGTGAAGAACCGCTTCGGCTCAACCAACGAGCTTGGCATATTCGAGATGGGCGAGGCCGGCCTGGTGGAGGTTGAGAACCCGTCCGAGTACCTGCTGTCGGAGCGAACCGAAGGCGGCGCCGGCTCGGTGGTGACCGCCACCATGGAGGGCTCTCGGCCGCTGCTGGTTGAGGTGCAGGCGCTCACGGTGCCAACCTACATGGCGGCCCCAAGGCGCGTTGCTACGGGCGTGGACTACAGCCGAATGCTGCTGAACCTGGCCGTTTTGGAGAGGCGGGGTGGGCTGAGGGTATCCACCCAGGATGTGTACGTGAACGTGGCCGGGGGCGTCCGCGTTGTGGAGCCTGCGGCAGACCTGGCAGTGGTGCTGGCCGTGGCATCCAACCTCAAGGATATACCGGTGCCGCCCGATGTGGTGGTTGCCGGCGAAGTTGGCCTTGGCGGCGAGGTGCGGGCGGTTGGACAGATGGAGAAACGGCTTGCAGAGGCCTCGCGGCTTGGATTTCGGAGGGCGCTCGTCTCCGCCAGGAACACCGCGAGGCTACGGAAGCCGCCCGGGATGGTGGTGACCGGCGTTAACGTGGTGCGGCAGGCCATCGCGGAGGCGTTGGGCGAGTGACAACGGAGATAACGCCCACCGCATTGACGCCCCGAAACGACCTATGATATACTGCCATCCAGGGAGCGGTGACGCAGACCGAGGGCAGGGAGTACGTCCCGGCCCTTCTTTGTTTGCCACGCCGTTTCGTCGCTCTGCCCCCCACGTAACCATGCCCGAAGAGGACGCTAGCATCAGCCTGGAGGAGCTCCAGGCCCTCATAGACCTGGTGGAGACCCACGGACTCACCGAGCTGTCCGTGGAGGAAGAGGGCGTGCGGGTGACCCTGCGCACGGGCCAGCCCGCCGCCTCAGCGCCCACAACCGCGCAGGAGGTTCCGGTGGCGGCCGCGCCGCCACCGGCAGGCACTGCTCCGGCACCCACCGTCCCCACCGCCGCGGAGGACACCGCCCACTACGTGGCGATCAGATCTCCCATGGCCGGCGTGTTCTACCGCAGGCCCCGCCCGGACGACCCCCCGTACGTGGAGGAGGGCGATACCGTGGAGGAGGGGCAGCCGGTGGGGCTCATAGAAGCGATGAAGATCTTCAGCGAGGTGCTTGCCGATACGCGCGGACGGGTGGCGGCCATCCCCGCCCAAAACGGCGCCATGGTGCAAGAGGGTTCCGTCCTCGTGCTGCTGGAGCCGCTGGCGAACGGGGCCGCCTCCGCCTGAGGAGCAGCAAAGTGCGCAGGGATGCAGTGAGAGTCGGTTTCCTCGGCATGGGCAACGTGGGCACCGGTACCGTCAAGGTCCTCCGCGACAACTATGCCGACATAGTCCACCGGGTGGGCATCCCCATCCGCGTGGAGAAGATAGCCGTCGCCAACCCGAACAAGCCCAGGCCAGACTGGGTGGATCGCTCCCTAATCACGGGCAACCCGCTTGATGTGGTGGACGATCCAGCCGTCGACATCGTGGTGGAGTGCATCGGCGGCATCGACCCCGCCGCGAGCTACGTCCGCCGGGCCATCGCCAACGGCAAGAGCATCGTGTCCGCCAACAAAGAGCTTCTTGCCAAAGAGGGGCACGACATCCTGGACGCTGCCGCAAAGGCCGGCGTGGACTTCTTCTTCGAAGGCGCCGTGGCGGGCGGCATCCCGATCATCCGCCCACTCAAAACCTCCCTTGCCGCCAACCGCATCCAGCAGGTCGTCGGTATCGTGAACGGCACCACCAACTACATCCTCAGCAAGATGGCCAACGACGGCCGCGACTTCGCGGATGTGTTGCTGGAGGCGCAGCGCCTGGGCTACGCGGAGCCCGATCCAACCGCAGACGTTGAGGGCCTGGACGCGGCGTACAAGCTGGCAATCCTCGCCTCCATCTCCTTTCAAAACACGGTCCCCATCGACACCGTGTACCACGAGGGCATCTCGAAGATCACCGGCCGCGATATAGCGTACGCACGCGAACTGGGCTATGCTATCAAACTGCTGGCGATCGCCAAAATGACCAACGGCGCCATTGAGGTGCGCGTTCACCCAACGTTCCTGCCGAATACGCACCCCCTGGCGTCCGTCAACGACGTGTTCAACGCCATCTTCGTGCGGGGAGATGCCGTTGGCGACGTGATGTTCTACGGCAGAGGCGCCGGCCCAATGCCCACCGGCAGCGCCGTGGCCGGCGATATCATGGACGTGGCCCGAAACATAAAGGCGGGCGCAACCGGGCAGATCGTGTGCACCTGTGGCGTTGATAAGCCCATTCTCCCAATGGACTCCGTGCAGACCCGCTACTACGTGCGCATGCTGGTGGCGGACCGCCCGGGCGTGTTGGCCGCCATCGCTGGCGTGCTGGGGGACCACGATGTGAGCATCGCCTCAATGGTGCAGAAGCAGGTGCATGACGGCGACGCCGAGATAGTTTGGGTGACCCACCTCGCAGTTGAGGCCAACATGAGGAGGGCCCTGAAGATCATTGCTGAGCTGCCGGTCGTACGCGAGGTGTGCAGCCTTGTTCGCGTGGAGGACTAGGATGGCCTTGGGGAATGCAAAAGCAGGATCGTGGCGCGGTGTTATAGAGGAGTACAGAGAGTTCCTGCCCGTGAGCGGTTCCACCCCCGTGGTTACCCTGCTGGAGGGAAACACGCCGCTGGTGGAAGCGCCCAGCATCGGCAGGCGGATCGGCCGCGGCGCGCGCGTTTACCTCAAGTGCGAGGGGTTCAACCCAACCGGCTCGTTCAAGGACCGGGGCATGACCATGGCCATCTCCAAGGCCTTGGAAAGCGGCGCAAAGGCAGTTATGTGCGCATCGACGGGCAACACGTCCGCCTCGGCCGCCGCCTACTCCGCGCGGTGCGGGCTGCGCTGCATCGTGCTGCTCGAGAAGTCCGCCGGGGCCATCGCCCTTGGCAAGCTATCTCAGGCGCTCATCCACGGCGCCACCGTGGTGGCCGTGGAGGGCAACTTCGATGAGGCGCTGGCGTTGGTTCGCTCCATTACTGAGGAGTTCCCGATCGCCCTCGTCAATTCGCTCAACCCGTACCGCATCCAGGGGCAGAAGACCGGCGCCTTCGAGATATGCGACGCCTTGGGCCGCGTGCCCGACTACCACGCGATTCCCGTGGGCAACGCCGGCAACATCACCGCCTACTGGGCCGGCTACAAGGAGTACCACGAGAGGGGCATCACCCGCTCCCTGCCCAGGATGCTGGGCTTCCAGGCGGAAGGCGCCGCCCCCATCGTCCGCGGCGAGCCGGTTGCACACCCCAAAACCATCGCAACCGCCATCAAGATCGGCAACCCGGCCTCTTGGAAGAGCGCCGTGGCCGCCAGAGACGAAAGCGGCGGCCTCATCGATACCGTGACCGACGCCGAGATCCTGGATGCCTATAGGATCTTGGCTGGCGAGGAGGGCGTCTTCTGCGAGCCAGCCTCCGCAGCGTCCGTGGCGGGAGTCCTCAAGCTGGCCGCGCGTGGCTACTTCCCGCCGGAGGCCACCGTGGTGTGCGTGCTGACCGGCCATGGGCTCAAGGACCCGGATCGCGCGATCGCCAGCGTGCAGGAGCCGATCACCGTGCCCGCGCAGCGAGACGCGGTGCTGGATGCCATTGGGATCGCGGCTTCCACGGCCGTGTAGCGCCAAGTGTGAGGGCGCGCGTCACACCGCCTCGTGCTCGGTGCGGGCGATGATCTCGTCTTGGAGGGCGCGGCTTAGGTCGCAGAAGTAGTCGCTGTAGCCGGCCACCCGCACGATGAGCCCGCGATATGCCTCCGGGTTGCGCTGAGCGGCCCGGAGGGTATCGGCGGTCACCACGTTGAACTGGATGTGGTGGCCGTTCATCGCGAAGTAGGCGCGGATTAGGCCGGCCAGCTTTTCCACACCCTCCTCCCCCTCAAGCACCTTTGGGGTTAGCTTCTGGTTCAGCAGCGTGCCGCCCGTCTTCAGGTGGTCCATCTTTCCCGCCGACCGAAGCACCGCCGTGGGCCCGCACCTGTCGGCGCCCTGCACGGGGGAGATCCCCTCGGAAAGCGGGGTGCCGGCCAAGCGCCCGTCCGGCGTGGCGCCCGTGACGCTCCCAAAGTACACGTGGCAGGTGGTGGGGAGCATATCCACGTGGTAGGTGCCGCCCCTGGTGTTGGGCCGCCCATCAACCTCCGCAACAAAGGCGTTGAAGCACTGAAGCATCCAGCGGTCGGCCGTGTCGTCGTCGTTGCCGTACTTGGGCGCGCGGTTCAGCAACGCCTGCCTGAGCCGCTGGTGGCCGTGGAAGTTGGCGTCCGTGGCCTCCAAGAGGTGCGCCATGGCGAGGCCCCCCTGCCCGAACACCAGACGGTCCACGGCCGCAAACGAGTCGGTGAGCGTGCCTATGCCAACGCCCTGGATGTAGCTGGTGTTGTAGCGGGCGCCCCCGTCGTTGTAGTCGCGGGCTTTGGCGATGCAGTCATCGATGAGGAGTGAAAGGAACGGGGCTGGGGCATGGGCGGCGTACATGCGCTCGATTATCTGGCTGCCTCGCACCTTCACCTCAACGAACTGGTGCAGCTGCGCCCGCCAGGCGTCAAACAGCTCGCCCGTTGAGCGGAAGGCGCGCGGGTCTCCGGTGCGCGGTCCCAGCTGCTTGCCGGTGCGCGGATCAACCCCGTTGTGCAGGGCCAGCTCGAGCAGCTTGGGGAGGTTCAGGTAGCCGGTGAGGATGTACGCCTCTTTGCCGAAGGCGCCGGCCTCCACGCATCCGCTTGTCCCGCCCTCCCGCGCATCCTCCAGGCTTTTGCCCTGCCGCACCAGCTCCTGCACAACCGCGTCTGCGTTGAACACCGACGGGAAGCCGTACCCTTTGCGAATGACCCGACACGCCGCGCGCAGAAACTCATCCGGCGTTTGCCTCGAGATCTGAACGTTGTTCCCCGGCTGCAGCAGGTGCATCTCGTCGATGACCTCCAGCAGGAGGTAAGAGAGCTCGTTGACGGCGTTGCGGCCATCGGGCGTTAGGCCGCCCAAGTTGATGTTGGTGAAGTCCGTGTAGGTGCCGCTCTCCTCCGCCGTCACGCCCACCTTGGGCGGCGCCGGGTGGTTGTTGAACTTGATCCAGAAGCACTCCAGCAGCTCCTTGGCCGACTGGCGCGTCAGGCTGCCGTCCGCAATGCCCTGCAGGTAGAAGGGAAACAGGTGCTGGTCAAGGTGCCCCGGGTTGAAGGAGTCCCAGCCGTTCAGCTCCGTGATGACGCCGAGGTGGCAGAACCAGTACATCTGGAGCGCCTCGTGGAAGCTGCGTGGGGCGTGTGCGGGCACCCAACTGCAAACTGCCGCTATGCGGCGGAGCTCCGCCCGGCGCGCCGGATCGGGCTCAGCAGACGCCATGCGCTCGGCCAGATCGGCGTGGCGGCTGGCGAAGAGGATGGCGGCATCGGCGGCTATCCGCATCGCCTTGAGCTGCTCTCGGCGGTGGTACGCCTCCGCATCGTTCAGAAGGTCCAAGCTCCGAAGCCGCTCGTCGATCTCGCGCTGGAGGTCCAGCATCCCCTTGCGATACACCTTGCCGTCCAGCACGGTATGGCCCGGCGCGCGCTGCTCCATGAACTCCGTGAAGATGCCGGCCTGGTACGCGGCGAGCCACTCCTCGTCCATAGCGGCGAAGATCCGGTCTCGCATGGAGCGGCCGCGCCAATACGGGATGACGCGCTCTTGGTAGATGGCAAACGCCTCTGGAGGCACCGCGTAGGGGGTCTTCTCGCGACTGTTGAGGATGCGCAGGTCGTCCAGGCTATGGCAGGTGAGCTCTGGGAAGGTTGGGGTTGCTTTTGGTGCTGGGCCGCGCTCGCCTACGATCAGCTCGCCGTCGCCGATGTGGATGGCCTTGTGCTGGCAGAGGTGACGGAACGCCATTGCGCGCATCACGGGAGCGGAGTACCGGCCCTCGTTCTCGCGGTAGAAGGCAGTTATCAGGTGCGCGCGTTCGGCTGATATCGATGGGGTTGCCTGCAGGCTCTCTTCGCGCAGACGCCTCACTCTGTTCGTCATCCACCAACCTCCGGGCATTGGAAGCAGCGCCGTGGGTATAGTTGGTGCGGCGGAACGCGGACTCCTTCGTGGCGCATACCCGAAGCCGCGAGCAGCTCGGCGGGCCCTGCATTGGGGCCCATCGCTTTGGGGAAGGTCGGCATGGGGGCCTGGAGACGGGCCGAACTCGCCGTCTGTGCAGGTCCCCGCCCCATGGGCCATTCCACCGTGCATCGCCTCCGGAACCACTGCGTGGCGGGAGGACGCCGCGCTCCCCGGCTTTCCTCCATCGTGGCCTGTTGTGAAACGGACGGGGCAAGAGCAGGAGAACGGCGCCGCGCCGGGACGCGTACTCCCCACCGGAGAGACCGCCCCCGGGGCTCGCCGTGCGGCGCGGCCGGCCGTCCCAACAGGAAGTCGCGCCATCGCGGGCGAAGGCACCCTCTGAAACGGTCCGCTAACGCCTTTGCACCTCGGAGGACGCCATGAAAACCGCACTTCACACCGTCAGCTACTGCGGAGTCTGGCGCGGCCAGGCCCGTTTGCCGATCGAGGAGGTGCTCTCCAAAGCGGCTGCGTTGGGATACCAGGGCGTGGAGATCGTGGCCAAGCGCCCCCACGCCTCGCCGCTGGACCTGGATGGCGACGCGCGCGCTCACCTGAGGGAGCTGCTCCGCAAACACAAACTTGAGCTGGCTTGCTTGGCCGGCTACACCGACTTCTGCATGGGCCAGGACTCGCCCGGCATCCCGGCGCTTGAGATGCAGGTGCTGTACGTCGCCGAGCTGGCCCGCCTGGCCCACGACCTGGGCGGCTCGCTCCTCCGCGTCTTCACCGGCTACGAGCGCCAAGGCATCCCCTACGAAACCCAGTGGGAGCTGGTGGTTAGGGGTCTGCAGGAGTCGGCGCGGAGGGCGGCGCTGTGGGGCGTGACGCTTGTGGTGCAGAACCATCACGACATAGGCGTGCACCACCTCGCCATGCGCGACCTCCTGGCGGAGGTTGGCGAGCCGAACTGCAAGGCCGCCTTCGACGCGTGGGCTCCGGCATTGCAGGGCCTCGCCGGCGAGGAGCTGGCAGACGCCGTCCGGTGCATGACGCCCTACATCGCCTACACCACGGTGGCGGACTACGCCCGTCGGCCTCGTTTCCGCTACCACCCCACGCTCACCAACTACGTCAGGGAGGCGGACCGGGTGCGCGCGGTGCCGCCCGGCCAGGGCTTCATAGACTACGCAACATTCTTCCGCGCCCTCCGCGAGGTCGGCTACGACGGCTGGGTGGCCTACGAGATGTGCGAGGTGCTGGAGGGCGGTGGGTCGGTGGAGAACCTCGATCGCACGGCGGCGCATTTTCAGGCGTGGATTCGCGAGGCGTGGGAGCGAGCTGCCGGATAACGGAGCTGGGCTGGCGTGCGCAGGGCGGACGCCGCGTTTCTGTTAGGGGTGCATGGGGAATGCGTACTATAACCGGGTGGGAATGAGGGGCGGCCCATCCTGGAAGGAGTCTCAACGAGATGAGGTTCAGTGCCAGGTGGATATTGGCATCTGCTCTCCTGCTGGCGTCGGCGGGAACGGCGCTTGCGCAGAAGCCCGTGCCGCCGGAGCCGGGCGGAGTGGGCGTAACGCCGGGCGAAGTGGTTATGATTGAGGCGATCACCGGCACCGTGGCCAGCGTTACGGATGCTGGCATCTTGGTGAAGCCTTACTACGAGGGCACGTCGCCGGCGCTCGTGGTTGTGCCCAAAGACCTGCCGATCATCCGCGAAGAGGACGTGGATCTATCCGCGCTTGCCGTGGGAGACGGGCTGACGGTGAACGGGCTGCCAAAGGGCATTGTGGCCCAAAGCCTCCAGCAGGCCAACGTCGCCCCCGGGCCCGCGCCCACCCCAATGCCGGCGCCGTTGCCCGCTCAGCCTGCGGGCAACGGCGGCCCCCTGCCGCCGGAGCCAGCCCCCACCAAGCTGTACCCGTCCGCAACTGCTTGGGCCTCCGGCACGGTGGCCTCGGTGGACAAGACCAGCCGCATCGTTGTGCTGACGTTGGCGGACGGCTCCCCCCTAAGCGTGGACGTGCCGGAGGGCGTGAAGGTGCACCGGACCGTCACCACTGACCTTTCCGGCGTGAAGGTGGGAGATGACATCTTCGCGTCTGGCACGCAGGGCCAAGACGTGGGCGGCACCCGCACGATCAACGCCGCTTACGTTAGGGAGGGCGAGCCGGGAACGCTGTTTGGCGGGGTGGGAACCGGCGTTGTGGTGCCGCCCGCTCCGCCCACGCCGGGCCCTGTGGAGGGTGGCTCCGGCGTTGCCACCCCGCCCGCAACCGGGGCGGGAAGCGCCAGCATGCCCATGCGCCTGCTGCCCGGCAACCTTTCGGGAAGCGGCCATATAACGGTTGCGGACGCCATGCTTGCGTTGCGCTTCGCCACGGGCCTTGCGCAGCCCAACGCGGCGCAGCTGCTGGCCGGCGACCTGTTCGGCGAGGGGAGGATCACGGTCCGCTCGGCAATGCTGATACTGCGGGCGGCCGTGGGCCTAACCAGCCTATAGCCGCCGCGGGCCGTTGAGGTGTTGTGGGGTCGTTTCGCGTGCGCGAGACGACCCCGCACGCGTTGGGGCTAGGGCACGGGGGTTGGGATGGTGAGGGTGTACGCCGCCCCGATCCACGCATGGCGTCCAAGCGTGCCACCCTTGACGACCAGTGGAATCCTCGGAAACGTGTACGAAAGGCCGGTTATCCAGTGGTTTCCGTCCAGCAAGGGGTTCCTGGAGTTCAGGATGATGAGACCCAGCCGGCCGGTGACCACGGCCTGCACGCCCCCGAAGAAGCCGTTGTTCATCTTGGTGCCAACGCCGCCATGTAGCCGTATCAGGGGGAAGAAGCGCCGCTTTGGGTCGTGGAAGACGTTCTTGGCGGCAGCCACGTAGTACGAGACCTTGCCAGTGGGCAGTGCGCCGGTGATGTCCTGAGCCCCCACCACCACGGCCGGGGTGGCAACCGTCTCTGGCAGCACCAGGAACGACGGGTTGATCGCCACATCGGAGCCGGCGCCGTGGTTCCAGTGGACCCACCACGCATCAAGCTCCAGTCTGTTTGTGATGCCCCAATAGGCGGTGGCCAGGCCAGCGCTGCTGGGGGCGCCAGGACTGCGGAAGTTGAGGTCCAGGCGGTAGTAGGCCAACTCAATCTGATCCGCCTTGAGCTGGTTGGCGGTGGGCAGCGTCACGATGTCGCCCGCGAGGGCGGCGGACGCAACCGCCAGGCACAACGCCAGCGCAAGGCAGCACGCCATCTGGTTTCTGCTCAAGCTGAACGCCTCCTAAGCATGCAGTGCAGCCGAATGGTTGGCAAGCCACAGAGCCAGCGTGGCGATTGGGTTCGGCCGCTGCCAGCATACGGCTGCGATTGGGTTCACAGGCGAGGTGTGCTGGTGCACTTGGTTGCATCGGCTGCTGTGCTGACAGCTTCGCGGCACAGCATGCTTACTCCTGCTTGGCGAAGGCTGCCTGCCGACAGGGCGTGCGCGAAGTCGCGGTGGGAGACGCGGGCGCAAGCAACGGAGAGAGCGAGCGATCGGGCAGGCCTGAGGATGCCAGAAAAGGGTTGGGTTAGGGGTAGCGCTCCATTGAGCCGATGGTCGGCCTGCCGGGTAGCTCGCCTTACCTATGGGACCATCGGAGGGTCAGGGGGTGAGGGCAGCTACTCCTCTCGCTTCCCCCCACCCCCCAGCCCCCTCTCCCACGGCGCGAGCTTGGGGAGAGGGGGAGCCTCCGGCGTCCCAGTAGCCTACACAACCAACTGCGCCTTACACACTCCCCCCAGCTCCCCTCTCC
>Ga0078972_1002357_pt1 | contig 63047 bp, 59 predicted proteins | sample YelNatPaOPGAMG01_FD_67568 | JGI IMG/M metagenome (GOLD analysis project Ga0078972, IMG submission 67568) | Hot spring thermophilic microbial communities from Obsidian Pool, Yellowstone National Park, USA - OP-RAMG-01 (SPADES assembly) (version 2) | ecosystem: Environmental > Aquatic > Thermal... | reverse complement strand
CCATGCTCAAAGAAATCAACTTCATGTCATAGAAAAGATAAAAAAACGCGTAAGCAAGTCCGGCAACAAGAAATGGAGCTATGAGATAATTCAATCCTATCATCAAGCCAACACTTTTAAAATTTTTAAAACTCCTGCCAAGTTCATTGATTCTTACCTTTACCATTGCCGGATATATCATGAAAAATAATCCTATTGGTATACCATAGATCGACAACACATCACTACCGGTTTTAACATCTCTTCCAAGTAATAATCCAAGAAAGATGGCTATGATTACAAATACCGGAAAAAGAATGTTTTTCAATCCAAGTTGTCTTAGGACACTTTTGTCTTTTGTGTTGCTCATTTTATATCTTCACCTGATTGTAAAGGATTCTTTTTGCGCTATCTTACCTTTTCCAAAAGTCTCTTCTATCCATGACCTTATCTCATCGCGCACTTTTCTAAACACTTTAAGTTTTTCTTCATCTGATCCGGTTGCAAGGGCAGGATCTTCGAAATTTCTATGAATGTGAACCTTGCCCGGAAAAAATGGACATGTCTCATTTGCCCGATCGCAGACGGTGATAACGTAATCGAATGTCTTTTCTCTGAATTCTTCTATGCTTTTGGATCTGTGATTTGATATGTCTATTCCGATTTCCTTCATAACCTCTATGGCATAAGGGTTAACATGAGAGGCTATCGTTCCAGCACTCGCGACTTCATACTCATCTCCGTACATAGATCTTAAAAATCCTTCTGCAATTTGTGATCTTGCAGAGTTATGGGTACATATGAAGAGCACACTTTTTTTCATGATTTCCTCCTTAATCGCATTTTTGAGGATCGAATTTCACGTTGTAAAGATCGTATTCTTCGATTGCAACTTTAAGAATTTCCTCTGCAAAGCGAGGAATTTCTTTTATGGCGTAGTAATGCCACTTTCCATCCTGCCTTACGCTTAAGAGGTTTACATTCATCAACTCCTTCAGATGTCTTGAGACATTTGGTTGATTCGTGGAGAGCAAGTTTTGAAGATCGCAAACGCAAAGTTCGCGCTTTAATTTTAAAAATGAAAGCACTTTTAAATTCGTATCATCTGCCAATACCTTCAAAATATCAGCGATGCCGATATCTTTTGTGATCATCTTTTCTCACCTCATATTCTTATATTTACATATATGATTGTATAATATAAAATTTAACTCTCAATTAAGAATGAATGAATATACTGATGATGTGCGTCAAGATTACAATAAATATTATACTTGATCAACTTTAAATATGAAATATCGTTGGCTCCGGCATTCGCCTTTCGGTGTCTGTCCTCGCTGCGCAGCGTCGGTCACCTCTTGGCATCATGCCCTGCGCCGAACGCAAATGTTCATTTCACTTTTAAAAGAGATTTAGTATACAAAACTGTCATTACCAACTTGATTGGGAATCACATCCTTATAAAAAAGGCGATTCCCGTAGTTTGATAAACCGTATCTTTAATGTCACCCCCGACTTGATCGTGGGTCGGGAATGACGGTATGAACGATTCTCTCTGCAAACAGGCTTGTGATATTCAGTTCCTTCATCCTTAAGCCTTCTGTCATTCCGGTCGAAGAACCGGAATCGCCTTAGAACTTATCCGTAAATATTTAAAGTGAAATACATAGGATTAAAAATTGAGAATTGACAATGGAAAATTAAGCATAAAGTGTCTTTGAACTTTTATATTTATTATATAGTCTAAATGTTGTTATTGATATTATGACTATATAATGATATGATCATTTACGAATGGAGGTTGAAATATGTTCAAGCAAAGATCCGGTAATTTTGAAAATATGGGCATGAAAATGAATCCGGCCTTTACGGTGGCCTTACTTTTAATCGATCAAAAACCATCTCATGGGTATGAACTTGTTGATAGAATGGAAGAATTTGGTTTTGCTTCCAAAGATCAGACCTTTATTTACAGAATTCTCAAAATGTTGGAAATGAACAAACTCGTTGAATCGAAATGGGACACATCTAATCCTGGGCCGGCAAAACACGTTTACAGTATAACTGATGATGGAAAAGCTGTGTTAGATAATCTTATAGGAGAATTAAGAAACAGTATAACCATTTATCAAAAGATCATCGATATCTATGAAAAAAACAAGAATGGAGGAGAAAATGAGAAATTTTGAAGATTATTCTCGAAAAAATGATCAAAATGAAGGAAAGGATGTGGAGAAGATGAATGAAAATCGTGGAAAAGAAACTGGCAGCATGAAAAGTGAAGAAGAACTTCATGATGAAATTGCAAAAGTTGCCTACCAATTGTGGGAACAGAGTGGCAAAGTTGAGGGCAGGGATCTTGAAAACTGGAACAACGCCAAAAAAATTGTCATGGATCTTCACAAAGATGATATGAATTCAGATGCCAAAAAAGGAAACAACGAAGGTGGTATGAAGGGTGGAATGGGTATGATGCAAAAAAGAAATATGCGAAATTTTGAAGGAAAACACAAAGGAAAATTCAGGGAATAAAAGTTCATGGTAATGATTTGGGGATGAGGTTTAGTATACATTGCAGATCTGTCAAAATGTTTTTCCCAAGCATTTACTCTAAAGGATATTTCTCAGACTATCTTTCTCTAAGAGCATTAAATTCTTTTAGAGTTGCTGCTTATTGTGTTGGTATCTGATTTGGGTATAGCATTGAAAAAGTATATTTTATGGTATAATTTTAAACGATATCGAATACCATTTTCAAAAGGAGGTAATAAAATGAAACAGATGACAACTGATTTCTTAAAGGCGGCTTTTGCCGGTGAATCTCAGGCTCATATGAGATACGCTATTTTTGCGGAAGAAGCTGAAAAAAAAGGTCTTAAAAAGCTTGCAAATCTTTTCAATGCGATCTCTTACGCAGAATACATTCACGCAAAAAATCATTACAATGCTTTGAAACTTGTTGGAGATCCAGCATTTAACATCCAGCAGTGTATCGATGGAGAAAACTTTGAAGTTCAAGAAATGTATCCAGTCTACAACAATACCGCAAAGTTTCAGGGAGAAAAAGATGCTGAACGGACTACACATTACGCTTTAGAAGCTGAAAAAATTCACAGTGAGATGTATCAGAAAGCTCAAAAACTTGTTAAAGAAGGAAAAGATTATTCCGCCGATAAGATCTATATATGTCCCGTTTGCGGGCATACGGTTGAAGGTATGCCTCCTGAAAAGTGCCCGATTTGTGGAGCACCAAGGAGTGCATTCAAGGAATTCAAAGCATGAATTCAGTGCGCTTTAAGGCGCACTGAATAAAAAGATATGAAAGAAATACTCGATAAGGTAAGAATAGAAATAGAAAATGGTGCTTTATGGAAGATGATGGGACGAATAGATAAAGTTATAGGTTTAACCATAGAGTCCATTGGTCCAAATGCACCTCTTGGTGAGTTATGCGAAATAAATTCTAACGATCATAAAGCTTTTGCCGAGATAGTTGGTTTCAAGGAAAACAGAGTTATACTTATGCCTTTAAGTGATACTGAAGGTCTGTCTTCGGGTGCGTCAATAATGGCAACTGGTGATAAATTATCTGTACCTGTTGGTGAAATGATGCTCGGGAGGATCATAGATGGGCTTGGAACTCCTCTTGATGAAAGACCGTTGATCGCTTACAGTTATTATCCTTTAAATGCTTCACCACCGAATCCAATAACAAGAAAGATGATCGATGAACCTTTGAAGGTTGGTGTAAGAGCAATAGATGGATTTTTAACGATAGGCAAAGGTCAAAGAATCGGTATATTTTCTGGAAGTGGCGTTGGTAAGTCAACGCTGATGGGAATGATAGCGCACAATTCTTCGTCAGATGTGAATGTTATATGTTTGGTAGGCGAACGTGGGCGTGAAGTAAGAGAATTCATAGAGAGAAATCTTGGAAGTGCGTTGAAGAGATCCGTCGTTGTAGTTGCAACGAGTGATAAACCAGCGCTAACGAGAGTTAAAGCCATTTTTACAGCCACTGCTATTGCGGAATATTTCAGAGATAATGGAAAAGATGTACTTTTGATGGTAGATTCTTTGACAAGATTTGCCCTGGCTCAAAGGGAGGTTGGTCTTGCCGTTGGTGAACCTCCAGCAACCCGTGGGTACACACCAAGTGTTTTTGCTATGTTTCCGAAGATCCTGGAAAGAGCCGGAAATTCTGAAAAAGGATCGATAACAGGTATATACACGGTCCTCGTAGAGGGTGATGATTTGAACGAACCTGTTAGTGATACCGCACGTGGGATACTTGATGGCCATATAGTTTTAACGAGAGAAATGGCAAATGCAAATCATTATCCTGCCATAGATGTTTTAAAAAGTGTTAGCAGAGTTATGCCCTACATAGTTGATAAAGAATTGCTTGAAAGTGCTAATATAGCGCGTGATCTTATGTCAACCTACGCATCTGTGAAAGACATGCTGAGTGTTGGAGCCTACAAAATCGGTAATGATCCCAAGATAGATAAATCAATAAAATTTCAAGAAGAAATAGAAAAATTTTTGAAACAGTCAGTGAATGAAACACCTGAATTCGAAGAAACTACGAATAGATTAAAAGATTTGATAAAAAATATCAAATAATTGAAAGTTACCAATTTTTAAAGCGAATTCAGGATATTTCTCTTCATAACTATATCTCCAAGATTGACGCCAAGAATTTTTGAAATGACAGGACACTTGGATTCTAAAAGGAAAAACAAACGATCATCTTTTATTTCATCAAGTCCTTCGAAATTTCCTTGACCTTTTGATATTATGATATCGGCTTCTTTCCAAAGATTCATGAACATCTCATTTGCAACTTTTAGTGTCATACCTGCCATCGTACTTCCTGAGTCGATGATATCCTTTTCTGAAAAGCCAATTTCAATAGCCTCTTTTTTGGTCATATCATTTATTATCGGGGCACTTCTAACCGCAACTTTTATCTTCAAATTATATCTATCTTTGATCTCATCTATGAAAATTTTATCGAAGACAGCTTCTCCAGTGTTATCAAGTATATAAAGCATTAACTTTGACTTCGTTAATAGGGCCTCTAAATCGTCAAAATTATCGATCGCGAGTTTTTTGGATTTAACAAGAGTCATGAATTCATCGTCAATGCTCACATTATTTACACCAAAATCTAGATGATTGCCAAGAATGGCAACTATTGCAAAGGCTTTCAAAGGATTGACAGCCGTTCGTACATATCTAATTATCTCCGGAAGAATTTCTATAGCCTTTTCATCCAGAATGCTTTTTCTTAAGGCATAAGGGTCTAAAACTCCCGTTGCCGATTTCACGGCATCATTTGTTAATTTTGAAAGTTCGATTGGCTTCATTCCATGATACGCTTTTTCAAGTGAATGGACTGCCGATTTCATCACGTTGAATTTTTCTTCTTCATTCAACTTTAATTCTGCAAGATTTCTTTCTGCCTGCGCTATGACACACGCGAAGCATTCCGCTGTGGCTTTCAAAAGTACATCACCTACATTCCAAGATTTACACCATAATTGAATTGATTGGTTCTAAAATTATAACAACCGTAAAAATTGACTGGGATCGTTTGATTGAACAAAGAATCTATACCGAATGTTGCATTTACACCTATTATGGGTACCTCATTATTTATATCGTAAGAGGCAAATTGAGAAAATGATACGTATCTAAGCCCAAGTTGACCAGTTATATCGTAAATATTGGTGTAAAACACCGGTAAAGTGATCGATTGATTTATAAAAAGATCAGAATTTTTGTATTCTACCATTCCGCCAAGGACACTTCCAATGAATGGAATTGAAGTACCTATCTTAAGATCGTAAGCCGATGAAAATCCATTCGTGCTGGCAAAACCAAAATCCCAGCTTCCGTAGAACGTATAAATCGACGACAGATTGTCTGGCACGTACGATGGATTCCATTCGAATTGACCCATCATATCTATTCTGTCAGATACAGAAGGCGTAGCCGAAAGAGTATAAGAAAGAGATGGGTAAAGGAAGAAATTTTTATTCATGAAAAGACCGCTGAATGGTACTCCAACACTCGAAAAAATAGAAAGATCATTCATGGACAGAGAAAGACCACCGGAGACAGTCAGTTTTCCATAATGAACCAATCCAAGCGTTAAAAAATTATCAGTTGCAGTCGTTGAAATGTTCCCAAGAGCGTAAGCGGTATTCTGACCGAGTGGATCTCTGTAAAGTGTGAAAGCACTCAAAGAATAGTTCAAAGATGTTCCATCTGGCGTTATGAGGGGAAGTGCTCCCCCACCGAGCATAACCATTGAATCATCGTAAGGCTTTGAAAGTTTTTGAATTGAAAGAAAGATTGACATCATGTCAACTGAAGAATCAACCTGAGTTTTTTCCAATGTGAAAAGACCATTTGAAGAAGAAAGCTTATCCTTCCAGCTGTCAATGACGAAAAGATCGTATCCGCTTTTCGTGTATCCAGCATAAAATAATCTATTCCCTATTACCTGTGGTGAGAAAGCACCACCAATTACATTTGTTATTCTGTAAAATTGACCATTATTAAGATCGACAGAATAGATGTTGAAAATTCCATTTTCATCGGGCTGAGCAGCTGAAAATAAAAGATAGTTACCATTGTCTGAAAATGCAAGATCTCTCATAAGATAATCGCTTTTGATGATCCTGTAAAGTGTATTTCCATCCAGTTCATAAATCTCTTCTTTACCCATGTAACTTGCCGAGAAATATACCTTATTGTTGAATGAAGCAAGTGAGGTTATAACCATATAAGATGGAGATAAGATCATCTTCATCATTTCATTTGAATAATTAAGCAGTTCTATGGAATAAAGTCCGCCATTTTCAATTACACAAGCAATTTGATCGTTAGAAACCCATGTTACATTTATTATGCCATCGGTTTTAATCACCTTAATGCTACCATTTTGAGTATTCATGACAAATAATTTGGAGTTATCTTTATACCCTCCGTTTTCTGGAACGTATTCTGTGAAAGCAAGATACTTTCCATTCGGAGAAAGTGCCATAGATTGAATGTATCCACCATCGTACAAAAATCCTCCTACCCCGTAAATGTTAGTATTATTCATATCTATCGTATTCACTCTTCTTATTTCGGGAATTGAAGACGGATTTTCCTGATAGTAATAAAGTTTACCGTTATTTCCTGAATTCACAAGTGCTGTCCATCTTCCGGTATGTGTGAGTTGAATGCCTTCAAAGACGGTTCCAACGTTCTTAACCGTTGAATTAACACTTGACTTTTCTGATGCAAGCCATTTTGATACGATTCTATCAAATGGCTGATTCAAAGTTTTTGAAATCGCAGAAGGAATACCCTCTCCTGGTGCCTTTGAAAAATTTGAAACTATTTTTTGAATTGAAGTTGCACCATAAGTTTGTGCGAGATATCTTACAAAACTCCCCCCAACAAGGTATGGTGCACCTATCGGATACCATCCGTCATCTGAATAATTAATTGATCCACCAAGGCCATTAAATGCATTCGATAACACAAGTCCTCTCAAATACATTTCGAACATTGGATCATTAAGCCTTCCCCTGTTGTCATTGAATGCTGTTTCCGTGTATTCCGCAAGACCTTCTTGAAAATATGATGGTATCAAGAGACCATTGTACATAGTAGAAATTGCCGTTCCATAAACTCTTAAACTGTCATATCCTCCCTTTTGTGTCAGCAGTATATGGGTGAGTTCATGGGTAAAAACGAATCTTACCCATGGACTTACACTCGGTGACAGAAAACGATCAGCAGAAGAGTTGAGAAAGATGAAGATCACATTGTCAACAGGATCTGTTACAGAATTAATTTCATCCGTATCATTTTCAAAAACGACTGTCAATTTAGAATATGGTTGAACACCGTAAAAACTTGTTATTTCTTTGTACAATGTATCACCGTATTTCAAAAATTCATTTACGGCATATTCACACCCAGGTTCGTACACTATTTTCATGTAGTTGGTTGAAATGACCTCATATTTCACGTAAGGATCAGAAAAAATTGGCAAAAAAGGATTCATCGCCCCAAAAGCGAACAGTGGAATTAAAAGTACAAAAGCAAGAAGCCATCCCAATCTTTTCATATCAATCCCTCCAAATTCAAACTTTTAATCTTAACTTTATCTCCTTTGTATCATTTGAGGAAAGCATGAACTTCCACATAGGAGTTAAAGACGTTCCCTGATAAACCTTTTCAAAACCGCCTTCAGAATATGAAACTGTGTATATTGGATACATCCAGTATTTAACTGGCTCATCTGTTTCTACTTCGACGTGTACCTTTTCGTATTCAGAAATCACTTTGACATTTTGTGCTTCGAATTCTCCTGTGTAAGAACCTGGATTTTTTTCACCCCAGTCGAAATATCTATCCCCGCCATCTCCTGACATCAAATTACAGGTTATTTCGGATCCGAACCATAAAGGTACGTTTCTATCCGAATTATTTTTTATCCTGTAAGAAAGCTCAAGTACATTCGACTTCAAAGAAAATTCTTTTTCGATATCGATTGGTAACCAATCAGTTCCAATCCATATATGACCATGACGGATCAATTTCGCTTTGTCGACTATTTCGTATGGTTGATTGACAAAATCTCCCTGCTCCGGGTACGTTGAAGAAAGGTATCCTTTCAGTGTTGCACTATCACCGAAAAAGTGATCGATGAAAGAAAAACGCTCGTACCAATCCGTATGAAGGTATTGCTGAAGTCCTTCTTCTCTTGTTAAAACGACATCGTGAATTGTCTTTGCCTTTCCAATTTTATCAAGCTGATCTCTTGTTATGGCTTTTGATATAAGTTCGTGGTAAACTTCATACCTTCTAGTAAGAGAATTTATAAGGTTGTATCCTTTATCTCTAAGATCAATTTCAAGTACACGACCACCGTAATCAGGATCTATGACTATCTCTATTTTTCTGTTCTTCATGATTATCTCATCAAAACCGTCTTTATCGTAATCAAATCTTTCTATCTCGATTTTATTGGCAGGATCGATCATCATCTCAGCTTTTATAAGATGCTCGTACACAGCAGCTCTTAAATGTGGAAGATAGAGTCCACCAAAAACCCCGTGCCAATAAGGATCGTTACACTGTCCCATCCAATATTCATCAAGGATTTTTTGATCCTTTATATTTTCTTTCTGAATCAGATCATGAATGTAAAGCATTTTTTTGTGCATAAGGTTAGATTCGGTGTACTTGGAAAGGAACGTACGCCAGATACCACCTTTCAAAAACATCTCAACTGGCTCATATTTATTCTCTTTTTTCAGAGTTTCTATCAAATTTTCAAAATTAGCCCTTGCACGTGTTGGCAAAGCCCATTCCATCATCTCACTGTAAGATGAAATAGGAAGGTAAGTTCTTCCAATTGCACTGTAATTATCAACATATTCCGAAAATGAAATCATGTTCAACCATTCGGAATTGCTTTCAAGTGCGGTGAAAAATTCGTCAAGCCATCCTTTCGTGTAAACCTGATCGTAAGTTCCTGGCCACACTCCAAATTTTTCACCGTCATCAAACATGACAAGTGCGTTTTTACCGTTAGAAGTTGCCATCGATTTCAAAAAAGTTATCGTCTTTTCGACATCTTCAAAAGGGATGAGATAACGTAAATCTTTAGATATTGGAAAAACTTTAACAGTGTATCCTTCCTCTTCAGTCATGTAATATCCTGTGAGTTCATCTTCATAATGTCCTGCATTTTTGAAATGCGAATCATCAACCACAACATATTCAACATTTGAAAGAGCAATCTCTTTTGCTATTTGAGGTTCCCAAACTCTTTCTGCAAGCCACATACCTCTCGGTTTCACTCCGAAGAGCTCTTCTACCCTTTTCGATAATTTTTTTATCTGATCTATCCTATCATTTTCAGGAATAACTGGGAGTATTGGCTCGTAAAATCCGCCAGTAAAAATTTCAAGCTGTCCGTTTTTTACAAGCATTCTTACCCTTTTGATGTAATCGGGATACCTTTTTGTCAATTCATCCAAAAGCCATCCTGTGAAATGAATGGCCATCTTAACATTTGGATGTTTCTCAAGAATTTCTATGAAAGGTTTGTAAGATTTTTCATAAGCGTCTTCGATAACAAATCCAAAATTTCCAACCGGTTGGTGATTATGAATACCAAATAAAAAATTCACTCTTTTCAAAATAGGCACCTCCTAAGATTTCTTATTGTAGAATTTTTTTCTGTACTTTACATCATATTTGTTGTTAAAAGGATAATCGAAGAAGATTTTTATCTTCGTTTTTGTTAAAAGTTCGGCGGATCTTACCACCTCATCCGTTATGTAAATTTTAAGTGTTAAAGGAGCGTGAACTTCTATTTCGCCGATATCCTTTTCTTTAAAATTTTCAAAGTCATGCATCAAATTTTTGAAGAGCCTGTAAGGCGAGAGTATTTGACCTTCACCACCGCAAACAGGACATTTAACCTTGTAAAAATCTCTCAGTGGTGGTGAAATTCTTTTCCTTGTCATCTCAAAAAGGCCAAAATTCGTGAACCCACCTATCGAATTTTTAACTTTGTCCTTTTTCAATTCTTCTTCAAAAACGTGTGTGACAAGCTGACGTTCCGATTCATTTTTCATATCTATAAAATCTATCACGATGACGCCGCTCTCATTTCTGAGTCTCAACTGTCGTGGAATTTCTTTAGCACTTTCGATGTTGGTTTTCAATATAAGATCTTCTGAATCAGAACCTGATGTATCCGATCCCGTATTCACATCTATTACAAGTAGAGCCTCTGTCGGATCGAAATAAAGAATACCTCCACTCGGAAGTTTAACGATCCTTGAAAGTGAATCTATTATCTGCTTTTCTATACCAAAATCTCTAAAAGCGTCTCCGTCAACAAGACGAATCATAGGTTGATGTTTCAATTTGAATGTTCCTACGACTTCAACGATTTTTTCATGAATTTTTCTTTTATCTACTATTATCTCATCGACAGTTCCATCTATCTTTTCACGGAATATGTAATCGAGTATACCCGTATCTTCATCGATGACCTTCGCCTTCCTTGATCTTTTAAAAGTTTTTTGTATTTCATCCCAGCGCTTTCTTAGATTTTGAAGTTCTTCTTCAAGTTTTTCGGCGCTTATTCCTTCTGCAACCGTTCTTACTATGAGTCCTTCGCCCTTTGATATGGATTTTGCTATATCGTAAAGTCTTCTTCTTTCTGACTGATCCTCAATTTTTTTGGAAACGCCTATATTCGCAACCTGTGGCATGAAAACAAGGTACCTTCCAGCTATACTTATGTAAGACGTTACCTGTGGTCCCTTCAAACCCATTGCATCCTTTTTTACCTGAACGAGGATCTTTTGCTTTGGCTTTAACATCTCGATTTTCATCGTTTTACCATTTCTTGGCCTTGGTATGCAAAGATCTTTTTCACGCAAAAAAGCATTTTTACCTTCTCCTATATTGACAAACGCAGCTTGAAGATTTGGAACAACATTTTCAACCTTTCCAAGATATATGCTGCTTGCTATAGATTCTTCGTCCGCTTCCTCGAAATAAACTTCCACAAGCTGATCATCTTCAAGCAAAGCTATTTTTACACCTTCTATTTCTGAACTGCTAACAACGACACGCTTCAATGAAGTTTTACTGGTTACTATAAAGATCACCTCTTAACATTATATCAAAAACTGTGCAAAAGTCCGGATATCACAAGAGTCCATCCGTTCACGAGAACGAAAAGTAACAATTTGAAAGGTAAAGAGATCATAACAGGTGGTATCATTATCATACCAAGTGAAAGTAAGATCGAAGCAACTATCATGTCTATAAGTATGAATGGAATGTACAGAAGAACACCTATCTTGAAAGCGATCTGTAATTCACTTATAACAAAAGCCGGTATTAAAATGCTCGTAGGTACATCATTTAAGCTCTTCGGAGCTGGCATATTCCTATAGCTCGTGAATACAAGAATGGAGCTTTGATCTTTGTGAAGCACTATTTCCGAGTACATGAACTCTCTGAACGGTGCAAGTCCTGTCTTTATGGCTTCTTGATATCCTATTTTCCCATCCATGTATGGTACAAGTGCGTTATCGTAAGCTTTTGTAAAGGTCGGCTGCATTATGAAAAAGGTCATGAAAAGTGCCAGTCCAACCAGTATCTGATTCGGAGGAGCCTGCTGTGTTCCAAGAGCACTTCTTAGAAGTGAAAAAACGACTATCAGCCTTGTAAAAGAAGTCATCAAAATGAGTAAAGAAGGAGCTAAAGTTATAACTGTTATTATTATGAGTATTATAAGTGTGGCTGAAAGTTGTGTTGCCGTTGGCGTTCCACCAACAGTAACGGTCAAAGAAGGAAGCGTAGGTGGAGTCGGAGCCACTGGCCCCTGAGCAAAACCTTCCAATGCTATAAGTGAAAAAAATGAAATCACGATGATTTTCTTCATTTATTCATCCGATCCACGCGATCTATTTGACTTTTCAAGAAATTTTTTCCTATTTTTGAAAATAAAACCTTCGAAAAGTTTGTAGATTCGTCAACATCAAGATCTTTTATCTCCTCTGGATCATCTATTTTGGCTATTATCTGAGTACTCGATGGTGTACAGGCAAGAAAGACATATTCATTTTTCAATTTCAGAAGATAGACGATAACATTCTTTCCTAAAGGCATAGAATCTACAATTTTCATGTACTTTGATTTATTCTGACGAACACCGAATTTTCTAACAAGATAAAGCACAAAGAGTAAAACTCCTATTATAAGGATCGTTGAAATAAAAAATGTTATCATCGAGGAATTAAATGTTGAAACGGTTGGGGTTGCCTGTCCCATCGATATATCACTTCGCAACTTTCGAAAGTGCTTCAACCACCCTGCCCTGCTGAAATGGCTTAACTATGAAGTCTTTTGCTCCGGCTTGAATCGCTTCTACAACCATCATCTGTTGACCCATGGCGCTACACATTATTATTTTTGCATTCGGATCTGTTTTCATTATTTCTTTAGCAGCTTCTATTCCACTCATCTCCGGCATAGTTATATCCATCGTTACAACGTCGGGAGTAAGTTCCCTGTATTTTTCAACAGCTTCTTTACCATTGGTGGCCTCTCCTGCAACTTCATACCCTGCTTTTGTTATTATATCTTTGAGCAGCATTCTCATGAACGCAGCATCATCAACGATTAAAATCCTTTTGGCCATCTTATGCCTCCTTAAATATTTGAATCTATCTCATCCTTGACGATCTTTGCAAGATCAAGGAAAGACAATAATCTATTTCCCTTCATTATAACACCTTTGACATAACTTGATCCGTCAATCTTAAGTGTTGTGTCAAATTCATCCGGTTTTACCCACATGACTTCTGTTACGCTATCAACGAGAAATCCAACTTCATTATCCTCTATTCTTGTGATAACTATATTTGAGTTCGGATTACTTTCTTTTCCTGAAGACTTGGTGAGCTTTTTTGTGTCTACAACAGGAACTATCCTTCCACGTAAATTCATGACGCCCTTCAAAAAATCTTTTGAGTTTGGTACCTTTGCTATTTCAGGAGTTTCTACTATGAGCTCAACCATTTCTATATCCACAGCATATTCTCTATCATTTATGATCAGCCCAAGAATTTCAAAAGGCTTTTCTGGCGCTTTTACCGTCATTCAATCATCCCCTATACCTTTAAATTCTGTGTGATTAAACTTTGCATTGATTTTTCGACAAGTGATGGTACATCTATTATGAGTGCTATCGATCCATTTCCAAGGATCGCACCACCACTGAATTCTCTTGTTTCTTTGAAAAATTTTCCCAGCGCTTTTATCACTATGTCCTGTTGCCTTATCAATTTGTCAACTGTGAACCCATATTTTTTACCTTTGTATTTCACAACGACAAGTTCTGCTCTGAGATTCTGCTGCGATTTTGAAGTTCCAAAGTATTCTCTTAAATCTATGAGAGGCACAAGTTCATTTCTTACGATTATCGTTTTTCTTCCTTCAAGGTTTTTGAGCTCATTTTCTTTAATGGATAATGTACTATCTATCGCTGAAATAGGTATTGCATAGACCTGTTCGGCAACATCCACAAGAAGCGCCTGAATTATGGAAAGTGTGAGCGGTAACTTTATGGTGACTCTAGATCCCTGTTTTTCTGTACTTTCAAGGTAAACACTTCCATTCAACGCTTCAACAACATTTTTAACAACATCCATTCCGACTCCTCGACCAGAGATTTCTGTGGATACCTCATTTGTGGAGAAGTTCGGTAGAAATGTTATGTTCAAAATTTCTTCAGTCGTCAATTTAGACGCTTCAGATTGTTCGATTATGCCCTTTTCAATCGCTTTTTTAAGTATTTTTTCTTTGCTGAACCCTCTTCCATCGTCCGAAACTTCTATAAGTACACTATCACCTTCCTGATGGGCCGAAAGTTTGACCTTACCGACAGGTGCTTTACCCATCTTCATCCTTTCTTCTTCCGATTCTATGCCATGGTCTATCGAATTTCTTATGAGATGCGTTAAAGGTTCTCCAATTTCATCTGCAACTGTCCTATCAAGTTCTGTCTCTTCTCCCTCTATCTCAAGCTCTATTTTTTTATTCATAGATTTCGAAAGATCTCTTACCATTCTTGGGAATCTTTCGAACACGAATGATACAGGTATCATTCTTATTTTCATCACTGTACTTTGCAAATCTAAAGTTATCCTTGAAAGTTGAGAGATACTTTCATCCATCTCTTTTATCCTATATTCCTTAAGAGTTTCTTCGATCCTGCTTCTCGATATCACAAGTTCAGCCATGAGATTCATCAGTGAGTCAAGTTTTTCAACGTCCACTCTCACGCTTTTTGAAAGTTTTGCCCTTCTTTTTTCCGCTTCATTCTGGATCTTATCTTCATTCTTCGTCAGTTCAGTCGAATTGACAACTTCTTTTTCACCTTTATTTTCTTCTCTGTCAACCTTATTCTCTATTTCAAATTTTTCAACTGAAACGTTATCAACTTCAGAAACATTCATGATGAGTTCCTGTATTTCAGCAAGCTTTCTTTTTGTTATAACAATTAGTTTGACGTTGGTTTCAAAATTTTCTTTCTCTATATCCTCTGTTGGAGGCATAGAATATATTATCTGACTTCCATCTTCTTCAATTCTACGGAAAACTATGTACATCCTTGCTGATTTCATCATCGAATCTTTGACAAGATCTATTGAAACACTGTAAACGTTAAAACCATTTTGAACTGCTGAATTTGCAACGTCTTTAACATGATCAGGAAGTTCATTTTCAATTCCTTTGGTGATTTTGCTTGATGTATCTTCTAACGGATCCGGGTGCGAAATTGGAGCACCCATTTCATCTATCGAAGAATCATCTCCACCTTTTTCTATGTTTTTGATGGCGGAGTTTATTCTGTCCACGCTTGTAAGCATTTCGTTTATTAGGTTTTCACTAACCTTTTCTTTTCCGTTTCTAACGTTATCCAGTTTACTTTCAAACGTATGGCAAAGTTTTGATATCCTGCTGAATCCCATAGTGGCCGATGTGCCCTTAAGAGTGTGCATAAGACGAAAAATCTCGTCTATGGCATTTTTAGATCCTGGATTCGATTCAAGTTCAAGAATTGAATCATTCAAAGCCTGGAGATTTTCTTTTGACTCTTCAACAAAAATACCAAGGTACTGGCTCATATCCATCCCCATTTTTCCGCGTCTCCTTTCTCTATACTTTATATATGATATACTAAATCTCTTTTAAAATGAAGTCCATTGTAAGCAATTGACATGTAATACATAGAAAATATAGATTCGACCAAAGTTTAAGTGGTATATATCAACCCCCTTTTGTCGATGTAGGATATGATCTTTTCGACACTATCATTTAAACTTTCTTTTGAAGTATCAACAATTATTTCAGGATTTTTAGGTTCTTCGTAAGGATCGTCTATCCCTGTAAACCCTTTTATTTCACCGTTCAAAGCTTTTTTGTAAAGTCCCTTTGGATCTCTCTTTATCAAAATTTCTAAAGGACAGCTTACAAATATTTCGATAAAATTCTTACATTTGTTTCTCACTTCCTGTCTTACATCACGATAAGGAGAGATGAAAGCGCAGATCGTTACAACTCCATTTTCACTCAGCAACTTCGCAACGAATCCAACACGCCTTATATTTTCATCCCTATCTTCTTTCGAGAATCCAAGATCTTTGGTCAGTTCCCGTCTCACAACATCTCCATCCAATCTTTGGACATATCTTATGCCCCTCTCTTTAAACCTTTTTTCAAGCTCAAGAGATATTGAAGTCTTTCCAGATCCTGAAAGTCCCGTAAGCCATAAAACGAATCCCTCTTTTATTTCAACCAATTCGATAGATCCTTTCCTGTGAGTTGTTGAACCTTCATCAAATCATCATGATAAAAATTTATTAGAAATTCACGTGTCTGTACTTTCATTTCAGGCTTTTGAAATCCTTTTGCCCTTATTTTTTCAAACCATCCTATTATTTTAATTCCTTTCTTGGGAAAAAGATAATTAGTACTGTTTGCTAAAAACGATCCTGTCATGTTCAAGTCTTTAGATATTTTACTGTATATGGGCCTTTTTGGAATGCCTGAAACATTGTATTTAACGCTTACATCTGGAATGAAATCTGGATCAACCTCCAAAAAATTAAAAAGATCTTTTACCATTTCAAGAGGTTTTTTATCGAGATCGTCTGTGAAATAAATTTTCACCTTGCTGAAATTTTGCATGTAAGCTTTAATCTGCTCGTAATAGAGACCGGTATCTTTATAAAACCATAAAAATTCCCAGTTATCTTTCATCCTTTGCGTTTCCATCTCAAGTCCTTCTTCAAAAGAAAGCGATTCTCTACCATCTCTTACAAGATGAGTGTAAGCAGATAATGCCCTTGATACTGGATTTCTAAGTATTATTATTATTTTAGGATCTCCGAGATATTTTTTTATCTGCTTTATTGCACCTTCATAATAATAAAGATTATCGACGCTTGCCTCACCTATCGCTTTTCTTTCGGGAGTGACCCATTTGAACAACTTTTTATAATCATCGAATTTTTTTACGATGTGCCTTTCAACATCGTCATCTCCTACACCTTTAAGAGGAAATTTTAAAAATTGGGCCGTAAAAAATTTTGGTTCTTTAATTGGTGAAATATAAATTTCTTTATGTTGTTTCAAATAATAGCTCAAAGAAGTTGTACCACTTTTTGCGGCTCCGACTATCAAAAAATTTGGAAGCCTTATTTTATCCACCTTTAGCACTTACCTTTGAGTAATATTTGATCAAAAGATCGGATACTTCAGGTCTCATAAACTCTTCGGGAAGCTTCTCACCCTTTGAAAGCAGATCACGCATTTTTGTCCCGCTCAACGATACGTGAAATGTTTCAGAATGTGGGCAAGAACGTGACGTTGCCATTGAGCCACATTTGGTACAGTAAAATGCGTTTTCAAATTTCAAAGGTTCTATTTCGAGTTCTTTGTGATCGAAGAGATCGAAGATCTTCTGGGAATCATAAGTCCCATAATAATTTCCAACACCGGCATGATCTCTGCCAACTATGAAGTGTGTGCATCCATAATTTTTCCTGCATATGGCATGAAAAATTGCCTCACGTGGCCCGGCATAAAACATGTTAGAGGGAAAGACGCCGAGCAAGACTCGAGATTTTGGATAATATTTGTCGATAAGTACTTCATACGTTTCCATTCTTACATCAGCAGGAAGATCATCAATTTTTGTTTCACCAACGAGTGGATTCAAGAAGAGACCATCGTACAGTTCGAGAGCTATTTTTTGAAGGTATTCATGGGCTCTATGAACAGGATTTCTTGTTTGAAAAGCAACTATGGTTTTCCATCCTTTTTGTTCAAAGAATTCTCTTGTCTGAACAGGATCGAACCTGTACTTTTCAAAAATTCCATAATTCAATCTCTTAAATAGGGTGATCTCTCCACCTATAACAAAATTACTTTCATCGTACACTCTTTTAACTCCGGGATGATTTAACTCTTTAGTTCCAAAAACATCAATCACTTCTTTTTCTTTATCACGCTCGAATTTGTCTTCAACGACCATTCTACCGTAAAGCTCTCCGGCTGAATTTGTGAGTAAAATATTTTCATCAAGTTTTAACTCATCGAAAATCTCATCTTTCAAATCTAAAGTTATCGGCATAGTCCACACAGCTCCATTTTGAAGGTGCATCTTTTCAATAACACTTAGGTAATCCTTCTGAACCATGAACCCCCTTAAAGGGCTGAACACACCGGTAGCTATATTCTCGACTTCTCTTATTTTATAATCCGATAGGGCTATCTTTTTCAACTGCGAAGAATCTTCAATGATCTTCTCGGCGTCTCTCTCATTCAAAAAACGATTGACAAGTTCTCCTCCATGTGGCTTTATCAAGTTGCTCCTCCGTTTTTGAAATTATCACATTTTCAGTTAAAATAGAATGAATCAGATAAATATATTGTACCATCTTGGTGGGAAAAATTGTGAAACGTATCATCATATATTTAGTTTTCCTTGGAATTGTTTCGATCTTGACCTTGTATTTTCTTAATAATTTTGGCAACACCATCGAATGGGGAAAGATCATAGGATTTTTCCTTGCGAATTTTTGGGGGCTTTATGGTGTCATAAGTTTATTGATTTCCTGGCTTGCAGATGCTATGATAACCTATATTTTGATGAATAAACTTGACAATAAACCTTTTACTTTTTCAAAATCTTTTAACATGTCGATAATAGGGACATTTTTCAACAAACTTTCACCTGCATCAACAGGTGGCGGTATCTTTCAAATAGCTTATTTGAAAAGAAATGGTGTTAATTTTGGAAATTCTTTTTCTGTTGTAGAATTGAGATTCATAATAAAGCAAAGTGCGATGGTATTGATGGCAATAGTTGGATTCATGACAGCTCTAACCATAATGAAGAGAGATCAACTGACTCTTTTTTTAACTTTGATTGGTTTTGTTCTTTCCGTTAGTGGCATATTGATTCTAATCCTTATAAATGTAAGCCCGGCAATAAGAAATTATCTTTTGAGAATAACTAAATGGGCGATAAATCTTTTGAGATTCAGTAAAAAATTTAAGTCAAAGATCCCTGAGTTTAACAAAAAAGCAGAAAAAGAATTCGATAATTACGTTCAAAGTACGAAAATTATCTCCCAGAATTGGCCTGTCATGATATTTGCTTTTTTGTTCGCTATCATTTCAGCTCTGGCACATCTCTTTTTGGCCTTTGCGGCAATTCAATCTTTTGGAATATTTGAAAATGTACCGAAAGGATTTTTAGATGTCATAGCAGTTCAGGCGATAGCAACGATGATAATATATTTCTCTCCAACACCAGGCTCGGCAGGCATTGCAGAAGGAGGATTTTATCTGTTTTTCTCAACTCTTGTGCCACTTAAATTTTTGAGTACCGTAACGTTAGAATGGAGGATTTTAAGCTATTTCGTTCCCCTCATTTTGAGCGGTCTCATTTTCTTTGGAGGCTCAATAAATAGAATGATGTTGAAAGATAAAAATTCTAAATCTTGACTACATGAATCAGAAAATATGCTTTACTAAATCTCTTTTAAAAGTGAAATGAACATTTGCGTTCGGCGCAGGGCATGATGCCAAGATGTGACCGACGCTGCGCAGCGAGGACAGACACCGAAAGGCGAATGCCGAAGCCAACGATATTTCATATTTAGCGTTGATCAAGTATTGATCAATTTTAAATATGTGCTCTGCCAACCTCAAAAATGAGTATAAATCATGATCCAACTTCATTGAAGTACTTTAAGATTGCTATATCGTATATAGTCGCCTCTCTCCACAAATTACTTGAACTTTCAAGCCAGACTTCTCTCTGTGGATTTGAAAGAAAACAAGGCTCAACGACTACCGCAGGAACCTGAGCGTAAGTTAAAACTGTGAACTGTTCTCTTATGAGGTTACCATTCGTCCCAAAGAATTTTTGAAATTCTTCCAGAAAAATCTTTGCGGCAAGTTTCGACGAATCCGAAGTACTCCAGTAAAATACCTGTGGCCTGTCAACATCCGGAGCACCCTGGATTGAATTATGGGCCATCGAAACAAAAAGATCGGCGTTCGCTTGATTTGCAATTTCTATCCTTTTCATAAGTGGAATATAAACGTCCGTCGCACGTGTGAGAATGACCGTTGCTCCCTGGAGCTTTAAAAGTTCGGCAAGATCGAGCGCAACTTTTAAATTTATATCCTTTTCTAACAATCCCGTTGGCCCTATCGCGCCAGGATCAGAACCACCGTTAATCGGATCAAGTACTACGATCTTTCCCGCAAGCACTTTATCAACGTTCAATTGCGTTTGAGCAGAAATAGATATCAATGAAAGAGTTACGATCAGTACTATCAAGATAAGAATTGTTCTTTTCATGGTAGAAAACACCTCCTTAGATCTATTATACCCGTTCAGCTTTAAATGTGTAGTTTATGCATCAAATTTGTCACCATTCGATGCAGTATTTCATCTTTAAAAAATAAAAAAACCGCCCGTATTTCCGGGCGGTGGTGAGGAGGAAGCACTCAGACGGTGACGTTAACTACTGTAAGTATAACATACATTAGGATATCGTTTTCAAAAACTTATTTAAAACTTATTATTATCTTCATCATCGATCAAATGTTCGATGGAGCCACATCTTGTAAAAAGCTATGTTCTTAAAGAAAGCATCTCTGCCATTTTACCATTTTTCCCAGAATTTTGGACTTATAGTTTTCCTGAAGAGTAACTGAAAACCGATGCCGATAAGGTACGATGCTATCAAAGCTATGAAAGCTTGTTCAATTTTAGAATGAAACCCAAAAATTCTAAAAGCTCTCAAAAAAAGAAAGGCAGAAAAAATCAATCCACCTATTCCTATGAGATTTCTTTTCGTAAGCTCCCTTATACCTTCGATGCAAAAGAAAATGGCGAATATTATTTCCACTATGAAACTGAAATTAACGTTAAAAAAACCTGTAAGAGAAAGGAAAAGAAACAATCCTATTATGACCAAAAATATTGCAAAAGCTCTCATTTACCCATCCTCCCTATCATTTGAGTATCCATCCTTTTTTGAATCCAACGCTCAGACCTTCACGTAAATCAGTTCCATCTTTCATTATCACTCCGATAGACTCAGCCTGTTTTTTAGCGGCTTTCGTGAATGATGAGGTTGTTACAACAACGGAATATTTCAAATGAGGAAATCCATTTTTCTTCCAGTATTGAGCTCCGGAAAAAATTGCCTGTACAGCTGCATCACCCACCGGATCGGAATAATTTTTAGCTTGCACCGCAATTTTACCATCAAGTATGAGATCGACTCCAAAATCAGGTGCATTTGTGGAACTTGTAGGCCTTTTCACCTTCCAACCACAACGCTTAAAAAATTCTTCCAAAAAATCCTCAAATTGTGTTCCATCACCGTTTCCGTTCATCTCTTCAAACCAATTTTTCATTTTTTTAAGAGCTTTAGCCTTTGAATAAGATCTTTCAGCGATGATCGCGAGGATAAGTACTGCTATGAATAACAAAACAAAAAGCACAGAATACAAAATCACATCATCTTTCAAATGAAAAGTCCTCCTTCAAAATAACTATGGTATAATTCAATTTGATCTTTTGAAGAACTGAATCATGGTAACCAAATTTAAATTCATAAGCTTTGCAGTTTGGCAACTACCTTCTGGTGTTTATCTGCTCCATAGATCACCTTCTGGCAGTTCGCCGTCGAGAATTTTAATATTCGACTCGAAAGATTCAATAAAGAATCTTTTGTAATATACGAAAGTGGGACAAGTGTACCGAATGAAATTCTACCATTTTCCAAGAGATAAATCAAACATAGGGAGGTGGCTCGTTGACAAGCGATGTTTTCGTTGATATCTTAAAACAGGGAATATATTTATTCTTGATCGTGGTAAGTCCGGCTTTGATAGTTAGTCTTATCGTAGGGCTCATAATAAGTGTCTTTCAGGCGATAACTCAAATAAATGAACAAACTCTTACATTTGTTCCCAAGATACTCGCCGTCTTTTTAACCTTGGCCATAATCTTTCCATGGATGATCCAGAAAGTTATAGATTACACACAGTTACTCTGGACTTATTACATATCGTTGATATGAGCATTGAATTTCTTCTTGAAACGAAGTTTTTGGTTTGGGTCATGATACTTTCAAGGTTAAGTGGTTTGTTTTCTTTCGCTCCATTTCTCGGTGGGACCTTTATACCAACCACTGTTAGGGTTTTGATAGTGGTAGTTTCATCGTGGTTGATGATGCCTTACGTTAATACCGTTATATACCTTTCTACTCCGATTGGAGTTATAGTTTGGATGATCTTCATAAATTTCACGATAGGAATGGCAATAGGATTGCTTGCAACTATCTTTTTCGATGCTGTTCAACTGGCAGGGCAGATATATGGCTATCAGATAGGATTTTCCGTTGCAAATGTTTTAGATCCAGAAAGTGATCAACAGATCCCGTTACTCGGACAGCTCATGTACCTTATGGCAGCGTATCTTTTCGTCGTGGCAAATGGCCCTGGCATTTTACTCAATGCATTAACTACTTCACTCAATATGATACCAGTTAACACACTTTTTTTAGGAACGGCTTTTGTTCCAACCTTCTGGACCGAAGTTGGAACTATCTTTTCGGTAGGAATGCAAATAGGATTTCCCATAATCGCTTTCATGATCGTGGTGACACTTGTACTTGGAATAATGTCAAAGGTAATGCCACAGCTCAACATTTTCATGGTTGGATTGCCTTTAAATATTTTAGTCGGCCTCATAATGTTTGCCGTCTTGATACCTGTATGGTTCACGATTTTCGGAAATATGATAGGTGAAATATCATCGAAGATCTCTATTTTACTCTCGGAGATGTGAAATGCGTATAGATCTAAATGTTTTTGCAGATCCTGAAAAAACAGAACGTGCGACGCCTCACAGAAGGCAAAAAGCAAGAGAGGAAGGGCAGGTTGCACAGTCTAAAGATCTCAATGCCGCCGTTGCACTTTTAGCGGTTTCAACGGTTGTTTATTACACGTTCGGAGGATTGTATTCGAGTTTTTCCAGATTACTGTTTATTTTTACCAATGCTTTTTCTGGCTCAGGAACTATGTCTGTCTCCGATTCTATGAGTTACTTGGTTCTGGCTTTTTCTTCTGCACTTGGCTGGCTCGCCATGATAATGGTGGCAGGAGTTGTGGGAGCTGCCGTTCCTTCACTCCTTCAAACAAGATTCTCCTTCTCAATGAAGGCGCTGACACCTAATTTGAGCAAAATAAATCCAATAGAAGGGATAAAAAAACTTTTTTCTGTCAGATCACTTTTTGAATTCTTCAAATCTCTCCTCAAGCTTATAGTCATAGCTTATGTCGGGTACGTAACGATTGTTGGTCAATGGAATCAATATCTCTCTATGTCACAGGCGGATCTTCAAAGTTCTTCGATATTTTTGGGAAATATGATATACCAATTGTTTTTGAAATTAGGTCTCGTTTTGCTCGCGATAGGATTCATAGACATTTTTTATCAAAGGTGGGATTACGAAAGATCTTTGAGAATGACGAAAAAAGAAGTCAAAGATGAAATGAAGGATTACGAAGGAAGCCCAATAGTGAAAAGAAAGCAACGTGAACAGATGTTGATGATAGCGCGTAGCAGGATGATGCAGAACATAAGAAATGCCGATGTTGTTGTCACAAATCCAACACATATAGCTGTTGCCATGGAGTATAAAGAGGATATGAATGCACCAAGAGTTATTGCCAAAGGAGCCGGTGAGGTCGCAGAAAGAATAAAAGCCATCGCATCAAAGTATGGCATACCGATTCTCGTTAATCCTCAACTTGCGCGTGAAATTTTTAGAAGTGTTGATATAGGTGATGAAATTCCTTCGAGACTTTACCGTGCTGTGGCCGAACTTCTTGTCACGATTTATAAAATGAAAAATGCTATTTGAGGTGCTTATATGACACGTTACGCTGGCTTCGTCGTTTCAATAGGAGTGCTTTTCATAATACTCTTGCTCGTACTCCCATTGAACGGATTCATGCTCGATCTTTTACAGATAGTTGATATAACGATCTCATCTATCGTACTGTTAGATGCCATGTACATAAAAAGAGCGATAGATCTCTCTTCTTTTCCAACGATAGTACTTGTCATGACTATATACAGGATAGCTCTAAACGTTGCCGCAACTCGAATGATCCTTCTCGAAGGGAAAAATTTTCCTGGTCACGTCATCATCGCCTTCGGTGATTTCATAGTTGGAGGAAATTACATAGTTGGAATTGTCATTTTTTTCATAATTGTAATAGTTCAGTACATAGTTATAACACGTGGAACTGAGAGAATAGCAGAAGTTGCCGCAAGGTTTACACTTGATGCCATGCCGGGAAAGCAGATGGCCGTTGATGCCGATTACAATGCGGGTATAATAACAGAAACTGAGGCAAAAAAGAGAAGAGAAGAAATAAGAAGAGAGGCGGATTTTTACGGTGCAATGGATGGAGCATCGAAATTCGTTCGTGGAGATGCGATATCGAGTATAATAATAGTATTTATAAACATAGTTGGCGGGTTAGTGATAGGCATGCTTATGCTTCATCTAAGTATAACTGAAGCAGCGCAAACTTACACACTTTTGACCGTTGGTGATGGTCTTGTAACGCAGATACCTGCTTTGCTCATGTCCGTATCAAGTGGAATAATAGTGTCGAGAGCGGCTTCCGTACATTCGCTCGGTGAAGATGTAGTCAAAGAACTTGGCTCTGAGCCTCGAATGCTCATAATAGTTGGGGTCATAATAGCTATAATAGGTATAATAACGCCTCTGCCAAAGTTCTCAACTATTTTAATAGGTACCATCTCAATAGTTCTTGGACTTGTGGCAAGACGCTCGATGCCAGAAAAGACGCCTTCGGTTGTGAGTGAAGGAATTGCTGCCGGTAGCGGCGGAAATGTGAACACACAATCGGATGTTTCGGATGTAATAAATACAGACACGATTGAAATTGAAATAGGATACAGCCTTATTCCACTTGCTGATAAAACGCAAGGAGGGGATTTGCTCGATAGAGTAACGATGGTAAGAAAGCAGATAGCTTATGAGCTTGGTCTCATGGTCAGCCCTATAAGAGTGAGGGACAGTGTGCTTTTGAAACCGAACGAATACGTGATAAAGATACTTGGATCCGAGGTGTCAAGATTTGAATTATTTCCGAACAAATTGCTCGCGATAAATTCAACTTTGGTCGAGACGAAGCTCGATGGTGTACCAACGCATGAACCTGCGTTTGGACTTGAAGCGTTCTGGATACAGGAGAATCAAAGAGATAAAGCCCGTGGTCTTGGATACACCGTCGTCGATGCACCGAGCGTTTTTGCGACTCATCTTACAGAGGTGATAAGAAGTCATGCGGATGAATTGCTTGGTAGAAAAGAGATGGAAGTGATTTTAGAAGGATTACGTCAAAAGGTTCCGTCACTTGTGAGTGAATTGATTCCTGGTATAATGAAAGAATATGTGGTTAGAAATATCCTGAAAAAATTTTTGAAGGAAAGGATCTCCATAAGAAATCTTCCGATGATCTTCGAAACCTTACTTGAGAATGGAGAAAAGAACAAAAATATTCCGGAACTTTACCAAATATCAAGAATAGCTTTAAGAAGGCAGATAACAGAATCTATAAAATCAGAAGATGGATATGTTCATGCCGTGAGTTTATCTCAGGCTTTGGAAGAAAAATTGAACGAATCAGTTAACCTTGTTGGGGAGAACAAGGTCCTTAGCGTTAACCCAGAGGTGATGTCTAAAGTTGTTGACAAGATCTCCGTAAGCCTTAAAAAGATCATGGAAAAGAGAAACAATTCTGTTATACTTTGTTCGGCAGCAATTCGCGAAGGACTTGCGAATTACCTTTCAAGATCATTGCCGAAAATATCTGTTATTGCTTACGAAGAGTTGACTGACGATGTGAAATTGAAAATTGAAGACATCGTTAACATCGGAGGTTAAAGATGGAACTCAAAAAGTACACAGCTCCAACGATGGCCGAAGTTATGATCCGTATAAAAGGCGAATTGGGCGATGATGCCATAATAGTTCAAACAAGAAAAGTTAAACGTGGAGGTTTCTTGGGAATAGGATCAAAAGCCTACGTTGAAGTTACGGCCGTTAAAGAAGACGATAAGATAGAGGACAGGAATAAAGAAAGATATCAGGCAAAATCATCTTCTTTGGAAGAAGAACTCGTACAGATAAAAAGAGACATAAAGAGTGTTAGCGACAAACTTTCAGAAGTGAATATGACCGGATTATTTCCAGAACCTTTTGAAGGGATAAGAATTCATCTCATAGAACTTGGAATGAAACCTTCAGAAGCTTTTGCGATGGTTAACAACTTGAATAAGAAGATGACCGTTGAAGATTGTGAAAATCAGGCAAAGCTTGAATTCGCATTGAAAGAATCCTTAAATGGCTTTATAAAATGTGAAAAGATCAACTTCGTTTCTTCACAAAAAGCTATATTTGTAGGTCCTACCGGAGTTGGTAAAACGACAACAATAGCCAAAATAGCGGCGAAATTGAGTCTGAAAGAAAAACTTCCAACACTTTTATTGAGCCTCGACACTTACAGAATAGCTGCCGCCCAGCAGATGAAAACTTATGCAGACATAATGCATATACCTTTTGATGTCATATATACGCCTCAGCAGGCAAATGAAGTTATCTCTTCTGTGGGGAGTAAAGTGGTGCTTATCGATACGGCTGGAAGAAGCCAGAGAGATGAATTGAAGATATCCGAAGTTGAAACTTACGTCAAAAACATTAAAACGGATTTTACCTTTCTCGTTGTTGATGCAACTAAGAAGAGAAAGGATATCGAGGATATAGTATTACACTTTTCACAGATAGGCATAACCCACGTTATTCTAACTAAAACGGATGAAACTGTATCATTGCTCGGGCCGATAGTCGCACTTGGCAAGCTTAACATCCCGCTTGCATTCATAACCAACGGTCAGAATGTTCCTGAAGATATAATTTACGCCTGCGATTTTGATTTACAGAATTTGCTGGTGAAAGAGGTGCTTGAGAAATGATCTACGATCAGGCAGAGAAATTGCGTGATTCTGTTAAATCGGCAAGAATAGTCACAACAGTTTCTGGAAAGGGTGGAGTTGGTAAGTCATTGATCACGCTTAACCTGGCCGTGACTCTTGCAAAAGCAGGAAAAAAAGTTTTAGTTTTTGATATGGATGTTGGTTTTGCCAACTTGAATATTCTTGGAGGAATAGAGTCAAAGCATACTTTGAAGGAATTTTTCACAGGTTCGAAGTTGAGGGACATAGTTGAGAGCACTAAGTACGGATTCTGGCTTTTAAGTGGGGGCAACAGTACAGGTGACTTTTACGCTTTTCAACTTGGGGAGAGAGAAAGGCTTTTTTCAGAATTTTACGAATTCGGAGGTGAGATGGATTTCATAATTTTCGATACTGGAGCTGGCTATTCCAGAATGCTTGAAGGGATTTATGAAGCATCAAATGATTTTATTTTAGTAATAACTCCAGAACCAACTGCCGTTGTAGATGGATACACCTTCATGAAACTCCTTGCAGTAAAGAAAGTAAACAGCAGATTTTTTCTTGTTGTGAACATGGTGAATGATCTCGCCGAAGGAAGGGCATTGATAGAAAGGTTTGAACTTTCTACGACGCGTTTCACTGATTTGAATTTTGAAAAAGGTTTTTCAATTATTGCAGATCAGCAGGTAAGAAAAGCTGTAAGAGATCAGACACCCTTCACGCTCTCTTACAGAAGCATTCAACCGTCTCTTGCAATCATGGGCCTTTCATCCGTGATAGCCGGTGAAGATTTATCTGATGATAAGAACAGATCTTTTGTTGATAGGATAAAAAACATCTTCGGACTGAGGCGATGATATTTTGGCTTATTTTTTTGAAGAAGTGGATATAAACCATATAAAACCGGGTTTGCCTTTGAAGATAGAGGTGAGTTCTACGAATGAGTTCTCAGGTGGAGAGTTTAAATCTACCGTTGATGATATTCAGGGCGATCTTTTGAAAGCAGGAATGCCTTCATTGAAGGGAAGATTTGTTCCAATTCCTATCGGAATGATGGCAAGAATATCGGCGGTTGATCAATCTTCCGTGTACGTATTTTATGCGTCTGTGCTCTCTAACGGAGAAGAAAATGGCATGACAGTTACGACTTTTAAATTGCGAAGTACCATAAGAAGGGTGCAACGAAGAAGATTCTTGAGATTCGAGTTCATAATGAACGGGACTTTAAAGGTAGCTGGAACGGATCAGGTATACGATTTTATGACAAAAGATATAAGCGCGGGTGGTTTAAGAATACTCATGAAAGCTAACGTGGATCCTGGTCAAATAGTGCTTGTAACTTTGGACATAGATGAAAATTTGAAATTGCATGATCAGCAATCTCAAATAGTTAGAAAAAATGACGTTGAATCTTCTGAACTTTCAGAATACGGTTTGACTTTTTTGAACATGACATCTTCTTTCGAAGATAGGATGACGAGATTCGTTTTCAAATTAGAGTTAAAATCAAGAGGAGGTAAGGATGATTGAGATGGAAAGACTCGATAAATTCAATGAAACTTGATGTCCTCAAGGAAATAGGAAATATAGGTGCAGGTAACGCTGCTACCTCATTATCAACGATGTTATCAAAAGAGGTTGAAATAGAAGTCCCCCAGGTGAATCTTGTAGAACTTCCAGATCTCTTTAATTATCTTAAAAGTCCCGAAGAAATAGTCGCTTCGACAATAGTTGGAATAAAAGGTGATGCTCCTGGAAAGATGTTGATGAACTTTGATTCCGCATCCACAAAACATCTTATCTCACTTTTGACAGGTGAAAGTCCAGAAGATATAACTTCAATGAATGAAATGCAGTCTTCGGTCATTTCGGAGATAGGTAACATTCTTTGCTCAACTTATGTAATATCTTTATCCAATTTCACGTCTTTATTTCTTGAAACTGAGGTTCCTATATTGGTCGTTGATATGTTTGCAGCCATCATATCCGAAACTTCTATGATGGCTGCGACAGATTACGATGATGTTTTGATGATTGAAACAACGCTTAAAATTCGTAATGGAAAAGATTTGAATGGATTCTTAACGATGTTTCCTCAGCCAGGGAGCCTTGAAAAGATCTTTCAAAAACTTGGTATGAGTTGATGTCATGGAAGAAAAGATAATGATAGGTATAGGAGAGTTCAAAGTCGCAAAAAATCCTTCTATACTTGTGACTTTAGGACTTGGCTCCTGCGTTGGAGTATGTTTGAGAGATAAGTACAATCATATCGGTGGTATGATACACATCATGCTGCCGGAGGCGAAAGAATCATCTGGAAATCTCAGTAAATATGCTTATCCAGGAATAAAATTGATGGTCGATGAAATGGTAAAGCGTGGTGCAGATGCTAAGAATTTTGAAGCTAAGATAGCTGGCGGAGCTTCAATGTTTGAATCTAAAGGATTCGAAATAGGAAAAAAGAATTCCGATAAGGTCAAAGAAATACTCCATCAACTTGGGATAAGAGTATTGTCAGAAGATATCGGAGGAAACAGGGCAAGAAGTTTAGAGTACCGTATCGAAGATGGTACACTTTTTGTTAAGAAAGTCGGTGGAAAGGAAAGTATTGAAATCGTTGAACTTTAGGGTATGGTTTTATATCTTTCTTGCCTTCGTCTTATTCTTTTTTTTGCTCAATTCTTTAAGCGGATGGGATTTATTCGATGCGATTGTGAGATCGGGGATCTCAGCTTTGATCGTTGATCTGTTGTTTTTCATCTTTTATCTTTTTTTCATCAAGAAAAAAGATACCGGAAAAAAAGGAAATTTTTTTGATGAAAAGGATTCAAAAAAGTAGGTGAAGATGTTAGAAGATTATTTGAACCGGCAGGAGTTAGTCAAAGAATATATGCCTTTTGTGAGAAAAATAGCTTATGATCTGGTCAAATCTTTACCGCCATCTGTTTCAGTTGAAGATCTCATACAGGAAGGCGCTTTAGGTCTCATAGGAGCTGTGGAAAGATTCGATCCACAGCGGAATGTTAAACTTTCAACTTACGTCATGTCGAGAATAAAAGGAGCTATGCTTGACTATTTGAGAACCATTGACTGGATGCCAAGAACTTTAAGAAAGCAAATGAAAGCCATAGAGAATAAAAAAATTGAACTGATGGATCTCAATCCGCAAGAGAGTTTCGAAAACATGAACGAGGAGATAGCTAAAGCACTTGATATGGATTCAAAGGATGTCGAACTCGTTGAAAGAGAAATATCCAGAAACCAGGTACTATCACTTGATAAATATCTTTTTGATGAAGAAAATGAAGAATCTATTGTGTCAGAAGATGAAACACCAAAAGAAGTTTTTGAAAAAATTGAACTGATGGATAAACTCCAGCGCATCATCGAGAGTCTAACCGAAAGAGAGAAGATGATCCTATCTTTGTACTATGAAAAAGATCTTACCTTTAAAGAAATCGCGGAGGTACTTGACGTAAGTGAGTCAAGGATATGTCAGATTCATTCAACAATTTTGACAAAGATAAAGGGGATGATGAAAGAGGTGATTTGATGTTAAGACCGATAGATCTCCAAGTCATCATAGTTAAGGGAATCGATAACGCACAGAATACGAGTTATTCTCAACAACTTATGGGATCTGCACAGCAATCTAAAATGATGAAATATGAAAATCGTACCGATGAAAACAGGAATAAAGTAACGCCAAGAGACGAGTTCGGTAATTCTTCAAATGGTACGGCAACCGATTCGAAAGGTAATACTTCCGGTAGCTTTGCTTCTAAAGAAAGAAAAGATCGTCTTATAGATCCGTACAGGGGAAAGGTGATAGATATACGGCGTTAGATTTAATGAATGAAATAGAAAAAATATCTGAAAACCTTTCGTTCAATGGGAGAAAAATAAATTTTCATTCATCCGGAACGATAGGATTGCTTTCCGTCATTTTCAAGTTGAACCGGATGGGCAAAAAACAGGTTATCATCTTGCCAAATCCAAGAATGGCAAGAGAGATTTCTTCAGATCTTGGAAAGGCTGGAATAGAAAATATTTTACTGTCCGATCTTAATATTTTGCCTTTTGAACATGCCATTCCTTCGAGAGAAGAAAGTGCTTCAAGAATAGAAGCTTTACATGGTCTCATCGATGGAAATTTGGTAATATCTGACGTAACGGCAATCCTAAAAAAAACTGCTCCCGTTGTGTACATAAAAGATGGTCTAAAGATCTCTAAAGCATTGCCTCTTCCCAAAGCTCTTCCCGGATGGCTTTTAAGTACAGGATATTCAAGAGTACTGACAGTTAGAAGTGTTGGAGAATTTTCGATACGCGGTGGAATAATAGATGTGTTTTCTCCCGTGCAGGGGCCGGTAAGAATTGAAAGCTTTGACGTTGATATCGAATCTATCCGTACATTCGATCCCCAAACTCAGTTGAGTGTTGATCGTATAGATACCATTTCACTTTTTCCTATTTCTGAGTTTGAACTTTCTGAACCATCTTTTTCAATCGCACGCGAAAGGCTTGAAAGATCGGAACATCCTGAACTAGCTGAGGACATTGGAAAGCTTAATGGTATGGCTGGCCTTTTTTGGAAAGATTCCTACTGTGGGCTTGATTATCTTTCTGAAGATGTATCCCTTGTGATCTACGAAATTGAACAGTGTAAAAGTTATTTTTCAGAGTATGAAAAGGAAGTGACGGATATTTACGATCCTTCATTTCTTGTACTTTTCAGGGCCTTTTCTTACGCGTCTTCAGAACGACTTGATCGAAATGAAATAATTCATGTAACACAAAAACCTCTTAAAATACCTCTTGATGCCATGATAAGTTTACCAAGTGGAATGATGAACTCTTCGATCATTGAAAGCAGAAAATCGTACAGCTTTCAGGATTATTTTCAAGAGATAGAACCGGAGATGCTTGTAGTTCATGAAGATCATGGCATAGGTTTATACAAGGGTACCGAAATAATAGAGGACTCCGATGGAATACATGAATATTTGAAGATACTTTACAGGGATGGAGCAATGCTTTACACTCCCATCGAGAAATTCAATAAAGTTGAAAAATATATAGGCAGTAAGGATATTGCTCTTTCAGACATAAATGGTAAAGAGTGGAGAAGGACAAAAGAGCGCGTCAGAGAAAATATAGAAAATGATGTCAAGGATCTTGTTAAACTTTATGCGATGCGCGAACATTCAAATGGTTTTGCTTTCTTGCCGCAAAGAGAACTCGAAGAAGCCTTTGCAAAAAGTTTTGGATATCTTGAAACTCCTGATCAGATGAAAGCGATAGAAGATGTCTTCGAAGATATGGAATCTAACAGAGCTATGGATAGACTCATCTGTGGAGATGCAGGCTTTGGAAAGACAGAGGTCGTTTTAAGGGCTGCTTTCAGGGCTGTTGTGAATGGAAAACAGGTTGCAATGCTTGCACCAACTCTTATACTTGCAAGACAGCATTATGAAACTTTCAGATCAAGGATGGAACCATTCGGAATAGCCGTTACTTTGCTTTCTTCTCAATCCACTCTTTCGCAAAGAAAAAGCGCGATCGATTCGATAAAGGCTGGAAAAACAGACATCGTTATAGGAACACACTCAATAATCTCCGATAAGATATCTTTTAAAGATCTTGGTCTCGTTATAATCGATGAGGAACAACGCTTTGGAACAAAGCAGAAAGAATTTTTGAAGAAATTGCGTCTTAACGTAGATGTCTTAACACTTTCGGCGACTCCGATACCGAGAACACTTCACATGGCACTTTCTGGCATAAAGACTATCTCGGTAATTCAAACACCACCGATGGGAAGAATCCCACCACAAATTTATGTTACAAGATGGAATGAAAAGATGATAATAAGTGCAATTCTTAAAGAAATAAATCGCGGTGGACAGGTATTTTATGTTCATAACAGAATTGAAGATATAAATAAAGTTGTCGATAAACTTAAAAGCATGCTTCCTTCAATTATAATAACTTGCGTTCACGGAAGAATGAGCAAACAGGAATTTGAAAAAGTTTTTGATGGATTTTACACAGGCAAAATAGACGTTCTTGTTGCCACGAGTGTTATCGAAAATGGTGTAGACATACCTAATGCAAACACATTGATCGTGGACGATGTCGAAAGATATGGTCTTGCCCAGCTTTATCAGATAAAAGGTAGAGTTGGAAGATCTAACAGAAAATCTTACGTTTATTTGATGTACACGAAAGTGCCATCCGAAATAGTCATGAAGAGATTGGAAGCAATTAAAAACTTCAACGAATCCGGTGGTGCAATGAGTCTTGCACTCAAAGATATGGAAATAAGGGGAGTAGGTGAGGTACTTGGTTTAAAACAGCACGGACAGATAGATGCAATAGGGCTTCAGATGTATAAAGAAATACTCGATCAAACAATAAGAAAAATTCATGGAGAAAAATTGGATGAAGAAACCTGTGAACCTGATGTTTCGTTACCATCTTCAATCTTACCGGAAAAATGTGTTGAAGATCCGATAGAACGGATGAAACTTTATAGACGTCTTGCAGGCGCTAAGTCCATTCAAGATGTTGACGAAGTACGTGATGAAATAGTTGATAGATTCGGTAAAATACCGTCTTTTGTGGAAAAATTGTTCGATCATTCTAAAATAAGAATTTTGATGTGTGATTTACACATTTCGAAGATATCAACTGAAGGGACGAATGTTCAAATTGCATTTAAAGATAAAAATAATATCGGACAGTTTGCGAGTTTCTTCAAGACGGCTTCAATAAATTTACCGAAAAATGTTATCATATTATTCGATGCTATAAAAAATGGTGAATTGAAAATTCTGTTTGAGATGTTGCTTGAATACAAAAAGCACGTCGATCAGAAGGAAGGAGTGGCTTAATAATATGAATTGGATGAGGAAACACACTGCTGTGGTTATATGGGTTATCGTTGCAGCGTTTGGTGTTGGAGTTGTTTGGTGGAGTGTTGGTGCTTACATAGGAGGCAATCAAGGATCGGGTGCTCAACCGAGCCAGGCTCCATCTCCTTCTCAGGCGATCGCGCTCGTAACGAAAAACGGTACCCCCCTTTCTTACACTTACTGGATCATGCCCACTGATTTCCAGAACTACATGCAGGGCGTATATGCGAATTACAAGAATTCTTATGGTCAGGATCCGGATCAGCTTTTTGTCCAACCACAGCTTGAATTGAATGGCATAAAGACTCTTGTCGATCAAGAGATAGTTGATTACTTTGCAAAAAGTGATAATATAACTGTATCTAAAAGCTCTGTTGATGCGCAGGTAAGTTCAATAGTTAACCAATATCAATCGAATCCGCAGGCTTTGAACTATATAAATCAGCAGTACGGTTCGATGCAAAATTTTGAAAGTTTTATAAGGCCACAAGTTCAGCAAAGTTTGATAAGCCAGAAAGTTATGGATCTCGTTTCCAACGTTACACAGAATGACGTTAAAAACTATTATGAAACAAATAAAGCAACGATAGAGAACACTTACGATCAACTGAAAATAGCGCATATCTCTCTTTCATCCCAAGCAACTGCCCAGATCGTTGTGAGTTTAATCAAATCGAACAAGCTAACATTTACTCAGGCTGCAAAAGAATACTCATTAGATACGACTTCCGCAGCAAGTGGTGGAGACATTGGATGGCTCACAAGAAAGCAGCTTGAACCGATCTTTGGAAGCAGCATTTTCAATGCGGCAACAGGATCCGTGATAGGCCCGATTCAAACTCAGTACAGTTGGGAAATAATCAAAATAGAAGGTAAGAAAGTTTACGACAATTTTGATTCTGTAGTTCAGGCCACACCTGTTTACAATCCAATATTGAATGATGTCAAACAGCAGAAATTCAACGATTGGCTTAACAACTATAAAACTCAGAATAACTTTTCATACCAGCTTGAAGGGCAGGTACTTCCGTATTTCAGAGAATTCTATTCCATTCCATCAACTGATACGACCAGACTCGTGCAATTCATACAGAATATGAAATCTTACATATATCCGACAGGTGAATCAACTGTGAATACCTCTGTTGATCCAAGATTGCTTGCGCTCTTTGAAACAGCTTTGGAAAGTTATAAGAGCGATCTTACTTCCCAGTATGCTCCGGTGGTAAGTTACAATTCCAACAAAGGAAGTTTTCCTGCATCTTACGTTGGTGTTCCGCTAACAACACTTCAGCAAAAACTTGCAGAAGTGCAAAATAGCATGAACAATGCAACCGGAACAACTTTTTCGAAACTCTTCAACGAACAGACAAACATTCAAAGTGCCATAAATTACGACAATGCATTGAGTAAGCTCAATGCGCTCGGATACAAAACCGATGAACAGATAATGACAGCTTACGATCAGTACAATAAAAATGTTTCATCCATAAACGATGAGATAAAACAAGTTCTCCAGGCGATATATCAAGTTGCACCTTATTCAACCGTTGCCGTATCAAAACTTTACAGCATCGATCCTTCCAATAAAACAGTTGCTTTGAGCTATTTCGAGGATCAGTATAAATTGCTTCAACCGATAATATCGAATGCTCAGACCTATCAGATGTATTCATCTCAGGTAACTCCGATGCTTTCTTACGTTGTATCTGGACTTCAAAGTCTTTCTTACAGTGCTCCATCAACTTCTTTGAAAAGAGGCGCACTTGTAACTTTGATAAGCATTGCCCAGGACATGGGTAATCTACAATCGGAGTTAACCTATCTCCAGCAGTTGAAAAATGTTGATCCAACGTATCAAGGTATAGACCAGGTTATAGCACAGGTTAAAAGTGCGATAACGGCATCATCAACACCATCAACGAAGACAGTTGCACCTAACTTTTCAACGTCTTCAACGGCAACAGCACCTGCCACTCAATTCAATCCATGAAGATGGGAGGAAGTTTTTAGGAATTCCATAAAAATTGGATGAGGATAAGAGATCTTAGATGTGTACTCTGGATGGAATTGAACGCCGATGTAGAATTGCTTGTCTGGCAGTTCAATTCCTTCAGCGAATTGAGACAGTGCTGAAATTGTAAGTCTGTCTGGAGGGTCTGATTCTTCCAACCTCAAAAGATCTTTGAAGTCATAGATATTTATCTCATAACGGTGCCTGTGTCTTTCCCTTACGATATGCTGTGAATAGATTTCATACAATTTTGTCCATGGTGAAACTTTTATTTCGGCGGCCCCGAGTCTCATGGTACCGCCGAAATTCATCATTTTTTTCTGGCTTTCCATGAGATCTATTATCGGATAAGGTGTCTGGGGATCGAACTCCGTTGAATTTGCATCTCTCAATCCCGCGACATTTCTTGCGTATTCGATGGTCATCAATTGCATTCCAAGGCATAGTCCGAGCAAAGGTACGTCATTTTCCCTTGCATACCTTATCGAATTTATCATGCCCTCTATACCTCTCTTGCCAAATCCTCCCGGTATTATTATTCCAGAATAACCTTTCAATCTTTCTTTTATCTCCTGTTGATTCATTTTTTCAATCTCTTCAGCATCTACCATTTCTGGTTTTCTGTATCCGCAAAGGAGCACACTCTCTATGACGGATTTGTAAGCATCATCCGTTGAAAGGTATTTGCCCACCATTGCAATTTTAGCGTCTTTCATCGATTCAGGATAATTCCATTTGAAATCTTTTGAAGGAGTGATCTTCAACTTTTGCATTATAACTTTTCCCATCCCTGCGTCATGTATTCCTTTTGGAATTGAATAGATATTCGAAACATCTTCAAGGCCGAAGACGGAATCTGTCTTCACCCCACCGAAAAGTGCAACTTTTTCAAGTGTAGATTTTGGTAATTTTTCTTCACTTCTTAAAACTATTAAATCGGGCACGATTCCGGATCTTCTTAAAAGCTGCAGTGAATTTTGGGTAGGCTTAGTTTTGAACTCATTTGTGATCTTGAGATATGGAATATAGGTTACGTGAACGAAGATAAAATTTTCATGTCCTACATCCATCGAAAATTCTCTTATCGCTTCAAGAAAGATCTCAGACTCTATATCGCCAACGGTACCTCCTATCTCTATAAGAACAACGTCTCCTTTGAGTTTTGAAAGTCTTAACTTTATTTCATTTGTAACGTGAGGTATCATCTGAACAGTTGCACCAAGATACTCTCCAGACCTTTCCTTTTGAATGACGGATGAATAAATCTGACCCGCAGTTATGTTGTTGAATCTTGTCATCTGTTTGTTCAAAAATCTTTCGTAATGGCCCAGATCGAGATCCGCTTCATACCCGTCATCCGTTACGAATACTTCTCCATGCTGATTTGGATTCATCGTTCCGGCATCAACATTAAGGTATGGATCTATTTTCAACACCTCTACCGTCAATCCGAATGATTGAAGCATCGCCCCAATGGAAGCAGCCGTTATTCCTTTTCCAATTCCACTTATAACTCCTCCGGTTATGGCTATGTATTTCATTTTTCCCTCCTGATTATTTCATCCATACCATCAAGTACTTCTGAGAGATCTTTGAATGTGTAATCCGGTTTCAAAGCTACTTCAGGATTCGCTTCAATTCCCTCTATATATATTGATTTTATTCCAGCTGCTTTAGCTCCAACTATATCTGTTTCATAGGTGTCACCTATCATTATAGCTTCTTCAGCTTTAACTTTCATAAGATCAAGTGCCATATCAAAAATATGAACATTTGGTTTTCCAAAATAAACTGGCACCGTTTTAGTAGCATAAACTATTGGTGCTGCAAGAGAACCGCTATCAGGGTAAAAACCATCTTCTTTTGGAAGCAGTCTGTCGGGATTGACAACCCAAAGAGGTTTACCTTTCAAGACCCATCTTAAAGCTTTTGTAAGTTTTACGAAATCATACCTTTCGTCGTATCCAACTATAACCACATCTGGTTCATCGATCAAATGACATCCGACATCGAATAATTCATCTATAAGACCCTGCCGTCCTATGACAAAAGCCTTATGATACCCTAATTTTTGAATTTCCATTGCCACTTCGTAAGGAGTGCTAACAACATTTTCCATCGGTACATCTATTCCCATCCTTTTAAGCTTTTGAGAATAGTATTTTCTGTGAAAACTCGAATGATTTGTGATAACACAGTGTAGGATCTCTTTCTTCTTCAAATACTCAAAAAAATCCTTTGCACCTTTTCTGACAGTGTCTCCCCTGTAAACAACTCCATCAAGATCGATCATGAAAGCTCTTATCATAATTTACCTCCATTTGAAAAGATCTGTTCCCAAAAATTGATTTCTATCTGTCCAACCATCATCTATTTCATCCAAAATATCAAATGCAGATCTCATCTTTGCATCTATTTCGTCTGCAAAATGGACTATCATTGCTTCCGGCGTTTTTGGAATTACGGGAGAACCATATTCAAGTGAACCGTGGTGGCTTACGATGATATGGGTTAATATCATTTCGAACTTTGAAGGGAAATCAGGTATTTTATCGATCGCTCTTGTCAAGATCTTCAACCCTATGACTATATGATTTTCGAGTTTGCCTGCATCTGTATACTCGAATTCAGGTTCGTAAGTATAAGTTTCGATCTTTCCGATGTCGTGGATGAGTGCTCCGGTTAAAACAAGATCTCTGTTCAGCTGTGGATAACTGGATATGAGGTTCAGAGAGACTTTTGCGACAGACACTGTATGAAAAAGCAATCCACCTTTTCCAACATGATGATTATTCGATGCTGCAGTGGCATTTATGAAAAGGTAATGAATTTTCTCGTCACCAAATATGGTATCAAGTAATTTCTTAAGATATTCGGATCTTACACTTTCGATCATGAATTTAAGACATTCTTCATATTTTTTTGTTTCAAAATGCTTGACAAGAGCTTCGTATAGATCTGGCCTTGAATCTATTTCAACGATACTTATTGGCGTCAAAGAGAAGGACTTGTACTCTTTGCTGTAATCGTAATGTGCAAAAAGTAATTCACTTTGAACGATCTCGTCCCATATTTTAACTTTTACTCTTGAATTTTGATCTGATACGATCGCTTCGGTGAATTTTTTGTCTGAAAGAGTCGCATTTTTAACGATCGGATCCGTAACAAGAAAGATCGCCGGGCTTCCAAGGTAATTTCTTTTATTTCTAACCTCTTTCGGTACTTTCAGCAAGTCAGAAAGAGTTGGATATTTTTTTCCGGCAATTTCAATCATATCACTCACCTTCTTCTTTGATATTATCCCACAACAAACTTAACTTTTTCAAAGAGTTCTAAACATCATCTTTTAAGCTTAAACACAAAACGAAGCATTGCAAGTGATGAGATCACAGAAAGGATGAAAATCATCCTGTAAGCGTCTAAAACCCATACTGCAACTTCAAAATGTGTTTTAGCAAAAAGTATGAATAAAAACCCTGAAATTATATTACCGAAAAAAGATGCAAGGTTTGTAATACTTGCATAAATTGCGAACGCTTCTGTTTTTCCAAAATTCGGGACTATTTCAAGTAAAAAATTGAATGAAGTCAATCCAGTACCTGCCGTTGCTATTATTCCTACAAAAATTTGGAATGGTATCATGTAATACATGCCTGGAATCGCCAGAATCCATCCTATATTCAACAAAGTTTGAATTATAAGATTAAGTTTGAGCATTCTGAAATTGCCATACTTGTCCCCTAACCTTCCCCAAACAGGTTGGAAAATAGCTGCAGCTACGGTAGATACCATCGTCAAAAGACCAAGTGTTGCGTAATTGTATTTAAAAACATCGATCATCATAACCGTTGCGTAAGGCCCGAAAAGGTTCATCGTAAAAATCCATAATGAAATCGCGATCATGTAACTTCTGAAAATGCCTGGAACTTTTAAAACTTCGAAAATTGCCGACATATTTATCATCGGTGTTTTTGAAGACGCATCTTCATCTTGAAGATGCGTTGAGTAACAATCGAGTACCCCAAAAATTGAACCTATCGCAAAGATGATTGAAAAGGCCAAGAATCCTTTTCCAAAGAGATCGAGTAAGTATCCTGCAATAAGTAAAGATGGTATTGCCACAAAGCCTGTTATTAGGTTACGGATGCCAAAGTATTTTCCACGCATTTGCGGATCAACTATTTCCATCATCCATGCCTGCCACGGAGAGCCGACAACAGAAGTGAGAGTCTCTATGAAAAAGAAAACGAGTAAAGCCACCCATATTTTAATTCCTGTTGGGAGAAGATAGGTGAGTGCAAGTATGAAAAATATTGGTCTTGAAATAGTTGTGAATGTGAATATGAAACGTTTCTTACTCGTGAATTTGCGTGCCATCACTAAGGAAACGGGTTGGATAACACTTGATAACGGGATAAGAGCAGAATAAATTGACATCACAAAAGGTGATGCCCCAAGCCAAAGGAAGAAGCCTACAAGGTAAGAATTACCTCCAAATCCTCCCGTGAACGATCCCCAAACAGTCGCCATAGATCCTTCGATTATCGATATAAATCTTGCATGAGCTTTTTGGGATGAATTCAACATTTATATCAGATCCGAATCTCCTTTACTTTTTTCGCAAATTGACCGGGCCATGTCATCAAATTAGCATGCCTTCAGTGGCTTATAGAAAACAAGTATATTATAACAGAAACCGGGCAATCTAAAAGATTGCCCGGCGTGATCTGTTCTTTGCTGCAATTTTAGTTATGGATATATACCGCGCATTCTCGTCGCTGTTGCAACCTTGCTTATCGCAAGTATGTATGCAGCAGTTCTCATGTCTGTTTTGTACTGTTCCATAGTTTTAACGATATCTCCAAAAGCATTTTTCATTATCTTTGTTAGAGCTTTTCTTACATCTTCAAGATCCCAGAAATAAGAGTTAAGTCCCTGAACCCATTCGAAGTAAGAAACAACAACACCACCTGAATTTGTTAGAAAATCGGGAACAACTTTTATACCTTTTGATTTCAAAATTTCATCAGCTTTTTCTGTTGTTGGAGTGTTGCCACCCTCGATCACGATCTTTGCATGAATTTTATCAGCATTGTTCTCATTTATAGCTCTTTCAAGTGCAGCTGGGATTAAAACATCCACCTTAAGTTCAAGTAATTCTTCATTTGTTATTTTCTTTCCACCATTGAATCCATTTAGATCCTTGTGGGCTGTGACGTAATCGAAAGCTTCCTGCACGTTTATTCCTTCGGGATTGTAATATCCGCCGGTTATATCACTTATAGCAACGATTTTTGCACCGTATTCTGTTCCCATTATAAGAGAAGTATACGAACCAACATTTCCAAAACCCTGAATCGCAACTGTCCTTCCCTTTACGCCACCACCTGTTAGGAAGTATTTGCAGGCTTCATCTGTAACTATTGAAACACCACGACCAGTCGCTTCAGTTCTGCCAAGAGAACCACCGATCTCAAGAGGTTTTCCTGTGACTATTCCGAGTTCAGAATGACCTACGTTCATCGAGTAAGTATCCATGAACCATGCCATAATCTTTGGGCTAGTGTTAACATCAGGAGCAGGAATATCTATTTCTGCACCTATGAATGGTGAGATCTCTGAAAAATATCTTCTTGAAAGTCTTTCGAGTTCGTTTTCAGAAAGAGTTTTAGGATCTACCTTTACTCCACCTTTTGCACCACCGTAAGGAATACCTGCAATGGCACATTTCCATGTCATCAAGAAAGAAAGAGTTTTTATCTCATCTTCATTAACATTTGGATGGTACCTGATTCCTCCCTTTGCAGGGCCACGTGCAATGTTATGCTGGAATCGATACCCTGTGAAAACCCGAATAGAACCGTCATCCATCTTGACAGGAAAGTTAACGATCAATTCTCTTTTGTGAGATTTAAGTACCTGTCTCATGCCTTCGTCAAGTTTCATCAAATCGGCCGCTTTGTCAAATTGCTTCAAAGCATCTCCGAAAAGACTACCGCCATTTCCATTTTCCATCTGAATAACCTCCTCAAATTAGATGCGATACAGCATCAACATCAATTTTATTCCTTTTAAGATGAAAAAACAAAACTATTTTTCGAAACCACAGTTTTAATGTTCATTGCTTTAAAATTAAATAGAAATATTCAATCAATAATTTGTTACCTTTATGACAATATATAAATGGTATGATATACTGAATCTTTTTTAAATGTGAAACACACAAATTTGATTTTGACAAGGAACATGGTGCCGAGGAATGGTCACCGAAAGGCGAATGCCGGAGCAAACGATATTTCATATTTAAAGTTGATCAAGTATACTCACAGTCGATTCAATAGTTGGTTCAGGCAGGTTGATGGACTTTTGCATAGGGAGAACCTATTTTGCAAATATTCCTTTACGTTATAACATATCTTGTTGGAGTTTTAACAGGATTTATGAATGTCATAGGCGGTGGTGGTTCGATTTTAACGCTACCGTTATTAACGTTTTTAGGATTGAGTGTTAATGTTGCAAATGGTACAAACAGGATTTCGATTTTACTTCAAAACATAGTTTCGTCCTATCAATTCAGAAAAGGTAAGGTACACATATTCAAAATAGCCTTACCTTTGGCATTGATTGCATCGGCCGGTGCGATAGCAGGAAGTTTTGTCGTCGTTAATGTTGATCAAGATATCCTGAAAAAAATAGTTGGAGTCATTCTCGTATTGATGGGTTTATTCGTGGTGTTCGAACCAAAAATTTGGGAAAGTGGAACAGAGGTACCAAAAAAGTTCACGTGGATTGAATATCTTGCGTTCTTCGGAATAGGCTTTTACGGTGGGTTCCTTCAGGCCGGTGTTGGGTTTTTTTTCATAGCTGCTCTTACGTTCTTGGGTGGGCTTGATATAGTTAAGACGAATGCTGTAAAAGTACTTGTCATAGCATCATACACAGTTTTTTCACTCATAATATTCATGTCAAAAGGCATGGTAGATTGGCCAATAGGATTGGTGTTATCGCTTGGAAGTATGACAGGCGCTTATGTTGGAACAAGATTCACGCTTTTGAAAAAAATGAAATGGATAAGATACGTGCTACTTGCAGCAATTTTAGTTAGCGTCATCAATTTTTTTATCTGAATGTCGAGAATTTATTCATATCTTTCTATTATAATTGCTGCCACTCTCTTCCATCCTTCTTCAGCAATTCGCTTGCTTCTTCTGGGCCCCAGCTTCCAGACTTATAGATATGCAATTCTTTTTCTACCTTCTCTTCGGATTCATCTGCCCAATTGCGAAGAATAGGTGTGAATATAGTCCATGCTTCTTTCATCACATCATTTCTTATGAAAAGAGTTTGATCTCCAAGCATGCAATCGAGAAGTAATCTTTCGTATGCATCGGGCGGTTTATCGCCAAAGACTTCTTCGTAATCGAAATTCATCGTAAGTGTACTCATACATAATTTTGGCCCAGGATGTTTGGCTTGAAAGGACAGGACTATTCCTTCTTCGGGCTGAATGTTTATTCTTAACATATTGGCCGGTATATCATCGACGGATAATTGTGGAAAAATTGAATGAGGTACACGTTTGAACGTTATGACTATCTCACTTACCCTCTTTTGAAGCCTTTTACCCGATCTCAAGTAAAATGGAACTCCGCTCCATCTCCAATTGTCTATTAAAAATTTTGCGGCTGCAAATGTTTCCGTTTTAGACACCGCATTTACTCCACTTTCACGACGGTACTCGATCACGTCATGTCCGTCTATCTGTCCGGTACCGTACTGGCCCCGGACAATCCACTCGCTCAATTTCTCATCTTCGGGAAACTTTCTTATCGATCTGAAAAGTTTGATCTTTTCGTTATGAATCTCATCAGCATCAAATGATGCAGGCGGTTCCATCGCAACGAGCGAGAGTAGTTGCATCATATGATTTTGAAACATGTCTCTTAAGACCCCTGCCTTTTCATAATATCCAGCCCTGTGTTCAACGCCAAGATCTTCTGCAACGGTTATCTGAACATCATCTATGTAATGATTGTTCCAGATAGGTTCAAAAAGAGAATTTGCGAATCTGAAGATAAGTATATTTTGCACGGTCTCTTTTCCAAGATAGTGATCTATTCTGTAAATTTGATCTTCTCTCAAGATGAGATGCAATTTTTTATCAAGTTCTATCGCACTGTCAAGATCGAATCCAAATGGTTTTTCAACAACAACCCTCGAATAAGACGAATCATTCTCATCGTACGTCAAACCCAGATCTCCAAGATTTTCAATTATCGGTATGTAAAGCTCTGGAGGAACTGCCATATAAAATATCTTATTACTTCCGGTAGAAAATTCTCTATCGAGACTTTTTATGCGCCATTTAAGATCCGAATACAGTGATAGCGCTTCATAATCCCCAGAAATGTAAAAACATCTTTTGATGAATTCATCAACTTTGAGAGCATCTATACTACTTTCTTCCGATAGTTCTGTTTCGATCTTCTCTCTGAAAGTATCGTCCGTGAAACCGGAACGTGCTATTCCAAGAATATAAAAATTCTTTGGAAGTAAATCTTTCAAAAAAAGGTTGAAAAGGGATGGAAGTAGTTTTCTATGCGTTAAATCTCCCGATGCACCAAAGATTATTATACCGGCAGGTTTTGGAAGTGATTCGGTACAGAAAAAATCTTTACAGGTTAAGATCTTTTTCCCCTGAGGGATCAATTTCATCATCTTCTTTATAAATCTTATGACCACCGAATTCTTTTCTCAACGCCGCGATGACTTTGTCAGAAAAAAGATCGTCTTGTCTCGATTCGAATCTTTTGAAAAGCGCATGTGCTATTGCGGTTGCAGGTACCCCGAGATCTACAGCCTCTTTGACCGTCCACCGACCTTCACCTGAATCTTCAACATATCCTTTTAACTGCGAAAGAGTATTGTCATCTTTAAGTGCTGCTTCTAAAAGTTCTAACAGCCACGATCTGACAACACTTCCATGATTCCAGATATGGGCAACATTTTCGAGGTCAAGCTTTGTTCCGTAGATAGAAGATTTTAAAATTTCAAAGCCCTCACCGTAAGCTTCCATAAGAGCGTACTCGATACCATTGTGGATCATTTTTGTGTAATGCCCTGCTCCAGTTTCTCCACAGTACATATACCCTTCTTCGGGTGCAAGAGCTTTTAAAACAGGTTCGATGTATTTGAAGTCTTCTTCCCTTCCACCGATCATCGTACAGTATCCAACTTCTAATCCCCAGATGCCACCAGATACACCTGCATCTATGTAATTTATCCCATATTTTTCAAGGTAAGCTACACGTCTGATATCATCTTTGTAAAAACCATTGCTACCATCTATTATGATGTCTCCCTTTGATAAAAACTTTGAAAGGCTTTCAACATATTCATCCGTTACATTTCCGGCTGGAAGCATTATCCAAACGATTCTGCGCCTTTCCAATTGTTTTACCATCTGTTCAATACTCTCAACACCTATTGCTCCTTCCTTTTTAATCTCTTCAGTTTTATCAAAAGTTCTGTTGTAGGCAACGACTTCATGCCCATTTTTCAAAAGCCGTCTCGCCATGTTCATGCCCATCCGGCCAAGTCCAATTATTCCTATTCTCATTTTAACCACCTCTTGATCAATTATACCCTATATTCTATACGAGTAAAATGCAAATTTGAGTTTGGCGTAGGGCATGATGCAAATAAAGTTGAAAAGCAGAAGGCAAGAGATCAATTGAACCTTGAAAAGACCATTTTTATCTCTTTTCTACCAAAGAAAGTGACCATGAGTAATGCGATGATGATCTCTGAAAGGAGTTTAGGGATAGATGGAATCTTTGCGAAAGGTATCAAAAATACGATCACGTAAAAAAATGATAGAATTGATGGTAGAATTGTTTTCATCGAAAAAAGGTTATGCATTTTGAATTCAAAGCCAAGATCGTAGACAAGAAGTAAGACCCAAATGAAGGAAACTATACTTGATGATGCGGCTATGCCGGCCTGTTTAAAAGGCATCATAAGTATCCAATCCATGTATGCGTTTATGAATATCATAGAAAGTCCAAGCATTGTCAGTCTGAGTGTCCTTTTCTTCGCTATATAAATGTTGCTTAAAGCTGTTGTAAGCGGTACCGTTATTATCATTGTAGCGTAAGCGATAAGCGCTGAAGATGTCATCATCGTAGATATTTGTGTGAACTGACCTCTCTGATATATGATCCTTACGATCCATTCAGATGAAACGATCGTCAGTGCGGTTATCGGGGCTAAAATTTTTATTATCGCTTCAATTATCATCGCTGTCTTTTGATTCAGAGCTTTATAATCCATCGAAGTTGCACTTTCTGAAATGCTTGTAAGTGAAGACGTTAAGAGGCCTGCCATTATTATCCCGTTTATCATGCTAACGATCGTGAACGAGTAATTAAGTGCAGAAACGCTTCCAATTTCAAGCGTTGATGCAAATGCTTTGTCAACAACGCTGTTTATCGTTGCTATTGCGGATGATAAAAACAATGGCGAAGCAAGAAGTAAAACATTCAAAAGCTGTTTGGAAGAAATCTTACCAAATGGAAAGGTTTTCCATATATTGCGACCAAAAAGGTAAGCAAAGAACGCGATGGCACCTGTTCCAAATTCCAGTGAAAGTGCGTAAGCGCCTTCCTTCATGAAAGGTGCGAAGATCAAAAGTGCCGGGATGAGAAAGATGTTCGTTGCAAATTGAGAAACAGCATACTGGAAGAACATCCTTTCGGCCCTTAAAAATGCACCGAAAAGATTGGCCCAACCGTTAAGCAAAGGCAAAAGTGAGTAAATCCTTAAATAATTTTCGGCGAGTTTAAGTGTTTCGCCATGAAAACCTGGAGCGAATATTTTCACGTAGAAGGCTGGAAAAATGAGTAACGTTATACCAAAGATGATCAGAAAAACAGAGGTAAAGGTTAAAATCCCTCTTGCATAAGATTTTGCCGATTCGATACCATTTGAGTTTTTTTCTTCAAGGTAAAGAGGTATTGCAACCGATGCAAATGCACCAGCCATTATGCCTGCGACAAGATCCGTTGGGCCAAGTGCAATTATAACGGCATCGTAGCCAGAACTTGTTCCAAACAGCATACCTGCAAGTAATTGTCTTACAAATCCAAGCAATTTCGATCCGGTAACGAATACAGTTATCCAGATCGTTCCAGCAACTATTGTCTGATTCGTGTTGAAAAGCTTTGAAGAATGGCTCATCTATTCATCGATCACCTGGGCAAATGATTTTGTTGAATCAATTATATACTATTGTGTAACAAAATAAAAAGATCATCCCTTCAGGGATGATCTCAACCGTAAATCAACTTTTTAGAAGAGAGGTCCTGATGTTAATGACATTGAAGTCCATGTTGAATAATTAAGCACTATGTAATTTGAGCCGGGAATAGATCCGGTCATATTTCCAGTTCCAACTGTTACGCTGAAATATCCATGCTGGTAAAATAATCCAAAGGATGGTGAAGAAAGGTTTGAGTTCCAATCTACAAGACCGCCTATCGCGTTTGACTTGTCAAGATTGTAAGTGAAGATCCCCTGGGCAACTTGAAGCGGATACCCATAAATTGTGTCTGGATCTGTCGCATCAAAGTTTATGTATGCAGACTTGCTCGTTGGCTGGTTTGCGTAAAGACTCTGGATAGAGAAATTATTGTAATTCGCATTGAGCTCTATTTCTGTCGTTGGCATTCCAAAAGATGGAGAAGAGGTGTTAAGATTGTAAGCTGCCGCCCCTATGGCTGACATTGAGACATCTCCGAGATTGAAATTCAACTGACCATTTGTGGATAAATGAACTATATCATTTTTTGAATACTTAGAATCCTGTGCCGCATATCCGTAAAGGCTGAAATTGGAGTTGTTGTAGCCGAGATAACCACCAAACGTACTTGCAAGCCCAGAATACGGTGGTAGGACATATCTTCCACCAAAACTTAGAGGACCCGTACTGTAATTAACTTCTGCTCCTGTCACATGATCGTAGAAACCACCTACCCATGGCATGATCCATAAGTAGCTATATTCTCTCGTTAAGACGTGGTTCGATCTGAAATTTCCAAGCAAAACGTTGAGATTACCGGACGTATAACTTGCGTACCAAAATGTCGGCTGAATTAAAGTTACTCCAAAGGCCGAGAAAGTCGCAAGATTCGTCGCAAGATAATCCTGAATATTCAAAGTTAGTTGTTTCGTGACGGGAATGTTAAGATAAGCAATTGGCCAGATGTCTGCCCACGAAAGCGTCCCAACATCAGGTTCATTGACTGTCATCGTAGATTGATCTTGAAGGTTAACCGTGTAGTAGGTTAGAATGTTGAATTGTATCCCAGACGCCAAAGCCGAAAATGCGAGTACTGAAACTAAGACAGCCAGAATCACATACTTACGCATTTCTCATTACCCCCTTGAATTAATTTTGGAATAGTTTTATATTATATCACTAAGTTTTAAAATTTCAAAATGATCTTTCGTATATCTTTTCGAGGTCTTCAATCTTAAGATTTCCTGGTGTTACCTCAACAAGTCCACCCATAGTTCTCATCGCATCGGCGGCAAGAGGTTTTATCTTCGATCTTTCAACACCTATCTTCGAAAGCGAAACATCAAGATCGACAGATCTTTGTAATCTTTTCAGGAGTTCTATGGAGAGCTTCGCAAGTTCTTCAACATCTGTTAAATTTTCCGGTGCTCCCATTACCGCTGCAACTTTTGCTAATCTTTCTTTGACGTAAGGGAGGATATATTCAAAAAGTGTTGGTCCCGTTGCACAAAGTCCAACCCCGTGTGTTATGTTGTAATAACCGCTCAACGGATGTTCAAGAGAATGGTTTGCTATACATCCCGATAAAGTTTCACAAATTCCTGCTGCCGTACTCGCCCAAGCAAGTGCTTTTCTTGCCTCGATATTTTCACCGTCTTTGTACGCTATCGGAAGATACTGATTTATCAACGATATGGCCTCAAGTGCCAAAAGATCCGATGCTGGTTGATGATTCATGTTTACATAAGATTCTATGGCATGGTAAAATGCATCCATTCCTGTTGAAGCTGTTTGATTTGGCGGTAAAGAACGCATCACTCCAGGATCAACTATCGAAATTTTTGGAAAGATAGAATCAAATCCAACACCTATCTTTTCATGCGTTTGAGGATTTGTAATAACTGCAAAAGGATCTGCTTCCGTGCCCGTTCCATGTGTTGTTGGAATTGCAACCATAGGTAAAGCTTCCTTTGGAACTCTTCCACCACCAACATTGGTGTAATCCCAGCACTTACCACCAGATTTTGCGACGGCAGAGATCATCTTCGCTGAATCTATCGGACTTCCACCACCTATTCCTATAACGAAATCGCATTTTTCGTCTTTCGCGATCTTCGCTCCCTCGTCTACCGTAGTGGTAAGGGGGTTCGGCACGATTCTATCAAAAAGTATATGACTTATTCCAGTCTCATCAAGTTCCTTTACCACCTTATCGAGAAGCCCTGTTGATTTTGCGCTTTTTCCTCCAGTAACAACAAGTGCTTTTCTGCCAAGAGGTTTTACAAGAGTTCCAACCTGATCAATTGTACCGACACCGAAGATTATCTTTGTCGGTAAAAAATAGGTGAACTTTCCAATATCTTTCATGATAAATCACTCCTTTCAATTCAATCAGCAACAGCTTCGATCCATATACTTTTATCTTTTGAAAGATCTAAGAGATGATCATCGATTATAACAACAGGAATGAGCAATCCAATTCCACTTGATCTGAGTACGATTCCTATCTTTCCGTTACTCAATTTGACTTTCGTTCCTGTTGGATACATACCAACCACTCTTAAAAAATTGTTAACAACGTAAGGATCGTAATCCTTACCGGCTCTTGAGAGGATCCATTTTATGGTTTGGTAAGGACTCATCTTCAAAGCTTCAGATGTCGTTGATGTGAGCGAATCGTAAGCGTCCGCAATCTGAATTATTCTTGCATAAAAATTTATATTGTTTGATGATTTTTCGAGAGGTATCCCCGTTCCATCATATTTTTCATGATGTTCAAGAACTGCATCGAGTACTTCTTCGTTTGAAATGAAATCTGCTGAAGCGAGTACTTTATAACCTATTGCTGTGTGCTGAAGCAGCTTTTCTCTTTCACTTGACTTACCTATATCAACATATTCGGGATCATTCAAAAACATAAGCCCTATATCATGGAAAACAGCAGCCTGGGCAAGTGGAACAAGATGATATCTTGACATCGAAAGTGTCACGCCTATCATCAAAGAAAGGATGGCTGTGTTTATTCCATGCTTGTAAAGGTATCCACTTGAATGTTTTCTGAAAAGATTGACTACAAATTCTTTTTGTGTCATCATTTCATCCACAAGTTGGCCAACAGTTCTTTCTATTGGGGCTGAATCTATTTTTTCACCTATCTTCAAATCTTTTGAGATCTTTTCAAATGAATCTATGAAAGTTCGGTAAACCTGTTCTTCGATGGAGAATTTCAATCCCACAGCCATTGGTTCATCCATCTTTATTATTTCCTGATCGAAGTCTATCGAAGTTCTTATCTTTTCCATCTGGGTTGTTTCTTTTGTTTCTATTGGAAGCCAGAGTATTTCCCTACTTTTAAGTATAGAAAGTATCTCACCGTTTATTTTTGTACCTTTCGAAAGCAGGATATTAAAAGAAGTTCTATCGTAAAGATCTTCTGCGAGTATCTCCCCTTCTTTTAAATTTTCTATCGGTTTCCATTCAACGGCCATACTCATCCACCATGAATTCGTAATTTTGCGAAATTTCTTTCGATTTCAAAGGGCCAACAGCCGATAAAGACCATTTTTTATTCATGAAATTTCTGAAGTCGTCTATCAAATCTTCTTTCTTTATGCTTTCTATGGAGCCTATTATATCTTCAATTTCCCTGATCTGTCCGATCGTGAAATAATCATCAAAGATCATGTACATCGTTGCCAGAGTCGACTCTGTTGACATCAAAAGTCTGCCTGCGATCTTCTTCTTTCCATATTCAAATTGTTCGTCAAGCCCTTCAGGAAGGACCTTAAGAACGTTTTTTATCTCTTCTAAAGCTTTTTTTGCGTTTTGAATGGAAGTTGAAAAACTTATAGTGAACTCTCCACAAAATCTGTGTGACTGGTGCGAAGTGGATATGGAATAAACGAGTCCAAGTTTTTCCCTTATTCTTTCAAAAAGTATAGAACTCATACCACTTCCAAGTATTGTAGATATAAGGCTAAGCTCGTAACTTCTTTTGTCAGCCCTTTTAACCGTTGGAACTCCTATCGCTAAACTAACCTGATTAAGATCTTTCTTTTCCACAACTAAGTTAGAAGGTTCAAGAGTTTCAGGATCTATTTTTATATCTTCGACCGCTTTGTCCTTTATGCTATCCATCTTTTTCTCAACGTAGTCCAAATCAAGAGCAGAGATATTTCCGATTATCACGACCATTAAATTTTTGGAAACATAATTTTTATCGAAGAATCCTTTTATCTTTTCGACGTTCAATGCTCTTACAGATTCGCCGCTTCCGGAGATCGGTCTTCCGTAAGGGGAATTGCCCCATATGCTTTTTAAAAGATTTTCTTCGGATAAAGTCGGTGGATCGTCTTCATACATGGCTATTTCTTCAAGTACGACACGTTTTTCAGATTCAATTTCATTTTCAGGAAAAAGAGGATTGGCCACAAGGTCGAAGAGCACATCAAAGGCTTCCTGCGCCGCAAAGTCTGGAACCTTTGCCTCAAAAATCGTGTATTCTTCAGATGTGAAAGCGTTTATGATGCCTCCATATCTTTCGACGGCTCTTTTGAGATCAAAACTGTTGAAATTCTTCGTGCCCTTGAAGACCGAGTGCTCGATGAGGTGCGAAATGCCAAATTGTCCATTTTCCTCATTTATCGAACCCACCTTAACGCCTATTCCTATCGTTAAAGTTCTGAGAAAAGGGATATCTTTTGTAACTATTAAAACACCATTATTGAGTTTATTCGTCACGATCTTTTTTTTCATAACTTTTCCCATCATGCCATCTGCTTTTATCGTGCCCCCCCCTTTCATCTTCTTTGTCTAATTGTTGCTCTTCAGAATTATTTTCTTCGACTATTTGTCTCAATTGCAATTTTCCAGCCGGATCAAAACCAGTTATCTCAACATTCACTTTATCTCCAACGTGCACAACATCTGCAACATTTTTAACATGCCTACCCATCTTGGATATGTGTACAAGCCCTGTTCTACCGGGCACAACTTCGGCAAAAAATCCATACTTTTCAACACGGCTAACGGTTGCAACGAAACGCTCTCCTTCTTTTATCTCTTTTGTCATATTGCTTATGTGGGCTATTGCTCCGTTAACACCACTTTCTTTGGCTCCAACTATCTTTACCTGTCCATCTTCCTCTATTTGAATCTCAACGCCATATTCTTCCGAAAGGGCTTTAACATTTTTACCACCCGGTCCTATGAGCTCCCCAATTTTATCGATAGGAACGGAGGTTAGTTTTATCGTGGGTGCATATTTAGAAAGAGACGTCCTCGGTTTATCTATTGTCGAATACATGATATCAAGTATTTTTTGCCTTGCTATCCTTGCTTTTTCGAGCGCTACTTTCATTATTTCACCAGAAACATGACCTACTTTTACATCCATCTGAAATGCGGTTATTCCATCTTTTGTACCTGTAACTTTGAAATCCATATCTCCAAGATGATCTTCCATTCCCATTATATCCGTTAAAACCAGCCAACCATCCGGTTCAAAGATCAACCCCATTGCAACACCGGCAACATGCTTTTTTATTGGAACTCCAGCATCCATAAGAGAAAGAGAACCGGAACATACTGTCGCCATCGAAGAAGATCCATTCGATTCAAGTATTTCGGATACAACCCTTATCGTGTAAGGAAATTCTGCTTCTGAAGGGATCATACGCTTTATTGCTCTTTCTGCAAGATGACCATGACCTATTTCTCTTCTACCCGGACTTCCGAACCTGCCCGTCTCTCCAACACTGTAAGGAGGGAAATTATAATGAAGCATGAATCTCTTCTCTCCCTCTTCAAGTAAAGTATCTATGATCTGCACATCCATTGAAGCTCCGAGCGTAACTATTCCGAGACTTTGCGTTTCTCCACGCGTGAACAGGGCACTTCCATGAGTTCTTGCAAGGATCCCAAGCTCACATGTTATCGGTCTTATCTCTTCTGGTGTACGCCCATCAACTCTAAGATGTTTTTCAAAGATCATTCTTCTCATACTTTTCTTAACAAGGGTTTCAAATTGTTCGGAAAGCAAATATTTCACTGATTCTAAATCATTCACTTCAATTCCTGAATTGCTGATTATAGGATCTATTATTTCTTTTTTGTAGTTTTCTATTGCTTTATCTCTTTCTTGTTTGCCGGGAGTTAACAACCTTTTTTCAAGTTCTTCCATCGATACAGAAGCCAAAAGTTTTTCTTTCAAACTTTCATCGAAAGCCGGAACTTCGTAAGAGAATTTTTCAACTTTGAATTCTGCGATGATATTCTCCTGAAAGGCGATGAGCTCTTTTATGGCTTCGTGGGCTTCCAACAAAGTTTGAACCATGAGATCTTCACTTACTTCATTTGCTTCGCCTTCAACCATAGTTATTGCATCTTTTGTACCTGCAACTATGAGATCTATCTCCGCATCTTTAACCATTTCATCTGATGGAAAAAACACGTATTTTCCATTTACCATGGCAATTCTAACTCCGGCAACAATGCCGTTAAAAGGTATGACTGATACATTGAGTGCCAAAGAAGCACCAATTATGCCCCATGTATTTGGTGGTGTATCTGGATCAACTGACATCACAGTTGCTACAATCTGAACAGGCATTTTAAAATTTTCCGGAAAGAGAGGCCTTATTGGTCTGTCTATATCCCGTGCCGAAAGTATAGCATTTTCTGAAGGTTTGCTTTCTCTTTTAACAAAACCACCTGGGATTTTTCCGGCAGCATAAAACTTTTCCTGAAATTCAACGGTAAGAGGGAAAAAATCAAGCCCTTCTTTCGCATGCTTCTCCATAACAGCGGTAACGAATACGGTAGACTCGCCATAGTTAACGACGAAAGCACCATCCGCCTGTTTGGCAATTTTTCCATTTTCTATGACAAGCTCCCTACCTTTAAAATCTTTTTTCCATACTTTGTACATTTGATCACCTCTTGAAATTTTCAAAGAAGGAGCGGGGGATACCCCGCTCCTGACAAAAACGGAAAGATCAACGCCTTAAGTTCAAACTTGCTATGATCTCTTTGTACACTTCGGGTTTTCGATTCATGAGATAGCGCAACAGTCTTCTCCTTTTCCCGACCATCTTAAGCAACCCTCTGCGTGAATGAAAATCTTTTGGATTTTCTTTAAGATGCAGTGTAAGATGGTTAATCCTCGTAGTTAACAAAGCGATCTGGACTTCAACCGACCCAGTATCCCTTTCATGAATCTTGTAAGATTCGATGATCTTGGTCTTCTCTTCTCTTTCCATAAGGCACCTCCTGAATATCGAACTAAGCGCAGGTAATTTCCATGCTCTGAGTTCGGGTCTGATCTTATTTTATCATAAAATCAAATTCTGCGTTCCATCCATTTGCCACGTTTCACCTCTATCATCGATAAAAATGCCATGGCCACACTTTGAACGACGAATGAGAAGATAAGGAATTCCCAGCCCAGATGCAGCAATGAGAAGATGAAAACAAGCGGCGCGAGTATGCACCAGTCAGAAATGATCCCGATCATCATGGTAGTTTTGGTCAATCCACCGCCGATCAAAACACCGTATCCGATCATTGCAATTATGAAGAAAACTTCATTGATCGCAAAGAATTTCATCATTAAGCCGCCCATCGAGGCGACATTATCATTGGGTGTGAAAAAGTAAGTTATCTGTGGCCCGAAGAAAAATAGCGCAAAAACGTAACCTGCTATGAGAAGTTCACCGATCCATATAGATGTCAAAATTATTTTTTTTAATCTCTCAATTTTCTTAGCGCCTATATTCTGTCCCACCATAGTTGAAGTAGACATATTCATCGACGAGCCAAGTGTGAAAGAGATACTCCTTATGTTGTTGACTATACCAAGTGCAGCTATGAGATCGGCACCATACACTGAAGCAATTCTTAAGACTATTGAATAGACTAAATTGGCTGAAAAATTATCAAAAACACTTGGAATGCCAAGGGAAATCATCTTTTTTATTATGTCTTTCCTCGGCCTCATGTACTTGAAAGGATTCATTCTGACATAACTGCTTTTTGAGTTCAACAGTATGATACCCATCGCAAGCAGGTATATCTCTGAAATGTCAGAAGCTATTGCCGCACCGCCAACACCCATATTTAGCAAGTATATAAAAATTGGATCGAGAATGATATTCATAACGGCAGATATACCCTGAACCCAGAAGAGTTTGTAAGTGTCCCCCGTTCCTTGAAAGGTTGTCATCATAGTATAACCAGAAAAAGAAAGTGGTATGACCCACAAACGCCATTTAAGAAAATCAAGGCCGTAAGAAAGTGTCCTATCATTTGCCCCGATAAGCACGAGTAATTTTGCCATGAAAAAATACGCGATTATCATGAAAATTGTTCCGACAAAAATTTTTGCAAGCATAGTTTGGCCTACAACCCACCTAACTCCATCACGATCTTTTTCTCCGTACCTTCTTGAAATCAATATGACCGACGGAGTTCCGAAAAGATTGTTAAAGATACCACCATAAAAAAAAATCATCATTGCGAGAGTGACACCCGCAACCTGATCTGGTCCAAGATGGCCTATCCAGAATGTGTCTATAAGGTTGTAGATCGATGAAAAAAAAGAAGCTCCCATCGAGGGGAGTGCGAGTCTTAATATCGATTTTGGTATCGAAGAATTAGTGTAATCAAAAGGTACTTTTTCAGGCATATATTTTTCTTTCTTTTATCATCTTCTTAGCATCATTGACGTCCTTCTGGATCGCCATCTTGAGATCAGAAAGATTTGAAAATTTCAATTCACCTCTCATATACTTCACGAGCTTCACGTTCAGGAAGGTTCCAAGAAGATCTATCTGTTTGTCAAGAAAATGTACTTCGTAAGTTACATCCCCATCTTCGTCTGTTGTTGGTCTTACACCTATATTCATAACACCGTAAAGCTCTTCACCGTTCACATTCGATGTCACAAGGTAAACCCCGTATTTGGGAACGATAAGGTCTTTATTGTTTCTCGATATGTTAGCCGTTGGAAAACCTATCGCTGATCCTATTCCTCTTTCTCGGACAACCTTTCCATATATTTCGAAAGATCTTCCAAGATAATGCGCTGCAATCTCGGGCATTCCATCTTTAAGCGCTTTTCTTATGAGAGAACTGCTTATTCTTTTTCCATCTTCGATGATCTTTGGAATTATTTCAACGGTAAAACCTTTTGATGTACCAACCTCTTTGAGTAATTGCGTGTCTCCCTTTGCACGCTTTCCAAATCTGAAGTCGTAACCAACGTATATGCTTTTCATATTGAACTCTTTTAAAAGCATTTCGATGTACTCTATCTCATTCATGTGAGATATTTCTTTGAGATCCTGAATTATCACATCTTCAATTCCTATCATTTTCATCAATTGAATTCTTTCTTCAGAAGTTGTTATGAGACCATCGAAATTTTCAGGTTCGATTATCGCTTCGTATGGTTTCTCAAATGTTATGGCAGTTGGAATTAGATCAAATTTTTTTGAATGCTCGACTAATTTTTTCATCATGTAAGCATGCCCTATGTGGACTCCGTCGAAGACACCTATCGTTATGGCTCTAATTGTTAAACACCTTCTTTGATCGTAATACTATATCTTTTCTTTCTAATTCATTTTCTTTTAATGTTGAGATGAACTTGGATCTTCTTTCAGAAAAATAAAGTGCGATAAATTTTCCACCTGTATCGAGTACTCTAACGATTTCGCCTTTTTCAAAATCTTCATAAATTTCAAGATCTTCTGCGATTAGCGATTGACCGTTCATAACTTTATTCAGTCCGGATCCATTCACAATTACCGTAGAGAAAAGTGGTTCCGTGATCTCTTCGATGCTCATGAGATGAAGATCGGTTGAAGAGTTAATTTCATAAATATCAGACGAACTTGCAAGATCGAAAGGCCCAACCTTAATCCTTCTTAAGTCATAAGTTATTGCACCACATCCAATTTTAGTTCCGATATCGCTACAAAGAGAACGTATGTAAGTGCCTTCAGAAACATTTACGATGAATTTAACAAAAGGAAGATTTATTTCTTTTATTTTTATAGAATGTATCTTCACACGTTTTGGCGGCATAGTTATGATCTTCCCGGCCCTTGCAAGTTCATAAAGTCTGACCCCTTTGTATCTTTTTGCAGAATACATTGGAGGTACTTGATCGTATTCACCAACGAAAGATGAAACGATCTCAATGGCTTCATCTTCAGATTTATCACAAATCATCTCATCAATAACCTTACCTGTTCGGTCGAATGTATCTGTCGTAATTCCAAGTTTTAAAACAACATCATATACTTTGTCCATTCCTGATAGGTATTCTAAAATTCTTGTTCCATTTCCTACCCCTACAAGAAGCAATCCTGTTGCAAAAGGATCGAGTGTACCGGAATGGCCAACACGTTTTGTTCCAGTTATTTGTCTCACCCTGTTGACCACATCATGCGATGTTGGTCCCGAGGGCTTGTCAACCTTGATTATGCCGTTCATTTTCAATTTTTCTAAAAATTTTATCAAGTTCAAAAGATTTTTCTATCCCTCTGTCTCTTATGAAAGAGAGTTCTGGAGCTTTAAATGTGTGAATCCCCTGGGCAATGGCAGTTTTGAAATATCCCTTTGCCCCTTCTATTATCTTGAAGATCTCTTCATTCTTTTGCTCATCCTGCTCGTAAATACTCAAATAAACTTTCGCGTACCTTCTATCATTCGAAAGTTCTACCCTCGTTACGGAGATCATACCTCCAATTCTTGGATCTTTCATATTGAAAAGTGCCTCGGAGAAAATTTTGACCATCTCCGATTCCATCATTTCTTTTTTGTGTCCCATGTGCCTCACCACTTTTTAATTTTGTCAGAAAGATTATACCATAACTGTATGGAACCATATTTATGCTCCAAACTTTTCTTATTCTTACGTTTTCTCCTCTCTTGAATATGGGACACCGAGAGCTGAAGGCGCACCAAAACGTTTTTTTATTTTGTTGCTTGAAGCGAAGAGCATTATAAATATAGTAAAAAGGTACGGGAACATGTTCATTATATTCACCGGAATGGGAACCTGAACTATCTGGAGACTGAATTGAAGAACGCTTATTCCACCAAAGGCATAAGCACCGATCAGTGCTATAACGGGATCCCATATCGCGAATATGACAAGTGCCACCGCAATCCATCCGCGGCCAGCAGTTATATCTTGAACCCACATCGGTGTGTAAGCAAGTGTTATGTATGCTCCAGCCAATCCACTGAAAAATCCTCCCACAATGGTGTAAATGTACCTCGTTAGGACAACATTTATACCTCTTGCATCGGCGGCTTCTGGAGATTCACCAACTGCTCTTAAATTCATTCCGGCTTTTGTTTTGTAAAGAAACCACCAGATAACTGGAACCGCGATGTATCCTATGTAAACGAGGATGTCTCTATCGAAAACGATGGGTCCTACGTAAGGAATATCGCCAAAAAATGGTATTTTGATGTTACTGAAGCTCGCAGCCTGCAATCCTACGTAAGATTTACCCCAGAAACCGCTTAGGCCTTCTCCAAGAAAAACGAGTGCAAGACCGCTTACAACTTGATTAATACGCAAAGTTATCGACATGAAAGCATGAAGGGAGGCCATAAGTCCTCCAACTAAAACCGCCGCTATGACGGCAAGCCAGAGGTTGCCGGTTATGTAAGATATGCTAAAACCCGTAAAAGCACCCATAAGCATCATGCCCTCAAGACCAAGGTTCAAAACTCCCGATCTCTCCGCCAAAATTTCACCAAGAGTTGCAAAGAGCAATGGCGTACCGGCCCTTAATGCACCTGAAAGTGTAGACGTTATTATATCTTGATTCATGATTTCACCCACTTTATCCTGTAATGCAAAAGTATCTCAGAAGCTAAGAGAGAAAAGAGCAAAATACCGCTGAAAGCATTAGTTATTGACGAAGGTATTTGCATCAAAAGTTGAAGTTGCTGGCTTCCAACGAGTAAGACACCGAAGAAAAAAGATACTATTATTGTAACTATCGGATCAAGTCTGGCAAGCCAAGCTATTATAACGGCCGTATATCCATATCCGGGTGAAAAATTTGGTTGAAGTCTGAAAAGTGATCCGCTTATTTCGGCCATCCCGCCAAGACCAGAAATAGCCCCTCCTATGACCATGGCAAGAATTATCATTTTTTTAACATTTATGCCTGCATATTCTCCGACACGAAGGTTGTCGCCTGTTATATTCAAATGAAAACCAAATTTTGTATACTTGATAAGATAAAGTACGAAGAATGCTGTTACAATTGAGATAAAAATTCCCAAATTCAATCCTCCGGTGCCGTATTGGGGTAAGATCGCAGCCTGTGGGTAATGCGCTGTTATTGGGAAATTATAACTATGAGGCCCTTTCCATGGCCCGTAGGTAAGGTAGTTGACCCAGTAAATCGCAACGTAATTCAACATCAAAGTGCTCAAAATTTCATTGACACCGAGGTACGCACGCATTGCTCCTGGTAAAAATCCCCAGAAAGCCCCGGCTGCCGCTCCAAGTATCATGAGCAATGGAATGAAAAGCCATGGATTGGTGAGGTGGGGAAAAAGATAAAGTGCGCCCCAGGTCGCCGCAAAGGCACCCATTTGAAACTGTCCTTCCGCGCCTATGTTCCAGAGTTTCATCTTAAAGGCTATAAGGACTCCAAGTGATGTGAAAAGTAATGGCATCATTGAAACAAGGCTCTGGATAAATCCGGGAACGGTTCCAAGCCCCCATGAAACGAGTTCCCAGTAAGCCGTTAAAGGATTGTCACCAAGCGAAAGAATTATAATTCCAAGAAAGATCAAAGCGACCAGAACTGAGAGCAATGACGCTAAAAATATCGAAAGTTTTGAAGGCTTTTTGTCTCTTTTTTCAAAATGTATTTTCATTTTTTAACACCTGCCATCATAAGGCCTATCTCTTCAAGATGAGATTCGTCAGGCTGACTGTATCCTATTATTTGTCCTTCGTACAGCACCGCCACGCGATCCGATAGATTGAAAATTTCGTAAAGGTCTCCTGCTATCAAAAGTATGGCTGCACCTTTGACTTTTTGATCGAGAAGTGCATTGTAAACGAATTCCTCGGCGCCTACATCAAGCCCTCTCGTAGGATGGACGGCTATTATGAGTTTTGGCGAACTGTTTCCTATCTCTCTTGCAAGCACGACTTTTTGCATCGTTCCGCCCGAAAGAAATTTTACTTCGAGATCGGCTGAAGATGCGGAGATCGAATAATCTTTGATTAATCTTAGAGAAGGGGATCTTAATCTTTCTGGCACAAAAAAATAAGGGTTAAAGGTCATTGAAGGAGAAGAAAAAGCTTTGATGAAGAGATTTTGATAAATTGGGAGGCCACCGCAGAGCGCATCTGCTTTTCTGTCCTGCGGAATGTAAGCGACATTATTCTTTATTCTGTCCATGACCTTTCCAGACCGCATTTGAGCACCATTTACAGTTACACTTCCACTGTAAGTTCTCATACCGTAAAGAGCTTCGGCAAGTTCTCTCTGGCCATTTCCTTCAACGCCTGCAATCCCAAGAATCTCTCCACCTCTCACCTCAAAGTTCAACCCTTTGACGGCTTCCAATCCCTTGTCACTCATAACGTGGAGATCTTTGACCTTTAAAACATCTTCAGAAATTTTGGAAGATTTTTTCTCTATTTTAAGTACGACTTCTCTTCCAACCATCATCTTTGCAAGTTCATTTTCATTCGTTTCAGAAGTTTTGACGGCTCCTATGACCTTTCCGTGTCTTAAGACCGTTACCCTGTCAGAAATTGCAAGCACTTCTTTTAGTTTATGGCTTATGAAGATCACGGACGCACCATTTTTCTTCATTTCTCGAATAGTTTCAAAAAGGCCATCGGCTTCCTGCGGTGTTAATATGGCCGTTGGCTCGTCCAAAATCATTATCTGTGATTTGACGTAAAGCAATTTTATTATTTCAACTCTCTGCTGTTCACCTGCAGAAATTTGCCAGATCTTTGCATCGGGATCAACCGATATTTTGTATCTTTTTGATATTTCTATGATTTGCTTTTTCACCCTCGAAAGTTCCGGAATTATACCGAGATCCTTCAAACCAAGAGCAACATTCTGGGTAACATCAAATGAAGGAACTAAACTGAAATGCTGCTGGATCATGCCTATACCGTATTCTATAGCTTTACGCGGAGAGGAGATATCAACTTTTTGTCCGTTGATCTTCAACTCACCTGAATCTGCTTTGTATATTCCGTAAACGATGTTCATAAGTGTAGATTTTCCGGCACCATTTTCACCAAGAAGGGCGTGGACTTCGCCCTTTTTAAGATCGAAGTCCACGTTATCATTTGCAGTTAAACCTGGAAAACGCTTGACTATTTTTGTGAGTTCGAGTACTTTTTCGCTCATATCATCACTGATTAGATATCTTACCGATGACGCCCCTGACAAACCATTGAATTGAAAGGAGCTGATCAAGTGTTGCAGATTGTCCTGCCGGTATCATCAGCTTTCCAGATTGATCGTATATGGGTCCTTCAAATGGATTGAATTTACCCAATTTTATCTCACTTTCCATGGCATTAACGAGTTTTTGAACCTGATCAGGAACGAGATCGCTCATCGGTGCAAGTTCAACAAGACCATCTGCCATATTTCCATAGTAAAAACTTGATTTCCATGTTCCGTTGAGAACAGATTGCACATTTGGAACGTAGAATGCTGCCCAATTCCAAACAGGAGATGTAAGATAGGCCTTTGGTGCGAATTGTGACATGATCGAATCGTAACCTATCGCATAGATACCTTTTTCCTGGGCAGCCTCCACCGCTGCAGGTGAATCCTGATGCTGGGCTAAAACATCACAGCCGGCATTTATAAGACTTAAAGCTGCTTCCTTTTCAGTTGGAGGATCGTACCACGTGTAAGTCCAGATAACCTGAACAGTTGCTTTTGGATTCACTGCTCTTACACCGAGAGTGAAAGCATCTATACCTCTGACAACTTCAGGTGTCGGATAAGCCGCTACAAATCCTATCTTGTTCGTTTTTGTCATCGCTCCGGCTATCAATCCCGAAAGATATCTTGCCTGTTCCATTGCACCAAAATATTCACCGAGATTGGTTGACGTTGCGTAACCAGAACACATTTCAAAGATCGTGTTTGGAAATTCTTTTGCTGCCTGAACGACCTGATCCATATATCCGAAACTTGTAGCGTATATCAATTTGTATCCTTGAGATGCCAACGATCTAAAAACGTTAAGTGATTGAGCACCTTCCGGGACGTTTTCGATCCAGGACAATTGAACTTTATCACCAAAAGCACTTTGTATCGCCATTCCGCCATTATACTGTGCCTGATCCCATCCACCGTCATGTATCGGCCCATCAAGTACGAAGGCTATTTTTAACGGTGTAGCGATAGAAAATACAGCTAATCCCAAAATCATTAAAAAGAGTAAAAATTTACTTTTCATCGATGCTCCTCCTTGTCATTTTGGAATATTTCCTATTACACCTTTTACAAACCAGTTCATGGAAAGTAAGTCTTGATCTGAAGCACTTTGGCCTGCTGGAACAATCAATTTACCTGATTGATCATAAATGGGTCCTGC
>Ga0078972_1002356_pt1 | contig 63051 bp, 58 predicted proteins | sample YelNatPaOPGAMG01_FD_67568 | JGI IMG/M metagenome (GOLD analysis project Ga0078972, IMG submission 67568) | Hot spring thermophilic microbial communities from Obsidian Pool, Yellowstone National Park, USA - OP-RAMG-01 (SPADES assembly) (version 2) | ecosystem: Environmental > Aquatic > Thermal... | reverse complement strand
GGGGTTGGCCGGGCTGGCCGACGAGCTGCCCGACCCCGCAGTGGTGTCCGGTGTGGCCGCACCGACCGGCAAAACCGTGTTCGTGTTCCCCGGCCAAGGCTCCCAATGGCTCGGCATGGGCGTCGAACTACTTGATACTTCGAACGTTTTCGCCGAACAGATCCGCGCGTGCGAAGACGCCTTCGCCGAATTCGTGGACTGGTCGCTGACCGACGTGCTGCGCGGTACTCCGGGTGCTCCCGGGCTCGATCGCGTCGACGTCGTGCAGCCTGCGCTGTTCGCGGTGATGGTGTCGCTGGCCGAGTTGTGGCGGTCGATCGGTGTCCGCCCAGACGCGGTGATCGGGCACTCCCAGGGGGAAATTGCCGCGGCTTACGTCGCGGGTGCGCTCTCGCTGGCCGACGCTGCCCGGGTGGTGACACTGCGCAGCAGGCTGCTGCGGGGACTCTCCGGCCGCGGCGGCATGGCGTCCTTGGCATGCGACCTTGACCAGGTGCGAGAGTTGTTGGTGCCCTTCGAAAATCAAATCAGCATTGCTGCGATCAACGGGCGGTCGGCGGTCGTGGTTTCCGGCGACGTGGACGCACTAGACGAGTTGGTGCAACACTGCGCCGGCCGCGACGTGCGGGCGCGCCGCATCGACGTGGACTACGCTTCGCATTCTGCCGACGTCGAGGCCATCCGCGATGCGCTTGCCGACGCGCTGGCCGGTATCGATCCGCGTTCCTCGCACACCGCATTCTTTTCCACGGTCACCGGAAACCTCCTGGACACGTCCGGATTGGACGTTGACTACTGGTATCGCAACATCCGCCAGACAGTGGAGTTCGACGCGGCGGTGCGCAGCGCCTGCCGGCAGGGATATCACACCTTCGTCGAAGCCAGTCCGCATCCGGCACTCATCGCCGGCATCGAGGCCACCGTGATCGACTGCGCCGAGGCCGAACCGGTGGTCATTGCCACCCTGGGTCGCGAGGACGGTGGGCTCGGGCGGTTCCTGAGTTCGGCTGCGCAGGCCTTTGTGTCGGGTGTGTCGGTTGATTGGCGGGCCGTGTTGGGTTGTGGCCGTTTTGTTGAGTTGCCGACGTATGCGTTTGAGCGGCGGCGGTTTTGGCTTGCTGGGGACAGTGCCGCTGTCGATGCCGCCGGTTTGGGGCTGGGTGCTGGTGAGCATCCGTTGCTGGGTGCGGTGGTAGACCTGCCGGCCACCGGCGGGGTGGTGCTGACCGGGCGGCTCTCGTGCGGGTCGCAGTCCTGGTTGGCCGACCACGTGGTGGGCGGGGTGGTGGTGTTCCCCGGTGCGGGGTTTGTCGAGTTGGTGATCCGCGCCGGCGACGAGGTCGGGTGCGGAGTTGTTGATGAGTTGATGTTGGCCGCGCCGTTGGTGTTGCCGGCCTCGGGTTCGGTGGCCGTGCAGGTGGTGGTGGGTGCGGTGCTGGAGTCGGGTCAGCGCGCTGTGTCGGTGTATTCACGTGCCCACGCCGACGCCGACTGGGTGCTGCACGCCCAGGGTGTTGTGCGGCCGGAATCGGTTGAGCCGACGGTGGATTTGTCGGTGTGGCCGCCGCCCGGCGCCGCACCGGTGGATCTGGCGGGGGCTTACCAGCAGCTGGCCGCGCGTGGTTACGGTTACGGTCCGGCGTTTCAGGGGTTGACCGCGATGTGGCGGCGCGGCCAGGAGGTCTTCGCCGAGGTGAGTCTGCCTGAGGCCGCGGGCGGTGTAGGCGGATTCGGTTTGCACCCGGTGTTGTTGGATGCGGCGCTGCACGCGATCATCGTCGACGGTGAGGCAACCGAGTTAGGGTTGCCGTTCGCCTGGCAGGGTGTGGCGTTGCACGCTGCCGGCGCGTCGGCGGTGCGGGCGCGGATGGCCCCGGCAGGGCCCTCGGCGGTGTCGGTGGAGTTGGCCGACGGGTTGGGTCTGCCGGTGTTGTCGGTGGCCTCGATGATGGCACGACCGGTCTCGCAGCGGCAGTTGATGGCTGCGCTGTCGGCGGGGGGCCCAGATCGGCTATTCGAGGTGGTCTGGTCGCCGGCGGCGCCGGGAGCGCCGGTCGATACGGCCTATGCGGTGTTCGAATCGGCGCCGGCCGACGGGGATGTGGTGGCCGCTACGTATCGGCGAGCGCATGCGGCGTTGACGGCGGTGCAGTCCTGGTTGAGCGGGCCGGATTCGGGGGTGTTGGTGGTGGCCACCCGGGGGGCGGTGGCCCTGCCCGGTGAGGACGTCGCGGATTTGGCCGGTGCGGCGGTGTGGGGGTTGGTGCGTTCGGCGCAGACCGAGCATCCGGGCCGGGTGGTGCTCGTCGATACCGACGCCGCGCTGCAGGAGTCCGCCGTGGCGGCGATCCTGGCGGTCGGGGAGCCGCAGGTGGTGCTGCGTAACGGGGTGGTGCACACCGCGCGGGTGCGCCCCAGCCACGGTGTGCAGGAGCTGCTGACGCCGCCGGAGGGAGACAAGCCATGGCGGTTGGGGCTGACCAGCGCGGGCACCTTCGACAATCTGGTGCTCGAGCCGGTGCCCGGCGCGGAGACACCGCTGGCGCCCGGTCAAGTCCGCGTGGCCATGCGCGCCATCGCCGCCAACTTCCGCGACGTCATGATCACCCTGGGCATGTTTACCCACGACGCGCTGCTCGGAGGTGAAGGTGCCGGGGTGGTGGTCGAGGTGGGCCCCGCCGTCACCGAATTCGCGGTCGGTGACGCAGTGATGGGGTTCTTCCCGGACACCAGCGGCACGCTGGTCGCCGGCGACACCCGGCTGTTGCTTCCGATGCCCGCTGACTGGTCCTTCGCCGAAGCCGCCGGGATTCCGGCCGTTTTCACCACCGCCTATTACGCGTTCCGGTACCTGGCCGAGGTCAAGCCGGGGCAGCGGGTGTTGATTCACGCGGCGACCGGCGGGGTGGGGATGGCTGCGGTGCAGTTGGCTCGGCATTGGGGGTTGGAGGTGTTCGCCACGGCCAGCCGAGGCAAGTGGGAAACATTGCGGTCCATGGGCTTTGACGATGACCACATCGGCGACTCACGCAGCCTGGACTTCGAGGAGAAGTTCCGTGCGGTCACCGGCGGGCGGGGAATGGATGTGGTGCTCGACGCGCTGGCCGGCGAGTTCGTGGACGCCTCGCTGCGGCTGGTCGCCCCGGGCGGAGTGTTTTTGGAGATGGGCAAGACCGACATCCGCGACCCCGACGTGGTCGCCGCCGAGCATCCGGGCGTGCGCTACCGCGCGTTCGACCTCTTCGAGCCGGGCCGGCCGCGCATGCACCAATACCTGCTCGAACTCGCAAAGCTTTTCGACGACGGTGTTTTACGTCCGTTGCCGGTGACGACGTTCGATATCCGGCGGGCGCCGGCGGCGTTGCGGTATCTGAGTCAGGCGCGTCATGTCGGCAAGGTCGTGATGACCCTGCCGTTCGGGCCTGGTGGTGCGCTGGGTGCGGGCACGGTGTTGATCACCGGCGGCACCGGGATGGCCGGTGCGGCGTTGGCCCGGCATGTGGTGGCCGAGCACGGGGTGCGCCGGTTGATGTTGGTCAGCCGCCGCGGCGCCGATGCTCCCGGTGCTGCGCAGCTGGTGGCCGAGCTCACCGAAGCCGGTGCCGAGGTTATGGTGCGGGCGTGCGACGTGGCCGACCGCCAAGCGCTGGCCGCGGTGATCGCACAGATCCCGGCCCGGGATGGGTTGTCGGCGGTGATTCATGCCGCGGGGGTGCTCGACGACGCGGTGGTCACCTCGTTGACACCCGAGCGGGTCGACGCGGTGTTGCGGGCCAAGGTGGATGCCGCCTGGAATCTGCATGAGCTGACCCGAGATGCCGGGGTGTCGGCGTTTGTGATGTTTTCCTCGATGGCCGCGCTGGTGGGCTCGTCGGGTCAGGCCAACTACGCGGCGGCCAACGCGTTCCTGGATGCGTTGGCGGTGCATCGGCGCGCGCACGGGTTGCCGGCGATTTCGCTGGGTTGGGGACTGTGGGAGCAAACCAGCGAGATGACCGGCGCCCTGGAAACCGTGGACTTCGCCCGGTTCGCCCGGGACGGCATTGTGGCCATGTCCTCTGGTGAGGCTCTCGAATTGTTCGACACCGCGCTGGTGGTCGACGAGCCCTACCTGGCGCCGGCCGGCATCGACACCGCGGCGCTGCGCGCCAAGCATGATTCCGGTACCCTGCCGCCGATGTTCGTCGACCTGATCAACGCGCCGGCACGGCGCCGGGTCGAGGACTCGCTGGCTGCCGCTAAGTCGAAATCGGCGCTTGAGCAACGTCTCAATGGTCTGCCCGAGGACGAGCAGCACGCTGTGCTGTTGGATTTGGTGCGGTCGCACATCGCCGCCGTGCTGGGCACCACCACAGCGCAAGCCATCGACCCCGACAAGGCGTTCAGCGAGTTGGGTTTCGACTCGCTGACCGCGGTCGAGATGCGTAACCGGCTCAAAGCCGCCACCGGGCTGTCGCTTTCACCAACCCTGATCTTCGACTACCCGAATTCCACGGCGCTGGCCGGCTACTTCCGCGAGGAACTCGTCGGCGCCCCGACCCGGGAGACCGAACAGCCCGTCGCGGGGGAAGCCGAGATCCAGCGCGTGGTGGCGTCGATTCCGGTCAAGCGACTTCGTCGGGCCGGTGTGCTAGACCTGCTGCTGCGCCTGGCTAACGAGACCGACGGGATCGGTGCCGACGAGCAAACCCGCGAAAAGGACCTTGCCGAGATGGATCTCGAGGACCTGGTCAATGCGGCGTTGCTCGACGACGACGAATAGCCCTACGCAGGTGGGTCAGTGAGAATCGCTGTCACCGGGGCGAGCGGAGTGCTCGGCCGCGGCATTGTCGGCCGCCTACTCAGCCTGGGCCACGACGTTGTCGGACTGGCCCGGCACCGGCCTGACAGCTGGCCCAGCGCAGCGGAATTCGTGTCGAGCGACATTCGCGATGCGGCCGCGATACGGCACGCCGTCGACGGCGCCGACGTCGTCGCGCACTGCGCCTGGGCGGTCCAGAGCAGCAGCGAAACGCACGAGATCAACATCGGCGGAACCGCCAACGTGCTCGACGCGATGACGCTGGCCGGCACCCGGCGCATCGTGTTCACCTCGTCGGCGCACGCTTTGAACCCAGCGGCTGCCGTGGGTCGCGACAAGGCCCGCGTTGAAGCAATGCTGGCCGCGTGTGGTGCGCAGTGGGTGGCGGTCCGTCCGGCGCTGGTCATCGGCCGCAATGTCAACAACCGCGTGCTCCGCCTGCTGGCTCGACCGGCATTGCCCGACCTGAGCGGATCGACCGGGCACGGGCTGCAGGTGGTGCACAGCGACGACACCGTTCGGCTGCTCATCCGCGCGATCGTCGAGACCAGCATCGACAGCGGTCCGGTCAATCTTGCTGCCCCGGGTCAAGTTTCACTTCGCCAGCTCGCCGCGGCTATCGGCCGGCCGGTGCTGCCGCGATGGGCGACGATCGGGTTCGACGACCTACGGCGCCTGCTGGACGCGCCGCCGATGGACACCTCGCGGCTGCGCGAGGACTGGGAATTCACCCCGGCCTGGACCGCCGAAGAATGCGCCGAGGACTTTGCGCTGGCGGTGCGGGGCCGGGTGAGCCTGGGCCGCCGGCTGGTGTCGTTGCCCTGGCAGCTGACTAACGTTCAGGACATTCCCGCCGCCGACGCGCCGGCCGCGGACGGAACCGTTCCGGTGCCGGCCGGGCCGGAAGGCTGCAACGGGGAGTTCGACACACCGATCGACCCGCGCTTCCCGACCTTTCTGGCGACCAATCTGTCGGAGGCGCTGCCCGGACCGTTCTCGCCGTCGTCGGCGTCGGTCGCGGTGCGGGGTCTGCGGGCGGGCGGAGTGGGCATCGCCGAGCGGCTGCGGCCGGGCGGGTTGATCCAACGCGAGATCGCGACCCGGACCGTCGGGGTGTTCGCCCACCGTCTCTACGGCGCGATCACGACCGCGCATTTCATGGCCGAAACCGTGCCGTTCGTCAGGCCCGCGACCGTCGTCAGCAGCAGTCAGTTCTTCGGACCGAGCCTGGCTTCGCTACCGATATTCGGTGAGCAGGGTTTGCCTCGCGAATCGCGCCGTGCAGCGAAGCAACTGCGCACGATCCGTAACATCGGGGTGTTCGGCGTCAACCTGGTCGGCCTGAGCGCCGGCTCGGGTCGGGACACCCGCGACTATATCGCCGACATCGCGCGGTTGGAACGCCTGACGAACGGTGACCTCACCGGGCTTGACGAGCAGCGGCTGCTGAGCCTGATCTTGTTAGCCCGCGACCACGTGGTGCACGGTTGGGTGCTGGCCTCGGGATCGTTCATGCTCTCCGCCGCGTTCAGCCTCATCCTGCGGGGCCTGGGCGGCCGGCAGATTGCGCCACCAGTCGGTCCGGAGCTGGCCAGCGCGCGACCGCTCGGTGCGGTGCACCGGCTGGCGACCGCCGCGCGGCGCGACCCCACGGTGTCCCGTCTGCTCACCAAGCCCGGCGATCACCTAGACGCGCTCGCCGCGCATGCACCGCAATTTCATGCCGCAGTGCTGGCCGAGCTGGCGCTGATGGGGCACCGCGGGCCGGCGGAAGTCGAGATGTTGTCGACCACCTACGCCGACAATCCCGAGCTGCTGATCCGAATGGTGGCCAAGTCGTTGCCCGTTACGGCGATGCCCGCCGTGCAGCAGCGGCCAATCCCGCTGCGTGCCCGTCCCGTTGCGCTGCTGTCCGCGCGGCAACTGCGGGACCGCGAAGTCCGCCGCGACAGGATGGTGCGCGCTATCTGGGTGCTGCGCAGGCTGCTACGTGAGTACGGGCGCCGACTGGCGGAGTCCGGCGTCATCGCCGTGAGCGAAGACGTGTTCTACCTGTTAGTCGACGAACTCGACGCACTTCCTGCGCACGCTGCCGACGTTGTCGCGCGCCGCCGTGCCGAACGGTGCAAGCTGGCCACGGTCATCCCGCCGACGGTCTTCAGCGGCCGTTGGCAGCCCGTCAGTGCGCTGGCGACGGCGCTGACCCCCGGCGAGACGCTGCTCGGCCTCGGCGTATGCCCAGGCCGAGCTCGCGGGCGGGTCCGAGTAGTACGACCCGAGACCATCGAGGATCTCGAGCCGGGGGAGATCCTGGTGGCAGAAGTCACCGATGTCGGCTACACCGTCGCGTTCTCCTATGCGGCTGCGGTGGTAACCGAGCTTGGTGGCCCGATGTCGCATGCCGCGGTAGTAGCCCGCGAGTTCGGGGTTCCGTGCGTGGTGGACGCGCACGGGGCCACCCGCCGTCTCCCGCCGGGGGCGCTCGTCGAGGTGGACGGCGGCACCGGGGAGATCCGCGTGCTCGGGGATCGAGCGTAACTAAAACGGTGGCGGCTCTTCGACAGCATTGCCGTCGCCGTTGCCCCGCGGCGCCGGGCCGGACCCGACTGATTGGCCCACACTCGCTCGAGTCTCACGGTTTCGCCGGCGTTGGGCACGGGCTGGAGAACAGCAGCCCGCTGCCCGGGGTGGTGACGTAGGGGTCGTGTCCTTCCGGCGGTGTAAAAGGGTTCGGACGTAGGTTCCCTCGAAGACGAGCAAGTCTGAAGGAAGGAGCCTACGTCCGTGTCGAAGAGGGTATCGCCTGCGCAGCGGTTGCAGAAAGAAATTGATGAGGTGTTCGCCGGCGGCGAGGACCTGGCGGGGGCGATCGAGAAGATCGCGGTGCTCGGCGCCCGGCTGCTGTTACAGACCGCGATCGAGGCCGAGGTGACCGCGTTTTTGGTGCGCGGCACCACCGAGCGGTTCGCCTCCCAGCTGTTCGGGAATTGCGTGACCAAGACGAATACGCTGGAGTCGCTGGTGATCGCCGGGTTCGTGCGCGGATTGTCGGTGCGCGACGTGGAGGCCACGCTCGCCGAGCCGGTGCTGGCCGCGTGGGGCATCGACACCGACGCCAATCCGGTGTTCGTCGGGCTAGACGCGGCATCGAGCTGCTGGTGATCAAGCGACGGCGCACCAGGTTGATCGGCGCGGTGGAGCGCACTATGGGCGCCGCGCTGCGGCAGCGGTGTTTGGTGCATCGCGCCACAAACATCCTTGCCAAGGTGGGCAAAAACGCCCAGTTACTGGCTCGGCGCCAGCCCTACAGCGGCCTTTTGCGCTGCGGAGCGTAGCCGCTGGTCCCACACGGCGAACACGGTGTCGTCGGCCCCAACAGCGAGGACGCTGGCGAGGTGGACCGCGTCGGCGCCACGCAGCTCATGCGCTGTGGCTAAATGCCCGGCGTGGTGGGCGATGTTCTCGGTCAGCTCCACCGCACGGGTGGCTGCCCAGTATTCTTCCCACATCACCTGGGCCTGGAGCTGTTCGTAGGGTCCCAAGCGACGTGCACGGCCGGCAGCCGCCAGCGCCGCGCGCACCTCGGGGTAGGCCAACCGAGAAGAGACCGCGGCGTCGCAGCCATCCCAGAGCGCCGCGGCGATGTCACTGTCATCCTCCTCAACCAGGAGTTTGACGAACGCGCTGCTGTCGAAGTAAACGATCGGCACGGGTCAGCGACGTTGTTCACTCACCAGGTCAGAGACCGACCCTTGAGCACGTACGCGTGGTGCCCCGCTAGCTGTGGGACGACTCGCCAAGCGTGGCCGACTCACTACACCCTGCTGGGTCAGCTGCTCCAGCAACGGCGCGGTGTCCACTGCCACCAGCCGGACTACCGGCGTTCCCCGCTCGGTGACCACGACCTCCTCGCCGGCGCGGACCCGCTCGATCCAGTCAGCTAGCTCGGCCCGCAACGCACTCACTGCCACCTCCATAACGGCAGTGTACAATAGAAGAGTAATAATTTGTACGTCATGCCAATCAAACCTCCGCAGGCCAACAGGAACAGCAGCGGCGCCTTGCGCCCGATCGCCTCGCGACAGACTCGACCGTTGAAGGCGATCGAGGCAGGTAGATTCCCGACAACCCTCCGACCCCCAGCGCGCCACGCCGGTGGTCCCATCACTGGCGAACGGGTGATCCCATGACCGTGGCTAGGCCTCGATTTTTCGCGACGGTGGGGTTTGGTGGCTCGACACCGCGAAAGTCGCTGAGCGTCGACTGTTTTGGGCCTGGGGGCGTGTTTGGCTGTCCCGTGTCGCGGGGGTGGGCGGGCTTTCCGAGGGCCGAGGGTCTTTCGTGGTTGTCAGGGCTGGTGTGCTCAAGAGTCAGGGGAAGGCGGCTCGGACGCGATGAGTTTGGCCAAGGCCACCAGATCGGCTGCTGCCAGGACGATTTCGAGCCAGGAGGCGTTGGCGTCGAAGCTGTGGCAGGGCAGATTGCCCAGCCCGGCGGCTTTGGCTTGCCGGATGCGGTCTTCGACGCGGGCGTGTTGGCGATGCCGCAGTTCCAGGCCGGCCAGCTGCCCGGGGACCGCCCTGGGAGCGGTGCCGGTGATGAAGGCGGTGACCGGCATTCCCTCGGCATCGGTGAAGCGCAGCTGCGCTCCGGGGTCCGGGCGTTCCTTGCGCAGGACCAGCCGGGTTCCGGCCGGCCAGGTGTCCAGGCTGACCGCACCACGACGGTGGGCGCGGTGGGATCGTTGGGGTCCGGACGCCAACCGGCCGGCAGCCAAGCTAACGATTGAAACAACACCGCCCTAGAACGGAGGTGGTTCGTCGTCGCCGTTGTCGCGTGGTGCGGGGCCGGCGGCGCTTACTTGGCCGGCGCGCCGGTTTTGACGGTTCCGCCGGCGTTGGGCGGCAACGTAGTCAGCCTGGTGCTGGGCGCGGGTACGCCGACGCTTCGGCATCATCACAGCGCGGTCAGCGCACCGTTCGCTGCGTGTCGGCGTGGGTGGGGCGAGCTCGCCGGTCGGGGCGCACAGGCTGGGGAACAGCAGCGCGCTGCCCGGGGTGGTGACGTAGGTCTGCCCGGTCGGTGACGTCCAGATCACCGTGCCGTCGGGGAGTTGCTGGTCGCGCCAACCCCAAAACGTTTTGATCAAATGGTGAAGCCTGCAAACACATTTCAGGTTCGACGCGTGTGTCTGGCCACCATCGCGATAGGGGATCGAGTGGTCCAGGTCGCAATCGGCCGCCGGCCGGTCGCAGCCGGGAAACCGGCACGTCAGATCCCGGCAGCGGACGAAGTCGGCCAACCCGTGCGAGGGCGCATAACGGGGCTCGGGAGGCGCGTCGGCCGGATGAACCAGCGGCTGGCAGCGCGCCGAGCTGGCCAACTCGGCCAGCAGGTCGGCCGCAACGAGCTCCCCGCTGCCCAGCATCGCGCCCGGCGTGAGGTCGGCGCCCTGGAGGCTGGCCTGGGTGGCGACCACGTGAATCACCACCGGACGCGGCAGCGGTGTCGCATCGGCGGAGCAGTCCGCGCGCCCACAGCAGCACTGCAATCGGTCGGCCCCGGCGGCCAACGCCCCCAGGGCATCGGCGCGGCGCTGCTTGCGGGTGCGCGGGTCATCCGCGCATACCGTGTCGGCCAAGGCAGCTAACCGTGCGTCCACCACGTAGGCGTCGGTGCTGATCAGTCTGCCGAAGACCTCGGCCAAGCCGTCGCCGCCGTCCCAGATCGAGAATTCCCGGTCGGCCTGCTTTTCGCGTCGGCGGCGCACCGCGTCGCGATCGGCGCGGGCCACCACCCGATCGACGTAGCCAGCCAGCCGTCCCCGCGTCATCGACGGCCACCGCCGCACCCGCACCGCCAGTTCGGCATCCACGCCGGCCAGCAGCTGCGGGTCGGTGATCAAGTCGGTGCGATAGACGATCGTCTGAAATGTCGAATAGCTGATATCGCCGGCCACCAGCAGCGCACCGACCTGCGGCAACCGTATCCGCAGCGCGCGCGAATAGTCCAGATAACTCGAGGCTAGCGCCGAGCTGATCCGCAACGCCGCAGACACCTCGGCAACCACCGCGTCGTGGGTGTCGGTCGCCCAGCTCTCGCGCTCACCAACCTCGCGTAACCGCAACAGATCCAACTCACCGATGGCCACCAACCGCTGGCCGGCCGCCCGGTTCTCAGCCCGCGACGCCGCGCACAGCCTATCCACCACCGCCGCGGCGGCGGACGAACGCCCATCTGATTCGAACATAAGTTCGATTATTGCACAGCCCGCCGACACTGTCCCGCGTGCCGGGGGCACGTTCGCTACCGTCGGGATATGTATCAGCACCCCGTCCGCGTGGCCCTTGCCACCGGCACCGTGGAAGGCTTTACCCGCGACGGCGTACACCGCTGGCGATCCATCCCCTACGCCCGCCCGCCGGTCGGGCCGCTGCGGTTACGGGCACCACAGCCGGCCGAGCCGTGGTCGGGCGTGCGGTACTGCCACCGCTTCACCAACTGTGCTCCGCAGGAGCGTCGCTACACGATGATCGGCCTGGGTAAGTACCAACCGATGGGCGAAGACTGCCTGACCCTCAACGTTGTGGCGCCCGAGGCCGCCGACGGCCGGCCGCTGCCGGTCATGGTCTTCGTGCATGGCGGCGGCTACATCCTGGGTAGTTCGGCCACCCCGTTATACGACGGTGCCGCGCTGGCGCGGCGCGGGTGCGTATATGTGTCGGTCAACTACCGGCTCGGTGTGCTCGGATGCCTGGACCTGTCGTCGCTGTCGACGCCCGATATCACCCTGGACAGCAACCTTTTCCTGCGCGATCTGGTGCTGGCGTTGCGCTGGGTGCGCGACAACATCGCAGCGTTTGGCGGCGATCCGGACAATGTCACGCTGTTCGGCGAAAGCGCGGGCGCGCACGCGGTTGCCACGATGCTGGCGGTGCCGGCCGCCCAAGGCCTGTTCGCGCGGGCGATTGCAGAAAGCCCGGCAACCGGGATGGTACGGTCCCGCGAGGTCGCGACCGAATTCGCTGCCCGGTTCGCCGCGCTGCTCGGTGCGCGCAGGCAAGACGCCGCCCGCACGCTGATGCGGGCGTCCGCCGCCGAGCTGCTGACCGCACAACGCCGGCTGATCGATGAAGGCGTGCGAAATATGCTCGGCGCCTTCCCGATCGGCCCGGTTTTTGGCGACGACTTCCTGCCGGTGAATCCGGTCGAGGCGATGCGTCGCGGAGACGCGCACCGGGTCCCGCTCATCGTGGGCACCAACGCCGAGGAGGGCCGCTTGTTCACCCGGTTCCTGCGGATGTTGCCGACGACCGAGCAGACGATCGAAGACCTGCTTGCCAGGACCGAGCCCGCTCACCGGGAACGGATAACCGCCGCCTATCCCGACTATCCCCGGCGGTCGGCCTGCATCCGGCTCGGTGGCGATTTCGCCTTCAACGCAGCCGCCTGGGAGATCGCCGAGGCCCACGGCCGGCACGCGCCGGTCTATGTGTATCGATACGACTACGCGCCGCGGCTGTTGCGCTGGTCCGGCCTGGGCGCCACCCATGGCACCGAACTGCTTGCCGTCTTCGACATCTACCGCACCAAGCTCGGAGCGCTGCTGGGTGCGGCCGCCGACCAGCGCGATTCGCTGCGAGTCAGCGACGAAATACAATGGCGCTGGCGATCTTTCAGTCGCACCGGGATGCCTGGGCCGGACTGGCCGGCCTACACCAGTAGCGGCCGTGCCGTGCTGGTTTTCGACCGCAACCCGCGCATCGAATTCGACCCACACCCCGAGCGACGCAGGGCATGGGAGGGATTTACGCTCGCACGCTGAGGACCGGGAGAAGTCATGCAAGCACACCTTGATCACGTCGTCGAACGACCGGCCGACCTCACCGCCGGTTGGCTGAGCGCGGTGCTGGGCGGGCGGGTCGTCACGGATTTCACGATCGAGCGCGTCGGCACCGGGCAGATGAGCGAGTGCTTTCGCCTGCGACTGGCCTACGCCGACGACGACCGCACCCCGGGCCCGGCGTCGGTGGTGTTGAAGGTCGCGGCCACCGACCCGCGCAGCAGGCAGACCGGGGTGGGGTTGGGCCTGTATGAGCGTGAAGTCCGCTTCTATCGCGAGATCGCGCCGCGGCTGACCGGACCGGTTGCCCCTTGCTACCACGCCGCCTTCGACGCCGCGGCCGGTGTCTTCGACGTGCTGCTCGGCGATGCGAATCCGGCGGTCGTCGGCGACGAGATCCGGGGCGCCACCGCCGCGCAGGCCCGGCTTGCCGTCACCGAACTGGCCCGCCTGCAGGGCCCACGGCTCGGCGACACCGCGCTCGCCGACGCGCCGTGGCTCAACCGCGACGCGCCGATCAATCAGGCGTTGCTCAGCGGGCTTTACGCCGGCTTCCAAGATCGCTACCGCGATCAGATCACCTCCGACCACCGCCTGGTCTGCGAACGGCTGGTCGGCGCATTCGACGCCTATCTGGCCAACGAGGACGGCCGTGACCGGCAGGTCCATGGTCTGGTGCACGGCGACTATCGACTGGACAACCTGCTGTTCGGCGCCGCGGGCGCCGACCGCCCACTGACGGTGGTCGATTGGCAGACCGTCACTTGGGGACCGGCGCTGACCGATCTGGCCTATTTCGTTGGCGGCGCGCTGCCAGTGGCGGACCGACGAGCCCACTACGACGAGCTGCTGCGGGCCTACCACGCGGCGCTGGGCCCCGACGCGCCGATCAGCCTGGCCGATACCTACGACGGCGTGCGCTGGCAGAGCTTCTTCGGTGTGATGATGGCCATCGTGTCGCCGATGCTGGTAGCTCGCACCGAGCGTGGCGATGCAATGTTCATGACGCTGCTGCAACGGCACTGCGAGCATGTGCTCGACACCGATGCGCTGGCGCTGCTGCCGGCGGCGGAGCCGGTGCTGCCGCTGTGTCCGGCGCGTGACGACGAATCTGCACACAGCCCGACCGAAGAGCCGCTGTGGAACGAAAGCTGGTACGCCGATTTCACCGATGTCACACAAGGATTCGGCGGTTGGATACGTCTGGGGTTGATACCCAACCAACACACCGCATGGCTGCACGCACTGCTGTGCGGACCGGGCCTGCCCACTGTGGCCATCGTCGACTTCGAGGTACCGCTGCCCGCCGACCCGTGGACCGTGCGCACCGGCACCATCGACGTGCAGCACCGGGTCGACGATCCGCTGCGCAGCTATCGGGTTGTCCTGCAGGGGCGCGGCCAGTCCTACACCGATCCGGCCGCTCTGCTGCGCGGCGAACCGGGCGTGCCGGTCGAGGTGGCGATGGATTTGCAGTGGATTACCGACGGCACGCCGTATCAGTACCGGCTGACCACGCGCTACGAGATTCCGTGCACGGTGTCGGGCAACGTCACCGCCGGCGACACCCGATACCGGGTCGAGTCGGTTCCGGGGCAACGGGACCACTCCTGGGGAGTACGTGACTGGTGGAGCATGAACTGGCTGTGGAGCGCGCTGCACCTCGACGACGGAACCCACCTGCACGCCGTGGACATCCGCGTTCCCGGCACCACGCCCATCGCGGCCGGCTACGTGCAGGAACGCGGCGGCATGGTCACCGAGGTGCACACCGTCGCCGCCCGGGAAGTGTTCGGCGCCGACGGGTTACCACAGGGGGCGACGTTGACGCTCGATCCCGGCGGGATGAGCGTGACCGTCGACGTGCGCGGTCACGCGCCGCTACGCCTGGTCGCCCGAGACGGGCGGGTGAGCGACTTCCCCCGGGCGTGGGCCATGGTCAGCACCGCCGACGGCCGCAGCGGCGTGGGCTGGCTGGAGTGGAACCGCAACCAGGAACAGTGCTGATCGCACCGCGGCCGCCGATCGTGGTCATGGGGGTCTCCGGATCGGGTAAATCGGCGGTGGGGGCCGCTCTGGCGCGGCGATTGGCCGTGCCGTTCGCCGAGGGCGACGCATTGCATCCCGACGCCAACGTCGCCAAAATGGCCGCCGGCAAACCGCTGAACGACCAGGACCGGTATCCGTGGCTGGAAGCAGTCGGGCAGTGGCTGGCCCGCCACAGCGGCGGCGGCGTGATGTCCTGCTCGGCGCTCAAGCGTCACTACCGAGACCGGCTGCGTGCGCACTGTCCCCGCGTCGAGTTCTTACATCTGAGTGGTCCACCGGAACTGATCGCCCGCCGCCAGGCCGGCCGGTCCGCGCACTTTATGCCGGCGTCCCTGCTCAACTCGCAATTCGACGTGCTCGAACCATTGGGACCCGAGGAGCCCGGGACCAGCATCGACGTAGCCGAGCCGGTCGACACGATCGTCGAGACCTTTCTAAGACGCTGCGCCGCGTCCGGCGACGGCGGCTAGTCCGAAGGCAACGCTGCTATCTGCGGGGCACGGATGGCGGGTGGGGCGACGCCATGGCGACGGCCAGTTGCTGGTGGGCGACCTGCAAGATCGAACTCGCGGTGTGAAACACCGATGTGGCACGCTGAGCAGCCGGGATAGGCAGGTCGGCGGCGCGGCGCAGCACCATCAGGGCCAGTGCACGCTGGGTGCCGTGCGGGATCATCAGCAGGGTAGCGCACGCCCGCCTGCCGCGCACGGTCATCACGTGCTGGCGCTTGTGTTCCCATCCCGGCCAGTTGAGGTCAGGTGGTCGTTGCAGCGGTGACCAGTTGACGTTGATGGAGGTGATGTCTGCAAGCAGCGGTGTCAGCACCTCGACAAGGTGCCCTAACTCGTCGGTGATGCGCTCTGTACGTGGCCACCACGCGCCGTCGATGTCACGGCCGAGTTCGCGGGCCAGCGCTAGGCGGATAGGGTTGGCCTGGCGGCGAGACTCGGTCGGATACATCATCGCAGGGCGCTTCCTTCACGGCCGAGTTCCGGTAGACCACCGCTGACGATGAAACGGGGCACGGTTAACCGTACGCCATCGGCATAGCTTCACGGGCAGGCTGCCGCGTACCCGTCAGGTGAGCAGTGCCAACGCGTAACCACGGCGCAGTTTGCCCGACGGTGTCTTGGGGATGGAGCCCGGAGCCAGTACCACCACATTGCGTGGTCGCGCGGCAACTTCGGCGACGACTTCGTGCGCCACCTCGTGCTTGATACGCCGTACCTGCGCGGGATCGTCGACGTTGCTCGATTCGACGGCCACCGCAAACGATTCGCGAGAATGGCCGGCGTCGAGCCGCACGGCCGCCACACAGCCCTTGCGTACGCCGACGACCCGCTCGGCAGCACGCTCTATGTCAGCGGGGTAGATGTTGCGCCCGGCCATGATGATCACGTCCTTGGCCCTGCCGCAGACCACGAGGTGGCTTTGCTCGGTCAGGTATCCCAGATCCCCGGTATTAAACCAACCCTGGTCGTCTTGGGCGGCCACGAATCCGCCAGCTGTGACATATCCGGCGGTCACCGGTTCGCCGCGCACCTCGATGAGGCCCACACCACGGACCGGCTCGAGGGCGCCGTCCTCGTCGACGATGCGGGCCTGCATCCCGTCCAACACCGGCCCCAGGGTGGCCAACCTCCGGGTGTGTCCGGTGGTGGCGGGTACTGCCCGGCGCAGCACAGCAAGCATGTCGGCGTCCACCTCATCTACGACCAGTCCGACATCACATTGCGAAAATGACACCGCCACAGTCGTTTCAGCCATTCCATAGGCTGGCAGGATCGCCTCGGGGCGCAGCCCGTACGGCGCCCCGGCCGCGCAGAAGTCTTCCACGTCGGCCGGTTCGACCTGTTCAGAACCCGATAACGCCCACCGCAACGACGACAAATCAAAATCACCGGGCCTGGCGTGCTGGCGCAATCGCTTCGCCAGCAAGGCGTAGGCAAAGTTCGGCGCCGCGGTCATCGTCGCCCGGTATTTATCGATCAACTTGGGCCACAACAAGATATCGGCCAGAAAGTCGAACGGGGTGATCTTGACCAGCTCGGCACCGAACAACATCGGCACCGTCAGAAACCCGGTCATCCCCATGTCGTGAAACAGCGGCAACCAGCTCACGATCACATCGGTATCCAGGTTGTAGTGGGCAGCCGCGAACATTGCCTCGGCGTTGGCGATCACATTGGCGTGGGTGATTGCGACCGCTTTGGGGTAACCTGTTGAGCCCGAAGTCAACTGCAAAAGTGCCAGATCGGCCTCGCCGCTGCCCACCGCGTCGATCGGTGTGCCGGCTAGCAGCTCGGCGATCGTGACCACCGCGACGCCGTTCCGGGCCAATACCGCCGTCACCGCCAGGAACGGATCCGACACGACCACCACCGTGGCCTCGATCATGGCGATAATCGCCACCGTGTCCTGCGTCCACACCTGCAGGTCGGTGCGCGACGTCGGCTGATGCAGCATTGTCACGCACGCGCCTCGCAACCACACTCCTTGCGCGGTCGACGCGATCTGTGCTGGGGCTCCGGCCAGTACACCCACCCGATCGCCCGGGCCGACACCTAATGCGGCCAAACCGCCCGCGACCTGCCGAGCCCGCTGGTGGATGTCGTCCCAGCCCGAACGAACCGGCGCATCGGGCTCACCGGTCACCAAGCCGTGAGTGCTTGACCGGGCGCTGCTGAGCATCGACTCCATGAATCTGCTCATCGCCGTCTCCGGTATATCCAGGGCTGGCAACAGACCAGCTTCGGCCATCTCGGGACACCCGAGGTGACAACGCGACAGTACCGGCCGACCGGCCGAAACCAGCGCATCCTAGGCAGGCGCGTCGACTCCGGCCCAGCCGTCGTCATCGACGGCTTCGCTCTGGAGTAGCGTGGGGGCAACACAGACGAGGACGGGTGGACATGGTTATTCAGCACGGGTGCGACGCGCCCCAGATTCATCCGTCGCAGGTCCGGGTCGGTGACATCATCGGCGCGACGAATCCGCTAGGTCTGCGCTACACGGTCAAGCTGATCAGCGGGCCGCAGACAAGTCCGCGGCAGTGGACGTTCTTTGGCCGCGACGCCAAGGGCCTGCAACACACGAACACGTTCGGGGAAGAAGACTTAGTCTGCAAGTACTCCGAGACATCCTGACGGTTTCGGGCGGCGCGTGCGCGCCTTGCGCTGCCGTCGGCGGGCTTCGACGCGGCCGCCCGGTATCACCGTGCAGGCCGGTTCATCAGCAGTGACCGCACGTAGTATGGGCGGCAACCACGTCTAGCCGCCAGTCCGCAAGTGAGGTTTCGCTGATGTGTGCTGCTGTGCCCGCCGAGCGCACCGCCCGGTTGTTCGAACTCGCCGATCGGGTGAGCGGGTTCATGCCGGCCGACGAGGGCCGGGCACTGTATGACGCTGCGCTGCGCTACTTCGATCACGGCGTCGGGGTAGAGATCGGCACCTATTGCGGCAAGTCAACCGTGCTGCTGGGTGCGGCGGCTGCCGCCAGCCACAGCGTGCTCTACACCGTAGACCATCATCGCGGTTCCGAAGAGCACCAACCGGGTTGGGCCTATCACGACGTATCGCTAGTCGACAAGACGACCGGACGTTTGGATACCCTGCCGGCGTTGCGGCGCACTCTCGACGACGCCGAGCTGGACGACAACGTGGTTGCGGTGGTCGGCAAATCAGCGGTGGTGGCTCGAGGCTGGCGCACACCGCTGCAGTTGTTGTTCATCGACGGCGGGCACAGCGAGGCCGCGGCGCACCAAGACTTCGACGGTTGGGCGCGCTGGGTGAGTCCCGGTGGCGCCCTGATCATCCACGACGTATTCCCCGATCCACGCGACGGCGGCCGGGCTCCGTACCAGATCTATTGCCGCGCGGTGCAAACCGGAGTATTCGAACAAAGATCGGTCACCGGGTCGCTGCGGGTGCTGCAACGAACGTCGGGCACACCCGGGGTGTTGGCTACCGATCAGGAGGGTTGACGGCGCACTCGCAGTCGTATTCGACCTCCAGGCCGCGCGGCAGATCGGTACCCCGGAAGATGCCGCTGCCTGCGGTGGTGCGTGACAGCGCGTCGGCCGCGAGAATCACCGCGGCCCCGGTCCAGGTGGTGCGTTCGATCGGCCAACGTTTGCCATCGCTGAACACCAAACCGGTCCAGTAGGAGCCATCGGATTCGCGCAGATGCTGCATGGCCCTAAACTGGCGCAGCGCCTCGGCTCGGTTTCCCATCGCGTCGAGTGCCAGCACTAACTCGCAGGTCTCGGCACCGGTGACCCACGGCCGGTCGTTGACACAACGAACACCGAGTCCGTCGACGACAAAATCATGCCAACGTTCGGCTATCCGGACCGTCGCAGCCTTGCCCCGCAGCGCCCCGCCGAGAATCGGGTAGTACCAGTCCATCGAATGATGCGGCTTCTCGGTGAACGCCTCCGGGTGCGCGGCGATCGCATGACCCAACCGACCCAACGCGATCTCCCAGTCAGGCTGCGGCTCGTCAACGTAGTTGGCCAACGCCAGTGCACAGCGCAAGCTATGGAAAATGCTTGAACAGCCGGTTAGCAGCGCCTCGGTGACTGGACCAGAAGGGCTTCGTGCCCAACAGATTTCACCACCGTCTCGCTGCAGTTCCAGCACGAAATTGACCGCGGCGCGCACCGTCGGCCACATCGCGGAAGCGAAGGCGCCGTTCCCGGTGACCAGCACGTGATGCCAGACACCGACGGCGATGTAGGCGCAGAAGTTGCTGTCGCTGTTGGCATCCTCGACGACCCCGGCGCGTAGCTGAAGTGGCCAGGAACCGTCGGCGCGCTGCTGGTGACGGCACCAGTCGTAGGCACGGCGAGCCGGTTCGATCAAACCCGCCGTGGTGAGGGCCATCGCACATTCGACATGATCCCAGGGATCGGTGTGCCCGCCCTCCGACCACGGGATCGCACCGGACGGCTCCTGCGCCGCGGCAATCGATTCCGCGGTTTGACGACACTGTCGTGGAGTGAGAACGCCCACGACGCCGAGGGTGTCAGACCAGTTCAACGGAGGCCGCCGATTTTTCGAAGTACAACGCGACGCTCTTGCCGATCAGCGGGTTGAGCACCGATTCGGCCAGGCGGGTGATCCACGGCTTTTGCATCATGTCCCAGACCAGCAGCCGGTGGTATGCGCTGACCGCAGGGTGATCTGGATTTGACATTCCGACAACGCATTTCAGCCACCAAAACGGCGTATGCAGCGCGTGCGCGTGATGGCTATGGATAAACGTCATCCCGGCGTTGGTGATCTTGCCGCATAACCGACTGGCCCGGTAGATACGGATATGGCCGCCTTCGTTGCCGTGGTACTCGTCGGATAACAACCAGCACAGCTGCTCAGGCAGCCACCGCGGCACGGTGACCACCAGCCTGCCGCCGACCTTGAGGACGCGGATCAGCTCGTTGATCACCGTGTCGTCGGCCGGCACGTGCTCGAGGATTTCCGAGGCGATCACGCAGTCGAAAATGCCATCGGGATAGGGCAACGTGTGGGCGTCACCGACCACGGTCTTGGCGGTCGCCGAAGCCGGCGCCTCGCCGGCCTCGGCCATCGCCGACAGCATCGTGTCGACATCGGCGAGTTCGGCGGCGTTCTGGTCGAACGCGATCACGTCGGCGCCGCGGCGGTACGCCTCGAAACTGTGCCGGCCGGCCCCGCAGCCTACGTCGAGGACCACGGTGCCCGGCCCGACGCCGAGCCGGTCGAAATCCACCGTCAGCACGGGTCGCTCACGGTCGTGGTCAAGCCTCCTACCCGCGTGATCGCGCGTTCGTAGACACGAACGGTCTGAGCGGCCACCGATTCCCAGCTGTACACTTCCAGCGCGCGGCGGCGGCCGGCTATCCCGAGCCGGCGCAGCTGGTCGGGTGAGGCCAAAAGCTCACCGAGCACCCGCAGCAACTCGTCGGCGTCACCGGGCCGGACCAACCGTGCGCAGCCGCCGTCGGGTCCGAGCACTTCGGGTAGGGCGCCCGCCCGGCTGGCAACGATCGGCGTACCGCTGGCCATCGCCTCCACCGCGGGAAGGGAGAATCCTTCGTAAAGTGAAGGAATACAGGCGATTTCAGCAGAAGCCAACAATCCGGCGAGTTCGGCGTCGGAGAGTCCGCTGGAGGTGTGCACGATATCGGAGACACCAAGTTCGGCGATCAGCTTCTCGGTCGGCCCGTTCGGCTCGAGCTTGGCGACGAGCTGCAATTCCACGTCGCGTTTGGTGCGCAACTTGGCCAACGCGTGCAGCAGGTTCGCGACGCCCTTGAGCGGGGTGTCGGCGCTCGCGATGGCGATGAGGCGGCCGGGGACGCGCGGCCGGGCCGCCGGGGTGAACACGGCGGTGTCGACGCCGAGCGGCACGACGTGCAGCCGCTCGGGGCTGACCCCGAAGTCGGCGGTGATGTCGGCGGCCGACGACGACGACACGGTCAGCAGGTCGGGAATCGCGCGGGCCACCCGTTGCTGCATCCCCAGAAAGCCGTACCACCGGCGCACCAACGGTTTGCGCCACCACGGTGCGGCCGCCAGGTCCAACAACCGGTCGCGGGTGATCGGGTGGTGCACGGTCGCCACCACCGGCAGGCCGGTTGCCGCGATCTCGAGCAGTCCGTCGCCGAGGCACTGGTTGTCGTGCACCACGTCGAAGTCGCCGTGCCGGCCGGCCAGCAGGCGGGCGGCCCGCAAGCTGAAGGTACGCGGCTCCGGGAAGCCGGCCGTCCACACTGTGGCGAGCTCGAGCACGTCGATGCGGTCGCGGATCTCCCGGGGGCGCGGAATGCGGAACGGATCGGGCTCGCGGTACATGTCCAGGCTGGGCACCTGCCGAAGCACCACCCGCGGATCCAGGCCCTCGGGGTAGGGCTGACCGGAGAACACTTCGACGCGATGTCCCAGTTCCACCAGGCCACGGCTGAGATGACGAACGTACACGCCTTGTCCGCCGCAATGCGGCTTGCTCCGGTAGGAAAGTAAAGCAATCCGCATGCTCACGCCGGTTCCGCTAGGGCGGCGTGGGTACAGACCACGGCGGGGGAATCGACACGGACGGCAACGAGCTGTCTGGACACGTGTCTGCACTATACGTGACGCAACGCACAGCGCAGGCGGCGCTCTGGATCGCAGGCCCCAAGCAGGCCGATCGGCGATACGGTGGGCGCTATGCGGGCGCTGATCATCGTCGACGTGCAGAACGATTTCTGTGAGGGCGGCTCGCTGGGTGTGACCGGTGGCACCGCCGTGGCCGGCGCCATCACCGAGTACTTGTCGAGTACCGTCGCCGGCGGCTACCGGCACGTGGTTGCCACCCAGGACTTCCACATCGACCCCGGTGACCATTTCTCCGACCGACCGGACTACGTGACCTCGTGGCCGCCGCACTGCGTGGCCGCAACCCGCGGCGCGCAGTTCCACCCTGCTCTCGACACCGGCCGGATCGAGGCGGTCTTCCGCAAAGGCGCTTACGCGGCTGCATACAGCGGCTTCGAAGGTGTCGACGACACCGGGACGCCACTGGCCGACTGGTTACGGCAGCGCGGAGTCGACGAGGTCGACGTGGTCGGGATCGCCACCGACTACTGCGTGCGCCAGACCGCCGAGGACGCGGTGCGGGCCGGTTTCGCCGTCCGGGTGTTGGTGGACCTGACGGCCGGTATGGCGCAGGGGTCCACCGCCACAGCCATCGCCGCGTTGCGGGCCGCCGGAGTCGAGTTGCTGGCGAGCGCCTGACGAGCTGGCCGCCCAGCAATACTGGTAGCACCAACACCAGATCGGGAGCGCCATGTTCGATACGCCGATTGGGCGGCGGACGCTGTTACGCGGCGCAGGCGTGCTCGGCGCGGCGGCACTGGTGCCCGGGCAGCAAGGGTGTGCGGCCGACGACGACGCGCTGACCTTCTTCTTCGCCGCCAATCCCGAAGAGGCCGACGCACGGATGCTGGTCGTCGACGCCTTCCGGCGACGTCATCCCGACATCAAGGTGCGGACCCTGCTGTCCGGGCCCAATCCGATGCAACAGGTGTCGACGTTCTGCGCGGGCGGCAAATGCCCGGACGTGATGATGGCCTGGGAGTTCTCCTACGCCGGTCTGGCCGATCGAGGAGTGCTGCTGGACCTGGGTGGCCTGTTGGCACACGACCCGGTTTTCGCCGCACAGTTGCGGGCCGACAGCATCGCGTCGCTGTACGACACATTCACCTACAACGACGGTCAGTACGCCTTCCCCGAGCAGTGGTCGGGGAATTTCTTGTTCTACAACACCAGGCTGTTCGCCGAGGCCGGTGTACGCCCGCCGCCCGGGCGATGGGAGCAGCCGTGGAGCTTCGGCGAATTCCTCGACACCGCAAAGGCGCTCACCAAGCGCGATCGGTCGGGACGCGTTTCGCAGTGGGGATTCGTCGACACCTGGGTGGGGTCGTATTCGGCCGGGCTCTTCGGGATGAACAACGGTGTCCCGTGGTCCACCCCACGGATGAACCCCACCCACCTCAACTTCGGGAACCCCGCGTTCATCGAGGGTGTCCAGTTCTATGCCGACCTGGCCACCAGGCACAAGGTCGCCCCCACTGCGTCGGAGACACAGTCGATGTCCACGATGGACCTGTTCTCGGCGGGCAGGGCGGCGATGGCGCTCGGCGGGCACTGGCGGTACCAGACGTTCGACCGGGCCGCCGGCCTGGATTTCGACGTCACCGTGTTGCCCACCGGGCCGCGAGCCACCCGGGCCCGCTCGAACATCGGCAGCACGGGGCTTGCCATCGCGGCCGGCAGTCGTCGCCGACAGCAGGCATGGGAGTTCGTCAAGTTCGCCGCCGGCCCGGAGGGACAAGCCGTGATCGGGCGATCCGGTTTGTTCGTGCCGGTGCTGCGCTCCGCCATCGACTCGACCGGATTCGCCGAGGCGCACCGCAGGATCGGTCATCTTGCCGTGCTGACCGGCGGTCCGGCGAATTCCGAGGGTCTGCCGATAACCCCTTCGTGGGAGAAGGTCAACGCGCTGATGGACCGTAATTTCGGCCCGGTGCTGCGCGGCTCCCGGCCGGCGGCATCACTGGCCAACGGGTTCTCACACGAGGTCGACGAGGTGCTGCGCAATCCATGACAGGCCAGTCCGACATCGCTGTACCCCGGCGTCGCGGGTCGATGGGACGACGCCTCGGCGCCGGCTATCTGTTCGTCGCGCCGAACCTCGCGGCAGTCGCGGTGTTCATGCTGTTCCCGCTCGGGTTCTCGCTGTATATGAGCTTTCAGAAGTGGGACCTGTTCACGCCGCCGGAATTCGTCGGCCTGCAAAACTTCCGGACCCTGTTCACCGCTGACCCGCTTTTCCTCATCGCGCTGCGCAACACCGTGGTGTTCACCGTCGGAACGGTGGCGCCGACGGTCCTTATCAGCCTGGTGGTCGCCGGTGTCCTGAACCGGCAAGTCAAGGGCATCGGAATCTTTCGTACCATTGTCTTTTTGCCGCTGGCGGTGTCGGCGGTGGTGATGGCCGTCGTGTGGCAGTTCGTCTTCAACACCGACAACGGACTGCTCAACATCATGCTCGGCTGGGTCGGGATCGGCCCAATTCCGTGGCTCATCGAGCCCCACTGGGCCATGTTTTCGCTGTGTGTGGTCAGCGTCTGGAAAAGCGTGCCATTTGCGACCGTCGTCCTTCTGGCTGCGATGCAGGGGATTCCGGGCGAGCTCTATGAGGCCGCCCGGATCGACGGCGCGGGTGAGGTCCGCCGGTTTTTCTCGATCACCGTCCCGCTGCTTCGCGGCGCGCTGATGTTCGTCGTGGTCATCTCGATCATCAACGCGTTCCAGGCGTTCGACTTGGTCTACGTGCTCACCGGCGGCAACGGGGGACCGGAGACCGCGACCTATGTGCTGGGCATCATGCTTTTCCAAAACGCCTTCGGATTCTTGCAATTCGGTTACGCGTCGGCATTGGCGTGGTTGATGTTCGCCATCCTGCTCACCCTGACCGCGGTGCAGCTGCTACTGGCACGCCGGAGTCGACTGGAGGATTGATGATGGGGGAACGAGTGATCAAGGCCGGTATGCTGCGCGCCGGCGTCGTCTACCTCGCACTGATCGGCATCGCATGGTGTGCGTTGTTTCCAATTCTGTGGGCGCTGTCGGGTTCGTTGAAGAAGGAAAACGAGGTTGGCGTGCCAACGTTGCTTCCGGCCCATCCGCAATGGTCGAATTACCGCGAGGTCTTCGCACTGATGCCGTTTTGGCGGATGTTCTTCAACACGGTGGTCTATGCCGGATGTGTCACGGCCGGGCAGGTGTTCTTCTGCTCGCTGGCCGGCTATGCCTTCGCGCGATTGCCGTTCCGGGGCCGCGAAACGCTTTTCGTACTGTATCTCGGGACGCTGATGGTGCCGTTGACCGTGACAGTCATCCCGCAGTTCATCCTGATGCGGCTGGTCGGGTGGACTGACACCCCGTGGGCCATGATCGTGCCGGGGTTGTTCGGTACCGCGTTCGGGACATATCTGATGCGGCAGTTTTTCCGCACCCTGCCCGCCGAGCTCGAGGAAGCCGCAATTCTCGACGGCTGCTCACCGTGGCAGGTCTACTGGCGGATCCTGTTGCCGCACATCAGGCCTGCGATCATGGTGCTGGCTGTGCTCACCTGGGTCAATGTCTGGAACGACTTCCTGTGGCCGCTGGTGATGATCGAGCACAAGAGCATCGCCACGCTGACCCTCGGCCTGGTCTGGCTACAAGGCGAATACGTCGCCCGGTGGCCGGTGCTGATGGCCGCCTCGATGCTGATCCTGGTGCCGCTAGTGATCATCTACGCTGTCGCGCAGCGGTCTTTTGTCCGGGGTATCGCGATGAGCGGTTTCGGTGGGTAACGCATGGCATCGGTGAGCTTCGAGCAAGCGACGCGCCGCTATCCCGGCGCTGCCCGTCCGGCGCTGGACTGCCTGGATCTGCAGATCGGCGACGGCGAATTCGTAGTGCTGGTGGGTCCTTCCGGCTGCGGCAAGACGACGTCGCTGCGGATGATCGCCGGTTTGGAAACGGTGGATGCGGGGCGTATCCGCATCGGCGGGCGTGACGTCACCGGTGACGACCCGAAAGAGCGCGACGTCGCGATGGTGTTTCAGAACTACGCGCTGTACCCGCACATGACGGTGGCTCAGAATATGGGCTTTGCGTTGAAGATCGCGAAGACTCCCAGGGCCGAGGTCCGCGCGCGGGTGCTGGACGCGGCCCGGTTGCTCGATCTGCAGCCTTACCTGGATCGCAAACCGAAGGATCTTTCCGGCGGACAACGCCAGCGGGTGGCGATGGGCCGGGCGATCGTGCGTCGTCCTCAGGTCTTTTTGATGGACGAACCGTTATCCAATCTCGACGCGAAGCTGCGGGTGCAAACCCGCAACCAGATCGCCGCGTTACAGCGGCGGCTGGCCACCACCACCGTCTATGTGACTCACGACCAGGTCGAGGCCATGACCATGGGTGACCGGGTCGCGGTGTTGCGTGACGGCGTGCTGCAGCAGTACGCGTCGCCGCGGGAGCTCTATCGCGAACCCGTCAACGTATTCGTCGCCGGGTTCATCGGCTCCCCGGCGATGAACCTTCTCAACCTGCCGATCATCGACCATTCGGTGTCGTTGGGTGACTGGCAGATTCCGGTGCCGCGCCGGGTCGCAGACAGCGCCGCCGAGGTTGTGCTGGGAATCCGGCCCGAGCACTTCGAGCTGGGTGGTCGCGGCGTGGAGATGCACGTCGACGTCGTCGAAGAACTCGGCGCCGACGCCTACCTGTATGGCAGGATCTGCCCGTCGGACGACATGACCGGTCAATCTCTCGTTGTTCGCGCAGACGGTGGTGATCCTCCGCGGCGCGGCGGCCGGGTGCGTCTGCACCCCCGCACCGATCACCTGCACTACTTCGGCACCGACGGCCGCCGGATCCTCTGAGGCCCGGAGTGCCGCGGAGGCGATCAGCCTGGTGACATCAACGGCGACCTGACGGTAGTCCGAGCCGCGCGTTGAGCGCGTCGGGTTTACCGGACTCGGGTTTAAGGGACAAGGCCCGAGACGTCGACGAACGGGCTTGCCAGATCGAGAGCGGCGATCAAGCCGCCCTCGCTGAGGGTGGCGACTTCGAACAGTCCCGCCAACGGCAGCAACGCGAGGTCAGTCGCGATCGGCATACCGATCGCGTCGAGTAGATTGCCCTGAGCAAGCTCGTAGCCGAAAATGGTCGCGTCTTCGGCCGGGAGTGTGATGGCCAGGGCATTGACGATATCGGCGGTCGGCAGAAGGGTTCCGTAAAGATTCGACGCGGCATCGCTCAGCGCGTTGACAATCCCTACCAGGCTATCTGAGGACGGCGGTAAGGAGATGTCTTCGGATGCCACGGCAGCAAAGTACGGGGTCTCTAACAGGTTCAGGACCGGGTTGTTGGCCAGCGAGAACAGCTGCGCGGGGTTTTGCAGGTCGCTGATCGCTTGACGAATTCCCTGCTCGGCGCCGGTCGCCAACAGGACGGGTACCTTTGCCAGGTCGGCCGGGCTCGGGAACAGTCCTGCCGGCGTGGGCACGTTGGCGTCGGAGTTCACCCAGCCGTAGGCGGGATCCCCGTAACCCAGGTTCACCAGTACCCGAAGGTCGGGTTGCAGCAGGTCGGCCGCAACCGGTCCGACGACGGGGATCGAGCGCAGCGGATCCAACAGCGGCAGGTTCTCGGTGGGAATCATCCAGTAGGTGGTGGCGCCGTCGTATCCGGCAGACGTCGGCACTTGCACAGCGCTGTCAAGTTGGGCCTGGGTGAGATCCGGGTACTGGGTGTGCACAAAGGCGATGCCCAGCAATGCGTTCAGGTCGGAGAGCAGGTCGATCGGGTAGCGCGGGAAGTCGGCAAAACCGTCGTATTCCCCGGTGTAGATCGCGGTCGGGTACTCGGTGACCGGGGTCGCGCCGTTGAACGTGACACCCAAGCTCGCAATGGTCGGATCCGAGCCGGGCGGAAGGTCGAGTCGCTCGAGCATGCCCCCGTTGGGGTTGTTGGGGTCACCGACCATCACAAAGCTAAGTTGGCCCGCGGACGGATGCATGCCGGCCGTTCCGTTGGCGATGTCCGCCATCTCCTCGGTGGCGATCACCGCGCTCTGCGAGTAGCCGAACACGGTGACATCATTCCCGTCGGCGAGCTGTCCCTGGATGGCGTCGGTGAGAATCGTCACCCCCTGAGCCACCGATTGATTCAACGTCAGCTCCTTGGGCCCTCCGACGATCGGGTACAGACCCTCGGGGGTGTCCAGACCCTGCACGGTGCATGTGGGCGCCTCGCAGTGCAGGTAAAGCTCGTTGACGCCTTGGATATAGATCGAGGGGGGAATCGGGATGCCGCTAGCGCCCATGATCACTGCAGTGTCGTCCGTCGCCAACGCGGTCGCCGCCGTCAGCGCCGACATCAGGGCCAGCCCCCCGCCGCCGGCGGCGGTCAGCACCGCAGACCGCAGCCGAGGGGTACCGCGACCGCTCATCGAGACCTCCGCCCACCTCAACCCGCAGCGGACGCTAACAACGTCGCCCAGCGTTGTCAGCCATTTTCGCTAACTTCTCAGAGTCTGTCGGCTCTTTTCGGCGCGGATCGGCGCCGCATCGTCTTGTGCGCTGGCGCTACCCCAATCATGCTGTTTGGCGATATGTTTCATCGCCCGGTTGTCTCCGCCGCGACCGTCATCGCGTTGGCGGCCACGCCAGGAGTTGGCGGCCACGCACCGGTCGGCCCGTGGCCGCAGCGCAAACGGTGTACGGAGGTCACCAACACACCGTGCGGCAAGCCCTTCTCGCCTTAACCGCCGGAACAGACCTGTCTCCAACCCAGCCCCGGCGAGATCACCGGACAGGTGCTGCAGGGGCGCATCCAACCGACGACCCCGATACCTGCTGGGACGGGAAGCCAGGCGACCACGTGGTGATCCTGCCGACAAGGTTGGCGGACATCCCACTACCGTGCGCTCTCATTTGGACACCTTGGACGGCAACCGGCATACGCACCCAGACAGGCCGGGCGTGTCGAAGTGATTGGAATCGACTGCGCCACAGCCATTAAACATGGCCCAGGCTATCGAGTCGCAGTCGACGGCAACCTAATCGACCGGCTGCTCAACGACGTCGCTAGTCGGCCAAGGCCAGCTCATCCGGTGCGGTCAAGCGCGACTGGCTATTGCCCGTGTTGCCGGCGCCTCACCACGAAATGAAAGAGCGCAACGGAGAGCGGAATTAACACCGGAAACACGACCAGCGCCAGGATCATCAGCAAAGTCGCTATCGCCATCACCATTGTTGGGTTGCCCTTCCTGTCGGTGTTTTCCTGTCGCTGTTCCAAGCCGTTGTCATAGCCGGCCCAACGCCGTGACCGGGTTCTGCACGTAGTCGGCGAAGAGCCGCAGGAAACCGCCAGCCGAACCGCCGTCGCAGACTCTGTGGTCGAAACTCAGCGACAGTTGGGTCACCTTGCGCACGGCCAGTTCGCCTTCAACCACCCAGGGCCTGTCGATGATGCGGCCGACGCCGAGGATGGCCGCTTCGGGGTAGTTGATGATCGCTGCCGACCCGTCGACCCCGAAGACGCCGTAGTTGTTCAGCGTCATCGTGCTGCCGGACAGCTGTGCTGCCGAAAGTTTGCCGGCGCGGGCCAACGAGATGTTTTCGGCCAGCTTGTTAGACAATGTCATCGTGTCGAGCGTGTCGGCGTTCGAGATGACGGGGACCACCAATCCGCGGGGGGACTGCACGGCTATTCCGAGGTGAATATGATTGTGCCGGAGGATCTCTTGACGTTCGGAGTCGAATGAGGCGTTAAGTTCAGGAAACTGACGCAGCGCTGCGACGGCGAGGCGGGCCAGTAATGCCAGAAGACTGACTGCCGCGGTCTCGTTCAGGAGCTGTTTGGCCGCTAACAACCCGGTGGCGTCGACGTCGACCCAGGCGGTGGCGTCGGGTATTTCGCGCCGGCTGGCAGTGAGCTTGTCGGCAATGGCCTTGCGGATTCCGGTGAGGACAATCCGGTTATCTGCGGTGACCGAGGGCGGCGCGATTGCGATCGCGCGATCGACGTCGGCACGGGTGATGACACCGCCGGCGCCAGTGCCGGCCAATTGCTTCAAGTCGATGCCACGGTCGTGAGCGAGCCTGCGTACGGTCGGGGAGATGACTTTAGGCGTTTCGTCCGGTGGCGTCTCGAGGGGCCGTGGCCGCTGGCGCCTTGAGGGCATGTCGTCGCGGTCGGTTCCGTAACCGACGAGCACACTGCCGGACCCGGCGCTCACGGTGATCAATGGCGACCCCACTGTCACAGTGGTGCCCACTTCGGCATGCAATTCGCATACCGTCCCGGCGAACGGGACTGGTAAGTCCACGATCGCTTTCGCAGTTTCGACTTCCACGACTTCCTGGTCGATGGCCACCGTGTCGCCGACGCTGACCTTCCAGCGCGTGATCACGGCTTCGGTGAGGCCCTCGCCGAGGTCGGGCAAAACGAAGGTCTGGTTGCTCACGCGCCAACCGCCCAGCGAGTGTCGGGATGGTCGTCCCACTGCAGGCGGTCGACGGCGTCGAGAATGCGGTCGCAGTTGGGCAACTGCCAGCGTTCGAATTTCGGCGCGGGGTAGGGGATATCGTAGCCGGTGACCCTAAGGACTGGTGCAGCCAAGTGGTGGAAGCAGCGTTCGTGGATTCTGGCAGCGATCTCCGCGGCTACGCCGGCGAAGCCTGGCGCCTCTTGGACCACCACGCAGCGACCCGTCTTACGAACCGAGGCCATCACCGTTTCGTCGTCGAACGGCACGATCGATCGCAGGTCGATGACTTCGATATCCCGGCCTTCCTCGGCAGCTGCCGCGGCGGCCTGCATGGCCGGGGTCACCGTCGGTCCGTAGGCAATCAGCGTGACGTCGGTTCCGGGTCGGAGCATATTCGCCTGGCCGATTTTCGCGCCGCGAACCAGCTCGACATCGGCCCGGGAGAAATAGAGTCGCTTCGGCTCCAAAAAGACCACCGGGTCAGGGTCGTCGATCGCTTCCCGCAGCAGCCCGTAAGCGTCGGCAACCGTGGCCGGCGTAACGACCTTCAGGCCCGGTGTGTGCGCGTAAAAGGCCTCGCTCGAATCGCAGTGATGCTCGACGCCGCCGATACCCCCACCGAACGGCACACGGATCACCATGGGCACCGACAGGACGCCGCGCGTACGGTTGCGCAACTTGGCGACGTGGGAGAAGATCTGCTCCAATGCCGGGTATGCGAAAGCGTCGAACTGCATTTCGACCACCGGGCGAAAGCCACCCATCGCCATACCCACGGCGAATCCGATGATTCCTGATTCCGCCAGCGGGGTATCGAAACACCGGTCAGCGCCGAACGCCTCGGTGAGGCCGTCGGTGACTCGAAAGACGCCGCCGAGCGTGCCGACGTCCTCGCCGAATACCACCACGGAGTCGTCGTGGTCGAGCGCATCGCGCAGTGCCTTATTGAGCGCCTGGGCCAGCGTGGTCACCGTCATCGCAGGGCCTCTTCGAAGTCAGCAGTGGCCTGCTGGTGTTGTTCGCGTAGCTGAGTGGTCGGCTGGGCGTAGACATACCGGAACAATTCGTCGGGGTCGACCGGCCGGTCGCGGCTCATGCCGGTCCGGATCGTGGCGGCGAGATCTTCAGCTTCGGCGGCAACTGTGGCGACATATTCGTCGTCAATCAGTCGCTCTGCGCGCAAATAGATTTCCAGTCGGTGGATCGGGTCGCGGGCCAGCCACTGGCTCACCTCGTCGGCACTGCGATACCGGCTGGGGTCGTCGGCGTTGGTGTGGCCCGATATCCGATAGGTATGCGCCTCCACGATCACCGGCCCGTTACCGGCCAGCACATACTCGCGGCCCGCGTCCATCACCGCGAGCATGGCGACCGCATCATTGCCGTCGACTTGCTCACTACCGATTCCGTATCCAATACCTTTGTGCGCCAGCGAAGGAGCCGCAGACTGACAAGTAATCGGGACGCTGATGGCGAAACCGTTGTTTTGGATGAGGAAAATTACCGGTGCCCGAAAAACCGCGGCGAAGTTCAGCGCTTCATGAAAATCGCCCTCGCTGGTGGCACCGTCGCCGCACAGTGCCACGACCGCTGTGCCGCTCGACTTGCGGGCCAGGGCATGGGCGAGTCCCGCGGCGTGCAGAAGATGGGTGGCCAGTGGTGTGCACTGCGGAGCGGTGTGATGACGCCCGGGGTCGTAGCAGCAGTGCCAGTCGCCAGCTAGCATGCCAAGGACCTCGATGGGGTCAATGCCCCGGGCTGCCAGGGCCATCGAGTCGCGGTAGGTCGGGAACAGCCAGTCCTCGGAGCGCAGGCACATCGCTGCTGCGATCTGACAGGCCTCCTGCCCGCGCGCAGATGGATAGACCGCCAGGCGGCCTTGCTTCGTCAACGCCGCAGCTTGTTCATCAAACCGTCGGCCCAGCAGCATATTGCGATACATCGCCACCAAACGCTGCCCGTCGGGTCGGGCATAGCGAGCGTCGCTGGCGACCAGCCGACCTGCCGGGTCGAGATACTGTACAGGTGCTTCGGCGGGCAGGAACCTCTGGTACAGCGATGCGTCAGCCGTTTCGACTAGTGTCACGGTTTGCCTCCTTCGCTGCGCATCTGTCACATGATCATCGGCACCCCTATGGCGAGATGACAATGCAAAGCCTTAGAATGAGGACGAATTTCTAGCCAGAGGACGAATGGTTGACAAAATGTTTAAAGCTGACTGCGATTGCGCGCGAACGATGAACATCTGGATGACACGATGACGCCGGTTCAACTCGACGACGTCGACCGCACGTTAATCAAAGAGCTGGTTCGGGACGGACGCGTGTCGATGATGGCGCTGGCGCAACGTGCGCACGTTTCGCGTACCCACGTATACGCACGGATTGAGCGGCTGGAGAAGGCCGGCGTCATCGAGGGATTCACCGCCCGGATAAACACGGAAAGAGCCGGTTTCGCCACGTCTGCGGTGATCGCCCTGACGATTGCGCAGGACTCGTGGCGTGGACTATCAGAGCAGTTGAAGACACTGCGCTACGTCGAACGGTTCACCCTGGTTGGTGGAGACTTCGACGTGCTGGTGGCGGTGCGCACCCCCGACAATCACACCCTGCGCAACGTCGTGCTCGATCGCATTCACAGCCTGGCCGGCATCCGTTCCAGTCGAACGTGGTTGGTGTTCGACGAGTGGATCGACCTTCGTTGCGAATGGTTGTGATGCGCGTCTAGACCGACAGGGGTTCGGACTTGGCAGCGCGCTGGCAGGCAAGTTCTCGAGCCGCTGAATCAGTAGGAACGCCTTTCGAAGCGCTCATTTCGTAAACCTGTATGAGCGTTTCACCGATACCTCGGGTGCGGCTGGCCACTGTTTCGGCATCCCATTCGAGTACCTCGTGACCGACGAGATACAGTGCGCCGCCGGCATTGGCGACGAAGTCCGGGGCGTAGAGGATTCCGCGGTCGTGCAGCACCGCCCCCGCCTCGTCGTCGGCCAGGACGTTGTTGGCGGCACCGACCACTGCGGACGCACAAAGTTGCTGTGCCACGGTACTGTCGATGACGCCACCCATTGCACAGGGTGCGAAGATGTCACACGGGGTCGTAATCACCTGTTCGGGAATGACCGGGATGCAACCGAATTCCTCTGCCCACGCGGTACGTTCGCTGTCGACGTCGGCGACCAATACGCGCGCTCCGGTCCTGGCTACCATTTTCGCAAGGTGACCGCCCACCGCGCCGAGGCCCTGGATGAGGACAGTACTGCCGTTTAGGTCGCCCAGGCCGCAAAACTGGGCGGTGGCCTTCATCGCCACGAATACTCCAGATGCGGTGTTGGGCGCACTTGAGCCCATCCCGCCCCTGCCGATCGAGCGACCGAACACGAAGTCCGTCGTTTCGCTGAGGATGTCCATGTCGTCCGCGGTGGTGTTGATGTCTGGGCCGGTCCAGTATGCGCCGTTGAGCCTGTCGACATTTTCCGCATGAATGCGCAGGATTCGATTCCAGGTCACTTGGTCGATGTCGCGACGTGCGGCCGGCAGGGCGATGACGGACTTTGCGCCGCCCATTGGCAGGTTGCTCACCGCCATCTTCAACGTCATTGCGCGGGCCAACCTGGCAGCGTCGTTCAGCGCGGCGGCCAGCGAGTCGTACTGGGCTGCCCGGGTTCCGCCTGCTGCCTGGCCGAGCCGGATCGAATCCACTCGGATGATGAACGTCGCGCCGGTCGCACGGTCATGGCGGGTGAGGGTGAGTTCCCCGTCCCAGCAAAGGGCGTCATCCGTGGTCACGGTCATGGCTTTCGACGCGATGCACAATTACTGACGCTAAGACTGTAATGACATCTGTGCCAGATCGCTGGCAATACTGTAGACGAAATGCATAGAAAATGGAAAAATCAATACCATTCTGTTCACGGAAATTGCTCGGAGCCGGCGCCGGTGAACAGTCTGCTCATGCTGTCATCGGACCGGGATACCGCGGTGAATCACCATGCGTACCCGCTCGGGTAGCTGATCCACGGCGATTTCCGTGCCGTCCAGGATCACCACGTCCGCCCGCTTACCCGGGGCCAGCTCACCGATATCGGAGTCGGCCCCGAGCAATGCGGCCGCCGACGTCGATGCGGCCCGTAGCGCGTCGACGGCCGAAATCCCCAATCGGTGCATGAGTTCGAGTTCGCGTAGATTATCGCCATGGCGGGAAATGCCAGCGTCGGTGCCCATCGCGATCCGCACGCCCGCAGCATAGGCGAGCCGTACGGACCGTTCGTGCGCCTCGACAGCCGCGGCAGCCTTGTCCCGGATCGCCGCAGCGAGGCCACCCGAGGTGTCGGCCAGTCGCAGGATGGCGTGCGGTGCCGATAGTGTTGGTACCAACCACGTTCCGGTTTGCACCATCATGTCGACGGCTTCCTCGTCAAGGTAGACACCGTGTTCGATCGAGCGCACGCCGGCCCGGACCGCGTTCTTGACGCCCTGCGCGCCCTGGGCGTGCGCCATCACCGGGACATGCGCAGCGCGTGCTTCGGCCATCATGACTGCGAGTTCCTGGTCGGCCAACTGTGCACGCTGTGGATCACTGCGTGGACTGATCACCCCGCCGGTGGTCGCGACCTTGATGACGTCGGCTCCCGCGCGCACCAGTTCGCGGACCGCGCGGCGCATTGCGTCGACACCGTCGACCACGGTGGACGGGCGGCCCGGGTAGGTGGGCCACAACGCGTGGACGCACTCGCCCGACAGTAGCCATTCGTCACCGTGGCCGCCGGTTTGGCTGAGCATGCCGATCGCGATCTGCAGGTCGGGACCCTCGATCAGGCCGGTGGTGACGGCCTGCTTGATGCCGAGGTCGGCGCCTGCCGCGTCTCGGGTCGTGGTCACCCCCGCGCGTAAGGTCAGCCCCAGATTGCGTGCGGCCTGAAAAAATCTCAGCGAAAACGGGGTCTGGAGGAGTCGCAACATGTCGACGTCGTCGAGCATGACGTGCACATGGCAATCGATGAATCCCGGGACCACCAGCTGGCCGGTGGCATCGATCGCGGTGTCTCCGTCCAGACCGGTGCCGACATCGACAACCCGGTCGCCCTCGATGAGAACATCCGCGGGTCCCGCGGTGCCGGCAATCGGGTCGAAGACGTGGCCGCCGCGAATCAGCAGCCGCCCGGTTACTTGTCCAACACCCGGTGGGGTAGCAGGGGTGGTCATGCGGACAAGTCTTGCATTATCGCCACAACAAGTGAAACAATATTCTGGACATGGTGTCACAGTTGTAGTTACGTAATCTCGGCCGAGCGGAGCCGGGGACCTTGGGCACCACAGAAGGGCTGCAACGTCGTGCGACTGAGTTTGTCGTTCACCGGATTCGGTGCGATTCTCGCCGACCTGCCGGTTGTCCACGCCGCCGAACAGTGCGGGTTGGACGGCGTGTGGTACGCCGAACATATCTGCGCTCACGACGCGGTGGTGCCCGCGACGGTCTACCTGCGCGAGACCGAACGACTCGAGCTTGCGCTGATGGGTATCAACCCCGCAGGACGCCATCCGGGCGTCACGGCGATGGAACTCGCATCCCTGGCCGAGATCGCCCCCGGCCGGGTGCGGGCCGCGATCGGCACCGGGGTGCCGGGCATGATCGCCAGGCTGGCACGTTCGATCGACAAACCGGTCGCCTCGACCATCGCACTGCATCGGGCGCTCGAGACGGCGCTTGCCGGCGGCGAACTGACGGGCGATTATCCGGGTTTCGGCTTCACGCAATACCAGCTGAACCCGCCGGCGACACCACCGAAATTGGACATCATGGCGGTGCGCCCGCGAATGGTGGAGACGGCGGCGCGCTATGCCGACGGGGTATGTCTGAGTGCCGGCGCGTCGCGGACCTATCTGGCTAACACCGTTCGACAGGTCGAGGCGACGCTGGCAGCGGCAGGTCGGCCGCGGCACAGCTTTCGGATATGTGCTGTGGTTCCCGCAGTCGTCAGCGAAGACCCATGCGGCGCGCGGGCGCGCGTGGCCGCAGTGCTGTCCACATTCGACGCGAGTACCACGGAATATCTCGCAGCCGGGGCTATCCCGCCGGGATCGCTGTCAAGGGCAATCGCTTCCGGCGATCCGGCCGAGGTGGACACAGTGTTCACCCCGGACGTGATCGACGCCATGGCGATGGTATGCCCGCCCGATCGCGTCGGCGAAGCGCTGGCAGCCTACGCCCGGACCGGAGTCGACGAGATCGCCATTGCGCCGTTGATGCCGTCTGACCAAGTCCCTGATCTCGTCCGGTTGCTGGCCGACAACCGACCCACCAAGGCCACCCATCTCTGACAACACACGAGACGAGGAACGTCGATGACCGAAAGCGCCCCAGTCCTCGAGAGTGATGTAGCCGAGATCATGCGGCTGCACCGCGAATTCGTCGACGCCAATGGCCCTCTTGACTCCAGCTATCTGCGACGGCGGGTGAGTGCCGCCCCCGGCGAACTCGTCTGGTACAACCTCAACGGCTCTACCTACATCGGGCAAGACCACATCGCCCAGTTGTGGGACACACTGGCGGCGAACATGGCTGAACAGGCCGTCAGCACCGATCTGCGTGACGAACGCGTCGAGGTGACGGGCGACGTCGCGTGGGTCACCTACCTAAGCCATTACCAAGCGGATTTCGGCAAACTCGGCAGCTACGACGGCGGCATGCGCAGCACCGAGATCTGGCGCCGCCGCGACGGTCACTGGGAGCTTGTCCATACCCACTTCTCTGCGTATGTGCCTAACCAGATGGGCGGACAATGACGTTGCTGCCGCCGCAGGAGCGGAGTTAGCCGATGCGACGACGCATTGTGCAGGGACCGGTCGGCCGCCTCAGCTGCCTGTACCGCGACTGCGATGCGTCCCGAACACCGGTGGTTTTCGTCCACGGCATCAACGGCGCTGGCGGGCAATGGTCGTCGGTGGCCCATCACATTGCCGATCGCCGCGTTGTTGCCGTCGACCTTCGCGGGCATGGTGATTCGGCGCCGGGGGGCAGCTATGGTGCTGTCGACTATGCCGCCGACGTCAGCGCCGTGATGTCGACGTTGGGTATCACAGCCGCGCACCTGGTTGGCGCGTCGTTCGGCGCCGGCGTGTGCGTCACGCTGGCCGCGACCGAGCCGCAGCGTGTTGTGTCGCTGACCCTCGTCGGTGGCGCGCTGTGCCTCGACACGGACGCCGACGCTGCCGTTGCCCAACTGCACACCCTGGGCGCGGACACGTTTTTCACCCACGCCGCCGCGGCCGCCTTCGGATCCAACGCCGACGACGCCATGCGGCACGAGTCGGTGCGCTTGGCGGCGCGCCGGGACGAAACCGTGATCGCACAGGTCCTGCGCGCCGCGCTGGGCGCCGACGTCTCGGCGGCCGCCGCCCGTGTCGTGGCGCCCACCCGAGTGCTGACCGGCGAGCACGACCACACCTGCCCGCCCGCGTTGGGTGCGACCTTGGCCGCGGCACTGCACACCGAGTGTCTGGTGCTGCCCGGTCTCGGACACATGGCTCACCTTGAAGATCCCGCCCGGATAGCGGCGTTGCTCACCGAACACATCGATCTAGTCGAGTCGTCCGGAGCCGCTGTGACAATGCGAGGCGTGTGATGCATCCTGCGCCATTTGAGTATCTAGCCGCGACCACCGTCGCCGAAGCCTGCGCCGAACTGGCACGCGATCCGGAAGGCACCAGCGTGTTGGCCGGAGGACAAAGCCTGATACCCCGATTGGTTCGCCGACTGGAACGGCCACGATGCCTCGTCGACATCACCAAGATTGCCGAGCTATACGAATTAGGCTGCACTGCAGATACTCTGAGCGTGAGTGCCGGCGTCACCCAACGAACGATCGAACTTTATCCGCCAACAAGCGGTTTCGGTGTGTTGGCGCAAGCCCTGCCGGGGGTCGGCAAGGTGACCACCCGTAACCGGGGCACAGTCTGCGGCAGTCTTGCCAACGCCGACCCTGGCGCTGAGCTCGGCGTTTGTCTGCAAGTGCTCGGTGGCGAAGTCATCGCGATCTCGACACATGGCCTGCGGCGTATCGCTGCGCACGATTTCTTCCGCGCTCCGCGGTGCAGCGCCCTGGAAGCCGACGAGTTGTTGCACACGGTGCGGTTCAACCGTCCTCCCGCGGGAACGACCGGGTATTTCGAGAAGGTCACGGTTCGCGGCGCGGGCGACACCCCGGTGTTGAGTGCCGCGGTGATGGCGCGCATCGCCGGCGACCGTGCCACCGAAGTGCGCATCGGCGTAGGCGGTGAGGGTCAATCTCCGGTGCTGGCTCCGGCAGCTATCACCGAGGCGCTGGCCGGGTCGCTCGATGACGCAGCCATCGACCAAGCCGGCCGGCTGCTGGCCGCTCAGCTGGAGTTCACCGGTGATTCCCGGGCATGCGCCGATCACCGGCGACGACTGGTCACCGGCGTCGTTGGCCGCCTGTTACGCCGGCTGCGGGCGGACGTACCATGAGCCGCACCGACAAAGTGAGCATCGCGATGCGGGTCAACGGCCGGCCAATCCGGGCCGACGTTCCGGCACGCATGACGCTCGCCGACTTCCTTCGGGAGCGGCTCGGACTTACCGGTACGCACATCGGCTGCGGCGAGGGATTGTGCGGAACGTGCAACGTTCTCCTCGAATCCCGCTCCGCCCGGGCGTGTCTGACGCTGGCCGCTCAAGCCGACGGCACCGACATCATCACGATCGAAGGACTCAGCCTGCCTGGGCAACCGTCGCCGGTACAGGACTGCCTCGTGCGCCACCATGCGCTGCAATGCGGTTTCTGCACGCCCGGCTTCGTCGTTCTGATCGCAGAATTGCTTGCCGAGGTCGACGCGGGTAAGCGGCCGACGGCCGAACAGATATGCGAGCACCTGAACTCATCGGTGTGTCGGTGTACCGGTTATGCGCCGATCATTGCCGCGGCGCAGGAGTTGGTAGCCGATCGCATCGTCGCAAAAGCCAACAGGGACAACGCAACACCACGAACGGAGGCAGCACGATGAAGTACGCATCTCAAGAATGGTTGACCCGGCAGACCGCGCTTCAGCAGTCGTTCGAGGTGCGCCCCGGCGCGACCGCGCGGGTGCAATACCGCCTTACCAACGCGCCGGACGGGGGAGAGATCCGCTACTACGCCGACGTTCGCGACGGCAGGGTGGTCCAGCAGCAGTTAGGTGATGATCCCGCCGCCGATGGCACCATGACCGCCTCGTTCAGCGACTCCATCGCGATTCTGCGTGCGGAGCTTGCCCCGACAACGGCATTCATGGAAGGCCGCATCAAACTCTCGGGCAACGTCGCCAAACTCGGTAAGCTTATGCCGCTCACTCAAACAGCCGAGTATAAAAAGCACTTGGCGCAACTATGCGAGGAAACCGACTTCTCTTGACATACTCGCTACTTGCCCGCGATCCCGCCACGGGACAACTCGGCGTTGCGTCGCAGTCGCACTACCTGGGCGTCGGCTCAGTCGTAACATGGGCAGAGGCCGGTACGGGTGTGGTTGCGACGCAGGCATTCGCGCTCCGAAGCTACGGGCCACGCGGTCTGGCATTGATGCGGGCGGGAAAATCCGCTCCCGATGCGCTGCGCCAGCTGCTGCAGGCCGATGCCGACTCCGAGATCAGACAAGTTGCGTTCTTGGACACAGCAGGGGACGTCGGGATTCACAGCGGTCAGAGATGTATCGGCGCCGCCGGTATCGCGACAGGCGAACACGTCGTCGGACTGGGCAACATGCTCGACAACGACGGTGTCCCGCAGGCTATGGTGCGGGGTTTCCACAACGCCGACGGTGACCTTGCCCACCGCCTGGTGGCCGGATTACGCGCCGCCGACGACGCAGGCGGCGACATCCGGGGCCGCCAATCAGCCGCGATGCTGGTTGTCGACGGTACGCCGACCGACGCGCCGTGGGACGGCATCGTGCGCGAGCTGCGGGTGGAAGACCACCATGACCCGATCGGGGAACTGAGTCGGCTGCTGGATCTCAACGACGCGGTCGATGACATCTCGCGCGTGGTGTTCGATCCGAACGGACCGATTCTTGGCCCGCCACAACCGGAGAGCGTCTATCGCTCAGCTGCGGCGAGGCTAGCCGCCGCCGCGACGGTACTGGGCGACAACCCCGAGGCGATCTTCTGGGCCGCGCTGCTGCAGGAACGTTGGGGCCACCCGGACGCCGCCAAACGGCTGCTGGAAGCCGCAGCCCGGCACAATCCACGGCTGGAGACGTTCTTCGAGCGCTGTGTCTGCATCGGAAACCTCACGCCTCCAGGCTTATCCGGTCCGGCGTAGTCCGTCGTGCCGACATTGCATCGATCACGGCGAGCAGTCGGTCGGCGGTGATGGGGATGGTGTCGACGATGTGGGTGTGTGCCTCCCCAAGCGCGTCGCGGATCGCGTTGGCCAGCGCTGCGGGGACCGGGATGGTGCCGCTTTCCCCGGCTCCCTTGGCCCCGTTGAGCGAGAACGGGGAGGGTGTCTCGAGGTGCACGAGCTCGACCGGGGGAACGTTGGCGGGCAGTGGAGGGAAGTAGTCCCACATCGACTGGACCACCGGTTGGCCGTCGTCGGTGTAGGGCAGTTGCTCATACAGTGCCGCGCCGATTCCCTGCGCGGTGCTGCCCTGGATCTGCCCGGTGACAATCGCCGGGTTGAGCTGCGGGCCGCAGTCGTGCCCGTAGACAAGCCGCTGCACCGATACCGCGCCGGTGTCGCGGTCGATTTCGACCACGGCGGCCACAGCGCCGAAGGTGAAGGCAAAGTTCTGCGGGTCGTAGGTGTAAGCCGATTCCAGCCCAGGTTGGGTACCGGATGGCAGATCGATGGCGCGCCAGGCGGCGTCGGCGACCTGGCCGATGGTGACCTGGGCACCCGACGCATCGGCGAAGCCGGAGTCGGTGTCGCGGATCGTCGTTGGATCGCTGACCTCGAGGATATGAGCGGCGATCACTCTCATCTGCGCACGCAGCCCCCGCGCGGCCATCATGACGGCGGAGCCGGCGATTCCGGCACCGCGGCTGCCGCCACTGGCGTAGCCGGTGTACGGGCAATACCGCGTGTCCCCGCAGACCACCGAAACAGACTCCAACGCAACGCCGATTTCGTCGGCGGCGATTTGCGCCAGGACTGTCTCGAGCCCCTGGCCCATTGGGATCTGCCCGGTCAGCACCGCGACCGAGCCCGACGCGTCCATGCGCACCACCGCGCGGTCGTGACCGGGATTGTTGATGCCCATCATCGCAGCCGCCGCCGACGGACCGAAATTGGACGCCTCCAGATAGCAAGCGGCTCCGACGCCGACCAGCCGCCCGCTGGCCCGGGCCTCCGCAGCCTCGTGTCGGGCCGTCGGCCAGTCGAAACGGTCGGCAACGAGGTCGAGCAGTTCGCCGTAGCGGCCGCTGTCCAGGCACATCATCGCCGTCGTCCAATAGGGTAGTTCCTCGGGGCGCAGCAGGTTACGCCGCCGGATCTCGACTGGATCGATGCGCAGGCGTCGCGCGCCCTCGTCCAACGCGCGTTCGATGGCGAAGGTAGCTTCCGGCATGCCGAAGCCTCGGTACGCTCCGATCGGAGTCTTGTTGGTCACCACCGCGACCAATTCGCTCAGTGCGTCGGCGATTCGGTAGGGGCCAGTCACCATCGCCGCAGTGACCACCCCGGATCCGGCCCCGGCCATGTACGGGGTGGCCCCGCAGTCCAGGACGACTCTGGCCCGTAGACCGGTGATGGTGCCGTCCGTGTTGAGTCCCAGCTCGAGGTCGACCGCCGTTCCCCGGCCGTGCACAGTAGCGGTGAACGCCTCGGATCGGCTTTCGATCCACCGGATTGGACGACCCACCACGCGTGCGGCAAAGGCCACCAGGGTTTCCTCGATGTATGCGCACGTCTTGTTGCCGAACGCACCGCCGACGTCGGGGCAGATCACGCGGACCCGGCTCTCGGGAATGCGCAGGGTGGCGCTCAACGAGGCCCGCACCTGGTGCAGCGCCTGCGTCGAGGTCCACACCGTGACGGATTCCCCGGTGATGTCCCAGGCGGCGCGTACCCCGCGAGTCTCCAGCGAGAGTCCCGCCACCCGATTGCTGGTGTAGCGTCCGGCGACGATCAGTGCTGCGTTCGCAAGGGCGGTGTTCGGGTCGCCGGCCTCGAAACGCGTGCGGCCGAAGACGTTGTCGTCCCAATCGTCATACAGCAGCGGCCGGCTGTCGGGGCTTGCCTGCACCACTGCGGGCAACCGCTGATAGCTGACCTCGACAAGCTCGGCGGCGTCCTCGGCGAGGTAGGCGTCTTCGGCGACGACGGCGGCGATCGGTTCGCCCACATAGCGCACGCGGTCACCCGCCAGACACCATGTCGGCGCTTCGGCCTGGATCTGCGTCGTCCACATCATCGCCATCGGTTCGGTCGCAGGGCGGACGTCGGAGCCGACCAGGACAGCATGTACCCCCGGGACCGCACTTGCTTTGCAGGTGTCGACTGTGATCCGGGCGTGGGCCTCGCGGGAGCGGACGATCACCAGATGCAGCTCACCGGCGGCACGCTCGTCGGCCAGATAACGCCCGCCACCGGCGGCCAGCCGTCGGAGATTGAGCCCCGGCGGGCTGTGGCCGACCTGGCGAGCAACGGTCATGGGCAAACGTAACTACAAGTGTGACACGATGTCAATAATGCCATTCACAACACCGTCGGATATGCTGACAGTCCACTGCGCTCAGCCCCACCGCATCGGACCACAAGGAGGTCGGCGCTCCTGACTACTCGACAAGCCGATTTGCAGGCGCGCCGGCGCGAACATCGACGAAATGCCCGGCGCCGGCTCCTGGACGCCGCCCATAGTTTGCTCGAAGAACAACGCTGGGCCGAGATTTCGCTCGACGACATCACCTCGGCCGCCGACGTCGCGCGCACCGCGTTCTACCGCCATTTCGAGGACCGTCAGCACCTGCTGATGGCAATGCTCGACGATGTCGGCCTGGAGTTGGATCACGTCGCCGACAATTGGATGGCGGAAGCCGCGGATCCGGTCACCGAGTTGCGGGCGAGCCTGACGGGCCTGACAGAGCTTTTCGTCGAGCATGGCCGGCTCATCCAAGCGATCTCCGACACTGCCCGACACGATCCGGACATCGGCGAGCTCTACGACCGGCTGGCCGAGCGTCTCGTCAGCGCAACCACACGCAGGATCGAAGCCGACGTCAAGGCGGGGCGCAGCACCATCACCGAGCCGGCAGAGGTGGCACGCGCGTTGACGTGGATGAACGAACGCTACCTGCTGGCGTCCTTCGGACATCCGCCGTTCAGCGATCAGGCCGCGGTCACCGAGGCTCTGGCGACCATCTGGACCAACACCCTCTACGGGTCGTCCGCGGTGAAATAGCCAGGCTTTAGGCGTTCTTAGTGCCGGCGCGGCTGGCGGCGACCCGGCGGAACAGATCGGTCATTCCGGTGCGGGTGGTGACGATCTCGGTCAGTCGCGGCTGCAGTTGGAGAACCGCAGCCAGCGGCCGCACTGGCGTCCCGGTGGAATGGATTTCGGCGCGGTCGTGGCGGATCGCCGCGAGGACCTTACGGGCCACCCGGGTGGTCGTGGTGGTGCCCAGCACCGGGTTGGCAGAAAATCCGTCGTCGAGCATCCGCTGGTACATGCCGGCTCCGGTGACCAATCCAGGGCACACAACGGAAAAACCGATTCGGGTGTGACGGTATTCGGCGCGCAGGGCGTGGGTGAGCGCGATCAGGCCCGCCTTGGTCGCGCAGTACGGAGCCTGGTAAGCGCTGCCCATCTTGGCCAGTCCCGACGAGACGAACACGATATGACCGCGCCCGCGGTCGAGCATTCCGGGCAGCACCGCACGGGTGAGCAACATCGCGGCGGTCAGGTTGACCTCGACCATGCCGCGGATCTCGCCGGGAGTGGTGTCGATGAACGCGGCGGGCTGTTCGACGCCGGCATTGTTGACCAAAATGTCGATGACACCGAAGGTGCGTTCGGTGCGCTCGATCAGCCCGTTCGCGGCCGTGCGTTGTGCCAGATCGGTGGGAATAGCAAGGGCCCTAACGCCCTTGGCATGCAGATCACTGACAAGCTGACGCAGGGGGCCGGTTTGACGGCCGGAAGCCACCACGGCAGCACCGGCGTCGGCGAACGCCAGACAGATGGCGCGGCCGATACCGCCGGAAGCCCCAGTGACCAATGCGGTCCTAGCCGTCAGTTCTTTCATGGCCTCTCCTCGCGTCGATGCTGCGGAATTGATCCGGGCCGCTGCGCGCCGGCTAGAGCGCGTCGAGGACCCGCTCGAGGTCGTCGGGGGTGTTGTAGAGGTGAAACCCGACGCGAGCGGAGCCGGCGCGCACGGACGCCCGGATACCGGCCCTGCGCAACGCGTCGGTGGTGTGGGCGCCGGGGATGGCGACGATCGGCGAGTCGACCGGGGCCAGCTGGAGTTCGGCACGCAGTCGATTCGCCAGACCCAGGGCGTGGGCTTCCACCGCAGCCCGATCCAGTGACGCCACCCACGGCAGGACAAGGCCCGCGCCGAAAATACTGAACCACACCGGTGCGGCATCGAATCGCCGGGCGCCGCCAGCCAGCCGCATCGGTAAGCCATACACCGAGGACCACAGCTCTTCACCCGCATACGGGTTCGCCGCGTGCGGAACCAAATTGTCGAGCATGCGCTCGCTCAATGACATCCACGCCACGCCGCGAGGTCCGAGCAGCCACTTGTAACTGACTGACACCACGACATCTGCCCATGGCAGCGCAATGTTTTTCCAGCCCAGCACCTGGGTCACATCGAGTACGGTGATGGTGCCCGTTTCGGCGACATTGCGACGCATCGTGTCAACATCCAGCACGGCACCGTCAGCGGATTGCACGAGACTGGCGGCCACCACATCGAAGTCGCCGGCTGCGTCTTCGAGCCGACCGCTGGGCAGCTCTGTGACAGTGACGCCGCGTGCGGCTTGGGCTGCGAACGGAAAAGTGACACTGGTAAATTCGCCGCGAACGGTCGCCACCCGGCAGCCGTCGGGGACCGAGGCGGCCACCAGGCCAATCGCTGACGAGACGCTGGTGCCCATCGCCACCCGCCGCTGATCGACTCCGATCAGCGTGGCGTACGCCGCTCGACTGTCGGCCAACGGCGCATCGAAAGTGCTCATCTGCAGCCGGCCTTGAGCCCACGACTGCACGCAATCGAGCATCGCATCGCCGACAAACTGCGGGGGCAGCCCGCAGGTAGCGGTGTCCAGGAAACCTTCGGCGCCGACGAAGGTCGCGCCGAACGCTTCCCGCGTCGCCGCGCCACTCTTGTTAGCAGTGCTCGGGGACGAACACATTCCGGTTGTCCTGCAGCCACGACTTCAACGACAGTGCCTCGAAACCGAGCATTTCGGGAGTAAGGTGACGTTCCCCGCCACGCAAGTCGTTGCCGCGCTTCAACAGCTCGTTGATGAAAGGCACCTCGTGGTGGCATTCGGCCAGGATGTGCTCGGCGGCGTCTTCGTGGTTGTAGTACCGGCGCAAGGCCGGCCCGAGTTCACGCAGAAACGCCTCGTCGGTGCCGTCGTACTCGATCGGCACACCCCATGCCTCGCTCATGATGTCTGCGATCGCGCTGAATTTGATCACCGTGTCGATGCCGTTCTCCACATGCAGCGTCTCGCCGACTTCGGTCAGCGACGGATCCAGCAGCAGTTCGGCAGCACAACGGCCGATGTCGCGGGTGGAGATGAAGTTCATCGGTCGGTCGGCCGCCATGACCAAGGTGCGCTTCTCGCGGATCGGGTCGGCCAAGAATTCGGAGAAGTCCTCGAAAAACCACCCCGGAATGTTCATGTAGACGACCGGTACACCGGCTCCGCTCAACACTTTGCGGGCACGCAGATGATGTAGAGCCGTTTCGTTGCGGTAGTCGGGGCCCCACAACGCCAGCACCTCGGATTCGTCACGGATCCCCGGCGGGTCACCGATCAGCCGGACCAGCCGCACGAGCGTCCCGGATTCCTTGACGGCATTGGCCACGTTGACCATGGCGATCTTCTCGTCGATGAAATCCGGAGTCAGGACAAACGCCGCGTGGATCCCGTCGAAGGCTGCGACCATGTCATCGGCGTTCAGATAGTCGGCGATCATCACGTCGGCGCGCGGATGCAGTTGCGCCAAGTCGGCGGCCTTGTCGGGCCTGCTGGAAACCACCCGAAGGTGCGCCGTAGGGTGCCGTTGGGCGAGCCATTGGCCGCACGGACATCCGATGTGTCCGGCAGCGCCGAAAACCAGAAACGAGGGGTCGGGCGGTAATGCCACACTATGAGAGGTCATTCGTGACATGATGTCACAACTATAGTCACATCGTGGGATGTCGGCGCGGATGACCCTCGCATCAGCTCCGGAGCAGCGGGGCTTGACATCGAACACCGCCGCCAGCGCCGGCGGCCGGCAACTGCCTCGCCGCCACACGCGACGGTGACCTGGTGTTCGTGTCGGGCGACACGTGCTCAAGGTGTTCGGGATGGTGCACTGCGCACCCGGATTCACCGCCACGCCGACCGTGATCGACGGCTGTTCGGAGCTGCTGGCGGAGGTGTTCGGTGAGGTCGTCGGCCGTCACGTGCGGTCCGCGGTCGGGGTGGCTGAATTGCCGTTCAACATCTGCGTCGAGATCGAGATGGTCGTCGCGGTCAGAGCCGGCTGATCTCTTCGGTGCTGTACAAGGTGACGCCGCCGGTGGCAAAGTTCGCGAGATCGGCACTAGCCGCGGCCATTTCAGGTGACTTCAGCGCAATCTTCATCTCCTCCGCGGAGTTGAAGATCAGGCTGGCGATCATGTAGTACGGTGCGTCGCGGCCGGGCATCAGCGATCGTGGCTTGCCGGTGGTGAAGCCGGCAAGGCCAGGGATCTTCAACGTCAGCGGGGTATGCGTCTGGGAGTAGTGCGCGTCGAACGCTTCCTGGTCGCGGGGTTGGCCGTAACAGACGGAGATGCGGAACATGGCTTCTTTCTTCGAATGCGATGTATATCAGTGCTTCTTGGCGACCAGCGTCAAGACGTCGTAGGTTGCCACCGGTTTGTCGTCTTGGTTAGTCACAACGGCATCCCAACGGACTTCGCCGTAGTCGGCGGACAGTCGGGGTGTCAGTTGTTTTACGGTCAGCGTGACGGTGATCGCGTCGCCAGCCTTCACCGGAGTCAGGAAGCGCAGCCGGTCAACACCGAAGTTCGCCAGCACTGGACCCGGATTGGGCTCGACGAACAGGCCGGCGGCCAGCGACACCACCAGATAGCCGTGCGCAACGATGCCGCCGAACAGCGGATTTTCGGCCGCAGACTTGGGGTCGGTGTGGGCATAGAAGGTATCGCCGGTGAACTCGGCGAAGTGCTCGATGTCGGCCAAGCTGACCACTCGGGGGCCACCTACGATGGTGTCGCCGATCTGCAATTCCTCCAGGTGCTTGCGGAAGGGATGCACCCGCGTTGTCCTGCGGGCCGCACCGCTGGTCCAGCGGCCGGTGATGGTCGTGAGCATATCTGGACTGGCCTGAATTGCAGTGCGTTGCATGAAATGTAAAACACCACGGATGCCGCCCAGCTCCTCACCTCCGCCGGCGCGGCCGGGGCCGCCATGAACCAGCGTCGGCAGGGGAGAGCCGTGGCCGGTCGACTCTTTGGCGTTGTCCCGGTCGAGAACGAGGATGCGGCCGTGGTAAGGCGCCATACCGAGCACGATCTTGCGTGCCACCGCGGCATCGTGGGTAACCACTGATCCGGCGAGGCTTCCGCGGCCTCGGGCAGCAAGCGCGACCGCGTCGTCGAGGTCGCGGTAAGCGATGACGGTGCTGACCGGACCGAAAGCCTCCACCTCGTGCACTGTCGTTGCGGCCGGGTCGTCGGCACGTAACAGCAACGGCGGAAGGAAAGCCCCACGGGCTGGATCGGCTCCTTCGACGGTGAACGAGTCGGGATCGCCGAAAACCAGTGTTGCGGAGTCCCGCAGTGCCTTCAATGAACGCAGCACCTCGTCGCGCTGCTCTCTGCTGGCTAGCGCACCCATGCGCACACCCTCGAGCTCCGGGTTGCCGACGACGATCGTCGACAGCTGCGCAATAGTGACGTCAACGACGGCACCGAGCAACTCGTCGGGAACCAGAGCGCGCCGGATCGCCGTGCATTTCTGCCCGGCTTTCGAGGTCATCTCAGCGACGAGTTGCTTGATGTATAAGCCGAATTCGGGCGTATCGGGCGTCGCGTCGGGTCCCAGGATCGAGCAATTCAACGAATCGGCTTCCGCGTTGAAGCGCACCCCGCCCTCGACCACGTTAGGGTGACTGCGCAGCTTTGTCGCTGTTGCCGCCGATCCGGTGAACAGCACCGTGTCTTGGCTGCCAAGGTTGTCTAGCAACGCATCTGGGCGAGCGCACAACAGCTGCACCGACCCCTCCGGCAGCAGCCCCGACTCGATGATCGCGCGGAATACGCGCTCGGTGAGGTAGGCCGTTTGATGGGCCGGTTTGACAATCGATGGCATTCCCGCCAGGAAAGCCGGCGCCAATTTCTCGAGCATACCCCAGACCGGAAAATTGAACGCGTTGATCTGGACTGCAACGCCCGGCCGGGAGGTATAGATGTGCTGGCCGACGAACGTGCCGGCGCGGCCCAAGGATTCGGTGGACCCGTCGAGATAAACGGTGTCGTTGGGCAGCTCGCGGGCGCCCTTACTCGCATAGCTGAACAGGGTTCCGATGCCGCCGTCGATGTCGATGGCCGAGTCGCCGGGGGTGGCACCGGTGGCCGCGGATAACGGAGCGAACTCGTCTTTGCGGCTCATCAGGAACGCGCCCAACGACTTCAACGCACTGGCCCGCTGATGAAAGGTCAACGCCCGCAGAGCGGGTCCACCCACCTCGCGTCCGTATGTGATCGCCGCGCCGATGTCGAGAGCGCCCGAGGGGAATCGGGCCACTTCCTCGCCGGTAACGGCGTTGAGAAGTGGCAGGGCGTCGTCCTGTGGGACGACCCCCTGTGGGACGACCCCCTGTGGGACGACCCCCTGTGGGACGACCCATTGTCCGGTCACAAAACTTTCCAGCACAGCAGTCACTGTCGGCGCCTCCACCCAACCGTCCATTCGTTTGGTAAACACTTTGACAGTGGGCAGCCGATGCGTCAAGGTGCAATCGGCGGCGCCCGCCCCACCGACCGAACGGTCAGCGGGTCGCCGGGTCGATACGTAGGCCGTCGAAGATCATGGTCACGACCGCATCAGCCAGTTCCTCGGCATTCAGCGTGCGGCTTGGCCGGTACCACTCGATCAGCGAGTTGACGGTGCCGAAGATGAGCCGGCTGGTCAGTCCCGGGTCGACATCGGGACGGATGCTGCCTTCAGCGCAGGCGTCTTCGACGAGCTTGCCGACGATGCGGTCGAACTCGCGGCGGCGCGCCAGGGCGCGTCGTTCGACGGTGGTGTTGCCCCGGATGCGCAGCAGCAGGGTGACGTAGGGGAGTTCCCGAACGAGCACGTGAATGCTGTGCTTGACCAGGTTCTCAAGCCGGTCGATGGCCGGCCCCGTGGTGGTGTCGTGGACTTCGGTCACCGCGAAGAGCGCATCGAGGGCGCGGTCGACGGCCCGCTGTAGCAACTCCTCTTTACCGCTCACGTGGTGATAGATCGACGACTTGCTGATCCCCAACCGCGCGGACAGATGCTCCATCGACGTGCCGTCGTAACCGCGCTGATTGAACACACCCACGGCGACGGCGAGCAACGAGTCCAGATCGTAGCCCGGGCGGCCGGGTTGACCATGCGAGCGTGTTCGCGGCGCGGCCATGTCGATCATCATCGCACGCAGACCGCCGCTGATGTGGCGCACACCGAACCAATCCGCGTTTGCTCTAGACAACCAACCGAACGATCGGTTATTAATGAAACGAGGAGAAACCATGACTGAACCCGCAACCGCCGCCGTGTCGCATTCGGTGGATGCCGGTGTCGCGACCATCACCCTGGATCGGCCCGCGGCATCCAACGCGCTCAATTGCGCTATGAAGGTCGAGCTGCTGCACGCTCTGTCGGCAGTCGGCCGAGATCCCGCGGTACGGGCCGTGGTGATCACCGCAGCCGGCAAGAACTTCTGCGTCGGCCAGGACCTCGCCGAGCACGTCGAGGCGCTGCGGGCCGAGCCGTCGCACGCCATGGACACCGTGCGGGACCACTACAACCCGATTGTGCAGGCGCTATCCGCGATCGAGGTGCCGGTGATTGTGGGAGTCAACGGAGCCTGCGTCGGAGCCGGTTTCGGGCTCGCGCTGGCCGCAGATATCCGAATCGCCGGTTCGAGCGCGAAGTTCGGCACGGCATTCACCGGGATCGGCCTGGCCGCGGACTCGGCGTTGTCGGCATCGCTGCCCCGGCTGATCGGAGCCAGCCGGGCGACGGCGATGTTCCTGCTCGGTGACACCATCGATGCCGTCACCGCCCATACCTGGGGATTGGTGCACCGGCTGGTCGACGACGACGCCGTCGCCGAGGCGGCGATCGAGCTCGCCGGCCAGCTAGCCGCCGGCCCCACCGCGGCGTTGATAGCGGTCAAGGCGCTGATCGCCGCCAACACCACCGCCTCGCTCAGCGATGTACTCGACCGCGAGGCTGCCGCGCAACAACGGCTTGGTGCCTCGATCGACCACGCTGCCGCCGTGGAAGCCTTCCTGGCCAAGACGAAGCCTGTTTTCGTCGGGCGCTGACATTTGAGGAGGGGATGATGACTCGAAGTGGTGGGCCGGCCGAGGAGTTCCAGACGATCATCGCCGACGGCTTACGGGTGGAACCGCGCGACTGGATGCCCGAGGGCTACCGCAAGACACTGATCCGCCAAATCGCCCAGCACGCGCACTCAGAGATCATCGGCATGCAGCCCGAGGGCAACTGGCTTACCCGCGCGCCGTCGCTGCGCCGCAAGGCCATCCTGATGGCCAAGGTGCAAGACGAAGCCGGTCATGGGCTCTACCTGTACTCGGCGGCCGAGACGCTGGGCGCCGACCGAGCGGACTTGACCGCCAAGCTCGTCGGCGGGAGGCAAAAGTACTCGTCGATTTTCAACTACCCCACGCTGACCTACGCCGATGTCGGAGTGATCGGTTGGCTGGTCGACGGTGCAGCAATCTGCAATCAGGTTCCGCTGTGCCGCAGCTCCTACGGGCCGTACGCTCGCGCGATGATCCGGGTGTGCAAGGAGGAGTCGTTTCACCAGCGGCAGGGCTACGAACTCCTGGCCACCATGATGTCGGGTACCGACGCGCAGCGCGCCATGGTCCAAGACGCTGTCGATCGGTGGTGGTGGCCGACGCTGATGATGTTCGGGCCGCCCGACGCCGACTCACCCAACACCGAACAGTCCATGGCGTGGGGCATCAAGCGGCACACCAACGACGAACTGCGGCAACGCTTCGTCGACATGATCGTGCCGCAGGCCGAGGTGCTCGGAGTGACACTGCCCGATCCGCAGCTACGCTGGAACGACGAGCGTGGCGCACACGACTTCGGCACACCCGATTGGGCGGAGTTCGCCGACGTCGTCAACGGGCACGGGCCGTGCAATGCCGAGCGAATCGCCAAGCGCAAACGGGCCCACGATAACGGCGCATGGGTCCGGGCGGCCGCAGCAGCCTTCGCGGCCAAGGCTGCCAGCTCGGATGGCCAATCACGATGACGGACTCCCTTATTACCGCGTTTCCCGACGCCGAGGTCGGCGCGGACTGGCCGCTCTACGAGGTGTTCGTCCGCGGCAAGCGGGGCCTCAACCACGTTCATGTCGGGTCGCTGCACGCGGCGGACGAAGAGATGGCGTTGCGCCGCGCCCGCGACGTGTACACCCGGCGCAATGAGGGTGTCAGCATCTGGGTGGTCCGCTCAAGCGACATCGTCGCGTCCAGTCCCGCCGAGAAGGACCCGTTCTTCGCACCCAACGGCGACAAGGTGTACCGGCACCCAAGCTTCTACCGCATTCCCGATAACGTCCCCAACATGTGATGGCGGGCGACCACCGATGAACGACCGCGACTGTGCTTACGCCAGCCTCATCGACGGCGACCCGCATGACCAATGGGCGTTCGGCACCGGCTTCGAGGACCCCCTGGCCGGCGTCGACACCACCGCGGCGCCCGGCGTAGACGGCGCCGATCTGGCGGCCTATTGCCTGATGCTCGCCGACGACGCGCTGATCTGCGCGCAACGGCTGACTCAGTGGTGCACCAACGCACCCGAGCTCGAGGAAGAGGTCGCGCTGGCCAACATCGGACTCGATCTGCTGGGTCAAGCACGGCTGCTGCTGGCACGCGCCGCCGCAGCGGACCCCCGGGTCGTCCCGGTGTTGCCCGATGGCTCACCGGTGCCCGCCGAGGATGCGCTGGCCTTCTTTCGCGACGAGTCGGCCTTTCGGTGCGTGCGTCTGGTCGAACTGGCCAACGGCGACTTCGCCGTTAGCATGACGCGTCTGCTCGCGTTCTCCACCTTCCGGCTGGCCGCACTGCACCGACTCAGCGATTCCCGCGACCTCGTGTTGGCGGCCGTTGCCGCCAAGGGCGCCAAAGAACTCGCCTATCACCGGGACTACGCCGCGCGCTGGTTCATCACTCTGGCCGGCGGCACCGACGAGTCGCGGCGCCGGTTGGCGCAGGCGATGACAACCGTATGGCCCTACGTCGACGAGCTCTTCAGACCGAATCCGGTGGAGCGGCGACTCGCCGCCGTTGGGGCGGCGGTGGATGCGTCGACTTTACGCGGTGAGTTCGACAGTGTTGTCGCGCAGGTCTTCGGTGCGTCCGGCTGGCACCCTCCGACAGTGCGACCGGCCCCGTTGGTGGCCGGCAAGTCCGGCCGGGACGGCGTCCACACCGAGGCGCTGGGCTACCTGTTGGCCGAAATGCAGTCCGTCGCCCGCGCACATCCGATGGGACGGTGGTGATGCCGATGACCGGCCGCAGCGCGGTGTCCAGGGCGCGCGAATGTGCCGCCACCGTCACCGACCCCGAGATGCCGATGCTGACCCTGGTTGACCTCGGAGTATTGCGCGACGTCCACGAAGGTGCCGACGGCTGCATCGTCGTGACCATCACACCCACCTATTCGGGGTGTCCGGCAATGGCCGCCATGCGTGCTGACCTCGAACGTGCACTGGCCGCGGCGGGCTTCGACCGAGTCGAGGTGCGGACGTCGTTGGCGCCGGCGTGGAGCTCGGACTGGATCACCGAGTCCGGGCGCCGCAAGCTCGCAGAACACGGCATCGCGCCGCCCGGCCCGGTGCGCACACCGACCTCAGGCGCCGTCCCGCTGAACTTGGTCGCGCACCGACCCGTGGTGCAGTGCCCGCAGTGCGGCTCCCCGGACACCGGGGAAACGTCTCGATTCGGGTCGACCGCCTGCACGTCGCTGCACCGCTGCCGGTCGTGCGGCGAACCGTTCCAGCGGATCAAGGAAATCTGACATGTCCACCGCCGAGTTGTCCGTGTCGGGGACCGGTCGCAGCATGCGCAACCGCCCCTTTCGCACCGTCAAGGTCGCCGAAGTGCAGCCGCTGTGTGACGACGCCGTGGCCATCACACTCGCCGTACCCGACGAGCACGCCGCCGAATTCGCCTTCGCCCCGGGCCAATCGCTGACCCTCCGGCGCACCATCGGCGGCGTCGAACAACGTCGCACGTACTCGATCTGCTCACCTGCCGGCGCACCACCACGAATCGGCGTTCGCGAAGTGCCCGGGGGAGCGGTCTCGGGCTGGCTCGTTCACCGACTGAGGGCCGGCGACGACATCGACGTCCAGCCGCCGTCGGGAACTTTCACCGCCGACCCCCAGATCGCCGCCCGCCACGTACTGGTCGCCGCGGGCTCCGGTATCACTCCGGTCTTGTCGATCGCCGCTTCGGTGTTGACCCATCCCGATGCGCGGGTCACGCTGCTGTACGGGAACCGCCGCGCCAGCACGGTGATGTTCGCTGACGAGCTCGCCGACCTCAAGGACACCCACGGGCCGAGATTGCAGGTCATTCACGTGCTATCGCGCGAAGCGCGCACAGCCACGCTGTTCAGCGGACGGCTCGACCGCGACCGCATCCGCGCACTTTTACAACGACTCGTGCCGGTGCAGGCCGTTGACCACTTCTGGCTCTGCGGTCCCTTCGGGATGATCACCGACGCCCAGGATGCCCTCGACGAGCTCGGCGTGGATCGCGCTCGCGTCCATCGCGAGGTCTTCTTCGTCGAAGACGCGGTGCCGACACCCGTCCACCACCATGAGCGGCACACAACGGGACCGCTCAGCGCGGTGACGATCGTGCTCGACGGTGCCTCAAGTACTCTGACGCTCCCGCGCGACGTGTCCATCCTTGACGCCGCCCAGCGCTGTCGCGACGACCTGCCGTTTGCCTGCAAGGGCGGGGTGTGTGGCACCTGTCGGGCCAAGGTCACCGACGGCGTCGTCGAAATGCGCCGCAACTATGCCCTCGAGCCGGGAGAAATCGACGCCGGCTTCGTCCTGACCTGCCAATCCTATCCCGGTGCCGAGGCAGTGACACTGGACTTCGATGCTTAGCCTTCGCGCCAACGACACCGTGCTGCGCTCACCCGACGAGCTCGAGCCCATCGAAACAGCTTCACGCGAGGAGCTTTCGGCCTTGCAATTGACCCGATTGAAGTGGTCGCTGCAGCATGCCTACGACAACGTGGCGCACTATCGTCGCGCGTTCGACCGGGCGGGTGTCCACCCAACTGACCTCAGGGAACTGGCTGACCTGGCCCTGTTTCCGTTCACCGAGAAAGCCGATCTCAGGCAGAACTACCCGTTCGGGATGTTCGCCGTCCCGCAGTCGGAGATTGTGCGGGTCCACGCGTCGTCAGGCACCACGGGCCGACCGACCGTCGTCGGGTACACAGCGGCCGACATCGACACCTGGGCCAATCTTGTTGCACGAAGCCTACGAGCGGCCGGGGTCCGGTCCACGGACAAAGTGCACATTGCCTACGGGTATGGCCTGTTCACCGGCGGGCTCGGAGCTCACTACGGAGCAGAGCGGCTGGGTTGCACGGTGATTCCCATCTCGGGCGGGATGACCGAACGGCAACTCCAACTCATCACCGATTTCGAGCCCGACGCCATCATGGTCACGCCGTCTTACATGCTCACCCTCGTCGACGCGATGGAACGCGCTGGCATCGACCCGCGCACGACATCGCTGCGGACCGGAATTTTCGGCGCGGAACCCTGGAGCGAACACATGCGTGACGAACTCGAACAGAAGCTCGACATGAGCGCACTCGATATCTACGGGCTGTCCGAGCTCATCGGCCCGGGTGTCGCGCAAGAATGTGTGGAAACCAAAGACGGCCTGCATATCTGGGAAGACCACTTCTATCCCGAGATCATCGATCCCCATACCGGACAGGTGATGGCTGACGGAACGCCGGGCGAACTGGTGTTGACGTCGCTGACCAAGCAGGCTTGCCCAGTCGTGCGGTATCGCACCCGTGACCTCACCACCCTTCTTCCGGGTACTGCGAGAACTATGCGGCGCATGCGTAGAGTCACCGGTCGCTGCGACGACATGATTATCCTGCGCGGAGTCAACCTCTTCCCGACCCAGATCGAAGAAATAATCCTCGGAATCGACGCGTTAGCGCCGCAGTTTCACTGTGTATTGGATCGCCCCGAGCGTTTGGACACCCTTACGGTGCGCGTGGAATGGCGGCCCGGCGTGACACCGGAGCAGCGGCTCGATGCGGCTGAACGCCTGAAAAGGCAGATCAAGGACCGCATCGGTGTCAGCGTGGGGGTCGACGTCGTCGAACCGAACACGGTGAAACGCTCTGACGGAAAGGCTCAACGCCTCATTGACAATCGCCACGAAAGCCAAGTTTGAGCAGCTCGGCCAGGTGCCTGCCACGAAGGCCGGCCAGCTGTTCGAGTTGGACTCGGCAGGAAAAGCCATCGGCCACTACGACCGCGTCCGGATGCTGACGCGTCGCCGGGAGCAATGCGGCTTCGGCGATGGCGACACTGAGGTCGAAGTGACCGCGTTCGGCACCGAAGTTACCGGCCATGCCGCAACAGCCCGCCACGACGTGTGAGGTGATACCCGAGCGATCGAGCAGCGCAAGGTCGGTGTCGAATCCCAGCACGGCGCGGTGATGGCAATGCGGCTGCACCACCGCGGTGGCCGCCGACAGGTCCGGTGGCCGCCAGCCCGGGGTTTGGGTGAGCAGCTCGGCGAGAGTGCGCACCGACCGGGCGACGACGGCGGCACGGTCAGCAGGCTCAAGGAGCTCTGCCGCGTCACCGCGCAACACTGCGGTGCACGACGGTTCCAATCCGACGATAGGCACATCCGCCGCCGTCTGCTCTAGCGTATAGATAGTGCGCTGCAGCACTTTCCGCGCTGTGTCGAGCTGGCCGGTGGAGATCCAGGTCAGTCCGCAGCACAGTGGCCGCGAGGGGATCCGCACCGAATACCCGGCGCGTTCGAGCACCTCGACCGCAGCGATACCGACGTGGGGTGTGAAATGATCGGTGAAAGTGTCCACCCACAGCAGCACCGGCACACCCGGGGTGATCGAATGGCTGTTGAACCAGCGTCGGAACGTCTTCGCCGCGAAGGCGGGGAGATCGCGTCGGCCCTCGACGCCGGCCAGCCGCTTGCCCAGCGCGGCAAGTCGACCGGCTGCCAGGCGGTTGACCGGGCCGGGCGCCAGCGAGGCCACTCGCGCCCAGCGCGGCAGCCATCCCAGTGCGTAGTGCGACGCCGGGCGCAGTCGATGCCGATAGCGCTGGTAGAGCGTCTCGGCTTTCAAGGTCGCCATGTCCACCCCGGTCGGGCACTCCGACGAGCATGCTTTGCAGGACAGGCATAAGTCGAGGGATTCAACCACCTCCGGGGCCCGCCACCCCTGCACAAGGGTGCCGTTGGCCAGCTCCTGCAATACCCGCGCCCGGCCGCGGGTGGAATCTTTTTCGTCCCGGGTGGCACGAAAAGACGGGCACATCACGCCGGTGCTGCCGGTGGCGCGGCACTTTCCCACGCCGGTGCAGCGGTGCACGGCCGCGCTGAAATCGCCGTGATCGCCGCGGTATCCGAAGCCCAGGCCAGTCCGCATCGGCGTGACGGAGGCCGCCCGAAGGTCGGCGTCCACCTGCCGCGGACGCACGATGACACCCGGGTTGAGCAGGTCGTCGGGGTCGAAAAGTCCCTTGACGGCGGCTAACGTATCGATGGCCGCGGGTGAATACATCAGCGGCAGCAGCTCACTGCGGGCTCGCCCGTCGCCATGCTCGCCTGACATCGATCCGCCATATCTGGCGACCAAACGTGCTGCCTCGGTGAGGAATTCGCGAAAGACGGAACGGCCGTCAGAGCGATTGAGTGCGAAGTCGATGCGAATGTGGATGCACCCGTCACCGAAATGCCCGTACGGGACGCCGGAGAGGCGAAACTCGTCCATCAGCGCATTGAACTCCCGCAGGTAGCTGCCCAGGTGGTGCGGCGGCACGGCGGCGTCCTCCCAGCCGGATTGCCCGGCCGGGTCGGTGGCGCGCGCGGCCAGCCCCGCGCCATCCTCGCGGATGCGCCACAACGTGGTCGCCACGTCGCGCGAGACCACCCAACCGTCCGCGGCGCCTGCTGCCCGGCGTGCCTCCTCGGCGCGGCCGGCCACCTCGGTATCGTGGTCGCCGCTGAACTCCGCGAACAGCCAGCCGCCACCTTTGGGCAGCGCGGGCAGGCCGGCACCGTGGGTGCGGTTGGCGACGACCTCGACGATCCTTTTGTCGAGGCCTTCCAACGCCACCGGCCTAAACGGGAGTAGGGCAGGGACCGCGTCGGCTGCGCAGGCCATGTCTGGATAGCCCAGCACCAGCAGTGCGGTCGCCGCAGGGTCGGGCACCAGTCGCACGGTCGCTTCCCGTAGCACTCCCCAGGTTCCTTCGCTGCCGACGAATGCCTTGGCCACGTCGAAGCCGTGCTCGGGCAACAGATGCTCAAGGGAGTATCCCGATACCTGTCGACCGAATCGGCCGAACTCGGTGCGGATCAGGCCCAATCGCGATCCGACGAGAGTCTGCAACTGCGCCAGGATCGGCGACGATTGCGGCGCCCCGGATCCGGTCGCCCGCAGTGACTCGCCGGTTCCGGTGACGACATCGAGTTCGGTGACATTGTCTGCGGTGCGACCGTAACCCAGCGCCCGCGAGCCGCAGGCGTTGTTGCCGATCATTCCGCCGATCGTGCAGCGACTGTGGGTGGAGGGGTCGGGACCGAACCGTAACCCGTACGGTGCCGCGGCGCGCTGCAGGTCATCGAGGATGACGCCGGGTTGCACCACCGCCGTCCTCGATTCCGGGTCGAGGTCGCGGATCTGGTTGAGATGTCGGGAGAAATCGACGACGATGCCGGAGCCGACGGCGTTGCCGGCGATCGACGTTCCGGCGCCCCGAGCGGTCAACGGTACCCCGAGCGAGCGGCTAACCTCGCCGATGGCGGCAATCTCGTCGATGTGTCGGGGAAACGCGACCGCGGCCGGGATCACCCGATACAGGGACGCGTCCGAGGAGTACTCGGCGCGCCGGCGTACCGAGGCATCGGCGTTGATCCCCAGACGTCGTAACGCAGCGACGGTTTCGCGTGGATCAGCGCCGGTACGCTGTGCCGCCATCGCGTTGTAGCCGCCCTGTCTCACGATCTGTGTCGGGGCGATCCGAAAACGTCGGATATTCGACCGGCTTTCCTGAGGCTTCGGCCGATGTGACATATTCGGGCGCATCGGGGTGGGAAAACAGGTTCGAGTAGTCCATGTGGTGTCCTTACCAATGAGGTCGGCCGGGACGTCGTAATGACGACGGGCGACGATCGAATCGCCGCTGCTCTTTTTCGCGTTGAGCTGACGATTCGCGGTGACCGCGAGAACGCGGTTCAACTCCGACTGTACAGGCCAGCGGACGCGGATGTGTGCACGGGCCCGCGTGCTGCTATGCTGACAGCAACGCCGGCTGTTTCATGGAAGGCCGGCCCGCCGTGAAACGCTTCTTCATCCCTTCGGTGTGCTCGTATCGCGGCGATCGATGTTGCCCACCGGCAATCTCGCCACCTTGTGCCGACCGGCCGCGCGTATGTCGCCGCCAACCACGGCACAACCGACGCTGAAAGACGTCACAGTGACTACTGGCATGACATTTGCCGATCTTGGCGTGGGTGAACCACTCATCGACGTGCTCGCGGCCCGCGGGATCACCCAACCGTTTCCCATCCAAATCGAAACTCTTCCCGACACACTCTCCGGCCGGGATGTTCTCGGCCGCGGTAAGACAGGCAGCGGCAAGACGCTCGCTTTCTCGATTCCCATGGTCAGCAGGCTGGCCGGGCATCCGCGCCGCCCGTTGCGACCGTCGGGTCTGGTTCTTGTCCCAACCCGGGAGCTGGCCAGCCAGATCACCGCGACCCTGGAACCGTTGGCCGCCGTCAACGGCCTGCGGGTGACCACGATCTTCGGCGGCGTACCGCAAGGCCGGCAGGAGGCCGCGCTGAAGTCTGGCGTCGACATTGTCGTGGCGTGCCCTGGGCGGCTCGAAGACTTGATGAAGCAACGCGTGATCAGCCTCGACTCGATCGAGATCACGGTGATCGACGAAGCCGATCACATGGCCGACCTCGGCTTCCTTCCCAGCGTGACCCGTATCCTGGCGGCCACACCGGACGGCAGCCAGCGGCTGCTGTTCTCCGCAACCCTCGACAACGGGGTCGACAAGCTCGTCGATCGATTCCTGCGCAACGCGGTGCGCCGTTGCGTCGATGGCTCCAACTCGCCGGTGCCCGAGATGACCCACCACGTGTTCCATGTCGCCGACGCACAAGCCAAGAAGGAGCTGGTGCACCGGCTTGCCCGCGGTGCCGGTCGCCGAATCCTGTTCATGCGCACCAAACATCAAGCGCGCAAGCTCGCCAAACAGCTCACCGAATCCGGTGTCCCGGCAGTCGATCTGCACGGGAACCTTTCTCAACCAGCACGCGACCGAAACTTGGCCGCTTTCAGTACCGGTGAGGTGCAGGTGTTGGTGGCCACCGACATCGCCGCGCGCGGCGTGCATGTCGACGGAATCGACTTGGTGGTCCACATCGATCCGCCCGCCGAGCACAAGGCTTACCTGCACCGGTCCGGACGAACGGCGCGGGCCGGAAACGCCGGTGACGTGGTGACCGTCGTTCTTCCCGAGCAGCGCAAGGACACCCACGCGCTGATGCGCCGGGCCGGCATCCACGTCACGGCACAGGAGGTCACCGTCGATTCGGCCGCCGTGCATGCGGTGGCCGGTGTCATGGCGCCCCACCGTGCTCGGGCATCGAAGAAGGCTGCTCCGCCGCCTCCGCCGCAGCCCCGTCGCCCGGGCTCCGCCGGCCGTGGACGTGGTCGCCGCTCCGGTCATAGACAACGCTGATTAGCGCAGCACCACAACGGATTTCAATAAATTGGCGGTTCGTGCTATCATGATCGCGCGGATGTTTTTGGTACATCCGGAATTGAATGAGAGAAGTAAGTAAATGGCACAGGGAACTGTGAAGTGGTTCAACGGTGAGAAGGGCTTCGGCTTCATCACTCCTGACGATGGTGCGAAGGATCTTTTCGTCCATTACTCTGCGATCCAGGGGAGCGGCTATCGCTCGCTCGAGGAAAATCAGCGGGTTCAGTTCGAAATTGAGCAAGGATCCAAAGGACCCCAGGCAGTAGGAGTTACTGCCGTCTAACAAACTCACATACCTAGCAGTGGGCTGGTGCGGCTGTTCGCTACCAGCCCACTGGAGTTTCTAGAGCTCTCGCTCACTCTCGGTTGCTTGCCACCGTGACCAAATCGTTGACACCCGACCACCCGTGCTTGATCGGAGCCGTCGGCTCGAAACTAGGCGGGCGAGTGCTGGTTGACGTGCCTCGTCCGTGCGGCGTGCCGAGTGCCGCCGCAAACTCGGCCATTCGGCCATGTCTGTCACCGCCCGTAGTGAGGTGCCGGCCCGCTGTGCCGCCGCAAGGTGGACAGTGTCAAGCGTGCGAAGCCGCAGCGGCGGAAGCGTCGCCGCGTCACCGAGAACAGAGCGGCTCGGTGCGATGGTGTCGATGCAGTCCACGAGGGCGCGGGCCTGGGCAATGGCCGGCAGTTCACAGCATCCCGCCAGAAAAGTTATCGGGATTTAAGGGGTTGCGGTGAGCGGCCGGGTCAGCTCAAAGCGGTTGCCGTCGGGGTCGTAGAACCACACGAACTCGTTATTGGCGCTGCGGTGGACATCACCGACCTTAACGCCCAAGCTGAGCAGCTGCCGGCGTGGGGATTCGAGGTCGCCATTCATAAGAACCGCGACATAACTATTCCGGTCGTTGTCCTCCCGCACGCGGCTCTCACCCGGGGGAAGCTGCCAGAGAGACACCGTCGATCCGGCGATCGAATAGACGGCAAAAGGGTGCTCGGCACCGTCGGCACCCACCTGCACCGGCTCGAGCCCGAGATTGTCGCGATACCACTCCACGGAGGCTGTCACGTCCCGTACGCGCATGATGGTCATGACAGCCGACGCTTCAGCAAACACGGATGACGTCATCCAAACAGTATTCCACCGGACGTTGAGGGCTGAGCAGATCGCCGGCAGTGGAAACGACGTGATTTCGTCTTACTCGTATCCGCTGGCGTGAGTACCGTCGGTCCTGTTGTCTCCTGTGGTGGAATCGAACTTGGGGGCGTGTGTCGCGAAGTCGCGGCGGCCGGTGCGGTACTTACCGGGGCCATCGAACAAATCCACCCAAAAGCGTTGCGCCAGAACTGTCTTATTCATCGACTCCGCAACGTGCTCGCCGAGATTGCCACCGGGATGCACGCCGCGGTCCGCGACGGATACCGACCTGGGCATCGAACCGGGACGTCAGCTGGTCGAGATCGTCCACAAGCGGATCGGGACGTTCGCCGCCAAATACGCCGACCTCTACCCGGCGGCTATGCGGATCCCGGGCACCGACAAAGCAGAGCTGACCGCCTCTCTGCGGTGCCCGTCGAACACCATGGGCGCGTCCGACATTCGAATTTCATCGAACGCTCCTTCGGGGAGACGAAGCGGCGCAGCAAGGTTACGACCCGATTCCTGGCGAAACCAGCGCCATCAGCCTGGTGTGGGCCGTACTCGACCGCGCCTGGGCCGGGTGGCGCGGCCTGGCCATGACACCGGTCGGCACCCGATCGCTGCACGATCTACGCCGATTTCTGCTTGACCCACCCCGTGAACTGCGGACACCCACCACCACCGGCGGCGACACCGACCAGATCGATCCTATCTCGGCCATCGAGGTGGGGTGGCCACAGCGCGACCCCAAAACGTCACAGTGACGAATTAGGAGGTTCGGACCCGCCGACCGGTTCGAGCGGGGGTGCGCGTACCACGTCGACGTTGCGCCCGGTTCGACGACCTTCACTGACAAGGCTGCGTTCGCCGCGTTGGCCCGTAGCGGCCAGTGTTCGACAGGTGCGAATTACTACGGGTCATTTAGGAGCTATGTCGGTTGTGACAATCGTGGTCGCGGCCTGGTGTGGGATACAGCGCGTGATGGTGCCGATAAGCGACATTATGTCAATTCAACTACGCCGTTTTGCATTGCTGGTCAACGATTTTCAATCGCTCCTCCTCAGAGGGCGAATGGCGGCCGCAGGTTCTTGAACATCGGGAAATGCTTCACGTTCAACGTCGCCGCTTGATAG
>Ga0078972_1002355_pt1 | contig 63058 bp, 54 predicted proteins | sample YelNatPaOPGAMG01_FD_67568 | JGI IMG/M metagenome (GOLD analysis project Ga0078972, IMG submission 67568) | Hot spring thermophilic microbial communities from Obsidian Pool, Yellowstone National Park, USA - OP-RAMG-01 (SPADES assembly) (version 2) | ecosystem: Environmental > Aquatic > Thermal... | reverse complement strand
GCCCGCCGCGGGGGGGGGGCGGCCCGCCAATCCGAGCGCCCCCAGTTGGCTCGGGATGTCGCCATTCTCGAGACCCTCTACGGCTGCGGGCTTCGCGTGAGCGAACTCGCCGCCTTAAATCTGGATGACTTGGACTTGGCGGACGGGTGGATGAGAGTCCGGGGAAAAGGGCGGAAGGAACGGCAGGTCCCCTGCACTTCCAAAGCTGTCTTGGCGATCCAGCGCTATCTCACTGAACGTAAAGCAGTTGCTGGAGAGAAGGGGGTCTTTCTGAACCGCTTTGGGCGGCGCTTGACCGACCGCGCCATTCGGAACATCGTCAAATTCTATGCCACAGCCCTAGCCGGCGACTCCTCGATTCACCCCCACAGTTTTCGCCACGCCTTCGCCACCCATCTTCTCAGCGATGGAGCGGATCTCCGTTCGATTCAGGAACTTCTGGGACACGCCCGGCTGTCGACGACGCAGAAGTACACCAAGGTCTCTCTGGAAGAATTGATGGCGGTGTACGATAAATCTCATCCGAAGGCGTAGGGAGACTTGACAACAGTACACTAAACCTTCATAATAAAAGTGTGCTAATAGCCTCGGAGCCGAGGCGCACTTCCAAGGGAGGATGTAAAGACGTATGAGCAAGATCATCGGGATCGACCTGGGTACGACCAACTCCGTGGTGGCCGTCATGGAAGGCGGGCAGCCGGTGGTGATCCCCAACCAGGAGGGCTCGCGGACGACGCCCTCGGTGGTGGGGTTCGCCAAGAGCGGAGAGCGGCTGGTCGGACAGGTCGCCAAGCGGCAAGCCGTGACCAATCCAGAGAACACGGTTTATTCCATCAAGCGCTTCATGGGCCGCCGCATCAGTGAGGTCACCGAGGAGATGAAGATGGTGCCCTACAAGGTCGTCCGGGGACCGAACGACGACGTGCGGGTCAGCATCGGCGGCAAGCTCTATTCGCCCCCGGAGATCTCCGCGATGATCTTGACCAAACTCAAAGAGGCGGCCGAGGCGTATCTGGGCGAGAAGGTCACCAAGGCGGTGATCACCGTGCCGGCTTATTTTAACGACTCGCAGCGGCAAGCCACCAAGGACGCCGGCAAGATCGCGGGGCTGGAAGTGATGCGGATCATCAACGAGCCCACGGCCGCGGCGCTGGCCTACGGGTTGGACAAGAAGAAGGACGAGACGATCGCCGTCTATGACTTCGGCGGCGGAACGTTCGACATTTCCATCCTCGAAGTGGGCGAGGGCGTGGTGGAGGTGAAGTCGACCAACGGCGACACCCACCTGGGCGGCGACAACATCGACCAGCGGATCATCGACTGGATCGTCGACGAGTTCAAGAAAGAGCACGGGATTGATCTGTCCAAAGACCAGATGGCGCTCCAGCGCCTGAAGGAGGCCGCCGAGAAGGCCAAGATCGAGCTGTCCACGCTGCTGGAGACGGAGATCAACCTGCCGTTTATTACGGCGGACGCCTCCGGGCCCAAGCACCTGGTGATGAAGCTCACGCGGGCGCGCTTCGAGCAGATGGTGGAAGACATTCTGATGCGCACGGTCGGGCCCTGCAAGCAGGCGCTGGCCGATGCGGGGTTGACGCCGTCCCAGATCGACGAGGTGGTTCTGGTCGGCGGCTCGACGCGCATCCCGCGCGTGCAGCAAATCGTGCGCGACCTGTTCGGCAAGGAGCCCCATAAGGGGGTCAATCCGGACGAAGTGGTCGCCATCGGGGCGGCGGTTCAGGGCGGCGTGCTCGGCGGCGAAGTGAAGGACGTGCTGCTGCTGGACGTGACGCCGCTTTCGCTGGGCATCGAGACCCTGGGCGGGGTCTTCACCAAGCTGATCGAGCGGAACACGACCATCCCCACCCGCAAGAGCGAGATCTTCTCGACCGCGTCCGACAACCAGACCTCGGTCGAGATCAAGGTCTACCAGGGCGAGCGCGCCATGGCCGCCGACAACCGCCTGCTGGGCGTGTTCCAGTTGGTGGGCATCCCTCCGGCGCCGCGCGGCGTCCCGCAAATTGAAGTGACGTTCGATATCGACGCCAACGGGATTCTCAACGTGAGCGCCAAGGACCGGGCCACCGGCAACGAGCAGAAGATCACCATTACTTCCTCGTCGGGCTTGAGCAAGGAGGAGGTGGAGAAGATCGCCCGGGACGCCGAGGCCCACGCCGCCGAAGACCGGCGCCGCCGCGAGGAGGTCGAGGCCCGCAACCGCGCCGACTCGATGGTCTACAACGTCGAGAAGATGCTGAAGGAGCACCGCAGCAAGATCAGCGACGCCGATGCCGCCAACATTGAGGCCGCCATCGCCGAGGTGAAGAAGGCCATGAGCGAAGGCGGCGTGGAGAGGATCAACGCCGCTGCCGACAAGCTGACGCAGGCCAGTCACAAGCTGGCCGAGGCTATGTACCGGGCCACGGCCCAGCAGCCGGGTCAGGGCGCCGGGGCCCAGGCCAAGCCGGAGGAGGCGGCCAAAGACAACGTCGTGGACGCCGAATTTGTGGACGTGGATGACAAGAAGGCCTGAAGCGGCCGCCTCTCCCCGCCGCCCCGGCTGGGGAGAGGCGCCCGCCCGGGGCCAAGTGGACTATCGATGAGGTGACAAACCATGGCCGGGCCGGATTACTACGCCACGCTCGGTGTAAACCGGAACGCCAAGCCAGAGGAGATCCGGAAGGCCTACCGGCGTTTGGCGCGCAAGTACCATCCGGACCTCAATCCCGGCGACAAGGCGGCCGAAGAACGCTTCAAACAGATTCAAGAAGCCTACGACATCCTGAGCGATCCCAAAAAGAAGCAGATGTACGACCAGTTCGGCTTCTACTCGCCGAACGTCTCCCCCGGCGCGGGCGAGGGGCCCAGGCAAGGCCCCACCATGGACTTCGGAGGCTTCGACTTCAGCGATTTCTTTACGCAAGCCACCGGAGGCCGCGCTTCGGCCGGCGCGTCAAGTTCGTTTCGTGACATTTTCAATCAGTTTTTCGGCCGCGCGGCGCGGCAACAGGAAGCCCCCGAGCCCGGCACGGACCTGGAGTACGCGCTGGACATCGACTTCTGGCAGGCCATTCGCGGCACGCAGGTGAAGTTGAACGTCACCCGCCTGGAGCAGTGCCCGGCCTGTGGGGGGACGGGACGCGCCGGAGGCGCGACAGCGGTCTGCCCGGAGTGCAAGGGTTCGGGACAGGTCACCCAGATGGCGGGAGCCATGCGCTTCAGCCTCACCTGTCCGCGCTGCGGCGGGCAGGGCCGCCTGAAGAACGCGTGCAGCCAGTGCCACGGCGACGGCCGGTATTCGCGCACGGAAACGGTTGAAGTGCGGATTCCGCCGGGCGTGCAGACCGGCGACCGGCTGCGCGTCGCGGGCAAAGGCAACTCGGGCACCGGAGGCGCGCCGCCCGGCGATCTTTATATCACCGTGCGCGTCCAGCCGCACCCCTTTTTCCGCCGCGAGGGGGATAACATCGTCATCCAGGTTCCCGTGACCGTTTCCGAGGCGGCGCTCGGCGCCAAGATCGAAGTGCCGACCATCGACGGGCGGGCCTTGCTCAAGATCCCCATGGGAACTCAGAACGGCCAAAAGTTCCGGCTCCGCGAAAAGGGCGTCTTCAATTCCCGCAAGGGGGTCCGGGGGGATCAGATCGTCGAGGTCGTGGTTCAGGCGCCCAAGGTCCGCGATGAGCGCACCAAGGAGCTTCTGCGCGAGCTGGCTGCTCTGAACCCGGAGGATCCCCGGGCGGAGATCTGGTCCAAGGTGTAGCTATGGCGAAGACTCGTTCAAAAGCCGCTTATATGATCTCAGCCGTCGCCGAGCAATACAAGATCCACCCGCAAACGCTGCGGCTGTACGAGCGCGAGGGCTTGCTCAAGCCGTCCCGCAGCGAGGGCAACACGCGGCTTTATACCGACGAGGATTTGGAGCGCCTGGAGGTGATTCTGGAGCTGACCCGGGAGATGGGGGTGAACCTGGCCGGCGTCGAGATCATTCTCAACATGCGCGAGAAAATGGCGGCCATGCAGAAGCAGATCGAGGAATTCGTCAAGACGCTCAACACCGAAATGGCCGCCCGTCTGCGCCAGCCGGAGCAAACGGCGCAGACCTCGCTGATCCCGGTGGTGCGGGCGGCGGTTGCGCCCCAAAAGCCGGCCCGCAAGAAGTCCGAAAAGGCCGCTGTGCGGCAAAGCTGAAACTGGCCGCAGCGAGGTAGCCCCGCTACCTCATCGTCTCCAGATAAGTTCCCGCGCCGCAGTCGACGAACACGGAAAACGCGCTGGTGCCGGCCGACTCGCCCCAGATGACCCTCCACGCCGGGACCGGGTGCCGGTTGGTCCACTGCAACGTGAAGGAGATGGGCATATTGGGGTTTTTCTTGGCGTAAGCGGCGCCGTGTTTGAGCGCGATCTCGTAAGCTTTGTCGGTGTCAACTCTCACGGCGCTCGGCGGGAACGGCTTGGCTTGCGGCTTGGGTCCGCTCCAGGATTCTTCGAGCCCCGCGAAGACTCCCTTGTGCAAGTTCCCTGCGGCTTCCACAACCGAATAGGTATACGTCCGGGCGCGCAGTTTGCTGGGGGAGACGAAGGTCGCCTCCCATGCAGCGGCTTTCCCCGGAACCTGAGGCACTTCGCTCAGATGCAAGCTCCGAAGTTGCAGCGCTTCCGCATCCGGAGCCCAGGCGCGGGCCATCCCAAACATCTGGTACAACGCGTACTGGCCCGTGACGGGCTCGGGAGGCTTGGCGGGTTCCGCTTCCTTCTTGGCGGCGGGCGGCTTCTCCGAGCACCCGGAGGCGATCAGCAGGACAAACAGGCAGATCCAAAAGCCGGTTCGACGTGGAGTCATGCACAAATCGTATCTCGCCGGAAGCGGCGCGGCAACGCCGGCGGTTTCGTCATCTTCCCGCCCGATCCCAACGACCTGAACGAGGAGCACGTCCGCTTTGGCGGTGCGATCCTGGGAAGTCGGCCTCAGCGGCCGTCCACCGGGGCAGCTTAGGCATTGACCTCGATGGCTGTGGTCAAGATCTCCTGACTCAACAGCACATCACGCTCGCCGGGCGGCAGCGTCTCCAAGTAGAGTTCGATGGCCTCCCGGATATTGGCCAGAGCTTCCTCGAGGCTCGAGCCCTGGGACTGGCAGCCCTTCAGCTCCGGGCACCAGGCGTAACAGCCGTGCTCGTCTTTTTCGAGGATTACGCTCGCCTTCCGGGCCATGACTCAAGTGTGCCTTCGTCCGGCCGTATCCGGTGAACGGACCACGCCTGCCGATCCTCTTCTCCTTTTGAACCCGCGTCACGCCGTCGCGCTTCAAGCCACCGGCTAGGCCGTTTCGGTACTCATGCAATGTGCTACCGCGTCCGGCTCGGAAAAAAACGGATCCGCTAAGGACATCTTCGGTTGGGCAGTAGTGGAAGCGAGGACGTTGGCCTGCGCAGTGGCGTAGACCGCCAATCCGCGCCCGCACTGAGGACATGCCGGCTCCATGCGCAGGCACGGATTCGTCGAATGACCCCATTGGTGGGCCCTGCTGGATTCGAACCAGCGACCAACGGATTATGAGTCCGCTGCTCTAACCGCTGAGCTAAGGGCCCTTCGATTCTCTCGCGGGAGGCGGCCACGAGCCGCTGCCGTGGCCGCCGATTCCGAGTTTAGCATGAGTTCAACAGCGCACTTCCGCGCCATTTTTGCCGTGGCGGCGCTGCTGCTCCGCGCCGTTACGAACTGCGCCGCATCGACGGCCGGCTGAATCGGGCGCCCCACCTGGGCGGCTGCGCCGCATCCTCGTCCGGCCGGAAGGCGCACACATGCACGTAGCGCTCTTCAGCCCACAGGGCTGCGCCGGTTACGCCGTCCGCCTGAAAGCGAACATCCTTGCCCAACCCAACCGCCGGGCGCGTGAACGCCGGCGCCTCGCAAGCCTTGCTCATGAACTCCTGAAACAGCCCGGCGGGACAAGGATCGGTCTGCATCTGCGGCAATTCCAGGGCGTCGAGCGCGTAGCTGCGGATGAGCCTCGGCAACACCGCCTGCATGGTTTTCGGATGATCCAGCAAGTCCAACCCGAACGGCGTACCGCCGATCGCGAACGCCACGCCGGCCTGGCGCTCCTGCCACGAAAAGGCACGGGCGTATTCTTCCAACGTAAGCGAGTGGCGCTCGTAGATCGCGCCCATAGCTTGCGTCGGCGAGTGCGCGCCCATGCGTGCCGACTTCTCTGCAATGCTTTCCCACAGGGCGGCTTGGTCCGAACGGGGCACTCCGGTCTGCCATAGCGATTCAGTCACATGAGCGGAACGGTCCCGCCGCGCCTTCGAGTACAAGAAGCGCAGTCCGGGGACGAAGGGATCGTAGCGGCTGCTCCAACGCCCTTGTTCCACGCAGGAAACCGGAATGATGATGCTCTGCTTGGGCGGCGCCAGAATTGTGAGATTCAAGACGCGGTTCTGCCTGGCGCCGATCAACTCTTCTCCATCCAGAATCAGCACAGGCTGGCCGGACATGTTTTCAAAGCGGATCTCGGGGACCGACCCGCCGTCAAGCTCCGCCACGCGGGCGGCCCCGCGCCGCATCGCCTCCTCCAGGAGCAAGTAGCCAGGCTCCGCGGAAGCAGGGTTGGTTCTGAGCAGCGGAAGCACCGTCAGGTTTCCGAAGTGGACCGGCGGCGCCGTGGCTAACGTCGCGAACTCTTGCTGCAAAGTAGTCATAACGTGATTCCTCCTGCCGGTCCTTGTTTGCACGTAGAGGGGAAAACGAAATGACTCGTAGAAACAATTACTTACGAAGCGGGCGCCGGCCCCGGGGACAACCCCGGTTGTCCGGCGGTCAACGGGCGTTGCCGCTCCTGGAGCTGACGAACTTTTGCACCGCCTGCTTGGATACACCCAGCAGCGCAGCAGCCGCGCTCTGATTGCCGTTGCACTTGTCGAGCGCGCGCAGGATCAGGTGCTCGCGGGCCTTGGCCAGGAATTCCTCCAGGACGAAGCCGGGCGCCGGCTCGGGCAGGGCGGAAAACTGGTCCAGCTTAGGGGCCAGCTCATGGATCAAGATGTCGTGCGGCTCGAGCACCTCGCGCGCAGAGTAAAGCACCGAGCGCTCCAGTACGTTCTTCAATTCGCGCACGTTGCCGGGCCAGATGTGCTGCTCCAATCTCGCCAAAGCCGCACGCGAGAGCTGTCTTTGACGGTCGAGAGAGTTGTTGATGCGCTCGAGCAGGCGGAGGGCCAGAGGAACGATCTCCGAAGTCCTTTCGCGCAGAGGCGGCAGATCAATCCGCCCAGTCTCCAAACGGTAGTACAGATCCTGGCGGAAGCGGCCTTCCTGGATTTCGACGTCCAGCTTCCGGTTGGTGGCTGCGATGACCCGCACATCGACCTTGCGGGTCTGCGCGGATCCCAGCCGCTCAATCTCTCCGGTCTCCAAAGCCCTTAACAGCTTGGCCTGCACCTCGGGCGCCAGCTCGCCGATCTCATCCAGGAACAAGGTGCCGCCTTCGGCAGCCTCGAACTTGCCTTTGCAGTCGGCGAAAGCGCTCGTAAACGCGCCCTTGGAGTATCCAAACAAGAGACTCTCGGCCAGTTCCCGCGGCAGAGCGGCGCAGTTGACGCTAATGAAACCCCGGCTCCGGCGGTCGCTGAGCCGGTGGACCAGCCGGGCGAAGAGCTCCTTGCCCGTGCCCGTTTCCCCGAGCAGCAGCACGGGAAAGGGAGTTGGGGCGATGACAGCCGCTTTCTCCGCAGCCCGCCGCATCACCGCGCTTGCAATGAAGATCTCCAGTTCGGCAAGGGCCTCGTCCAGTTCCGGATAGGCCTCCGGCGGCGCGGCAGCAAGGGCCGCCCACCGGAACAAGTGAGGCTCGTCTTCACCCAAAGACGGCATGACTGGAACGCGAGAACGGCCGACGGCTTCCCGTCCCTCTGAGAAGTACTCCACGGGCATAATCAGGTCCCGGAGTGCGTCCCAACCGGCCCGGTCAAGCTGGATCTCGGTGACGTGTTGCGCCCCAAATAACGGCGCGGCCGGAGTTCCCATCTGAAGCAGTTTGCCGGGAAGCACCGCCGTGGCGTTCAGCAGAAACCAGGCCGCCCGCATTTCGGCCGTCCCGCTGGAGACGCAGATGTAATTGTCCGCCCAGGGAAACTGGCGGCGAATCTCTCGGACGATCCGCGCCAGTGCGCCCAAAAGCTGCGAGTAGTTTTTCGGATCGGCCACCGGCAGCTCAAATTGCATCAGCTTGCATTGCGGGTAGCGGCGGCGCACTGCGGCCGCGGTCTCCTCCATTTCACGCCGCGTGTGCGGCGTGTGAAACAAGAACGCGCGGGCAAGGGAAAAGGCGCCGAAGATTGAAAGCACCGGCCCGGGCCGTTGCTCGCCCTCGATGCCGGCCGGGACGAAGGGATCTTTGAGGTCAATGAAGGCGAATAGTTGGCGTTCGGGCCGGGTCATATAGGGCTCATTCTAGGCTTTCTGGCCCAGGGATTCGAGGCCTTCACCGGCGGGCGCGGCACTGTGCCAGGACCATGCTATGAACCGAAGAGACTCGCTCCTAATTTCTTCTGAGCCGCTCATGACGGGGGCGCACAGCGGGGGATAAAAAAGGGCGGCGGGTGGAGGCGGCCGGGTCCACTGCGAAGGCCGCCTCCAAGGAAGCTTGGCTCTTGCGCCAGCCGGCTCAGAGCCTCTCCTCTCCAGCGACCAGCCTCGGCCCGGCCGACCGCCCGGCCGAAGGCCTCCGCGCGGGTTCGATCGTCACCTGCACCGTCATCTCTTTGCGGTCCCGCACCACGGTCAACGGGAAGGTCCGCTTTTCCCGCAGGTTCCTCAATTGCCGGGTGATGTCCTGCGGTTCATTCACCGGGGTCCCATCGACCTTGACGATTACGTCTCCGGCCTTGAGTCCTGCCTTCTCCGCAGGCGTGTCTTTCAACACCCTCCGCACCAGCACGCCTTCCTTCACCCCGAAGTACTGGGCGAGCTGGTCATTCAGAGATTCGGCCTCGATGCCCAGTCCGCCGCTGCGGATCGCCGTGAAGACCTGCGGCACGTCCGGGATCTGAACCCGCAGATCTCCCAGCCGCTCCTGCAACTTCTTCATTTGCTCCTGTAAGCGCTCCTGATCCGCACGCGACATGCCCATCATCTTCCGCGCGCCGAGAGTGGCGGTCACAGTCTGCGTGTTCCCATCCCGGCTGATGAGCAGGCGGACTTGCCGGCCCTCGGGCGTCTCCCGCACCATCCGCGAGAACTGCTGTGCGCTCTCAACCCGCTGGCCGTTATACTCCAGAACCACATCGCCCGCCTTCAAGCCCGCTTTCGCCGCCGGGCTGTCGGGCTCCACGCGGGTGATTTCCGCGCCGCGCTCCTCTTTGAGCTTCAGCGCTTTCATCCGCTCGGCGTTGATTTCGCCCACCCCCACGCCCAGGTACCCGCCGCCGGAGAAGACTTCCATCTGCGCCAGAACCACCGGGGGAGCCGGCGGCGCCGGGGGAGGCGGTGGGACGGGTTGCGCTCCGAGCGTCCCTGCAACCAACAGCCCTGCCGCTGCCAAAATCAACCAGCCATGTTTCATAACGTTGATACCCTCCACCTCGATAGACGGAGCACCCGCCGGAAGGTCACCTTCCCTAAAACGTCTCGAACGTGGAGTCAATCGCCTCGAGCATCAACCTCGCCTGGGCGCGGATATAGTCGTTTGGCTCGCGCTCGGCGACCTGGCGGAGGATGCCCTCCATCGCCAGATCCAGGTTCTGCCGCAGAACGTTCACCGCCTCCGTGCGAACGCCGAGGTTGTCGTCGCGGAGCAATGCCTCGGCCAGACCCTGGCGCACCTCCGGCCGGTGGGCCAAACTAGCCAGAGCGCCCACCGCCTTCAGCCGGACCGCTGGATTGGGGTCGTTCCGCAAGGCGTGCAACAAGACTTGGCGCACCTCCGGGGAGTCGCCGCTTCGGGCCAGGATCACCACCGAGTCCATCCGCAAAAGCGGATCGCTGGCGGTTTGAGCCGCCTGAAGCAGCAGGTTGCGAGTGGCGGCATCTTCCAGCCTCCCGGAGACCACCCGCCGCCTGGGCTCGTCCGGCGCGATCCCTAACTCGCCCGGAGTCTGCGGCTCCAGAGCGCGCACCTGAGCTGTGGAAGGGGCTTCGGGTGATTTGGGCTGCGGCGCCTGCATCATCCGCCCAGCCAGGAACCCCACCACGACCAGGGCTAGCGCCCCAGCAGGCTTGAGCACGATGGAAGGCAGCGGCCGGGCCGTCCAATCCCAGAACCTCCTAATCCAACCCGGCCTTGCGGTCCCCACTTCGGCCAGCCGTGCCGAAAGCGACGCCCGGCACTCGGCCAAGAGTTCCGGCGAGGGATAGACCGCCATCGAGCTCAGCTCCGCATGCAGCAGCCGCTCCCGTTCGAGCGCCTTGCGGCACCCTTCACACGCGGCCAGGTGCTCGTGCACGGCCTCTTCTTCTTCGAAACTCAGTTCGCCGTAAAGAAACAACGGCAGCGCCTTCACCACCGACTCGCAGTTCATACGAAATCCCCCAACGCGGCCCGCATCTTCTGCGTCACGCGAAACAGGCAGTTTTTGGCTGCCTCCTCGCTGGTCCCCAGGACTTCGCCGATTTCCTTCAGCTTCATCCCCTCAAAGTGCCGCAGCTCAAAAACGGTCCGCTCGCGGTCCGTCAGCCCGGCCAGTACCTTTTGCAACCGTTCCCGCAGCTCGCGGCCGAACAGCGACCGCATCGGGTTGCCTGCCACGCCCGGCTCTACGATCTCCTGCGTCCGGTCCACAGCGCCTTCGCCCGTCTCCAGGATTGCGGGCTCCTCCCGGCGGACCTTGCGGCGGCGGAGCTGGTCCAGGCAAAGATTGGTCGTGATGCGGTAAATCCAGGTCTGGAAACTGCAATCGAACCGGAACGTGTGCAAGTTCTTGTAGGCACGGAGGAAAGCTTCCTGGTAGATGTCGCGGGCATCCTCGGGCCGTCCCAGGATATTGAGGGCGATCCTGAGCACACCCTGGTCATACCTCCGGACCAGCCGCTCGAAAGCGTCCTGGTCGCCCCGCTGTGCGGCCCGGATGAGGGACGCCTCCTCTGACAGTGCCGGGGTGATCCTGTCCTCCAGTACGGCTGTGCTTTGGACCGCCAACACCAGTATGGACGCAGCAGACTCAAAAAGGTTAGGCCCGGAAGGCCTCCGTCCGGCTGGACCTGAGGCCTCCCGGGCCAAGGGTGGATGAAGGGAGGCGTGACAGGATGGCCCTGGCGCGGCCACCCTGCTTCCGTTATTGCATCGCCATCCGGCTGGCGTAGGAGCTGAGCACCTTCAGGTAGTTGGCGCGGCTGAAGGCCGTGGGGTCGGCCACCGCCTGGCGGCTCATGCTGCCTTGCATCTGGTGGATGGACTCGTACTCGTGCTCTTCCATCCATTCCTTCACATCCGCCAGCACGGTCTCCAGATACTCGATCCCGTTCTTCAGGATGGCGGAGGTCATCATGGCCACTTTCGCCCCGGCCATCATGGACTTCAGCACATCTTGGGCTGTGTGCACGCCGCCCGTAATCGCCATGTCTGCCTTGATCTCGCCGAACAGTGTCGCCACCCAATGCAGCCGCAGCAACAGTTCGGCCGAGGTGCTCAAATGCAGGCTGGGCCGTACGTCCAGCGCCTCCAGGTCGAAGTCCGGCTGGTAGAAGCGGTTGAACATCACCAGCCCGTTGGCGCCGGCGTGATCCAGGCGCCGGGCCATGTTGGCCATCGCGCTGAAGTATGGCCCGAGCTTTACGGCCACGGGAATCCGCACGCTGGCCTTCACATGCGACACCAGGCTGACGTACATCTCCTCCACCTGCTCGGAGGAGAGGTTAGGATCGTTGGCCAAATAGAAAATGTTCAGCTCGAGAGCGTCCGCCCCCGCCTGCTCCATCTCCATGGCGTACTTGATCCAGCCTCCTGTGGAGACCCCGTTCAGGCTGGCGATGATCGGGATGTTCACGGCCTGCTTGGCTTTCCGGATCAGCTCCAGGTAGCCGTCCGGCCCCAGGTTGTACTGGGTCATATCCGGAAAGTAGGAGAGCGACTCGGCAAAGCTCTCCGCCCCTGCCGAGAGCGCCTGATCCAGCGCCTGGCTCTCGATGGCGATCTGCTCCTCAAACAGCGAGTGCAGCACCACCGCCGAGGCGCCCGCGTCCTCCATGCGCAGGATGTTTCCAATCTGCTCGGTGAGCGGGCTCGGAGAAGCCACCACCGGATTCTTCAGCTTCAGCCCCAAGTACGTCGTCGATAGATCAAGCATTCTTTACCTCCTGCGCAATCGCCTCTTGAACCTTGCCGTTGCCCGGCATGGCCGCCAGGTATTCATAGAGTTTCCAGCGCTTGTTGACTTCCTCCTGCGCCAGCGCCAATAGCTGGCGGGCCGCCTCCGGCTGGCTGTGCACCAGCATGGTGTAGCGGGTTTCGTTGTAGATGTATTTGTCCAAGCTCAACGTCGGCGCCCGGGAGTCCAGTTGCAGCGGGTTCTTGCCCTGCTTGGCCAGCTCCGGATTGTACCGGTACAGAGGCCAATAACCGGAGGCCACGGCCGCCTTTTGCTGATCCAGGCCGTGGATTAGGTCATAGCCGTGGGCGATGCAGTGCGAGTAGCAGATCAACAGGGACGGGCCGTCGTAAGCCTCCGCTTCCAGGAACGCCTTGACCGCCTGCATGTCGTTGGCGCCGAAAGCCACTCGGGCCACGTACACATTGCCGTAGGCCATGGCCATCATGCCCAGGTCCTTTTTGGGCTTTGGCTTGCCGCCAAACGCGAACTTGGCTACGGCCCCGATAGGAGTCGCCTTGGACATCTGGCCGCCGGTGTTGGAGTACACTTCCGTGTCCAGCACCAGCAGGTTTACGTTGGCCCCGGAGGCCAGCACATGGTCCAGCCCGCCGTAGCCGATGTCGTAGGCCCAACCGTCTCCGCCGAAGCCCCACACGCTCTTCTTGACCAGCATGTCGGCCACCGCGGCCAGCGTGCGGGCTTCCGGCGACTTCAGACCGTTGAGCTTCTGCAAAAGCAGCCTCACTCGCTCGCGCTGCGCCGCCAGCCCGGTCTCGGTGGACTGGTCCGCGTGAATCAGGGCCGACACCAGCTCATCGCCGATTTGCGCCGAGAGCTTGCGCAGCAGGTCCTTGGCCAGCTTGTTCTGCGCGTCGATCGCCAGGCGGATGCCCATCGTGAATTCCGCGCAGTCTTCAAACAGCGAGTTGTTCCAAGCCGGCCCACGCCCGTTGCGGTCCACGCAGTAGGGCGTCGTCGGCAGGTTGCCGCCGTAGATCGACGAGCAGCCCGTGGCGTTGCCGATCACCGCCCGGTCGCCGAACAGGCGGGTCATCAGCTCGATGTAGGGCGTCTCGCCGCAGCCGGCGCAAGCGCCCGAGAATTCGAACAGCGGCCGCAGCAACTGATTGTCCTTCACCTGGCTCAAGTTGAGCGAGGTCCGGTCGTTATCCGGAATCTTCAGGAAGAACTCCCAGTTGACGCGTTCCTGCTCGCGAATGGGCGGCTGAGGCGCCATGTTGATCGCCTTGCGCTTCACCTCGGTCTTGCTCTTGACCGGGCAGACCTCCACGCACAAGGCGCAGCCGGTGCAATCCTCCGGCGCGACCTGCAAGGTGTATTTCTTGTCCTTGAACTCCTTCCAGCGGGCCGGCGCCGACTTGAAAGTGGGCGGCGCGTCGGCCAGCAGCGCCGGGTCGTACACCTTGGCGCGGATCACCGCGTGCGGGCACACCAGGATGCACTTTCCGCACTGGATGCACAACTGCTCGTCCCACACCGGAATCTCAAGCGCAATGTTGCGTTTCTCCCACTGCGAGGTGGCGGTTGGGAAGGTGCCGTCTTTGGGCATCAGGCTCACCGGCACGCTGTCGCCCTCGCCGGCAATGATCGGCGCCAGCGTCTTCTGCACGAACTCCGGCGCGGCTTCCGGCACCGGGCGGCGGATGTCGAATGTGCTCGTGACCTGAGACGGAACTTTGACCTCGTGAAGATGATCCAGCGCCGCGTCCACCGCCGCGAAGTTCTTCTTCACCACCGCCTCGCCGCGCTTGCCGTACGTCTTTTCAATCGCCTTCTTGATCGCGGCGATCGCTTCGTCTTTGGGGAGCACGCCGCTGATGGCGAAGAAGCAGGTCTGCATGATGGTGTTGATGCGCACCCCCATGCCCGTCTTCTTGGCCACGTCGTAGGCGTCGATCACGTAGAACTTCAGCTTCTTGTCGATGATCTGCTGCTGCACCCGCCGCGGCAGGTGGTCCCATACTTCGTCCGGGCCGTAGATGCTGTTCAGCAGGAAGGTGGCCCCCGGGGTGGCGGCCTTCAGCATGTCGAACCGCTCCAGGAAGGAGAACTGGTGGCAGGCCACGAAACTGGCCTTGCTGATCAGATAACTCGAGCGGATCGGCTTCGGTCCAAACCGCAGGTGCGAAATCGTGACCGCGCCGGCTTTCTTGGAGTCGTAGACGAAGTAGCCCTGGGCGTAGTTGTCGGTGTCCTCGCCGATGATCTTGATCGAGTTCTTGTTGGCTCCGACCGTGCCGTCCGAACCCAAGCCGTAGAACAGGGCGCGAACCGTTTGGGGATCCTCAGTCGAGAACTCCGGATCGTAGTCCAGGCTGGTGTGCGTCACATCGTCGTGGATGCCCACCGTGAAGTGATTCTTCGGCGTAGCCGAGGCAGCGTTATCGAAGACCGCCTTCACCATGGCCGGCGTGAAGTCCTTGGAGGACAGCCCATAGCGGCCCGCCAGAATCCTCGGCGCTTTCTGGAATGGCGCTTTGCCCGCCGCCGTGGCCTCTTGCACCGCGGTCATTACGTCCAGGTAGAGCGGATCGCCGAGCGCGCCCGGCTCCTTGGTCCGGTCCAGAACCGTCAGCGTCTTCACCGTGGCCGGCAGCGCCGCCACGAAATGCTCCATCGAGAACGGCCGGAACAACCGCACCTTGATGATGCCAACCTTCTCGCCGCGCGCGTTCAGATACTCCACCGTCTCGTGCGCCACCTCCGCGCCCGAGCCCATCAGCACGATCACCCGCTCGGCGTCCGGCGCGCCCACGTAATCGAACAACTTGTACTGGCGGCCCACCAGGGCGGCGAACTTGTCCATCACCTTCTGCACAATCGAGGGACAGGCCAGGTAGAAGGGGTTGCAGGCTTCGCGCGCCTGGAAGAAGACGTCCGGATTCTGTGAGGTGCCGCGCAGCACGGGCTTCTCGGGAGTCATGGCCCGCGCGCGGTGCTGGCGGACCAGCTCGTCGTCGATCATCGCCCGCAGATCGTCCACAGTGAGCTGCTCCACCTTGGCCACTTCGTGCGAGGTGCGGAAGCCGTCAAAAAAGTGCAGGAACGGGATCCGCGATTCCAGCGACGCCGCCTGCGCGATCAGCGCGTTGTCCATCGCCTCCTGCACGCTGCCCGAAGCGATCATGCCCCAGCCCGTGCTCCGCACCGCCATCACGTCGCTGTGATCGCCGAAAATCGACAACGCGTGCGTCGCCACCGTCCGGGCCGAAACGTGAATCGTCGCCGGCGTCAGCTCGCCCGCGATCTTGAACATGCTGGGGATCATCAGCAGCAAGCCCTGCGACGCCGTAAAGGTGGTCCCCAGCGCTCCGCCTTGCAGCGCTCCGTGCAGCGCCGCCGAGGCGCCGCCCTCGCTCTGCATCTCCACTACGGTCGGCACGCTGCCCCAAATGTTGGGCTTGCCTTTGGCCGACCATTCGTCCGCCCACTCTCCCATGTTTGAGGAGGGGGTAATCGGGTATATCGCGATTACTTCGTTGATCTGATGGGCCACATAGGCCGTGGCTTCATTGCCATCGATGGTGACTTTGGGTCTGTTCATCTTGTCTGATTCGATCCGTTGAGGATATCTTCAATAACCGCATTTTAGGGACCATCCGCAGCGCGAACATACCAAAGTTGAGCGACTATGGGGCCTGTCAAGCCAACTAATTGACTGGCAAGAGGTTATTGTTCCATTGCGCGGACCGGTGATCGCTTAATTCCAGCCAGCTCGGCCTCCGGCTGGGCAACATCCCCCACCACCTCCGCACCACTCGGAACGGGGTGGGTGAAACCGCGCTCCGGCCTGCCCGCCCCAAAGATGGTCCCGGCTAGAACGCACTCCCTACCTCAATAGCGTGGACCCCCGGCCTGCGCCCGCACCATCCTGATACCACGGCCGGCTGCGCAAGCCTGGAGGCACACGTGACTGCTTGGCGAATCCAGAAAGGCCGGGAATCTACGGAAGCGATGCCTCGGTGGACGGCGAACGCGCGCTTTCGTTCCCCGCCTGGTCCACGGCGCTCACCGCGTAACGGTACCGCACGCCGCTCTGGACCTCCTTGTCGCTGTAATGAGGCGCAGGGAGGGGGCCGGCAAGGCGCGCGAATTCGCCCTCTCCGGCCGCGCGATAAACCAAATAACCGGCCAAGTCTGACTCGCGATTGGGGTCCCAGCTCAGCTCGATGCTGGCCGGAGCGGCCAGCGCCGTCAGTCCTTTCGGAACAGTGGGAGCGAACCGGTCCACGGGAACGATGGTCACGGGCTCCGACGGCGCGCTCTGAGCCCGCGCGTTGCCGGTCTCCAGCGCGGCGACGACGGTGTAGGAGTACGTCTCGCCGTAGCGCGTGTCGGCGTCAGTCCATTCCAAGCCGTTCACCGCGGCGGCCGGAGATGCTTCCGGCTGCCGGCCCGCGCGGCGCAGAACGCGGAACAGAAGCCCCTCGGGCTTGCGCGGCCCCTCCCACGACACCCGCACCCCCTCCGGCACGGCCTCCGCTTTCACCCCAAAGGGCCGCTCCAGCGGGGCCACCACGTGGAGCGTGACGAAATCCGACCAATCTCCGGCCCGGCCCCGGTCGTTCAGCAACCGCACGCGGAACAGAACCTCCTGGCCGGTCCAGCCCGCCGCCGGAACCTCCAGTTCGTACGGACCGGTCTTGAACTCGCCCGTGTCCAGCGTGTTCGCCTGCGCCGCCCAGGCCTCGGCGTCGAATGGCGTGGCGGCGTAAGGTCCGGCCCGGAGATCCACCCGCCCGCGCCGCAGCATCACCCCGTCCACGGTCAATTCCGGCACGGTGAAGCGGATCCGGATCCGGTCCTCGGTCTGCGACACGGTCAGGTCCGCGATCTTGCCCGGGATGCGCAAAGCCGGCGGCTGAGGATCCCCCACGTATCCGCAGGAAGCGAGCAGCGCCGCCGAGATGAGCAAGCCTGTCCACCGGAGGCGCATCGCTAGAGAATGTAGCGGCTCAGGTCCTGATCCTTGACGATGTCCGCCAGTTGCTTGCGCACGTAGGCGGCGTCGATCCTGACCGTCTTTTTCCGCAGGTCCGGCCCCTCGAAGGAGATCTCCTCGAGCAACTTCTCCATGATCGTGTGCAGCCGCCGCGCGCCGATGTTCTCGGCGTTTTCATTCACCCGGGCGGCGAATCGAGCGATCTCGGTCAGCGCGTCGGGCGTGAACGTCAGCTTGATGCCTTCGGTTTCGAGCAGCGCCTGGTACTGCTTGACCAGCGCGTTCTTGGGCTCCTTCAGGATCCGCACGAAGTCTTCCTCGGTCAGGGGCTTCAGCTCCACCCGGATCGGAAAGCGGCCCTGCAACTCGGGGATCAGGTCGCTCGGCTTGGAGACGTGAAAAGCGCCCGCGGCGATAAACAAGATGTGATCGGTCCGCACGAAGCCGTGCCGCGTGTTGACCGTGGTGCCTTCGACGATGGGCAAGATGTCGCGCTGCACGCCTTCGCGGCTCACATCCGGCCCATGGCCCGACTCGCGTCCGGCGATCTTGTCGATCTCATCCAGGAAGATGATCCCGCTGCGCTCCACGCGGTCCAGCGCGACGCGCGTCACCTGCTCCATGTCGATCAGCTTCTGCTCTTCCTCTTGAATCAGGTATTCCAGCGCCTCGCTCACCCGCATCTTGCGCTTGCGCGTGCGGCCTCCAAACAGCCCCGGCAGGACATCTTTGAGATTGATGTCCATCTCCTCGATCCCCATGTTGGTGGCGATTTCAAACGTCGGCCCGCGCTCGCGGACATCGATCTCCACCAGCCGGTCGTCCAGTTTGCCTGCCCGCAGCTTTTCCCTGAGCTTCTCGCGCGTGCGCTCGATGCTTTCGCTCGGTTCCGGCTGTTCCGGCATCAGCAGCTCCAGCAAGCGGTCCTCGGCGTTGCGCTCGGCGCGGTCGGCCACCTCGTCCAGCCGCTCCTCGCGCACCATGTCGATGGCGATATCCACCAAGTCCCGGATCATTGACTCGACGTCCCGGCCCACGTAACCCACCTCGGTGAACTTGCTGGCCTCCACCTTCAGAAACGGCGAATTGGCGAGCTTGGCCAAGCGCCGGGCGATCTCGGTCTTGCCCACGCCGGTAGGCCCCATCATCAGAATGTTCTTGGGGATCACTTCATCGGCCATTTCGGGATCCAGCTTCTGGCGCCGGATCCGGTTCCGCAGCGCGATGGCCACGGCGCGCTTCGCTTCGGCCTGGCCGATCACGTACTTGTCCAGCTCGCGCACGATTTCGCGCGGCGTCAGCTCATCGAGCAGCGGCGTCTCCTCGTCCGCCTGGCTCGGCAAATAGATCACCATGCTTAGCTCAGCTCCTCGTAGCTCACCGACTCGTTGGTGTAAATGCAGATCTCGCCGGCGATGGCCATGGCCTTCTCGGCGATCTGGCGCGCGCTGAGATTGGTGTTCTCCAGCAACGCCTTGGCGGCGGCTTTGGCGTAGCCGCCTCCCGAACCGATGGCCGCCACATCGCCGTCCGGCTCGATGACGTCTCCGCTGCCGCTGACGATGTAAGTGGCGTCCTTGTCGGCGACGATCAGCAGCGCCTCCAGGTGCCGCAGCGCCCGGTCCGTGCGCCAGTCTTTGGCCAGTTCCACCACGCTGCGGGCCAGATTGCCGCTGTGCTGCTCGAGCTTGCTTTCAAAACGGCTGAACAGCGCGAAGGCGTCGGCCGTGGAGCCGGCGAACCCCGCCAGGATCTTCTCGTTGTACAAGCGGCGCAGTTTGCGGGCGGTGGACTTGAGCACCTCCTGGCCGAAGGTCACCTGGCCGTCGCCGGCCATGACGACCTGCTGGTTGCGGCGCACGCAGAGCACGGTCGTGGAACGGACTTGCGATTTCATGGGAATGGCACCTTTATTCTAGCGCAGCGCCGGCCGCTTCCCAGTTTGCCGCCCGCCGGCGTCCTCGGCCGGCCTTGAGACCTCGCGCCGCGCCTACTCCTTCGGGAACAGCACCGGCAGCGCCGCCTCCGAGGTGAACATGCAGCGCGCGTTATGGCCGCAGGCGGGCACAATCACCGTCTCGTGCTTCGCCTTGTAGCTCTCGTTCACGTACTTGGCATAAGCCAGTCCGCGCGCCAGCCGGGTCGCTCCCTGGGCCATGGCCGGACAACTGGTGTCAAACCCGCTCAGGGGCAGGATGTCCAGCTCGCCGAGCAGATAAGTCGCGGGCCGCGCGGCCAGTTGCTTCTTCAGTTCGTCGTCGGTCCTGCGCGCGCTGTAGCCTTCGCGGTTCTTCAGGCCGTAAGGCCAGTCGTCATAAGACGTGCAATTGCGGGCATCGGGGTATTCGGCGAATGGCAAAAGCGACTTGGCCGGCGGCGGCTGGTAACCAGGCGGGGCCGCCGCGACGTTCGCCGGCAGCGCACCAGCCGTCGGCCGCAGCGGATCCAAGTAGGCATACGAGGATGGGTTGGAGATCACATACCGGACCGGCACGCCCAACCGCTCGTGGACCGAGTTGGACATCTGATAACGCGTGACGAACTGGCCCCCGGCCGAGTGACCCGCCAGCACGATCTCCCCAAGTTGGGGGAAGCTCTCCTTGTTGGCCAACTGAAGCAGGATCGCGTCAGCCGCGTCGTAGGAAGTCACGCTCTGACTTCCAGTAGCGAACGCCCCGCTGCGCCAAGTGTGCGGGCCCTCGCAAGGCCAATTCAACTCCTCCGCCCCTAACGCATCCCGGCACTCGCGCCCGTCGTTGGAAGCAAAACGCGGCGCCGCCAGGAGCGTGTTCTCCAAGGCCCCGGCCAGGAACGCCGCCGCCAGCAGATGCCGGAAGTAGTTGTCCGCATCCCGGCCCGCCCCATGCACCATGACGACCGCCCGGCGCACCGCCTCGTTGCGGACATCCAGCGGAAAGGTCCGGTACACGAGGATCCGGCCCGGGCCGCTCCCCACGGTGATCCACTGCGTGCACTCCGCCGAGGCCGCGGTGCAGGGCGGTGTGGCAGCGGTTGCCGCGCCGCACAGCGCAACGGCGCAAAGGACCAATTTCACCCACCGGCTCATCGCCTTCACCTCCCGATTCGCCACCGCTATCGAGCATAGCGCGGCCCTCGCCCGCCCAGCGGAAGCCGTCTAATCGTCCGCCGCCTGAGGACGCGGCCGCACGTGACGCCGCCACAAGATGCCGAACAGACGGAAGGCCGCCATCTCTCTGCGTCCTACGAGATAACTCAGGATCCCCAATGCGAACCAGGCCCAATAAGCCGCGGTCACATACCGGTGGACGTGCGTGGCCAGGAATCCCACAAGGCCGGGACCGGGCGGGAAGGGAGAGAAAACGAATTGGATGAACCACAGCGTGAACAGCGACGCCGCCTCCCACCAGGCGAGCCTCATGTTCACCAGAAACAACATGCCGACCAAGGACTGCCCCAGCGTCATCAAGACTTCCAGGCTTTGCTGCTGGTCGAACGTAATCGAGGACAGGCTGCCCCGGCTGATCGAGTAAACCACGGGAAGCATGGCGGCGAGCAAGGTCCACTGATTAATGTTGCTCGACACCATGTTCATCAGCGCCATCGACGCCCGGTCGATGGTCCGCGCCCAGTAGAAAGCCGACACCTTTTCCGGAAACTCGCTGACGAAGGGCGCCACCCACTGCACAAACACGAAAGCCGGAATCCCCAGCATGGCCGAAACCGCCAGCAGGCTGCCCGCAAAGGGTTCCGCGGCGAAATAGATCATCGCGCCGCCGGCAAGGAAAAACAGAAGGATGATCGAAACCCTCACCGGACGGCGGCTCTTGACGATCGTGCGCGGAACCAGCTCCAGCTCCTCGATGCCTTCCGCCTCCTCCGGCGGCATTTTTCGCAATACCAACAGGTAAGCGGCGTAGATCGACGTCAGCACGACCGCGTCAAAGACGTTAAGCGACCCTTTCGCCCAAACCAGGGTCATGTAAGCGACCGGGGCCAGCAGTCCCACCACTTCCACCGAGTGCGCCTCTTCAAGCGGAATCTCCCGCAACGGCTTACGGTGCTTGCGCCGGTGGAAGACCGCCGCCACAAAGTAGATCATGGGCCAGGCTAGGCCCGTCAGCAGCCGCAGCGCTCCGGTCAGGTTGGCGAGCAGCAAGGGCACCTGCTGCCGCCAGGCGTACACGAACTCCACGGCGAATTCGGGCAGGGTCTGGAGCCAGGCCAGAATCGCCAGCGCGAAGCCCTGGGCAATAAAGAACTGCGCCGACTCCGCCGCCCAGGCGATCAGCATGGCCGCCAGCAGGATCGCCGGGGCCGCCCACAAGGCCGTCGAGGGGGGGACCTCCTTCACAACAGGCACGGCCGCCAGCAGAACCAGCGCCCCCATGAAAATCCCCTGGCGATTCGACGCAGGGGAGCTGGTTCGCGGGAGCTCAGAAAAAGGAGACTTCATGGGTGGCGTTCGAAATACGGGAGTGTTTCTGAAACTCCGGTCTCTTGCAGGGATAGTCGGTCCGATAGTGGGCGCCGCGGCTCTCTTTCCTCGCCAGCGCGCAGGTGGCGATCAACCACAGAACATCTTTCATGGCGCGCAGTTCAAACACCGCGCGGTTCGGGTAGGGGCATGGCGCGTTCGGGTGGGCCGCCAGGGTCCGCAGCGCCGCCTCCAGGCCCTCGCCGCAACGGGTGATGCCGCAGCTATCCCAAGCCAGCCGCCGCAATTCCTCCTCGCGAATCTGGGGGAACTCCGGCTGGGGGATCGGCCCGCCCTTCAGGATCTGAGCCCCCGCCCACTGGCGCATGGTGCGCCCGGCCCGGGCGCCAAATACCAGCGCTTCCAATAGCGAATTGCTGGCTAACCGGTTGGCGCCGTGGACGCCTGTGGCAGCCACTTCCCCCGCAGCAAACAGCCGCGGCAGACTGGTTCTTCCCTCCAGGTCCGTCCACACCCCGCCCATGGCGTAGTGCGCGGCGGGCACCACCGGGGCTGGATCCCGCGCAAGATCCACCCCGTATTTCAAGCAGGTTTGATAGATCCGCGGAAACCGCTCCCGCACGAAGCCGGGCGGCAGGTGGGTGAGATCCAGATAAACATGAGGATCCCCGGTCTTCTGCATTTCGGCGGCGATGGAGCGGGAAACCACGTCGCGCGGGGCCAGCTCCTCCAGCGGATGGTAGCGCTTCATGAAGCGCTCGCCCTTGCCGTTCCTCAGATAGCCCCCTTCGCCGCGCAGCGCCTCCGAGAGCAGGAAACTCGGCGCCCCCTCGGCATGCAGCGCCGTGGGGTGGAACTGCACGAACTCGATGTCGCTGATAACCGCCCCGGCCCGGTAAGCGGCCGCAACCCCGTCCCCGGTGGCCACATCGGGATTCGTCGTCTTCCAGTAGACCCGCCCAAGGCCGCCCGTAGCCAGCAGCACCGCGCGGGCGTGGATCGGAACCAGGCTGCGCGTGGAAGAATCGCAGGCTACCACCCCAGCCACCTCTCCGCCGTCCATGAGCAGGTCGGTCACCGCCGTGAAGCTGCGGAAACGGATGCTGTCGAGCGAAGCCGCCTTGTGATAGAGGGTCTTGGAGATCTCGTGGCCCGTCGAATCGCCCTGGGCGTGCAGAATCCGGCTGCGGCTGTGAGCGCCTTCCCGCCCAAAGGCCAGCTTGCTGCCCTCGCGGTCGAACTCGGCCCCCCATTCGATCAGTTGCTGAACGACGCCCAGTCCTTCTTCGACCAGCACCCGCACCGCCTCGGGGTTGCACAGCCCGTCGCCCGCAGCCAGGGTGTCCTGTTCGTGCAGTTCGACCTCATCGTCGTCGCTTAGGGCTACGGCGACCCCACCCTGGGCGTATTCAGAGGAGGATTCCCGGAGACTGTCCTTGGCGAGAACCAGGACCTCACCGGCCTCAGCCAGTTCAATGGCAGCTCGAAGCCCGGCGACCCCCGCACCGACCACCACAAAATCGGGAGTCATCAAACTGCGATTCTAGCACTCTCCCGCCGGCCGCACCTCTTCCCAGAGCGTAGGCGCGGTGAGACGGACCGCGCCCCGCCTGCATGGGTTGCCGCCAGGGCGCGCCTTGCACTCGCACCCAGGGAACCGGCTTCAACCGATCCGGCCGGCGATCCTTTGGGGGGAGCGGCGCACGGGGGCAGGGCATGAGACCGGCGCGCATCTGCTAGAATCCAATCATTCGAAGTTGAAATTCTCAGAGGGGACCGGGAATGGCTGAGCAGAACCTCTACCCGCCGAGCCGGGAGTTTACCTCCCGCGCACATATTCAGAGTTTGGACGAACACCGCCGCCTTTGTGAGAAAGCGCGGCAACACCCGGAGGAGTTCTGGCAGGAGCTGGCGGAGCGGGAACTCCACTGGTTTGAACGCTGGACGACGGTCTTCGAATGGGACCCGCCCTTTGCCCGGTGGTTCACGGGCGGGAAACTCAACGCGAGCTACAACTGTTTGGACCGCCACCTGAGCGGCCCGCGCAAGGACAAGCCGGCCATCGTTTGGGAAGGAGAGCCCGGCGACGAACGCACCATCTCTTACGCCGAACTGCACCGCATGGTGTGCCGCTTCGCGAACGTGCTAAAAGGCCGGGGCCTGAAGGCCGGGGACCGGGCGGTGATCTACATGCCCATGGTGCCGGAAGCGGCGGCGGCGATGCTGGCCTGCGCCCGGCTGGGCGTCACCCACAGCGTGGTCTTCGCCGGCTTTTCGGCGGAGGCCCTCAGGGCGCGGATCGAGGACATGGGGGCCAAGACGGTCATCACCGCCGATGGCGGCTGGCGCCGGGGCAAGATCGTGGAACTCAAGGCTGCCGTCGACGAGGCGCTGGCCGGGCTGGAAGTGAGGGACGTCATTGTGCTCCAGCGCACCGGCCATCCCGTGCCGATGCAGGCCGGACGGGATCACTGGTGGCACGAATTGGAACAGGCCGTGGATGACGACTGCCCCGCCGAGCCTCTCGCGAGCGAGCACCCGCTGTTTGTGCTGTACACTTCAGGAACCACAGGCAAGCCCAAAGGGATCGTGCATTCGACCGCCGGTTACCTGCTCCAGACCACGCTGACCATGAAGTGGGTCTTCGATCTCCGCGACGAGGACATTTTCTGGTGCACCGCCGACATCGGTTGGGTCACCGGCCACAGCTATGTCGTCTACGGCCCCCTCTCGGCGGGCGCAACCGTCGTGATGTACGAGGGCGCGCCGGACTTCCCGCAGTTCGACCGCTGGTGGAGCATCGTCGAGCGCCGCCGGGTCAGCATCTTCTACACCTCGCCCACGGCCATCCGGGCGCTGCTCAAGCAGGGCGGCCGCTGGCCGGAGGCGCACGACCTTTCCAGCCTGCGGCTGCTCGGGTCGGTAGGCGAACCCATCAATCCGGCGGCCTGGGAGTGGTACTACCGCGTGATCGGCAAAGGCCGCTGCCCAATTGTGGATACCTGGTGGCAGACCGAGACCGGAGCCATCCTCATCTCGGCCATGCCCGGCGCCGTGCCTCTGAAACCGGGCTCGGCGACGCTGCCGCTTCCCGGAGTCGAAGCCGAAGTCGTGGATTTCAACGGGCATCCGGTGCCGCGCGGCGAGAAGGGTTTCCTGGTAATCCGCCGCCCCTGGCCCAGCATGTTGCGCACCATCCTCAACGATCCCCGCCGCTATGAAGAACAGTACTGGAGCCGGGTGCGCGGCAGCTACTTCACCGGGGACGCGGCGCGGCAGGACGAGGACGGCTACTTCTGGATCCTGGGGCGCGTCGATGACGTCATCAACGTGAGCGGCCACCGGCTGAGCACGATGGAGGTGGAATCCGTTTTAGTCCGGCACCCGGCCGTGGCGGAAGCGGCGGTGGTCGGCAAGCCGGATGAGATCACCGGCCAGGCGGTCTGCGCCTTCGTGACGTTGAAATCGGGCCGGGCGGACCACGACGGGCTGGCGGCCGAGCTTCGGCAGTGGGTCGCCCATGAGATCGGGAGCTTCGCCAAGCCGGCCGAAATCCGTTTCACCGAGGCGCTGCCCAAAACCCGCAGCGGCAAAATCATGCGCCGGCTGCTGCGCGAAATCGTAACCTCGCGCGCGGTGACGGGCGATACGACCACGCTCGAGGATTTCTCGGTGGTGAACCGTCTGGCGGCGCAGCACGACGAGGAGTAGCACTCCGGGGCCGCCCGCCGTCGATCCCGCAGCGCCCCGCAGGGGCTCTACTCCGCCCAAACGATCAGCCCGGGAAACAAGGGATCCGGCAGATCCGGGTGGTAAGGCAGCACCCGCACGGTAAAGCCGCGCAACCCGCTGGCGGCCGCGGGGCGCGAGGCCGCTTCATAAATATGAACGCCTGGCCCGGCTGGTTCCACCGGCTCCATCGCGACGGGCACAGCGTCCACAATTTCGCCCTCGGGGTCCACGCGGCCTTCGTACAGCTCCACGATGACGTCTTGCGGATCCAGTCGGCCCAGACGCACGCGGATCCGCGCCTTGGCCGCCTGGCCCACGGTGAGCGTATCCGGAGTGTGATTCTCGATGCTCTCCACGCGCACTTCGCCCCAGGCTTGGCGCAGGCGGGAGAACCAAGCCGCCAGGCTCCGGGCGCGGGCCGCGTTGTCGGCGGCCAGGGCCAGAAACCGGTCGTAGGCGATCACGTAGAAGTCCTCGGTGTACTGGCGCACCATGCGGTGCGTGTTGTACTTGGGGCAAAGGCAGGACAAGGAAGTAGTCATCCGCGCGATCCAGCCGCGGGGGAGCCGGTCCGGCCCCCGGTCGTAAAAGGCGGGGATGACCTCGCGTTCCAGCAAGTCGTAGAGCGCCTCGGCTTCCACGGCGTCCTGCTCATCGGCGCTGGCGTAGACCTCGCCGCGGCCGATCGCCCATCCGGCTTGCGAAGTGCGGCAGTCGCTCCAGGCCTCGTCCCACCAGCCGTCCAGGGTGCTCAGATTGAGCGCCCCGTTGGCGGCGGCCTTCATCCCGCTGGTCCCGCTGGCTTCCATGGGGCGGCGCGGGTTGTTGAGCCACACGTCGCAGCCCTGAACCAGATAGCGCGCCACGGCCAGGTCGTATTCTTCAAGGAAGACGATCCGCCTGCGGAACTCGCTGCTGCGCGCCAAAGCCACGATCTGGCGGATCAGCTCTTTGCCTTGCTCGTCGCGGGGATGCGCCTTGCCGGCGAAAATCACCTGCACGGGGCGTCCAGGCTGATTGAGCAGACGCGCCAGGCGCGCCGGATCGCGCAGCAATAGGGTGGCGCGCTTGTAGGCGGCGAAGCGGCGGGCAAAGCCGATGGTGAGGGCGTCGGGATCGAGCGCCTCAGCCGCGCTGGCGATTTCGGCCGGCCCGGCCCCGCGCGCCTTGAGCTGCTCGGCCAGGCGGCGGCGGGCAAATGCCACCAGGCGCTCGCGGCGCCGCTCGTGCGTGCGCCACAGCTCCTCCGGCGGAATCGATTCGGCTCTGGCCCACAGCCCCTCGTGGAACGGCTCTTCGCGCCACTCCGGACCAAGATAGCGGTCGTAGAGCTGGTTCATCTCATAGGAGATCCAGCTCCGGAAGTGCACTCCGTTGGTGACGTGCCCGATCGGGATCTCATTCAGGGGAACCTTGGGCCAAAGGCCCTGCCACATGCGCCGGCTCACTTCGCCATGCAGCTTGCTGACGCCGTTGCGGAAGGCCGACATCCGCAGCGCCAGCACCGTCATGCAGAACGGCTCCCGCTCATCGCCGGGATTCTGGCGGCCGAGGGCCAGAAACTCTTGGCGGCTGAGGCCCAGCGAAGGATAGTAGGACGCGAAGTATCGGTCCATGAGTTCCGGCGGAAAGAAGTCGTGGCCGGCCATGACCGGCGTGTGCCCGGTGAACACCAGGCTGCTTTGCGCCAACAGCCGCGCCTCCTCGAAGTTGAGCTGGTAGGTCTCCATCAAGCGCCGGGTGTGCTCCAGGGACAGGAACGCGGAGTGGCCCTCGTTCATGTGATAGACGACGGGCTTCAAGCCCAGCGCCTCCAAAGCGCGGTAGCCGCCGATGCCAAGCAGAATTTCCTGCTTGAGCCGCATCTCCTGATCGCCGCCGTAAAGCTGATCGGTGATGTCGCGTTCCTCGGCGCGCTCGTTATCCGGGATGTTGGTGTCCAGCAAATACAACGCCACCCGGCCGACATCCACGCGCCAGATCTGAGCGTGGACCGCGCGGCCCGCCAAGTCCACCGAGACTCGCAGCTGCGCTCCATCGGGCCGCCGCACGGGGATCAAAGGCAAGTTCTGAAAATCGTTGTCGATGTAGCGCTCCTGCTGCCAGCCCGCTTCGTTAAGATACTGCCGGAAATAGCCCTGCTGGTAGAGAAGGCCCACGCCGGTGAGGTTCAGCCCGAGGTCGCTGGCGGATTTCAAGTGGTCGCCCGCCAGGATTCCAAGCCCGCCGGCGAAGATGGACAGGCACTCGGTGAGCCCGAACTCGGCCGAGAAGTAGGCCACCGTGCAGTCCGTGAATTGGGCAAGGGTGCGCCGGTACCAACTGTTCGGGTCATTGAGGTACTGATCCAGTTCGGCCGCGACCCGCTTCATGTGGGCCAGGAAGGCCTGGTTGTGCGCGGCCTGTTCCAAGGTGGCCTGGCTGACCTCGCCAAGCATCCGGACCGGGTTGTGGACGCTCGATTCCCACAGGTCGCGGTCGAGGCGGCGGAACAGTTCAATCGTGTCATGGTCCCAGCTCCAGCGGAGGTTGTAAGCGATTTTCCGCAAGGGTTCCAGAACCGGAGGCAGCGAGGGGATCACGAGGTAGCGGTGAATGGGCTTCATGGCGCGTTCGCTTTCCTATCCCCCAACTGTACGCGGAGCGGGAGGGAAGCGCAAGACAAGGGCCGTGGTTGGAGGGTTTGGCGGGCGCCTCCGCTGCTGCAATCTACCGTCGGAATATGCCCGCAGGCGCTCTATTCAAGCCCGCTCGAATTCGCGCAGGGGCAGGAACGGCCCGTCGATGCAGGTGAGCGCGCCGGAGGGACTGGCGCACTTGCCGCAGATGCCGACGCCGCAACTGGTCATGTACTCGATCGAGCCGTAGATGCGCTCGGGCGGAGCCCAGGCCCGCTGGAGTTCGAAACATCTCCGCACCATCGGCTCCGGACCGCAGTTGATGAAGACTAGCTCTCGGCGCTGATCCGGAGGCAAGCTCTCCACCACTTCCGGCAGCAGGCTGGGGACGAAACCGCGCCGGCCAAGCGTCCCGTCGTCGGTCGCCAGGTAGACGGGACCGAGCTCGCCGAAGCGCCCGACATCGAACAGGTGCTTCGCCGTCCTTGCGCCCAGCAGAAACGCCAGGCGGTTCGAGCCGCGAAGACGGCAGGCGATCTCCAGGATCGAAGCGATGCCGGTGCCTCCGCCCACAAGCACGACGGTGCTTCCGGTGATGCTTGGAAACCCAGCCCCGTAAGGTCCGCGCAAATAGAGTTCGGCGCCTGCCGAAAGGCCCGCCAGGTAACGCGTGAAACAACCCACGCTGCGAACCACGATGCTCTTCTCGGCAGCGGAGAAGATGGCGAACGGTTTTTCCCCCGCCCCGGGCGCCCAGAGGAAATAGAACTTCCCGGCGAGATCTCCCTCGGCGGGATCGCCCGGCAGCCGGTCGAGAATCAGCTTGAACAGCGTCTCGTCGTAGTCCACGCGCGCGGCGATGCGCACCCGGGTATAGTCCATTGGGAGCGCCGTCTCGCAGGACCGCTCATAACGCTCGCCGCGGCCCGCGCAGAGATCCGCTTGCAGGCGCTCGAAGTAATCGCGCATCTGAGCGCTATCGAGCCCGGTCAGAGCGCTGCCGATTCCGAACAGGTCGGCCCCGGCGGCGGCGTACTGGCGGACATGTTCGGGAGAGGCGATCCCGCCCATGCCGATAATCCAAGGCTCGTCCCCCACCGCCTTGCGCGCCTGCTCGACCGCCCGCAGCCCCAGCGGCCGGATCCCATCGCCGCTCAAGCCGCCATACCGGTTGGAAAGAATGGGGTCGCAGCCGTGCGCCGCCATGGCCGGCCCGGCAGTGTTGATCAGCGTGAGTCCCGAGGCGCCCGCCGCGATGGCCGCGCGGCAGCTCTCGCCGAGATTCGGCAACATCGGGGACATCTTCACGAAGACCGGCTTGCCGGACAAGCGGACGATCGCCCGCGTGATCTCAAAAAGCAGGTTCTCGTCCTGACCCACTTCGACGCCGTAGCCTTTGGCGTGAGGACAGGACATATTCAGCTCAAACCCGTCCGCCAGCGGGAGCAAGGTCTGTGCCGCTTGAACGAAGCTCTCGACATCGGAGCCCATCAATGAGACCAGCAGAAACTTGTCAGCCGGGGTGGTGAGACCCTCGAACTCCTTGAGAAACGCTTCCGCCCCTGGGTTGGCCAACCCCACCGCGTTGATGTAACATCCGGGCGCGTAACGGGCGTAGATGGGCTCGCGGTATCCCGCGCGCGAGGCCGCGCTGATGCTCTTGGTGGTGACCACGCCGATGGATGGGATTTCCCGGAAACACTTGTGAATATTCGACGCGTGCGTGGCTCGGATGCCGGAGGGAATCACGAAGCGGCCATGAATTGTTTTGGAGCCGAGACGGTAAGGTTCATCGAATCGGATCTGACGCATTTCGGTGGATGGAACCCTGATGATAACAGGAAGAGGCTGTGGCTCACCGCCCCCAACCCCAGCGGCTTCGCGGCAAGCCCTCCGCTGGCTGCGCAGATTGTTGTGATTTGCAACAAATCGGGATAGACTCAAGTTGATCCGGACCGAACGCCCGGCCACGGGCGGCCGCCCGGGGAGAATACAAGCGGAGGAACTCATGCGATTGAGAGCGTGGTTGCTGGCAGGGCTTTTGGCGCTGGGCTGCATGGCCGCCATGGCAGCCGACGTCAACGGAAAGTGGGTGGCGCAGGTGCCCGGTTTTCAGGGCGACACGATCGAGGTTACTTTCAACTTCAAGGCCGAGGGGGAGAAGCTGACCGGCACGATCGGCTCGCCGATGGGGGAGCGGGAGTTCACCGAAGGAAAGATCAGCGGGGACAACATTTCGTTCGTGCTGATCTTTGAGCCGCCCGGCGGCGAGAACAAGTTCAAGATCAACTACAAAGGGAAAGTGGCCGGGGACCAGATCCACATCACCCAAACGTTTGAGGGCGGACCGGGAGGCGGCGAAGGCTTCCCGCCCGTGGAATACACCGCCAAGCGGGCGAAGTGAACCGCTCGGCGGCGGGTTCGCTTCCTTACATCCAGAATCTCATCGGCTGACGCCCAGCCTCCGCCGCGGCGCTTCCGCGGCTTCGCGGCCAACGCCGGCGGCTGACGCAGCATGCTTGGTGCAAGCGCGCGCCCTCGCGCGCCGCTGGCCGAGCCCGAGCTGGGTGAGCTGGCCACTTTGTCGGCCGCGATTTCGCAGGACCTTCGCCCAGGAAGGTTTCCGGCCGATGACGGCGCCTTCGCTGTCCGCCAGTCTACTTCTGGCGCAGGTAGGAGTCGTCGCCGGTGATCCAGTCCTGCCGGACCGGCGAGAAGATTTCGATGATGACGGAGTCCTCGAGCGCCTCGTTTCCGTGCGGGACATCCGGAGGCACGTGGACCATGTCGCCGGCCTTCAGGATGAACTCCTCACCGCCGCAGACCATCTTGATGCTGCCGGACTGAACCGTGGTGATCTGGTCGTTGGGATGGTGGTGCATAGCCACCTTGTTGCCTTTGTCGAACCGGAAGCGGGCCAGGGTGATCATCTGGCCGTGCAAGGCCTTGCGGCCGGCCGTGGGGCTGAGAACATCTTCTTTAATGGCGTCCCAAGTATGGATGTCCATGGCGGTATCGTATCATATGGCATTGGAATCTTCGTAAAACTTCAAGAGAGGAGAACTCAAAGCCTTGCCGGATCAAAAAATTGGTTTCATCGGGCTGGGGATCATGGGCAAGCCCATGTCGAAAAACTTGCTCAAGGCCGGTTTCAAGCTGGTGGTGCACGACGTCGTGCCCCAGCCAGTCGAGGAGCTGGTCCAAGCGGGCGCCGAAAAGGGCGCGTCGCCCAAAGACGTGGCCTCCCGCAGCAGCATCATCATCACCATGCTGCCGGACGGGCCGGAGGTCGAGCAGGTCGTGCTAGGACCCGATGGGGTGCTGGAAGGAGCTGCGCCCGGTTCGCTGGTCATCGACATGAGTTCGATCAGCCCCATGGTTTCGCAAAAAGTCGCGGCGGCTTGCGAAGCCAAGGGCGTGGATTTTCTGGACGCTCCGGTCAGCGGAGGCGAGCCGAAGGCCATACAGGGCACGCTCGCGATCATGGTCGGCGGCAAGAAGGAAGTCTTCGATCGCGCCGTGCCGGTTCTGGAGCGGATGGGCTCCTCTGTGACCCATACCGGTCCGGCCGGCGCCGGTAACGTGACCAAGCTGGCCAACCAGATCATGGTGGCCTGCAACATCGCGGCCATGGGCGAGGCGCTGGTGCTGGCGACCAAGGCCGGCCTGGATCCGGAGATCGTTTTCGAAGCCGTCAAGGGCGGGCTGGCCGGCAGCACCGTGCTGAACTTCAAAGCCCCCATGGTCATCGCCCGGGACTTCCAACCCGGCTTCCGCATCCGGCTGCACCACAAGGACCTCCGGAACGCCCTATTGGCGGCCGAGTCGCTCCAGGTCCCGCTGCCCTTGACCAGCCAGGTGCAGCAAATGTTGATATCTTTATTAGGCGAAGGCAAAGGCGAGTTGGATCATTCAGCCATCGTCCAGTTCACCGAGAAGCTGGCTCGGGTGGAAGTGAAGAAACCGAACTGACGGGAGAAGGCGTCGGATGGCGTTGCGAATTGAGGAGCGGGAAGCCGGCCCCGGCCGTTCCGTGATCCGGATCGACGGCCGCATCACCTTAGGCGAGGCCGCCTCGGCCATTGAAACCCTGGTTAAGCGCCTCATGCGGGAAGGCCGCCATCACTTGGTCTTCGACCTGAGCGGCGTCACCCACATCGACAGCACCGGCATCGGCCAGTTCATCGCCTGCCTCAACCAGGTCCGCTCCTCCGGTGGCAGCCTGCGGATGGCAGGCGCCACCGGCCAGGTTCGCGACGCCTTCCGCGTCACCCGCTTGGACACCATCTTCCAGTTCGATGACGACCTGGAGACGGCGCTGAAGGCGCTGCCGTAGCGATTTCTTCGTTGCCTCCCCTCAGTAGCGGATGCCTCCTGGCCTGCCCTCGGCCAAGGGCGCGGCGATCTGCCTACGATCCCAACCCGTCGCCGCAGATCGCCACCTCTAGCCCCAGCTCGCGGAACATCGCCGCTTTCGCCGCCAGGGCCAGATTCGCGCCTTCCTCATCCGGCGCGTAGGCCACTTGGATGTGGTTGGCCTTGTGCCGGCCCATGAACTGGTCGCGGGTCACCCCGCGGGTGATGGCGTGCATCATCGGCCATTGCGGAGTGGTGATCCTCGCCCGCCGGTCGCTCTCCTTCTGCGGCAACTCCACCGCTTTGGCCAGCCCCAGGTCTGCCTTGAGCGCGCCCTTTTCCACGTAGACCCGGCTCCAGACCACATCCCCCGGCTTGCTGACGCCCGCTAGCGTTCCTCCGCCGCTGGGGAAATACATGTACGGCTGCCGGTAGCTGGTCGCCCCCGCGTATCCGCCGATAAAGTGCGCCGGCGGCGCGCCGCCGGAGATTTCGAACACCCACACGAACTCCGGTTTGCCGTTGATCGGGTACTCCTCGCCGTAACGCACATCGTGCAGAGTGGTCTCCGGGCTGAAGCCCAGAGCGCGCCACAGGCGGTTGGTCACCAGCGCGTCCAACCCGGCGCACTCGTCCACCTCGTTGAAATGCGGCAGCGCTTGGTTCTCGTAAAGCACCCTGCCCGTCTCGGGGTCGCGCACCGGCGGACGGTCCACGTTATTGAGCAGGCCCTCGGCCAGGTCGGAGGCCGGGGCAAGATCCTTCAAGCCCTGCTGGTACTGGATGCCGATCGTGTCGCAGCCGAAACGGTCGGCGATGCGCACCGCGGCGATGTACATGCGGCACTGGTCGAGGATTTGCTGGTCCGTGAGGTCCTCTTTGGGATTCGAACCCGTGACGAAGCGCATGCCCTTCAGCTCGAGCCAGTCGCGGACCTCCTGGGCCTCTTGATCGGACACCTGCAACATCTCGGCGTACAAGGCCGACTGGCTCAGGCGCTCCTTGAAGACACCGACCTCGTGGAGAAGCTCATCGGGAATGATCGCGTTGTACATCCCCATGCAGCCCTCGTCGAAAATTCCCATGATGGCCTTGTTCTTCCGAAGCTCGGCCGCCAGCCGCGCCCCCACCAAGATCCCCTCCGGCGGCAGCCTCAGTTGCTTCCAGGAGCGGACGTGGCTGCTGTCATGAACCACCGGCTTGCCCGCCAGCCAGGTGCGGAGCCCGCGCAAGAAAAGGTCGTCGGTGAAATCCGCGCTCCAGAGCGTGCTATAAGGGATGCCGGCCTTCGTGAGGCAACCGTTCAGGTTGAGCATCCCTACCAGCCCCGGCCACTCCCCGCTCCAGTTGGCCACCGTGAGGATGGGCCCGCGGTGCGTCCACAGCCCCGGCAGGACGTGGTGGCTGTACTGCCACACGGCCTCGACCACCATGACCGGCGCCTCCGGCGGTATGCCCCGGAAGACCTCCATCCCGTATTTCTGCGAATCGATGAACCCGTGTCCCTTGACCGGGTCGTAGGCATGGGCGCGGACCACGTCCCGGCCCTCGCGCCGGACCGCGGCAATGACGGCCTCCTCCACTCGCTGCTGGGCGGGCCAGCAGTTCTGATTGGCGGCTAAACGCAAGTCCCCACTGGCGACAAGGTAGATGGGTTGCGGCATGCTCCCTATCTTGCCACAAGCGAGGTTGAAGTGGCGCAGCGCCCGACGTCAGCAAACCCTTCGCCCAACCGTTGGCCTCACTTCCCCCGCTCGGCACCTAATGCAAAGATTCGGCGGCCTCGCCCCATCTCTGCGACCTCAAATCTTCCGCAGTCTGCGAAGCGACGCCCTAGCCGCCGCCAGCCAAGGGGCATTGAGAACGCCCGCATGCCCCTGACGCACGCTCTTTATTGACGCCCGCGGCGCCATCGGTCCTTCTTACTTGAATTGCAGGTTCTATGGGCCAGCGCGGCGTTGAATGAGACAGTACGGCCTCCCCGCGCGTATGGCCGAATGTGATCGACCGTGAAATCCTCCCACGAGACAGGCGAGCCACAGATCGAGCACTTCTTGTTCTTGCTCGCTTGCCATACGATCCTTCTTTGCTCAGGGGTAAAAAGCCGCCACGGATCCTTCCTTTCGAATAAGGAACCGAATAAACTTATCAAGATCTTCTCACGCGCCTTTCTGTTTCTGGCTGTGTCGGTTCCCTCTAGCACCGTCTGGAGATAAGCGCGGTACACGTCCATTTCCTCAGGCAGCCGCTCCAGGCGCTTTTGTAAATGTCTCAGTTGGTCTACTCCGGCTCCAAACTCACCGAGCATGCTGGCGGCAATGCGGTTTCGCTTCGCGCTCGTCAGAATACACCCTTCTCGGTCGAGTCGCCAGATGACAAGCACCAGGGTGTAAAAATCGCTCACTTGGCGAAACCTCGTCTGCCGTAGGTTTGGAAATATCCGCAGGGTCCGGTACAGCGCCCTTCGTGTCTCCTGGTACGCTCCCTGGAGCGACCTGGCGGGTAGAGCCCTGTCCGACATAGCCTGGTCGAGCGCCTCTTTCTTGTGCAGAGGCTCGCCATAGTAAACAGACAGGATCAGTTCGCTTACCAGCTCGATATGTTTCATGCGGCTGATTTGATTGGCCGAAAAAACACGATTGTCAATGAATGTGTTCCTGAATCTTTCTGCCAACTGTGATGCCTTTTTTAAAAATGGGCTCCGATAATACTTTGCATGTCTCTGTTCTTGTCTTGTCAGGGCGCGTCCTGTTGAATTAATACGGACAAACAGGTCGATGATCTGCGAGAGACCGCCCTCAACGAAAATAACCTGGAGTTGGTATCCCTCTAACTTGTGTTGCGCCTGACGCCGCTTGAGAGCGCTCCAGCTAACCAATTCTTCCACGCTACTGTCGTCAAGAACCGTCTTCGTGGAAAACGACTTTCCTCGCATCATTCCCATAAATCGGAAGATCGCCTCAATGCGCTGCTTGCCGTCGATGACGTCATAAACGAGCGACCCATCCGCGTGGCGCTCGTAGAGAAAAATCGCGGGTATGGGATAGCCGCGGAGAATGGAGTCGATCAGCTTCGCCCGGTCCCTGTCCGACCAGACGGACTCACGTTGAAAACCCGGGTTGAGATTCAGTTTCCCATCTTCGTAGAGGTTGATGAGGTCCTGGACTGTGCGCGTTTGGGCGCTGTAGCGGATGGCTGTTTGTTGTGTGGGTTCAGGATCGCGCATCGCAATCGTGTCCCGTCCTCCTTCTTGAAGATAGGAACCGCATTTCTGCAAGCTACTTTTGTCAGGGTCGGCTGAGATTTTACCAGGTTTTTCAGAAGTTCGCGCTTTACCCACCTTCAGGACCCGCAGACCGCTGACTGAGCGGCCACTGACTCAACGGCTTCGGGGCAGTATATACTCAAGAGGACCGCTCACGTGCGCAAAGCTTCTCTCCCGCCCAACGGGAGCCAGCCGCCCGCTTCCTTTCCGATGGCCAGAGCCAGTCGGCCAACTTCAGCTGTACCTCTTCCGCCACTCCGCCAGTTGCCGCCCTAAAGCCTCCGCCACCGTGACGTACTCTCCGCTGTCGAATTCGTTGTCGGTCTCCCCCGGATCGCGGCGCAGATCGTACAGCTCGTTGGGTCCTTGGCCCTGATTGCGGATCACCACCTTGTAGCGCAGGTCCCGCGCCATCTCGGTGTCGCCAAGATGGCCGAAGGTGAGGCTCCGCCACGGGTTCTTCGGCGGATAGGGCTTGTTCAGCGCCGACAGAAGATAACTCCGCCCGGGCCGCGCCGGAGTTTCCGGCACGCTTATGCCCGCCGCTTCGCACAGAGCGGGCAGCAGGTCGCAACTGTCGGCGATCTCCGGGCGCGCGCCTTCCACCGGAACATGCAGCGGCCAGTTCCAGATCATGGGGGTCCGCACGGACTCCTCGAACATGTTGATGGGATTGGAAGCCCGCCCCGCGCCCCACAATCCGTGCCGCCCCATCAGATGCCCGCAACAGGAGGTCAACACGATGAGGGTGTCGTCGCGGCGCCCCATCTTGTCCACCGCGGAGACCAGAGCCCGCACCTGATCGTCAAACGCGGTGATCGCGGCCGCGCATAGCCGCAGGCTGGCGACGATATCATCGAGAAACTCTTTCCCCTCGGCCGCGTTGGCCGCAGCCGGCTGCCAGTTCACGGTGGTGAACTGCGCCGTCCCGTACAGGTCGTAATACTTCTCGGGCCGGCCGCGGTAGTGGTTTCCCGGCTCGGGATAGCTGGCCAGCAAGAAGAACGGCTGCTGCGGCTTCTGCTGTTCCAAAAACTCGATGGCGTGTTCAGTGATCCGGCCGGAGACGAATCCGGCCGCCGGGCCGTCCTCCACTGGCCGCCAGAAAGAAAACCCTTGCGGCGCTGCGCCGGGCGCGGGCAGCCCCCAGTGGCCGGCGAAGCCGCATACGTAGCCGGCCGCTGCCAGCAGCTCATGCAAAAACGGAAGCTGCGCGGCGCGCGCCGGCGCCTGCCCATCGTCGATGCCATGCTGGCGGGGCGTCAATCCGGTAAGCAGGGACGCGCGGCCCGCCGCGGAAGCGGGGGACACGGAATAATGGAGCGAGAAGCGCGTGCCGCCGCGCGCCAGCAGGTCGATGTTTGGCGTGCGGATCTCCTGATTGCCGTAACAGCCCAGAGCGTGGGCGGCGAGGTTGTCGGCCAAGATCAGCAACAGATTCGGGCGTCGCGCGGCTCCCCGCTGCGCCAGAAGGGGCGCGGCGGCGGCCGCCACAAACGCGCGGCGTGACAGGGGCATCAGTCGTAGATTAACCGATTTGCGCGCCTCAGAGCACGTCGGCAAACCCGCGCTTCAAATGCCGGAAGAACAACCCCCCGGCGAAGAACGCCGCCAGCGCCAAAGCCAGGGCCACCGCCAGCTCGTGCAGGTTCGGGACGTTGTGGGACAGAAGCCGCTCGCGATATCCCCGCACCACGTAAGCCATGGGATTGATGCCGATCAGGAACCGGAAGCGCGGCGGGTACTGCGCTTGTGAAATGAAAATCGGCGTCATCCAGAACCACAGCGTCAGCACCACGGTCAACACCTGGGCCGTATCGCGCAGGTACACGTTGAGAGCCGCGACGATCCAGCCGATCCCCACCGAAAACAGGCCCACCGCCAGCATGTAAAGGGGCAGAAGCCCCAGCCCGAGGCTGTAATGGTTCAACCAAATGGCGATGGCGGCCGTGGCCAGCCCCAGCCCGATCAGGTGGTGAATCAGCGACGAAAGGAAGATCGACAGCGGCAAGACTTCCGCCGGAAAGATCGTCTTGGTGATCAGGTTGGAGTTCTCCAACAGGGAGGTCGCCGCCCGCTGCACCGTGTCCTGGAACAGCAGCCAGGGCAAGAAGCCGCTGAAAAGCCAAAGCGGGTAATTCTGAGTGGGCTCGCCCGGACCGGGCTTGGCGTTCAGGCACACCCCGAAAACAAACGTCCAGCTCAGCAGCAGCACCAGCGGGTGGATGACGCCCCAGAGCCAGCCCGCCGCCGAACCCACAAAGCGTTTCTCGAAGTCCCGGCGCACCATCTGCCCGATGAGGCTGCGCCGTTCGACCAGATTGCGGAGAAAGTAACTCCCGGGGAAGCGCATCGTTGAGGCTGACCCGATCATGCTAGCATACAGTACGCCCCCATGGAGGCAGACTGCACTCTGGAGGTGTTCGCCAAGACCGACCGCGGGCGTCTCCGCCCGGTCAACGAGGACTGCGTCTACGCCAGCGCCGCCCACGGCCTGCTCATCGTGGCCGACGGGATGGGCGGGCACGCCGGGGGCGAGGTCGCCAGCGGCATCGCCGTCCGCGTGGCCGCGCGTGTCCTCAAGGACGGCCTGCCCCAAGCTCCGGCGGCGCTGCCGGTGATGGCGCGCCAGCTCCTCATCGAGGCCTGCCGTCAGGCGGATGCCGCCATCCGGGAGCGCGAGGCCGCCGACCCGGCCCTGGCAGGCATGGGCACCACCATCGTCATCGCCGCCTGCCGCGGCCGCCAAGTCGCAGTGGCGCACGCCGGCGATAGCCGCGCCTATCTGCTCCACGGCGGGCAGCTCCGCCGCTTGACCGAGGACCATACGCTGGTCCGCCGCCTGGTGGAGACCGGCGCTATCTCGGAGAGCGCCGCGCGCCTCCACAACCTGCGCCATGTGATCACCCGCTGTCTGGGCGGGCAGGAGTACCTCGATCCCGACGTGCGCCTGGTGCGCTGGGAGCCGGATGACATCTTGCTGCTGTGCTCAGACGGCTTGACCGGCATGCTGGAGGACGGAGAAATCGAAAGCGTCTTGCGCGAGCGCGGCGCCGACCTGGCCCAATGCGGTCAGGAGTTGATCGATCTGGCCAATGAGCGCGGCGGCATCGACAACATCAGCGTCGCCCTCGCCCGTTGCTTGGAGGAATCGGCATGAAACGCTGGCTGGCAGCCGCAATCCTGCTGTCGTCCGCCTTTGGCGCCGACAACCGCCTCTCGCCCGAGGAGGCCAAAACCGGTTGGGTGCTGCTGTTCGATGGCCAGACCATGAAAGGGTGGCGGGATCCGGCCTCCCGGACGCCCCCGGGCGACGCCTGGACCATCGAAGACGGTTGCCTCACCACGCGGCCGGGCGCGCGGCTCGCCGAGGACCTCATCACCGAGGAGTCCTACGGCGATTTCGAGCTGGTCTTTGACTGGCGCGTGGCGCCCCGGGGCAATACCGGAGTGAAATATCGAATCCAGCGGCTCATCTTCCTGGATGAAAGCAAGGCCCAGCCGGGGCCTGGCGGATTCGAAGGCATGCTCGGCCGGGAGTTCCTCAATCCCCGTTCCGACCGCGCCAAAATCGCCGAAGGCGCCCGGGGACAAGAGTACGTGGTCGCCTTCGAGATGCAATTGATCGATGACGACGGCCATCCCGACGCCAAAAACGGCCCAGACCGCCGCACCGGCGCCCTCTATGCCATGCTGCCGCCTTCCTCCTCGCCGGCGCGCCCCGCCGGCCAGTGGAACACCGGCCGGATCGTGGTGCGCGGCGATCACGTGGAGCACTGGATCAACGGCGTCAAAGTGCTCGAGGCTTCCCTGACCGCCCCGGAGGTGCGGGATGGCATCGCGCGCCGGTGGAAGGCGGCCCCGGAAATCGGCCGGATGCTGTCCGAACCCAAGCCCACAGGCCCGATCTCGCTCCAGTACCACGGTGATAAGGTCTGGTTCCGCAATCTCAAACTGCGGCGCTTGTAACAGAAGCTCCGGACACGCGCGCCGCTTCGTCGCACCGCGGAACGCGCCTCCTGCTTTTTTCCGTGCCTCCACGCGGCCTATGCCAGAATGACCTTAGACGCGGAAACCGCTACCCGAATCCCCGAGGTACGAACTGTGACGGACGCCGCTGCAAGCCCAATTCCAGACCTGCTGAGCCGCTGGCCGGCGCTGCGGCCCGAAGCCCGGCTGCGGGATTGGTGGCGCGTGGCCCGGCGGGAAGCCCTGAGCGGTCTGGTGCTCGGCAGCGTGCTGGCCACCATCGGCTTCTTCCGCATCGTGCTCTGGCAAAAGTTCGGAAACGTCTACGGGGAACACTACCTGCTGGTCGCCGCCACTGTGGCCCTCAGCCTCATCGGAGTGGTGATGTTCGGAACCGTTTGCGGCTCCATGCTTCCCTTCATCCTCCGGCGGCTGGGCTTCGACCCCGCCAGCGCCTCGGCTCCCTTCGTCGCCACTCTGGTCGATGTCACCGGCTTGGTGATCTACTTCTCCATCGCCAGCCTGGTTCTCCGCGGCACTCTTCTTTGACGCGAGACCGGATACATCTCCGGGTACGACTCCCGCATCTGGGCGCTCAACCGCAGCACCGCCTGCACGGGGACCAGGTCCCCCTGCCCGATGCCGGGACAAACGCGGGCTTCCTTGCGCCACGCGGAAGGCGAGTCCGTGAGCTCCGGCCAAAACGGGTAGACGCGGCACTGGGTGGGCTTTTCCGGGTGCAGGCGGCACCCGTCCTCGGCTAAAAAGTGGCACTGCGCCCCCCGAGGCTTGCGCAGCCGCAGCAGGTGGCGCGTCCGATACACGTACCGCGCCTCGAATTCCCGCGGGCTCATCCCCAGATGCGCCGCGGCGCGCCGCAGGTCCGCTTCCGTCAGATAGACCCAGCCCTGGACGCGGCAGCAACGCGTGCAGCCGGGCTGGCAGGCAAAGCGCAGCGCCTCCATCCCATCCAGCATATCCCGGGCGCCTCGAGGCGCGCCGCCGGAATCACAGGTTGGCGTCCGGCTCCAGGCTGCGCCACAAGTACCAGCTCGCCACCGTGCGCCACGGGCGCCACCGCTCCCCGATGGCCTCCACCTCCGCCGGCGAAGGAAGCTGCGGCAGTCCGTAGGCCTTCTGGACCGCCGCGCGGATCCCCAGATCGCCGCTGGGAAGCACGTCCTTGCGCCGCAGAGCGAAGATCAGGAACATGTGCGCCGTCCAGACCCCCACGCCTTTGAGCTGCGTCAGCGCCCGAATGACCTCATCGTCTTTCTTGCGGCGCAAGGCGGCAAAATCCAATTCGCCGGCGCGCTGCTGCGCGGCCAGTTCTTTCAGATAGGCGATCTTCTGGCGGCTCAGCCCCAGCGTGCGCATCTTGGCCGGAGGAAGCCGGAGCACGCTCTCCGCCGTCAGGCGCCCGTTGCCGGCCGCTTGGCGCAGGCGTTCGAAGATCACCCTCGCCACTTTGCCGCTGAGCTGCTGATAGATAATCGCCTTGGCCAGGGCTTCATAGTCCGGCTCCAGATAACGAATCCGGTACGCTCCCGTCTTCCGGATCAACTCCGCCAGCACTGGATCGGCGTCCGACAGCCCTTCGATCGCCTTCTTCATCCGTAACGCTTTACTCCCAAAGGACATCTAACCATATGCATGCGGCTCGGGTGGTGTCCCCTCTGGATCCTGACCACCCTCGGTTTGGCCGCAGCCCAGCCGCCCGAAGAACTTCCCACTATCCGCGTCGACGTCCAGGTCGTCAACATCCTCTGTTCCGTGCGGGACGGCAAGGGGCGCTTGGTGCCGGATCTCGCCAAAGAAGATTTCCTGGTCACCGAAGAAGGCAAGCCTCAGGAGATACGCTACTTTAGCCGCCAGACCGACCTGCCCTTGACCATTGGCCTGCTGATCGACGTTAGCGGCAGCCAGAAAAACCTGCTCGAGACCGAGAAACGCACCGCGGATCAATTCTTCGCCAAGGTGCTCCAAAAGAAAGATCTGGCCTTTCTGATCAGCTTTGGCCCGGATGCCGAGCTGGTGCAGGATTCCACCAACTCGATTCCGCTGCTGCGGCGCGCGCTGGAGAGCCTGCGCATCCGGCAGGATTTCAGCGGCGTGTACCCAGGACCGGTGCCTACCGCCACGCACCCCCGAGGCACGGTGCTCTTCGATGCGGTCTATTTGGCTTCGGTGGAAAAGCTGCGCCATGAGGTAGGTCGGAAAGCCATCATTGTGATCACCGACGGCGTGGACATCGGAAGCCGGGTGAAGCTCACCGAGGCCATCGCCGAAGCCCAAAAAGCCGACGCCATCATCTACAGCATCCACTACGTCGATCCCCGGGCCTACGGCTTCCCCGCCTATGGCGTGGCCGCCGGCGAAAGCGACCTCAAGCGCATGTCGGAAGAAACCGGCGGCCGGCTGTTCCGCGTGGACCGCAAGTACACCCTGGACCGGATCTTTTCCGAGATTCAAGAGGAGATGCGCAGCCAGTACGCGCTCGGCTATGTCCCCGCCGAGCCCCCCGCCCCTGGAACCTACCGCCGCCTGGAGGTGCGCGTCCGTCAAAAAGGAATGAAAGTCCAGGCCAGAAAGGGTTACTACGCCGCTAGCCCCGCGGCGACTCCTTAGGACGCCGCTCGAAGTAGTCGCGCAGCGCCTCCTCGAGCGGGGGCATGGGGGCCAGCCCGGCCGCCTCCATCTTGGCGTTGGAAAGCGCGGAATACTTGGGCCGGCGCGCCTCGGTCCGGTACTCGCGCTCGTTGGTCGGTTGCAGCTGCGGAGATAACCCCGCCGCCTGGAAAATCATCCGGGCGAAATCAAACCAGGAAACCGGCCAGCCGCCGCCGATATGAAACAAACCCGTAAGCCCCTTTTCGACCAGATCCGCCGTGCGCGCCGCCAGCCAGGGCGCGTAAGTGGGCGAGGCGACGTGGTCCTCCACCACGCGGATCGCCCGCCCCGAAGCCGCCAGCCGGAGCATCAACTCCACGAAGTTGCCCCGGGCCGTGTGCAGTCCGCCCGGCCCGAAAACCCCCGAGGTGCGGATGATCAGAGGATCGTCCAGGTAAGCATGAGCAAACATCTCGCCGGCCAGCTTGGAAACTCCATAGGCCCCGAGCGGACGAGGCGGATCCTCTTCGGTATACGGGCGGCCCGCGGTCCCGTCGAAGACATAGTCTGTGGAGTAATGCACCAGCCGCGCGTCCACCTGGCGGCAGGCCACCGCAACGTTCTTCACCGCCAGCGCATTCACCGCGAAGGCCGGGTGCGGTTCCCGCTCGGCGACATCCACCTGGTTGTAAGCCGCCGCATTGATCACCCAGTGCGGGTCGATGGCCGCAATGCACTCCTCCACCTGAAACCGGTTGGCGATGTCGATTTCGGCCCGGTCCAGCCCCGTCACCACCCAGCCGCGCCCGGCAAACTCCTTCATGAGCTCTCGGCCTAACTGGCCTGCGTTGCCTAGGATAAGAACTTTCTGCTTGGGCATTTCATAGTCAGGATAACCCGCCCGGAACTCCAGGGGCGAGTCAACGCCGTCCAGCGGAACGTTTTTGGTCTTGGGCAGCGGCAAGAGCGCCTTGAGCCGACTGTTCCAGCACCACGTCGATGAAACCCAGCGCCGCGCGGGACAGCGCCTTGTCTTTGCGGTAGATCATGCCCACCTGCCGGATCAAAGGCTCCGGCGCCAGAGGACGGCCCACCAAGCGGCCCGTTTGCACCTCCTCCCGGCAGTGCGATTCGGCCACGAAGGCGATCCCCAGCCCCGCCATCACGAAGCGCTTCATAAGCTCGGTGGAGTCCAGCTCCATGGAGATGTGCAGCAGATCCTCCACCAACTCAAACCACGCGTTCAATTTTGCGCGCGTGTTGCCGGTCTTGGGCAACAGCAGCGGATGCCCGACCAGATCCTGGCAGGTAATGGCTTCCTTTTCCGCCAGCGGATGGCCGGGAGGAAGGATGCACAGGATCTGATCCGTGTGCACCTTCACCGCCTGGAGCTTGCGTTCCTGGACCGGCAGTTGCGTGAAACCGAAATCGGCCTGATTCTCCAACACCGCCTGGACCACCTTCGCCCCGTACAGCCGCTCCAAAAGAAGCTGCACGTTGGGGAAACGCGCGTTGAATTCCGCAAACACCCCGGGCAGCACGTACATGCAGGTGGCTTCGTTGGCGGCGATCATCAAGGCCCCGCGCGGCACGCGCTCCAGCTCGTTGATGGCGTCCTGCGCCCGGCGGCGCAGATCCAGAATCTGCTCGGCGTACTCGGCGAAGATGCGCCCGGCGGCGGTCAGCGCGATCCGGGTTCCGAGCCGGTCAAACAGCGTGGTGTTCAGCTCCTGCTCCAACTGGCGGATCTGGGCGCTGATGGCCGGCTGCGTCCGGAAGCAGGTCTCGGCCGCCTTCGAGAAGCTCTTAAGCCGCACGATCTCCAGAAACGTATGGAGCTGATCCAAGTCCATAAGTCCGCGCGGATGGCGGCAGTCCGAATTATAACATCCGCTTAACTTGGCCTGCCTCCGCGCCGAGTCCGGCCCGGCCGTTCGTTATAATCGGAGTTCGCCGCCTCCGGCCCGTGCGCCCAGGAGAGCGGCTCCGCATCCGTTTTGGCAAGATGAGCCCGCGCCTCAGGACAATTCTGATGGCCGCCGTGCTGGCCGCGCTGCTCGCCGCCGGCGCTTACTCCTTCTTCTCGCTCCACCTGTGGGAACAGCAGAGCTGGAACGAGATCGGCAGCGGCCGTTTCCGGAACGTGGCCTTCGCCGCGGTCTTGCTGGCCGCCTCTCTGTATCCGGCCCGGTCCCGGGCCCTGGCGGCGGCCCTCGTGGGGGCCGCGTTCCTTTACACGATGGCTGCGGCAGGAGCTGGCGCGGCGTTGGGCGCGATGTACTGGCTGGCCGGCGCATGGTGCCTGGGGCGGTTGGCGCTGCGCGCTTTGAAACTCCATGCCACGCCCAGCCCCCCGGCGCACTGGATTCTGGAGGCCGCCTTCGGGTTGGCCATCGTGGCCTTCGCCATGGGGGCGACAGCCTGGCTGCCCATTCACCGGAGCTGGCTCCATCTGGCTTGGCCAGGCCTGTGTCTCTCGGCCGAGGCCCGCTCGCTGCCCGCTCTTTGGCGCTGGCTCCGCAGCCTGCCGTGGCGGCAGCCTTGCAGCACCGCCTCTTACATTGTCGCCGTGCTGCTGGCCTTTGTACTTTTCGCCCACTGGCAAGCTGCGTTAATGCCCGAAATGAGCGCCGACGGGCTGGCCATGCACCTCACCATCGCCAAGTGGATGGCCGCGTACGGCAGTTTCCACTTTGACGTGACCCGTGCTACCTGGGCCGTTTCGCCCATGGCCGGCGACTGGCTCTACGCCTCGTCCTACCTGGTGGGCGGAGAGGCCGCCGCGCGGCTGGTCAACCTGGCCTGCCTCCTGCTCCTGGCGGCTCTTACCTACTCGCTCGTGGCCCGCTGGACCCAACCCGTTCCGGCGCTGCTGGCCACGGCGCTGTTCGTGTCCTCCCCGGTGGCTTATCTGGTCACCGGCTCGCTGTTTGTCGAAAACAGTTGGACGCTGTGGCTGCTGGCCGCGGTCCTGGCGGTCGAGCGCTGGCGGGAGACCGAACGGTCCGCATGGCTGGCCGTGGCGGGCGCGCTGGCCGGATGCTCGGTGGCGGGCAAATTCGGCGCCCTGTTCTGCTTGCTGGCGCTCATGACCGCCTGGACGCTCGCCTTGCGCGGGCAAAAGAGACTGCGGGGAGGCAAACTGCTGGCCGTAGCTGCCTTCCTGCTGTTCGCCTGCCCGCCTTATCTGCAAGCGTTGATCCGCACGGGCAACCCGGTGTTCCCTTACTTCAACACGGTCTTCCACTCGCCCTTAATCGACGACAAAGAGCCGTTCCGCGACGCCCGCTGGGGCCCTTACCTCCGCCCGGATCTTCTGTACAGGATGACCTTTCAGTCCAGCCGCTTCATGGAAACCATGGACGGCACGGCGGGATTCCAGTGGTTCGTCCTGTGGCCGGCGGCTTTCCTGGCGCTCCGCCGCAGGCTGCCGTTCTGGGTTCTGGTGGCTGCCCTTTCTGCCCCGCTCATGATCGTCGTGGTGTTCAGCGGCATCGCCTACTTGCGCTACATTTATCCGGCCTATCTGCTCGGCGCCGTCTTCCTCGGATGGGCGATGGGAGAGGCGCGCCAATGGAACCGCTGGCTGGGCGCCGCCCTCACCGTCGCCGCGCTCCTCTGCGCGGCCGTCAACGCCTGGTTCATGGGCGCCTCGGGCTGGAACAACAAGGACTTCGCGCTCAACCCGCTGGTGGATCCGGCCGAACCCGGCAAGCTGATCGAGGCCGGCGCGCCCCAGCGCAAAATCATCGACTACTTCAACGCCAACGCGCCCGGCCAGCCGGTGGCGTTCCTGGAAGACAGCGTCACCGCCGGCTTCCTGGCCCGGGCCTACACCAATTCCTGGCACACGCTCGATTTCGCCTTGATGCTGAAGCGCGTCGAAAACCCGGCCGAGCTTCGCAAGGAACTCGATCGCCGCGGAATCCGCTACATGGTGGTGCGCGTGGAGTCCGGCGAGTACCGCTCGAACTTCGTACCCGTGAGCGAACTGGCCCGGCAGTGTGGCGAGGAGGTCATTACCGTCAGCAGCTTGGTTGGTCTGCGTCTAAAGGACGGATGCCCCCCGGCCGCGAGCGAAGCTAGCCGGCCCCAAGCCGCACCGCCTGCCCCGATCCAGGCGCACGCCCCCGTTTCAGCGGAGACGGCCGCGGCCCCGCCCCCCGCGGAGCTCCCTCCAGTTGTGGATGACTTTGACCGCCGGATCCGCTTCCTCGGCAACTGGCACCGCGACAAACAGTTTGCCCAAGCCGCGCAGGGCACCCTCACCTACACCGATCAGGCCGGGGCTGCCTTCGAATTTGAGTTCCAGGGCGAGTCTGTGACCTGGGTTTTTACGCGGGCCTTCAACCGCGGCAAGGCGCGCGTGCTGCTGGACGGGAAAGAAGTGGCGGTCGTGGATCTCTACGCCCCGCAAACCGAGTGGCAGCAGCGCCAGACCTTCCGCGCCGCAGCCCCTGGACGCCACCTGCTGCGGGTCGAAGTCCTGGGAGAGCGAAATCCGGCCGCGGCCGGAACCCATGTGGACGTGGATCTGCTCGAAGCCGGCGGCGGACACCCCCGCTGAAACTTGACTCCGGCAGCTTCCAAGGTTGAGAATTCCAGGCATGAAACGATCGTTGCTAGCGCTGTGTTCGGCTCTGCTGCTCACCGCCTGCGGGCGGGAGCAACCCAAGAGTGAGAAAAAAGCCCAGCCGGTGAAAGCTCCGGAGGTCTACCGCGTGCGGATGGAGACCACCAAGGGCGACGTCGTCTTGGAAATCCACCGCGACTGGGCCCCGCGCGGAGCGGACCGTTTCTACGAGCTGGTGCAGCAGCGCTTCTACGATGGGGCGCGCTTCTTCCGCGTGGTGCCGCGCTTCGTCGTCCAGTTCGGCCTGAAGGGCGATCCGGCGGTGGATGCCTACTGGAGCCGCATGTCCATCCCCGATGACCCGGTCCGCCAGAACAACAGCCGCGGAACCATCACCTACGCCATGGCCGGGCCAGCCACGCGCACCACGCAGGTCTTCATCAACCTCCAGGACAACTTCGCTCTGGACAAGCAGGGCTTCGCTCCCTTTGGCAAGGTCGTGGAGGGCATGGATGTCGTCGAGAAGTTCTACCGGGGCTACGGCGACGCGCCTCCGGGCGGCGTCGGACCCGAGCAGAGCCGGATCCGCAGCGAAGGCAACGCCTATCTGGAACGCTACTTCCCGAACTTGGACTACATCAAGCGGGCCGTCATCGAGCAATAGAACGCTATCCGCGGACGCCCTCAGAGCTTCTTGAGAATCTTGATGTCGGACGGCAGCACAAACAGGCTGTCGCTGAGGCCCGAATCCACCGTCACGGATTCTGAGTACATCTCGAAGGTCTTCTGCCCGTCGCGCATGCGCTGGATGGTCCAGGGCCACCAAACGCCGTTGCCGCTCTCGCGGTATTTCCCGTACTCGGTGACCTCCTCGATGCGCTGGCGGGTCTTGGGATCGCGCCGGTAGAAGACCTGCCGCAAGGGGAACTTCTCCGACTGGTGGAAGTAAACCGTCACCACGCGGTTTTCCGAATCCGTGATGTCCACAATGTGGACCGGCTGGTTCATCCAAACGTCCGAGCCTTTCGACTCAAACAGCAGGCCCGGTTCGTTCCGGCGCACCCGCAGAATGTAGAAGATGTTCGTGAAGGTGCTCAAGCGGTAGCGCTCCAGCGAATCGTCCGGCAACGGCCGGGCGCCCCGGAAGGTGATCGTGTAGCCGGCCGTGTCCGTGAACAGAACCGCGCTCAACTCCTTCTTGTTCCGCAGGAACGACTGCCGCTCGCGCACCGCCAGCGTGGCCGGCGAAGAGGAATCCTGCACCGGAACGTACTTGGTGTAGATCGACGCCACCGCCAGGCCGGAAACCTCCTCGCGGTAGAACGAGTAAGCCCGCCCGGTCTCGACGCGGTCTTTCATGTTCAGAAAGCGCTCGCCTCCCAGAGCGGCGATGGCTTCGTCAATCACCTGCTTGCCGCGCTGGGCGCTGGTTTGAGCGGCGGCGGCCTTGGCCCAAACCAGGCAAGCCAGAGCGCAAACTAGAAACCCTGCCCCGTGCGGTTTACGCATACCCTTCCTCCCGTAGCGGCGCATCCGCGCGCCTTACTCATACCTTAGCGCGACCACCGGGTCCAAGCGGGCGGCCTTAGTGGCAGGCCAGACTCCGAAGAACAGCCCGACCCCGACCGACACCAGAAAGCCCATGGCGACCGTCCACAGAGGCACCGCGGTCGGCAAGTTGGGAAAGATCAGCCGCGCCAGCATCGAAACCATCCAGCCAAAGGCCATGCCGATCACGCCGCCCAGCACGGTCAACACCACCGCCTCGGTCAGGAACTGCGCGATGATGTCGGTGCTCTTGGCGCCCACCGCTTTGCGGATGCCGATCTCGCGGGTCCGCTCCGTGACCGAAACCAGCATGATGTTCATGACGCCGATGCCGCCCACCAGCAGCCCGATCGAGCTGAGCACCACCAGCACCAGCGCCACCACCGACGTGATGTCGCGGAACTGCTCCAGCATCTGTTCGCCGGTGGAGATCCAGAAATCGTCGGGCTTGGTCGGAGGCACCCGGCGCTGCATGCGCAACACCACGCTGACCTCGTCGATGGCCGCCGCCAGCTTGCCCGGCTTGGCCGTGAAGATGATCATGTTCTCGTCGGCGCTCGGGAACATCTTCTTCATCGTGAAGTACGGCAGAAGCACCCGCCGGTCCTCCTGCCCGGGCAGCGCGGCGGCCGCTTTGGGCATGGTCAGAACGCCCACCACCTCGAACTGGTGTCCGTTCACATCCACCCACTTGCCCACCGGGTTCTCATTCGGGAACAGCGCCGAGGCGATGTTTTCGCCCAGCACGACCAGCGGCTGCCGGCGCCGGCTTTCGTCGTTGGTGAAAAACCGGCCGTACTTCATCCGCTCCGTGCCGCCCTCGACGTAGCTTTCGTCTGTGCCGGCCAGGTCGATGCCGAACACGTCGTTGCCCTTGTAGCGTACGCGGTCGATGCCGCCCCGCAGGAAGCTGGGCGGGAAAAGCCATGCCGAAACCGCCGCCACCGAAGGGCACCGTTCCCGAATCGCCAACGCGTCTTCATAACGCAGCGGCTTGCGGGCCCGCTCCTCGCGGCTGAAATTGCCGGCCCGGAAGCCCAGATTGAACTTGTAGACAAAGCCGGTCTCCGGACCCATGCTGCGCATGATGCCCGCCACCGCTTCGTCTACGCCGGTAATGATCGAGCCTACGGCGATCACCGTCCCGGTGCCGATGATCACGCCCAGCACGGTCAGCAGGCTGCGCATCTTGTGCTCGCGGATCGTCGCCAGCGCCATGCGCACCGCGGAGAAGATCTCGGCCCAGGTCATTTCTCCGCCCTCAACGCTACGATCGGATCCAGCTTGGCCGCCCTCCGCGCCGGATAGATCCCAAAAAAGAGGCCCACGATGGTCGAGAGCCCAACGCCGATCAGGACCGCTGAATAAGGCAGCGCCATCGGCACCGGAGTCGTGTTCCGCACGATCACCGCTACGGCCCACGCCACCAGCACCCCCAGCAGGCCGCCCGTGGCCGCCAGCACCGAGGACTCGACCAGGAATTGGTTCAGGATGTCGCGCTGCCGCGCGCCCACCGACTTGCGGATCCCAATCTCGTGCGTCCGCTCGGTGACCACCGCCAGCATGATGTTCATGATCACCACCCCGCCCACCACCATGAACACCGACACCACCGCCACCGCCGTCGCGGCGATCACGCTGGTGAGCTGATTCCAGACCTCAATGATCGAATCCGAGCTGAAGATCGAGAAGTTGTCCTCCTCGTTCGGCTTCAGGCCGCGGTAGGCCCGCAGCAGCATCCGCACCTCGTCCTGCGCCTGGTTGAAATGCTCCCGGTCCACGGCCAGAGCGTACAGCCCGATGCCCCGCCGCGCCCCGTACATCCGGGTCACCGTCTCCAGAGGCGTGATGATGAAGTTGTCCTGGCTTTGCCCAAAGATCGAGCCCTGCTTTTTCGCCACCCCAACCACCGTGAAAGGCCGCCGGTTGACTTCCAGAACCTTCCCGACCGGATCCATGCCCGGAAAAAAGCGCTCCCGGATGTCGTTGCCGATGAAGGCGACGTACATGCGGTGCTGGTTCTCCGTGTCGGTGATGAAGCGGCCCATGGCCGGCTCGATGTTGGTGATGACCGCCATGTTCGGGGTCACGCCCCGCAGCGTCACCCCCTCCACGTACTCGTTTCCGTAACGCACCGAAGCCGACCGGCTCATCTCCGCCCCCAGCTCTTGAAGCAGCGTCGCCTTGGACTTGATGAACTCGTACTCGTCCATCCGGATCTCGGGATGGCGGCGGCGCATCTCCATGAGCTTCTTGAGGTCTACGGTGCCGATCACCGCCAGGCGCACAATCCGGAAGCCGTTGGCCCCCATCCGCGAAACCGCGTTGGCGATGTAGAGGTCCATCCCCCGGATCACCGACATGACCGCAATGAGCGTGCACGTGGCCAGGATGATGCCGAGCAGCGTCAGGAAGCTGCGCAGTTTGCTGGCGCGCAGTGATCCCAGCGCCACCACGATCGCTTCCTTGAACGGGGCCCCTGTCGTCATGCAGGCTCTATCTCCATCTTAAATGTTGACGAGCCAGTGCTGGGGATTGTTCCAGGCCGGCTCCCCGAGACCAGCCAAATCTGAAGCAATCTCAAAAGAATAGGAGACCGCCAGCGGAGTGTTGCGTTTCGCCCGGCTCTTTGAGAGTATGGTGCGAGGCAATTCTCTTGTGACGTTTCACCCCGATCGCCCACGGAAAGGATGGTGCACGGATCGATGAAATCGAGAATCGTTTTGAGCTCCACGTTGATTGTATTCGCGTCCTGTTGGCTGGCGCTCGCTCAGTCTAAGCCCTTGACCGAACAAGAGCGGCAGAAGATCGAAGCCGCGGTCCCCTCCCGCGCGCCGGTGCGCGTGCAGAAGCCCCGGAAAATGCTGGTCTTCAGCATGAATGTCAGCAAAGGCAAGCCGCGCCCCGGGCACCCCTCCATCCCCGCGGCGCAGTACGCTCTGGAGCTTATGGGCAAGAAGACCCGCGCCTTCGAGCCGGTCTTCAGCGACGACATCAACATGCTGCGTTGGGAGACTCTGCGTTCCTTCGACGTGGTTTGCTTCAACAACACCACCGGCGTCCTGACCGAAGACCGCGAGCTGCGGCGCTCTCTGTTGGACTTCGTGCGCTCCGGCAAAGGCTTTGTGGCGATCCACGCCGGCGGCGGCGCAACCTTCGTCGAGTATCCCGAGTACGGCCAGTTCCCCGAATTCGGCGTGATGGTCGGGGGTTACGAAGATGGCGGCCACGCCTACGCGCCCGGCTCCACGGTGCACATTCGCGTCGAGGACCCCAAGAGTCCCTTGAACGCCGCTTTCAAAGGCAAAGGCTTCACCGTGCGGGACGAGATTTACCAGTTCCGCCACGGCTACAGCCGCGAAAATGTTCGGGTATTGCTAAGCGTCGACACCGAGCATCCGGAAAACAGCCCCATGCGCAAGCCCTTGCCGGAGCGGGCGGTGGACAAGGACTTCCCGGTGAGCTGGATCAAAACCTACGGCCGCGGCCGGGTCTTCTACTTCGTACTCGGACATCATCCGGAAATCTTCATGGATCCCGCCCTGTTGCAGCATCTATTGGCCGGAATCCAATTTGCGGCGGGCGATTTGAAGGCGGACACCACTCCCAGCGCAAAAATCCAGCGCAAATAGCGGACGGAACCCGCGCTGCCGCCCGGCGGGCTCCAAACCCGCCCTATAATGCCCTCAGAGGTGAGGACTTGCTAGGGCGTGGCCGCTGGCTGTTGATTGCCGCCTTCGTGGGCCTCGCTTGGTGCGCGGTCGATCCGGAAACCGTCTGGCGCGAATACCTCGAGTGGTACCGCCGCCAGCCCGTCTCGCTCACCGACGCGCGCGGCCGTTATCTGGAACATTTGCGCAGCTCAGGGAAGTCCGGCGCCGAGATCGAAGAGCAGGGCCGGATCATCGAACAGCTTTCCCGCGAGCGCCGCGACGAGCTTCAGCCCCTTTTCTTTGACCGCACCTACACCAACCAGACGCCGCGCTTCAACCCCGCGCCGAATGCTCTGCTCGTGGAGGCCGTGCGCGAGAGGCCGCCGGGCAGGGCTCTCGATGTGCACATGGGTCAGGGCCGCAACGCCGTCTACCTGGCCTCGCTGGGTTGGGACGTCACGGGTTTTGACTATTCCGAAGAAGGCGTGCGGGCGGCGCGGGAAGCAGCGCAGAAGGCGGGCGTGAAGCTGAACGCGGTCGTGGCGCGGCATGAGGAGTTTGATTTCGGAACGAGCCGTTGGGATCTGGTCGTGCTGAGCTACACCTGGCTGCCGTTGCGAAGTCCCTATGTGGAGAAGATCCTGGCGTCGCTCAAGCCCGGCGGAGTGCTGGTCTTCGAGCACATGATGGATGAAAGCGGCAGCCAGACGGCGGCTCCGTGGCTGCCCCGGCCGAATCAACTCCTGGAACTGTTCGGCAGCCTGAGGATCCTTCGCTATGAGGACGTCCGCGCTCAAGCGGATTGGTCTTGGCGTCCGGAGCGCGTCGCCCGGCTGGTGGCCGAAAAGCCGCGCCTGCCCTGAACCCGCAGCCCGTCTCCCGAAGTCAGCGGGCGCGCCCCGCTGCTCCGCTTGACACTCCACGAAACGGTTGGATATAGTCGCCCTTCAACCTCCTGGAACGCCCATGAAGCTTGCCGTGCAGCAGACGGACCAGCCGCGGTTGTTCGCCAGCGGCGCTTTGTTGCCCTTCATCCTGGTCACGGCGTTGTTCCTGTTCTGGGGCATCCCCAACAACATGAACGACGTTCTGATCAAGCAGTTCATGAAGTCTTTCGAGATCAGCCGCTTTAAGGCGGGGCTCATCCAGTCGGCCTTCTACATGGGCTACTTCCTGCTGTCGATGCCGGCGGCGCTGATCATGCGCAAGTACAGCTACAAAACGGGCCTGGTGATCGGCTTGATGCTGTACGGCGCCGGAGCGTGGCTGTTTTGGCCGGCGGCCGAAGTCCGGCAGTATGGCTTCTTTCTGTTTGCGCTGTTTGTGATCGCCAGCGGCGCGGCGTTCCTGGAGACCGGGGCGAACCCGTTCATCGCCCAACTGGGCGATCCGCGGACGTCGGAACGGCGGCTGAACTTCTCCCAGGCCTTCAACCCGATCGGCGCGGTGACCGGCGTGCTGGTGGGAACCATCTTCATCTTCTCGGGCATCGAGCTGACCCCGGATCAGATCGCGGCCATGCGCGCCGCGGGCACATACGACGCTTATCTGGAGCATGAAACTTTGCGCGTCGTGAAGCCCTATCTGGTTTTAGGGAGCGTGATGTTCCTGTGGGCGGCGCTCATTCTGCTGACCAAATTCCCCAAGATCGCCGAAGAAGCGGAACCGCACGCGCAGCGCCAAAAGGGCCGGTTCCGCGACCTGTTCCATCACCGGCATTTTGTGCTGGGCGTGGTGGCCCAGTTCTTCTACGTGGGAGCGCAGGTGGGCACCTGGAGCTACTTCATCCAATACATCCAGGACTACACGCACCAGCCCGAGAAGACCGCCGGCTATCTGCTGACGGGCACCTTGGCCGCCTTCGGGGTGGGCCGCTTCACGGCGACCTGGTTGATGAAGTACGTCACGCCCTCCAAACTGATGGGCCTCTACAGCCTGATCAACGTCGGCCTGGTTTCGGTGGCGGTGCTGCACCCGGGCTGGATCGGCGTCTGGTCGATCTTTCTGACCAGCTTCTTCATGTCGCTGATGTTCCCGACGATCTTCGCCCTCGGAATCAAGGAACTTGGCCCCAACACCAAACTGGGCGGGTCGCTGATCATCATGGCGATCATCGGCGGGGCCGTCATCACGCCGGTCATGGGGCTGACGTTCATGGCCACACACAGCATGGCGCTGGCGATGCTGGCCCCGCTGGGGTGCTACGTCTTCATCGCCTACTATTCGTTCTGGGGATGCAAGGTGCGGCGCCCGGCGGCCTTGTAGACCTCCCGTTTCGATAGGCCCGCGCGCCGCGCCACGGCTTTGATGGCCTCCATGCGGCTCATGCCGGCGCGCATGCACTCCTCGACGGCCTCCGCCAGCGGCAACGGCTGCTGCGAACTGGCGGGGGCGCCGCGGCCCACAACCACCGTGAACTCGCCGCGGATCGAGCCGCGGCGCTCGAGCTCTGCCCGGATGGAGGCGGGCGTGCCCCGCAGAAACTCCTCGTGAATCTTGGTGATCTCCCGGGCCACAACCAGCGGCCGTTCGCCTAGAACTTCCTCAAGATCGGCCAGGGTTCTCAGGATGCGGTGGGGAGCTTCATAGAAGACCAACGTGGCGTCCACGCCGCGCAGCTTCTCCAACGCCTTCCGGCGCTGACCGGCGCCTGCGGGCAAAAAGCCCGCAAAATAGAACTGGTCCGTGGGCAGTCCGGAGGCCGTCAGGGCCGCCAGCACGGCAGAGGGACCGGGGACGGGCACGACCGGCACGCCCGCGGCCACGGCGCGCTCCACCAGCCGGTAGCCGGGATCGGACACCAGCGGGGTGCCGGCGTCGGAGACCAGGGCGATGTTGGCCCCGGCCCGCAGTTTCGCCAGCAGTTCCGGGGTCCTCTCGGCCTCATTGTGCTCATGGTAGCTGACCAGCGGCGTGCGGATGTCATAGTGGTTGAGCAGCTTGCGAGTTTGCCGGGTATCCTCGCAGGCAATCAGCGCCGACTCCTTGAGGACACGCAGCGCGCGGAAGCTGATGTCCTCCAAGTTGCCGATGGGAGTGGCGACCAGGTACAGGGTGCCGGTCATCAACCGCCAGTATCGCCTATCGGCGAACGGGGGCGGTGGAGGCATCCAGGGCGAGGCAGTCGCGCTCTGGGTCGAACCGGAGGCGCACGCAAGCCCCGGGCGGGATGCCGCCTTCGGAGATCAGCGCGGCCAGGGGCTGCACCAGGTGGCGGTGCAGGGTGCGCTTCAGCTCCCGGGCCCCGTACTCCAGACTGGCGCCTCTTTGCAGGATCACCCGCCGGGTCTCTTCCGGCACATCGACGTCGAAGCTGCGCGGCCCCAGGCGCGCGGCGACATGGCGGCGGAACTCCTCGATATGGTGGTCCAGGATTTCGGCCAGCGCCTGCTCGTCCAGCGGCCGGTAGGTGATGATGCGGTCGATCCGGTTCAGGAACTCCGGTGAGAATTTGCGGCGCGCGGCATGCACGCCGATGCTTTCGAGCTTGCCTCCGACGGCTTCGAGGTTCCGCGGGACGGCGGCCTCAAAGCCGAAGACCGGCTTCAACTCTTTGAGCATGGCGCTGCTGCCCAAATTGCTGGTAAGAAAGATCAGGCTGCGTTCAAAATTGACCGTGCTGTTGTCGCCCAGCCGCAAAATCGCCTTATCGAGCACGCCCAGCAGCAGCCGGGTGAGCGAGGGCGCGGCCTTTTCGATCTCGTCGAACAGGACCAGCGAGAGGCTGCACCGCTCGCTGGAGGCTAAGTTCAGTTTCGCCTGGGTGAGCATGGGCTGAGTTTCCCGGTGCCCAAGATAGCCCGGCGGGGCGCCGATCAGTTTCGCCACCTCATGCTCGAGCTGGAACTCCCCGCAGTCGATTTTGAGCATCGCCTTTTCGCTGCCGTGAAGCACTTCGGCCAGCGCTTCCACGGTCTTGGTCTTGCCCGTGCCGGTGGGACCGAGCAAGAGGAACACGCCCGCCGGACGGCCGGCCGGGGCCAGCCCGGCCTGATAAATCTGAACGTAAGGAACGATGGCCTCGACCGCCTCCGGTTGTCCAATCAGCCTTTGAGACAGTTGGCGGTACAAGTTCTGGGCCGGCTTGAAGTCTTCCGAATCGGTTCGTCGGCCGGCGAGGCTGCGATCCATGCTCCCTAATCCTCCCGGCCCCATTATAGGGGCGGAGCGCCGCTTGCCCCCGCCGCGGAGGCCGATCCAGAAGCCGCTTTTCCGGCCCCGCTGGTGGAATCTAACTGCTTAGGAATGAATAGATTACCTCACCGATGCGGGCGCTGGCCCGGCCGTCGCCGTAGGGATTGTGAATGCGGGACATGCGCTCATACTCGGCACGGTCCGCAAGCAGCCGCAGCGTTTCGCCGGCGATCCTTTCCGGGTCCGTTCCCACCAGCCGTGCGGTTCCCGCAGCCACGGCCTCGGGCCTCTCGGTCTTCTCCCGCATGACCAGGACCGGCTTGCCGAGCGATGGCCCCTCCTCCTGAATGCCCCCCGAGTCGGTGAGCAGAATGTCGGCTCGGCACATGAGGTCGACGAAGGCGATGTAGTCCAAAGGATCCACCAGAAAGACGTTCGACAGCCCGGTCAAATGCCGCCGCACCGGTTGCTGAACATTGGGGTTGGGGTGGACCGGGTAGACGATCTGGATCTCCGGCCGGCGCGCCAGTTCGGCCAGGGCTTTGCAGATCCGCTCGAAGCCCTCGCCGAAGCTTTCCCGGCGGTGGGCCGTCACCAAGATCAGCCTCTTGGCGGGGTCGAGAAACGGCCACTGGGGCGGCTTTAGACGCCCCTGCTGCAACGCGTCCCGCACGTAGAGCACGGCGTCGATGCCGGGGTTGCCGGTGACGTGGATGCGGCCGTCGGGCACGCCTTCCGCGCGCAGGTTGGCTGCGGCGCCCTCGGTGGCGGCAAAATGCAGCGACGAGAGGTGCGTGGTCAACACCCGGTTGATTTCTTCGGGGAACGGTTGAAAGCGGTCGCCTGTCCTCAAGCCCGCTTCCACGTGTCCCACGGGAACGCGGCAATAGAATCCGGCCAAGGCGCCGCAAAAAGTGGTGGTGGTGTCGCCCTGCACCAGGATCATCGACGGCCGTTCGGCCACAACCACGGGTTCCAAGCCGGTCAGAATGCGCGAGGTCGACTCGAAAAGCGTCTGCCCGGGCCGCATCAGGTCCAGATCCCAATCCGGAACGACTTGAAAGACGTCCAGGACCTGATCCAGCAGCTCTCTGTGCTGGGCGGTGACACAGACCCGCACCTCAAAACGATCCGTTTGTTGCTGGAGTTGGACAATAACGGGGCAGAGCTTGATGGCTTCAGGACGGGTGCCAAGAACGAAAAGAACTTTCCTTCTCCTGTGCGCCCCTGGCATCTGGCTCGATGGGCGGCGGCCCCGATTTCAGGGCCGGCGCGCTTACTTGTGTCGGTAGGTAATTCTGCCTTTGGTCAGGTCGTATGGCGAAAGTTCCAGGGTCACCCGGTCTCCGGCGAGCACCCGGATCCGGTTGCGCCGCAGCTTGCCGGCCAAGTGGGCGAGCACCACCCGGTCCTCGTCAAGCTGAACGCTGAACAGACCGCTGGGGAATTTCTCTACGACCGTTCCAGTTACTTCAATGCAATCTTCCTTGCTCATCCTCCTCCTTGCGGATTCGCATCTAAAGCGGGCCCGCCGGAGCGGGAGAGCCCGGTCCGGCAAGCCCGCTTGCAAGCCGCTACGACACTGGTGTGACGTTCACCGCCGCCAGACCCTTCTGGCCGCGGGTGACTTCGAACTCCACCCGTGCGCCTTCCTCGAGCGATCGATACCCCTCCGCCTGGATCGCGGAGTAGTGAACGAACACATCTTCGCCATTGTCTCGCTGGATGAAGCCGTAGCCTTTCGCAGCGTTAAACCACTTCACAGTTCCTGTTTCCTTCATACACTTCCCTACTGTTGACATTCGTGCGCAGTGACTCTCGGACGTGATCGCGGAAAGCACACAATGGAACCCCTCAAGCGCACACCGGCCTTACACTATCCATGGATGATCGTAAGGGGCGAGCCCCCTGGAGCCCCCTGGGAGAACCTTTGCGAAGCAGAATACAAGAGTCAAACGCCGATCTCATTATACACCAGCTTTGGAAAGTCAATACCCAAAATCGCACCCGGATCCAGCCTCGGCCGCGGCCCCTTTCCCGGCGGGCCGCGCGCAGGCTGGCGCAGGGAGCTGTCAGCCGCTGGAGCCGCCGCAAGGCTGGGACCTTGCTTCCGGCGCTTCCCGTTTTGGCGGGAACGCTCCGTCCGGGGTGGTGTATACTCACGGCTTCATACTCCTTCATTGCAGAGAAACGACAAACACCACTATGAAAGTCATCGCCTTTAACGGAAGCGCGCGAAAAGACGGCAATACGGCAATCCTTCTTCGATACGTGCTGAGGGAACTCGAGCGGGAAGGCATCGAAACGGAGATGATCCAGCTTTCCGGCAAGCGGATTCATGGCTGTCTGGCGTGCCGGAGCTGCTTCGCCCGCAAGGACGGGCGCTGCGCTCAGAAAGACGACGAGGGCAACGCCCTCATCGACGCCATGATCCAGTCCGACGGCATCCTGCTGGGCTCGCCGACGTACGTCACCGACGTCTCCCCCGAAATGAAGTCCCTCATTGACCGCGCCTGCATGGTCACGCGCGCCAACGAGGGCCTGCTGCGGCGGAAAGTGGGGGCGGCGGTCGTGGCGGTTCGCAGGGCAGGGGCCATTCACGCTTTCGATACCCTGAACCATTTCTTTTTGATCAGCGAGATGATCATCCCCGGCTCGAGCTATTGGAATATCGGCATCGGCCGGGAGAAGGGCGAAGTGGAAAGCGATGCCGAGGGCATCCAAACCATGCAGGTTTTGGGGCGCAACATGGCTTGGCTGCTCAAGAAGATCCACTCGTGAGGCCCAGGCGGCGGCGGGCCACATCCGCCAGCGCGCGCCCCACCTGATACTCCTCATCCACGACCGCCTCCGCCCCCAGATGCCGGAGCGGTTCCGCATAACGGTGGTAGCGCGCTCGCACCAACACCCGAAGGTCTGGGTTTAGGTCCCGGGCCACCCCAAGAATGGTGCGCGAAGTTCCGGGATCCGGCACCGTGACGATCAACATCCGCGCGGTGCGGATGCCGGCTTTGACCATCGTTTCGACGCTCGTGCCGTCTCCCACGACCACCCGATACCCCTTCGCTGTCTCCGCCAGGGCAGGATTGGATTCCACGACCACGGGCGCCAGGCCGGCCTCCTCGAGCGCCCGGCACACCTCGCGGCCCGCGGGTCCGAAGCCCACCACGATGACGCCTTCCGGCGCCGGCTCCGCGGCGGCCTCCGCCACGCCAAGACGGGATTGCCGCCGCGACCAGCGGTTGGCCCACCAGTGGCCGGCGCGCATCAGATAAGGGTTGAGGATGAGGGTGAGGATGGAGGCGGTCACCAGCGGTTCGAACCAACCGGCGGGGAGAAGGCGCCGGTCCAGCGCGTCTTTGGCCAGGACGAAAGAGAATTCTCCGATTTGGGCCAGAGCCAGACCTCCCATCAGAGCCACCCGGGGCGGGCAGCCCGTCAGGCGCAGGGCTAATGCCGCCATCAGGAACTTGGCCGCGATAATCCCAGCGCTGGCTAGCAATACTAACGGAGCTTGTTGGATGGAAGGGATGCCGGCGAGCATGCCGATGGAAGCGAAGAACAGCGTGAAGAACACCGCCTGGAACGGAGCCAGGTTGGCGCGCACCTGCGCGGAAACGGGCTCGTCCGCCAGCAGCACGCCCCCCACAAAAGCGCCCAGCACCGGGCTCAGCCCCGCCACATGGCTTCCCCAAGCGCAGCCTAAGGCCACAAGCACGGAGAGCAACACCGGGGCCTCGCGCTCCACATAAGCGCCCGCCCGGCGAAAGACCGGCAATACAATCAGGCGCACCAGCACATAGATTAGCGCCAGCAGCGCCGCGCCTTTGAGCAGTTGGATGGACAGGTCCGCCAGCCCCTCCAATTCAGACCGGCCCTGCGCCGAGATCGATTGAAATACCAGCAGCGGGATGAGCAGGAGGTCCTGTAGGAGCGAGACGCCGAACGTCAGCCGTCCGTGCCGGCTGTCCAACTCGGAGCGCTCCTGAAGGATGCGGAGCAAGAAGGCGGTGCTGGATAGCGCCAGCACGTTGCCCAGCACAAGCTGTCCGGAGGCAGACAGACCCAGCCATCGTGCCGCCGCCGCGCCCGCCAGCCAAGTCAATCCGAATTGCAGCAGCCCGGCGATGACCGAGCGCCGGCCCAGAGCAGCGATGCGGTTCCAGGAAAACTCCAGGCCGATCCCAAACAACAGCAGCGCCACGCCCAGCGACGCCAGGAAGTCCACGGTTTCGCGCGCCTGGATGATCCCCAGCCCCCTGGGACCCGCCAGGAGGCCCGCCAGCAGATACCCGATCGCCGCAGTCTGCCGCAGCCGCCGGGCCAGCAGGCCGAGCGCCAGCGAGAGTCCGAGCAACCCTACCAGTTCCGCCAGCAACCGCCAGGAATCCGTCATCGGTCGTCTGCGATTATGGCAAAATTGCCACGCCGCTTGCGGGGCGGGCTCGCTGCGATCTGCTATGCTCGTTTCTCAGCGCGCGCCGGTTTGAAACCGGCCTGCCCGATCATGAAGAACACCGCGATCTTGCTGATAGACTGCCCCGACCGCCCGGGAATCGTCGCCGCCGTCGCCGGCTTTCTTTACCAGCACGGGGCCAATATCCTTCACGCCGATCAGCACCAGGACAACGAGCTGCGGCTCTTTTTCATGCGCGTCGAGTTCTCTCTGGAGGGATTTGACTTGCCGCCCGGCGAGTTTCACGCGCAGTTTGAGCCGCTGGCCCGCCAGTTCGCCATGAACTGGCGCATCGAGTATTCCTCACGGCTGATCTCGGCCGCCATTTTCGTTTCCCGCGAGCAGCATTGCCTGATCGACTTGTTGCACCGCCACCAGAGCGGGGAGCTCCGCTGCCGCATTCCGCTCATCATCAGCAACCATCCGGACGCCAAGCCCCTGGCCGACTTCTACGGCGTGCCTTTCCACCACATCCCGGTCGAGCCGGGCAAAAAGGCCGAGGCCGAGAGACGCCAGCTCGAGCTCCTGGAAGCCAACCAGGTCGAGCTGATTGTGCTGGCGCGCTACATGCAGATTCTTTCCCCAGATTTCGTGGCGCGCTATCCGCAGCGCATCATCAATGTGCACCACTCATTTCTGCCGGCTTTCAGCGGCGCGCGCCCCTATCAGGCGGCGTTCCGGCGTGGGGTCAAACTCATTGGCGCCACCAGCCACTACGTCACTGATGAGCTGGACGAGGGCCCCATTATCGAGCAGGACGTGACGCGCGTTTCGCACCGCTACGATCTGGAGGATTTCATCGAACGCGGCCGGGATCTGGAACGCATCGTATTAGCGCGTGCTGTCCGCTGGCATCTGGAGCACCGCATCCTGTGCTATGCCAACAAGACGGTCGTCTTCGATTGATGGGCAGCACGGAATCGTTCCGCCAATTCCCATAGGCCCGCGCGGCTTGGGGTACGTCCGTGGGCCCCGTGCGATGAACGTTGCGCACAGGGCAGGGGGCCTGCACTCTGCTCATTCAGGGGCCGGCCACAACGGCCGCTGCCCGTCGATCGCGCCGACGGGCATGCGGAAAGAAAAACGTCACTGGGGCCAGCGGCCGCCAATCTTGAGCAGCAGGCCGTGCAAGCGGTGAAACCATGCGGCGTCGTCCCAGAACATGTAGGGGCAGTGCCCTTCCACCACGCGGATTCCTTTGGCGCGGCAGTAGCTGACGGCGGCCTTGCTGACGGCCCCTTTCCCAACGGCGCGGTAGAGCCACACGCGCGAAACGCCTCCAGCCGCACAGTCCAGGACGATCGACTCGGCCTGCTTGGGAGGCACGGCGATCAGGGCCCACTCTACGGGCGGGTCGATGTGCTGCACCCGGGCGTAGCAGCGGCGGCCTTCGATTTCAGCAGCCTCTGGGTGGACCGGAATCGGGTCGTACCCGCGGCGCACGAACTCGCGAAACAAGGTTCTTGTGAAATCTTTCTCCGAGCGGGAGACGCCCACGAAGGCTAGTCGTTTTCGGCTGAGGCAGTCTTGGACATCCTGAAGTCTTGACATGGTTGATTCCCAGCATAGCGCCTCGGCTGGCCCCAGTGACAATAGCTCTGACGAGCGTGTTCGTGGTCCCAGGCAAAGACTTAACCGGACGCGGCTCTGGAAGCATGCTCCACTTGGCGGCGGACGCCTCTAGGTGGAGCGCGCAGTCTTGCGGGCCGGATGGCGTGAGAACTCCCGTACCGTGCGGGATTGTGTGGCTCTGCCGGCGTGACCGCCGGCATGGCAAGCCTAGTGGCTTGCTCCACTTTGGGGGCGGCGGCTTGAAGTGGAGCGCGCAGTCTTGCGTGCCACGCCGCCAGTCTTGGCGGCGGATGGCGTGAGACTCCCGTACCGTGCGGGATTGTGTGGCTCTGCCGGCGCGACCGCCGGCATGGCAAGCCTGGCGGCTTGCTCCACCTTGCGGCAGCGGCGGGGCGATTGGGCGGACCAGAGGCAGTGGGTAAAGGGGGCCCAGGCCGGCTGGAAAGCCTGCCCCATACGACAAGTCTGGAGCACTACGGAGATCTGAGGTAAGGCTGGAGGCCTGCCCCTGGACAAGATTCTGGATCACAAGAGGGCTTGCACCCACTGGCGGGAAAAGTCGGGACGCGGTGAGGGCGCAAGCCTGGAAGCTTGCGGTTCAGGTGGCAGAATAGGCGCAGGGTAGGGGTGCACGCTGGCGGCGTGCTGCGGGATGCGCCGACAGAGCTGCGGCGTGCTTGGAGTGGCAGCTCTGCGGTCTGGTGGGGATTCTTGGTTGGGGTTGCTGGTTGGTTGGTTTTTCTGGGCTGTTTTTGCTGCTTTCTGACTCCTTTTTGGGCTGGTTGCTGGTTTTGGTTGCCTCTTTGTTTTCTTTAAGTTAGGAGGCCTCCTCCCGCCTGCTCACCCCCGGCGGCCGGCTTCAGGGACCGGAGCTCACCCCCATC
>Ga0078972_1002353_pt1 | contig 63065 bp, 57 predicted proteins | sample YelNatPaOPGAMG01_FD_67568 | JGI IMG/M metagenome (GOLD analysis project Ga0078972, IMG submission 67568) | Hot spring thermophilic microbial communities from Obsidian Pool, Yellowstone National Park, USA - OP-RAMG-01 (SPADES assembly) (version 2) | ecosystem: Environmental > Aquatic > Thermal... | reverse complement strand
AGAGCAAAGCCCTGCGGGCTCGTGTGGGAGCAGGTTGGCTTGAGCAGCAAGGAATGCTCTAGCACAAGCCCCGAAGGGGGCTTTGCCGCTCTGAGCCCGATCGCTTCAGCCTCGGGTGGCTCTGCTCGAGCGCGCAACCGGGTTTGCCCGCAGAAGCGGGTACCCATCAAAACCAGTGCGGGGGCCCACTAGTAGCCCACCGCACTGATGTTGATGGGTAAGCCTTCCCATGGTACAATAGTGGACATAATCTGGGAAGGAACCCTGGTAGTGAAGAAGTATGTTGTTGATCTGACCGAGGTCGAGCGCCAGCAATTGCTCGATCTCACCAAGAAGGGCAAAGTGTCTGCCCGCAAACTCACTCGTGCGCACATCCTGCTGCTGGCCGATGAGGCCCGTGACGATAAGGCGATTGCCGCTGCCTTGCACGTCTCTGTGCCGACGGTTGAGCGCATTCGGAACCGGTTTGTGACAGGCAACCTGGAACATGCGCTGAATGAACAGACCCATCCGGGTGCGCGGCGGAAGCTCGACGGCAAACGAGAAGCCTTCTTGGTGGCTACAGCCTGTAGTACGCCGCCGGATGGGCGTAGCCGTTGGACAATGCAGTTGTTGGCCGACAAACTGGTAGAACTCAAGCAGGTTGACTCCATTTCGGACGACACTGTGCGCCGGACGCTAAAAAAAACGATCTCAAGCCATGGCTGAGAGAGGAATGGTGCATTCCCGCGGTTAGCTCCGAGTTCGTCTACCACATGGAAGACGTGCTGGACCTGTATGCGGAGCCCACGAACCCGCAGCGGCCGTTGGTCTGCTTCGATGAATGCCCCTATCAACTGATTAGCGAAACTCGACAGGTTGTGCCGGCGAAGCCAGGGCAGCGGGAGCGCCACGACTATGAGTACAAGCGGGAAGGTACCTGCAACCTGTTCATGTTCTTCGCGCCTGGTCTGAAGTGGCGCCATGTCAAAGTGACTGATCGCCGCACCACCCAGGACTTTGCCCAGTGCTTGAAGGACTTGGTGGACACTCACTTCCCTGATGCGGAGATCATTCGGGTGGTGCTCGACAACCTGAACACCCATACGCCAGCAGCCCTGTACGAGGCGTTCGAGCCTGCGGAGGCCCGTCGAATTGCGCGCAAACTGGAGTTTCATCACACGCCCAAACATGGCAGTTGGCTCAACATGGCAGAAATCGAATTGGCCGTTCTGTCACGGCAGTGCCTTGACCGACGCATCCCAAGTGATAATACCTTGAAGCACGAGATCGCCGCGTGGGAAACGCAGCGCAACGAACAACAGGCAACGGTCAACTGGCGATTCACGATGCCGGATGCACGTGTCAAACTCGAACACCTCTACCCATCATAATCACTGCGGCGATCTACTAGCGAGTTCACGGCTAACAAGCCGCCGTCAGAGGCGCTCCGCCCTGGCAACCGGGCTCTACGCTTCGCGCTGCCCCCCTCCCAGGCTGAGGCGGGGCAGTGGGCCAGCGGCATAGCCGACTGCAGCCCGGGCGGCGGATGCGGATCCTGGATGCATGCTGTATGGAGACTGGCGCGGATGCTCCTCTGCCTGAACAGGGGAACATCCGCGCGAGTCACAGCTGTCTACTCTCCGTCTCTTATCACACTGTGACCAGGGGTTCGCTGACCGTGACCAGCGGCGCGACAACGAGGGCTGGCGTTCCCTTGATCACGCCCATGGCAACAAAGGTATACATGTTGCCAGCTGCCAGGGTGTAGGCCTGTAGCATATACACGACGTCGGTACTCCCAGCGGGCCTGACCTCGAGGTCGACGGTGCCCGCTGGGACCTCAGCAAAGTCCGTCGGCTCCCGGAATGGGACGTTGTTGAAGAGGATCACGCCGCCCACAGCGAAATCGACCGGCGGCGCATCAGGCGAAGCATGCAGAAAGCGGACCTTTGCCCGGTCGCCCACGGGGGCGGAGGTGGTATCATACAATACCTTGGCATGCAGGTTGGGGCTTTTTCCCAGCACAGCCAATGTGAAATCTTGGCCAGCCTTGACGTCCTCCAGCTCACCCGTGAGCACCTCTTTCCCGCTCTGAGCCTCACCGGATCGAAACACTCTCGCGCTGTGGTCACCCTCCTTGACCGTGAAATAGCCACTGACCTCACTGAACTTGAGGTTGCTGACCACCGTCGCATTGTCCACCTGCACGTCGATAGCAGGGATATCGATTGCGGCGTGCAGGATGCGCACCCGGCCGTTCTGTTTCTGCTGTGACATGTGCTCACCTCCCTGATTCCTGTCAGGCGCCACTACGCCCCGTTTGTGCTGGGGGCCGCGCAGCAGCCTTTGATGGGAGACAGCAAGGCACATGCCACTGGCCTGCTGAGGGAGGGCGCTATACTATATAGGGCCACTTCTCATTGCGCCAGTATAAGTTTGACAACTCTCTGGAAAGGCAGTAGTCTGTGTTCACTTGCGCGGCTCTCCGCGGATGCAGACCACTTCACTCGTCAGGGAAAGGAAAAACACGATCATGGCTCAACAGGCTCTTACGCTTGAGAGGCAGATCACCCGCACCGTGCGCCTGGGCTATCTGCTCTATCTGCCCAAGGACTATGCGGCGGACCCGAGCCGCCGCTGGCCGCTGATTCTCTTCCTGCACGGCGCCGGGGAGCGGGGTAACGACCTGGAGCAGGTCAAGATACACGGCATCCCCAAGGTCGCCGAGCGGTTGGGTCTGCCCTTTATCGCCATTTCGCCCCAGTGCCCGCCCGATACCTGGTGGTCGGATCACGTCGATGCCCTGGACTTGTTGCTCGATGATGTGACGGCAAACTATGCGGTAGATACGGCTCGTGTGTACCTCACGGGGCTCAGCATGGGTGGGTTTGGCACCTGGCACCTGGCCACGATTTTCCCTGAGCGCTTTGCGGCCATCGCGCCTATCTGCGGCGGGGGCGCATGGTTTGCAGGGTTCCCCGCGCGGGCAGCCCTGCTCAAATCGACCCCCGTCTGGGCTTTTCATGGCGCCAGGGATCCCGTGGTGCCTCTCGATGAGACTCAGAAGCTGGTCGACGTGCTGCGAGAGGCGGGCGGCGACGTGCGCCTGACCGTCTACCCCGAGGCCGGCCACGATGCTTGGAGCGAGACCTACGACAATCCCGAGCTGTACACGTGGTTCCTGGCGCACCGGCGGTAGCATTGTGAAACGCCTGCCGGCAGGTTGGCCTCAAAGACCCAGCAACTCCATTGCTGCTACTTCAGCGCCAATGCCGACAAAGCGGGTGCATTGAGCGTGTTGATCGGGATGGCCAAAGCCCACAACGTTGAGGTTTCGGCAATCCTGCGCACCCGCGCGCTCGACAAAGCGCCGGTAGACACGTTCGGCATGCGTATAGGCGATTGTCTTCTTTTCCGCATTGGGGAGGGTCCGCCCATAGATGAGCCCCAGGGCCATGACGGCGCCACTGAGGGCGCCGCAGGTGCCGCCGGCTCTTCCCATGCCGCCGCCAAAGGCGGTGGCCGCCTGCATGACGGCATCGGGCAGCGGCAACTGGAGGGCCTTGGCCATGCCATAGAGCGTCGATTCGGCGCAATTATAGCCCTTGTTGAAATGCTCGATGGCCAAAGCGCCAGCCTGCTGGGCTGCCGCCTGGCGTTGATCGGAGGACATGCAGCGAAAGTACTCGTCCACAGCGATGGCTCCTTTTCTCATCCGTCCCAAAGTCAGGGGCTGATAGTGGTCCGCTGCAGGGTTCTCGTCGGCAGCGGACCGTCAGGCCGAGCTCTGCATCTTGCCTGTTGCTCGGTACCACATCGCCAGGACGATGCCGCGCAGCAGGCGGCGGCCACCGAGCAGCGAATAGATGCGCCCCGTGGATTCCCCGGGCCTCTGGGCAGCGAGATCGACAAAGGTGCGGCTTACGGCGTCCAGGGGCACGCCAAAGGCGCTCAGCACATAGGGGATGCTGGCCACCTGCGCGGCGACCTTGGGGCTTGTCTTGATGTCACGGTAAAAATCGGTGGCGACCATGCCGGGCACGACGGCATGGATGGAGATCGGGTAGCCCTTGTTCTCCTGCGCCAGGCTGCGTGTCAGGCTGGTGACGGCGGCTTTGGTGGCGGCATAGGGGGCGGTGAAGGGAGAGGCGTCGCCTTTGTAGCCCTTACCTGCCATGTTCAGCAAAATCCCGCCTCGCTCACGGAAGTAGGGGATAATGACGCGGCAGGCGTACATTGTGCCGGTCAGGTTGGTAGCGATGATCTCGGCAAGCTCACCGCCTGGAATCTCATCGAGGGGGCGATAGCCGCTGGAGAGCCCGGCATTGTTTACCCAGACGTCAACCTGGCCCCAGCTGGCGAGGGCGTGCTCCAGCAACCTCTCCGCGGCATCGGGCGTGCTCACATCGACCGTGAGCCCTGTGGCCTGGAGGCCCTGCGCCTGGAACCAGGCGGAGGTCTCAGCGACGGCTTGCTCTCGCCGCGATGAGATGACTACTCTTGCTCCTTCCCTGGCACAGGCCTCTGCGATGGCCCGGCCGATGCCTCGTGTGGACCCTGTGACGACGATCACTTTGCCTTGCAATCTCATGTCCTATCCCTCCGCGCAAGCGAATTGGGGACCTCACTGGTTATGGGGATTATACGCCAGGCGCGCCGCGAAGGAAATTCGCGACCTCCCCCAAAAGGCAGTTGACATGGCCCCTCAACTGTACTATACTTCGTGCAAATTGGCACAATCTCAGAAAGGATGAGCGCAGGTGGACATAAAGCCAGGCATCCCGCAGCCCAGCCTGAGCCGCTTGCCACTTTACTATCGCTTTCTGGTCCAGGCGTCAGAGTTGGGCAAGGAGGTCGTGTCGTCGGAGGAGATGGGGCAGGCCCTGAGCCTGCCAGCGGCGCAGATTCGGAAGGACCTGTCGTATCTGCGTGAGTTTGGTCGCCCGGGCGTAGGCTATGCGGTCAACGAGCTCCTGGGCAGCCTGGAGGAATTCCTGGGCCTGGCGAACGACAAGGAAGCGGTGGTGGTGGGAGCCGGACGACTTGGGCAAGCCCTGGCGAGTTACCCGGGCTTTGAAGGGTATGGCTTGCGCATCGTCGCGCTCTTTGATAGCGACCCTGCCAAGGTGGGGCAGGAGGTCGCCGGGCGGAGGATCTTCCCGCTGGCCAAGTTGCCTAACCTGGTGGCGCGGCTGCACATCCAGATGGGGATTGTGACGGTGCCCGCCGAGGCTGCCCAGGCAGTGGTCGATGCGATGGTTGCGGCAGGGATCACCGTCATCTGGAATTTCGCGCCTGTGCGACCGCATGTGCCGGAGGGGATCTGGCTGCAGAACGAGGACCTGGCCGCACGTCTTGCCACCCTGTCGTATCACGTGGTGCGCCATGCCGGCAAGCAGCGGAGAGAACTGGCAGGAAGTGGTAGGAGCTGAGGAAACTGAACCTGTGTGGTGCGTGTGGAAAAGCTCCAGGAGGTCGAGGGCTGATGGTCGCAGTCACGGTGTGCGTCGGTAGCTCGTGCTATGTGCGGGGCTCGGATCGGGTGGCGGAAGCACTGGAGCGCCTGATCCGCGAGCACAACCTCGATGGGAGAGTGGAGGTCAGCGGCGCTTTTTGCATGGAGCACTGCTCGCTGGGCGTCACTGTGCGGGTGGATGACCGCATCTTCTGTCAGGTGATGCCCGATGAGGTGGATGCCTTTTTCCAGAACGAGGTGCTGCCGCGCTGTAAGGGAGAGCAGGTGTAATGATGGGCGGCGTGATCCAGACCAATGCGGCGCGCTGTCGGGACTGCTATGCATGCGTGCGAGCCTGTCCGGTCAAGGCTGTGCGCGTGCTGGAAGCCCAGGCCGAGGTGGTGCAGGGTCTATGCCTGGTGTGTGGAAGCTGCGTGCGCGCCTGTCCGCAGGGCGCCAAGCAAGTGCGCGACGATCGGCCCATCGTCAGGACGGCGCTGCGGGAGGGGCGCCCGGTGGTGGCGAGTGTGGCGCCCTCGGCGCCCGCGTTCTTCAATCTGACGTCGTTTGCGCCTCTGATGGAGGCGCTGCAGAGGCTCGGGTTCACCGCTGCCAGCGAGACGGCGCTGGGTGCCCAGATGGTGGGGCGCACCTACGGCCGCCTGTTGGCGGAGGGCGCTCTGCCCCGCCCGGCGATTGCGACGGCGTGCCCGGTGGTGGTCAGCCTGGTTGAGATGTACTATCCAGACTTGCTGCCGTACCTGGCGCCGGTTGTGTCGCCGATGATCGCCCATGGCCGGCAGCTGCGCCGGCAATATGGGCCCGAGGCCTGCATTGTCTTTATCGGGCCCTGCCTGGCCAAGAAGGCGGAGATCCGGGATGAGGCTGTGGCGGGGGTGGTGGATGCGGCGCTGACCTTTGCGGAGCTGCGAGAGTGGCTGAGTGAGGGGCATGTGGATGTGGCCAGGCCGCAGGAGCCGCCCGAGAGCGTTGAGGAACGCCCGGCGGCACGGCTTTTCCCGCTGGAGGGCGGGCTGATCGGCACGGCGCGGCTGAGCACCGATTACCTGGCCGATCACAGCATCACGGCCAGTGGCCTTGAGGCCTGCCGCGATGTGCTGGAGGGGGTTCGCAGCGGGCAACTGGAGGCGGGCCTGGCGGAGCTGATGGCCTGCGAGGGCGGGTGCATCAACGGCCCCGCCATGGAGGCAGACAAGCATGTGGCGCTCTACCGGCAGCGTCTGCTGGCGTATGCGGCCCACAAGCAGCCCGAGCCTTTGCCCGATGAGGGGTCCTGGCCCGATTTGAGCCGTGTTTTCCATGATCGCAGCCTGCCAGTGCCGGAGTTTAGCGAGGAGGCCATCCGCGAGACCCTGGCCAAGGTGGAAAAGTTCTCTCCACAGGATGAGCTGAATTGCGGCGCCTGCGGCTATGCAAGCTGCCGGGAGAAGGCCATTGCCGCTTTGCGCGGCATGGCCGAGCTGACGATGTGTATTCCCTACATGCGCAGCCGGGCCGAATCTCTGACGAATGTGGTCATGGATTCGGTGCCGAATGCGGTGATCGTCGTCGATGAGAGCCTGCACGTGCAGGATGCATCGGCCTCGGCGCAGCGCATGTTCAGCCGGCATCGTAGCGAGATGGTGGGGCGGCCGGTGCGCGCGTTTGTGCCGGATGTGGGCCATTACCTTGACGTGCAAAAGACGGGCAGGGCGCTGCAGGTTGACCGGTTAGCTCTGGGTGACGATCTGATCGTCGAGCTGACCATTGTGCCGGTGCAGGGCAAGGGACTGCTCGTCTCAGTGCTGCGCGATATTACGGAGCAAGAAAGGGCGCGTGCGGCGCTGAGCCATCTGCGCGCCGAAACATTGGCACGGACCCAGGCGGTGATCAAGAAACAGATGCGTGTGGCGCATGAGATCGCCGGTCTGCTGGGCGAGACGACCGCCGAGACCAAGGTGTTGTTGAGCGAGCTGGGGCGCTTGCTCGAGAAGGATACGGACGGTGAATCGTCTGGTTGAGGTTGCCTACCGTTGCCTGGCAAAGCATGGCGAGGAGCTGTGCGGCGATGCCGTACGCGTCAAGACGGCGCCGGGCCTGCTCATTGTCGGCCTCTCCGATGGTCTGGGCAGTGGCGTCAAGGCGCACATTCTGGCGACTCTGACGGCGACGATTGCCGTGGATATGCTGGAAAAGGGCGAAACGATCGATGAGGTGATCGATACCCTGACCGATACGCTGCCCGAGTGCCAGGTGCGGCGGCTGGCCTATGCGACTTTTACGGTGCTGATGGTCAAGAACGGGACGCGCGCGTACCTGGTGGAATATGATAACCCGCCCCTGATCCTGATCCGCAACGGCCAGATCATCGACCTACCGGCGACGGAGCGGGAGACCAAGGGGCGCAAAATACGAGAAGCAGAGTTTGATTTAGAGGAAGGCGATTACATGGCCCTGGTCAGTGATGGTTATATCCATGCCGGCGTGGGGGGGCTGTATCGCCTTGGTTGGGGTTGGAAGAACGTGGCGATTTCAGTGCAACGTTGGGCCGCGACGGGTGGCGATGCGCATCAATTGACGAATGCGCTGGCCCGTACCTGCCTGAAGCTGTATCATGATCAGCCAGGCGACGACGCGACGGCGATCGGGATGAAGGTGCGAGAGGCTGTCAGTGCGACTATCTTGACCGGGCCGCCTTCGCGCCCCGAGATGGACAAACAGGTGGTGGCCCGTTTCATGGCGGCGCCGGGCATGAAGGTGATCTGCGGTGGCACCACGGCGCAGGTCGTGGCCCGCGAGACGGGGCATCAGCTGCATGTGGATTTGCACCCGATCCGCCAGGGGCCGGGTGGGAAAAAGGAGAGAATTCCACCGATGGCGCGGCTGGAGGGCGTCGATCTGGTGACGGAAGGGATCATCACGCTCAGCAAGGCCAGCGAGCGTCTGCAGGCTGCGGAGACGGTCCATGACCTGCCTTCGGATCGGGATGGCGCAACCGAGCTGGCACGGGTGCTGCTGAAAGCGGATGACCTGCACTTCCTGGTCGGTGAGGCGATCAATCCGTACCAGCTGGCCGATGTGGTGCGCGGCAAGCCCATGCGCCAGGTGTACCTGGAAGAGCTGATCCGCGAGCTGGAGGCGCGCGGTAAGGCGATTACGGTCGAGCGTCTGTAACTGTGTACGTCATGCTTGCCCACAGGATTGTCCGCAATCCTGGGATACTCGCAGTGACATCAAGAGTAGAATCGATGGCGAATGAGGAAGCCGTTCTCGAGGGGCTGATCTCCATTGAAGCGGCCCTGGATGCGCAGAGCCGCGAAGTGCATACGCTCCTGATCCGGCGCGACAAGCGCGACCCGGCTGTGGATCGCCTGGCGCAGCGAGCGCGGGCTGCAGGGGCTGTGGTGCAGCGGGTCGATGCCGAGTCCATTGCCGGGCGCACGACGGGCCAGACGCATGGCGGGATCATTGCCCTGGTGGGGCCGCGGCGCTTTGTGAGCCTCGAGGCGCTGTTGGGAACGAGCCCTACACCTTGCATTGTCATGCTGGATGGGGTGGAAGACCCCTACAACTTTGGCGAAGCCACGCGCTCGCTCTATGCGGCGGGCGTCGATGGGCTGGTGGTGCGGCCGCGCAACTGGACGACGGCCGCAGGGGTGGTCGGGCGCGCTTCGGGCGGCGCCTCGGAGCGCATGCCGATGGCTGTGGCCGAAACGGCTCTCGATGCGGCAGCGTTCTACAAGGCGAGGGGGCTGACGGTGAGTTGCGCGGTCAAGCGCCATGCCATTCCGATATACCGGGCTAACCTGGCCATCCCACTCTTCCTGGTCATCGGCGGGGAAAAGCGGGGCATCAGCCGGGCGCTGGTCGAGCAGGCTGATCTGCTGCTCCAGATCCCCTATGGCCGCGCGTTCGCGGCTTCGCTCGGCACGGCGGCAGCCGCCACGGTCATGGCCTTTGAGATTATGCGCCAGAAGCAGTGAGGCTCCCCGTCGGCAGAAGCGCTACCCTCGCTGTGGCGCCATGCCACGATGATACCTGCCTTCTGCTGGCACAGTTGTCGCTCTGGCAGCGAGAGCGAATACATGCACTCGGGGGAGGAGTGTGGCCATGGCTGAAGATTCCGGTGCGCCTACAAGGGCACAGGATCCGGTCCCTGCTGGGGGGCGCCATCCGCCGGCGGCCGCAGAGCGGGCAAGGACGAGTCCCCTGGCCCTGGCGAGCCTGGCCCTGGGTATTGCCGGCTGGACGATATTGCCGATATTGGGTGCTGTGGCAGCCGTGATCACCGGGCACCTTGCCCGGTGGAATATTGATGAGGCGGGCGGCCAGTTGGGAGGCAGTGGGCTGGCAAAGGCGGGTCTTGTATTGGGCTATGTGCAGATCGGACTCATCGTGCTGGGGATGCTGCTCGTGGTTGCCGTTGGCATCAGTCTGGGACATATCTTTGGTTCAGGGCCGGCGCTGCCGGTCGCCTGAGCCGTCAGGAATGACGTATCATCGGCTCGAACAAGGCCGCCGGGCGGTAGGGCCCGTTGCTGGCGGCCTATTATCTGGTTGCCTGTGAGAAATGGAGCTTTGTCAATGGATCCTGTGCTGCTGCGCGCAATTCCTTTCCATGCCAATGCCGATGCTTTGCTGCGCCAGGCTCATGTGAGGCCTGAAACTGAGGATGCGGAGCGGATGCGCGAGCTCATCGCCGAGGCCGAGGCCATTGCCAGGCCGAAGGGGATGTACAAGATATCCTACGTGGAGGAGCGCTCCGAAGACGCGGTAGTTGTTGACGGCATCAAGCTGAGCAGCCGGGTACTGAGCGTGAACCTGGGCGACGCCCGCCGGATATTCCCCTTTGTGGCGACTTGTGGCCGTGAGCTGGATGCCTGGGCGAGCGGTATCGATGATCTGCTCGAGAGTTTCTGGGCGGGCACGATCATGGAGGCGGCCCTGGCTGTGGCCTATGATGCTGTGGCCAAGCATTTGCACGAGCACCTGCAGCCCGGGTCCACGGCGACGATGAACCCCGGGTCGCTTCCGGATTGGCCCATGAGCGAGCAGGCGCAGCTCTTTGCCCTGCTGGGCGACCCCTTGCAGGCCGTGGGCGTGGAGCTGACCGATAGCTTTCTCATGCGCCCCATCAAGTCGGTTTCTGGGCTGCATTTCCCGACCGAAAGCCACTTTGAGAACTGCCAGCTGTGTCCGCGCGAGCATTGCCCCGGGCGGCGCGCGCCCTACGACAAGGACCTGTTCGCCCGCCAGTATCTGGCTTGAGGTCTCCGCACGGCGCTGGGTGTAGCGATTTTCCAACCACAAAGACACCAAAAGCAGGCGATGTTCTCAACTGTGCTCAGCCGAGAGAGCGCTGGGCGGCCTGGATGAGGCCGCGCAGGTAACCGACGGAAAAGGCCATGCCTACGTGGCCGTTGTAGTCACCGGCGATAGCGGGCGAATGGTCGGGGCGGATCGGCCCCTGGAAGCCGACCTCCAGGTAGGCCTTGATGGCCTCGAACTGATCGGTGTCGCCGTCATCCTGAAAGGTCTCGTCAAAGCGGGGGAAGCGGCCGCGCACGTTGCGAAAGTGGGCAAAGAAGATCTTGCCCTGGCGGCCAAAGTGGCGGATCACCTCGGGCACACGCGCGCCGCCTACGTCGGCGAACTCGGTCACCGTGCCCTGGCAAAACTCGAGCCCGTTCATGGGGCTGGGTACCGCATCCAGGATGCGCTGGTAGGTGGGCACGCTGATCAAGGTACGGCCAATGCCGCGCAGCACGGGCGCCGGCGGATCGTCGGGGTGGACGGCCAGACGCACGTTATACTGCTCAGCGACTGGCACGGCGGCGCGCAGGAATTCGACATGAAGGCGGTGAATCTCCTCGGCCGGGATTTCGCCATCCTCAGTGAGCGGAGCATCGCGCACCAGATCATAGTCAAAGCTGGTGAGCCCGGCGCCGCCGCGGCCGCCGCCCGCATTGCCCGCACGCCAGTGACCCCATACCCAGCCCGCCAGTGGCATCCAATTGTAGGCAAAGATGGGGATGCCCACACGCCCCAGGTTGCGGATGATCTCCAGCACCGCTTCCAACTGGCGTTCGCGCTCCGGGCCGCCTACCCGCACCTGATGCCAGAGGTGCTCGGGCAGGTTCTCGATGCCGGCGATCTGGAGGCCAAAGGACTCGACGCGGCTCTTGACCTGGAGCAGCGAGGCGAAATCCCACTTGATGTCGTTGGTGATCCCTGTGCCGCCGAGGATCACCTGCTTTACGCCCAGTTGGGCGACGTAGGCGAGCTCATCCGATTCCAGGTTGGGCACGGCGAGAGCGATTTCCATAGCGTTATCTCCTTGCCATGGGCTTTGAGAAAGCTGCGGCCCGAGGCAACTGGGTCCATGGCGTGACTCCTTGCATGAATGACCAGATAGCCAACCCTGCGCTGATTCCGGAACTGCGCAAGGCGGCGCTCAGTATAGTATGCCCATGGGATGGAGTCAATGAGTCCTCTGGCCACTGATTGTACCCCCACCCGGCCATTCCTCTTTGTGTGTGGACCATTCCTGTAGTACCATTGTGGTGCACGTGTGCAGTTACCGGGTGTGCTTGTTATGCGGAGGGAAAACATGTCGTCACTCTCTTCGGTCAGGTCCGCCGCGCCGGTGAAGTTGAGCCTCGGCTATAAGCTGATCTGGGGCGTCGCTGCACTGGGCACCTCGCTGATTTCGGGCATCTATGCCGCGCTGCTCCCCATTTTCTACCAGGACTACCTGGGCCTCGGCGCTGGCTGGATCGCCACCGCCTCGCTGATCTATGGCATCTGGAACGCCGTCAACGATCCTCTCTTCGGCTACATCACCGACAGCACGCGGGCCAAGGCCGGCCGCCGCATTCCTTACATGCGCTACACGGCGCCCTTCCTGGCGCTGACCTTTATCCTTGTATGGTTTGCGCCGCCCAAGGCGGGGCAGCAGGCGCTTTTCTGGTGGATGTTGGTTTCGATGCTCCTCTATGATACCGCCTACACCATCATTGGCTTGGTGTATTCAGCCCTGTTGCCGGAAGTGAGCGAGTCGGACGCCGAGCGCAACGGCCTGCAGATCAGCTCTTCGCTCTTTGGCCTGCTGGGCATGATCCTGGGGTTCATCATCCCCGATCTCTTTCGGCCCAAGGCGGGCATGAGCCCCTCGTTCCTGCCCCTGCAGATCTCGATGATCGTGGTCGGCGTCGTGGGGATGCTGCTGATCATCGCCACTTCGCTCAAGGTGAAGGAACGGCCCGAGTTCCACCTGATCGATGAGCCGCTGCCCCTGGGCAAAGCGCTACGCTATACCTTCACCAGCCGTGCGTTCCTGGTGTTGGTGGCAGCCAATTTCATGTCGATTCTGATGCAGTCCCTGGTGGTCGGGGGGCTGTTCTACCTGGCCGACTATGTCCTGCGCATGAATACGATGATCGTGCTGATCTGCCTGTTCGTGCCGCTTATCATCGGTGTGCCCGTCACCACATTGATTCGCCGACGGATGGGCGTGGTAGGGGCGCAACAACTCTTGCTGTTTATTGCCGGCGTCGCGCTGGTGCTCGTGACGGCGGCGCCTGGTCCGCTCCTGCTGCTCTGCCTGGCGCTGGCGGGCTTTGGGCTGAGCGGACCGCAGACGCTGACCAATGTGCTCTTTGCGCAGGTCGCTGACGATGACGAGCTGCGCACCGGGGTGCGACGGGAAGGAGCGTTCTTTGGCGTCAATGCTTTTGTCACCAAGCCGGCCCAGTCGGTAGCGCTGGCTCTGATGCCCTTTGTCCTGCAAGTGACACACTTTGTGACCCGTGAGGTCAACGGCGGCCAGATCTACCTGAACCAGCCCGCGGCCGCTCTCTGGGGCATCAAGGCCCTGGTGGGGCTCATCCCGGGTATGGCGATGCTGGCTGGGGCGGCGATCCTTTTCGCCTATCCGCTGCGCGGCAAGCGGCTGCAGGATGTGCAGCACAGAGTGCTCGCACTCCATGCAGAAAAGCGCAGTCAATTGGAAGGGAAGTCGCAGTAGAGCGAAAGAAGGTGCGGAGAGGCGATGGGCAGCGCCCATCGCCTCTCCGCCGAACCTGCCTGCGGCGGGCTGGTTACATCCCCAGCATCAGCTTGCTCAGGTAGCTCTCGTACATGGCTGTGTTCCAGGTCACATGCTCCTCGGTGGTCGCCCGCGCGATTTTGCCGGCGTCCGCGAGGATCTTGGCCGTGGGTGCGTCCTTAATGCTGGCTGACGCCCGGTGTACACCCTTCCAAAGCAGCTTGCTGATATTCTCCGTCATGACCAGGTTTCCCAGGCGGATTTGATCGCCTGCGGAACCCTGCGATTGCACGTTGGTAAAGCAGCGCATAAACTGCTCGTGGTCCCGGGCCAGGCTGCTCTTGTACGAAGGATCGCCTTCCAGGGCGCCCATGACCCGCTCGGCAACCAGCCGGTTGACCTCTGTATCCTTGCCGAACTTTTCCCACTGCTCCTTCAGCCACTGGTTGCTGGTCTGCTGAGTGTACTGCCAGTACAGTTGGCCGATGCCTCGCTCATGGGCCTGAATGCCGCTCATCAGATCGAGGATCATCTGCCGGTTGGGCTCCACGATGCCACGGATATCCTCCAGGAAGGAGACGATATCCACCTTTTCTTGCGCCTCAACCATGGGATTGACGGTGGTCTGATACCCACCCCACATAACACACCTCCAGTTGACCGTCGTTGTTAGCCCGCTCTCATGAGCGGACAAAGCCCCATGCTGCAAGCTCGGTGCCACGGAGGCCTGTGAGGGGGCTACGGCAGGGTGTGATGCCAATCACACGGTTGCGATGCGCCATCTCATTCCAATTATCGAGCCAACGCATTGGCCCGCCTCTTGCTCACCCGCAGTGATGCACGGTGTACCCCATCATCGAGCGCTGGGTAGAGCGGGTGAGCGAGTTGCTGTGCATGATCTGCCCCAAGCTGGGCCGCCAGCAGATGGGGAGCTGCTGTGACCAGACACTATGAGATATTGATGCAGACCCAGGACGAGAGCATTGCCCAGGTGCTGCCGGCTGTGCTCGCGCTCGTCCCGGGCGTCGAGACCGTGCTGGTGCAGACTGCCGGCGAAGCCGCGGAGTACCTGCGGGGTCACCGGCCGGACCTGGTCGTGCTGGACCTCGACTGGCCACATGTGTTTGACCTCGATACGATCAAGGTCCTGGCTCGCGATGCCTTTGAGACGGTAAGAGCAGTTGCCGGGAGCTCTTCGGTGCCCGTCGTGGGCATCAGCTCCGAGTTGAGCCACGGCCAGATGATGGAACTGGGGCTGGCCGATGGCATCCAGAAGCCGTTCGATATTGCCGAGGTGGAGGCCAGGATAGAACGCATTCTGACGGCGGAGGCCGCAACCGCGTCTATGGGTAAAGAGCAGGCATGAGCCCTTTGCCAGGCGGGCTTGCTCTGCCCGCCGTTGCGCGGGCCAATTCAGCCGCCGGCGCGGCAGCAATCACTGAGGTCGTGTGACAAGCAGCGCGAACACTCATCGTCACAGGAACGACCAGGCAGGAGATTGAGGCTCAGCCCCGGGGCGCTGGTCGTGCTCTTCGTGGCAGCCGCCTTTGTGCCCATCTTCGCGCTCCATGTGTACTCGATCGTGCAGATCATTGGCGAGCAGCGGCTGCACCTGGAGCACGACGTGGAGGACCTGGCCGAAGCGGCATCGCTGGTGGTGGAAGCGGCAGTGCGCGGGGCGACCTCGACGGCGCAGGCCTTGAGCGAGGTGCCGTCGATCCGCACGCCTGACCCGGCTGTGGCTGCGCCCACCCTGGCGCGCATTCAGGCCGAGAACCTAGAGTACGTCAACCTCTGGGTCGCGAGGGCTGACGGCTCGGTTTTATGCCACAGCCCTGCCAGGCTCAAGCGGCGCAGGGACCTCTATCGGCAATCAGCCGTACTTTCAGCTCGCGCAGCAGAGGCTGGCGCCCGTTCTGGCCACCGTGTGCGGCGTACCGGGCTTGCCCAACGCGTTCCTCCCTCTGGTGGCAGCGCCGGTGTTGCTCGATTCGCACTTCGGCACCGTGCAGGTCGCCTTCAGGCTCACCGAACTGGAGACGCTCCCCGCCCATGTCGGCCTCCCCGAGAACAGTGTGGTGACAGTGGTGAACGGTGCGGGCACGATCATCTTCCGTTCCCTCGACCCAAAGCGTTGGGTGGGGGTCAATATCGCCAATCTGCCCATCTACCGGCAGATCAAGACGGCTACCGACGCCTTTGTGGCGCCCGGCCTGGACGGCGTCGAGCAGCTGCTGGCCGTCGCGCCCGTGCCCGGCACCGACTGGTTGGCCATCGTGGGCGTGCCCGCCGGCCTGGCCTTTGCCCCCCTGAACGCCTCGCTAGACCGCGAGTTGCCGCTGTTCGGGCTGACGCTGGCGCTAGCCGGCGTGTTTGCCTGGCGGGGCAAGGTGCTGGGCGATCAGGTGGAGGATGAGCGCCGGCGCCTGGAAACGACGATCGACCAATTGCCGGAGGGTGTGCTCGCTACCGACGCCAGTGGGCGGGTGCTGCAGGCCAACGGCGCGCTGGCTGCCATTCTGGGCACCCCGGTGCGCCGGGGCGCGGGCTACCGGGCAGAGATCGATTTGAGCGTTTCCGCCAGGCGGGGCGCACTGCCCGCGAGCGCGCCGGTGGCATAGGGCTCGGGCTCTACCTGGCCAAAGGCATCGTGGAGGCGCACGGCGGGCAGATCGGCGTGGAGAGCGAGCTCGGGCGGGGGGCGACTTTTTGGTTCACCCTGCCACTTCAGATGGGAGGAGAGAGCAGCGAGCCTGCACCCGAGGTGCTGGCTCTGGCACGTACTCTAGCCGAATCCGCATGAATGCAATGCACGACCACAGGGAACACCGTGGGCGCCTGGAACCGCAGGAGCGGGAGCCCAACCCGCAGGGCCTACCCGGGTGGCCCGCGATGGCCGGGTACCGTGCTGGGGAGCATGAAACGGTGGATGGCGCGGCAGGTTCGATGGTGCACGGGCAGCTCGGCGAGCACGCCGGCGGCCGCGGCGTCCATGTCAGCCATGCCGGCCACGAGCAGATCTTTCGCCGCCGCTTCTGGATCTGCCTGGCGCTCTCCATCCCGGTGCTGGTCTTTAGCCCCACTCTGCAAGCCTGGCTGCGCTATACCCTGCCGGCTTTTCCCGGCAGGCAGTGGATTGCACCGGTCTTTGCCGTATACGCCAGGCCTCGGGCGCCCTGAGTGAGCTGGCCCGACTGATGCCAGATGAGGCCGAGCGCATCGGGCCCGGCGGGAGCATAGAAGGGGTGCCGGTTGGGGAGTTGCGCCCCGGTGACCGGGTGCTGGTGCGCCCGGGGGCGAGCATCCCGGCGGACGGTCAGGTGGAGGAGGGCGAGTCGAACGTCAACGAGGCGATGCTCACCGGCGAATCTCGCCCGGTGAGCAAGGGGCCCGGCGATCGGGCCATCGCCGTCACGATCAACGGCAGCGGCAGCCTGCGTATCGAGGTGACGGCGACCGGCAGCGAGATGGCCCTGGCTGGGATCATGCGCCTGGTGCAGGAGGCGCAACAATCCAAGTCCTCGACGCAGGTGCTGGCCGACCGGGCGGCGTGCTGGCTCTTTTACGTGGCGCTGGGTGTGGCCGCCCTCACGGCGGCAGCCTGGACCCTGTTGGTGGGGCTGAACGTGCAGGGCGTGGAGCGGGTGGCCACCGTGCTGGTCATCGCCTGCCCCCATGCCCTGGGCCTGGCCGTGCCGCTGGTGGTGGCCATTACGACGGCGCTGGAGCAGGCCCGGCAGATTGACATCATGGTCTTTGACAAGACCGGCACCCTGACCCGAGGCGAGTTCGGGGTGGTCGGGGCGGCTACCGTGGATGGCTGGAGCGAAGATCAAAATAGCCCGTTGGCCCGTCTCTTGCTGCTTCACAGTGACGCAGGCTCCATTTGCGTCTCAAGACGAGCCAGAGAGAGAAAAATGGAAAAAGCCCTCACGACTGACCAGACCGTGCAAGTGCAGGCAGCTGACGTCCTGGATGCCCTGACGAGGCCCATTGTCGAGCGCTGGGTGGAGCGCGTAAGCGATTCCCTTTGTGCGATCCACCCGGAGCTGAGCTGGCAGCCACTTATCGATTATGGCCCACGTCTGATCCATGGCGTGGCTGAGGCGCTGCGCCAGGGAGAGGCTGAGAATCAGGAGGCGCCATGGACGGCGCCGGCGCGCGACCACGCCCATGCCCGGCTGAGTGAGAAGGCGCTGCTCGGCGACCTGGTGCGCGAGTACCAGATCATGCGCGAAGAGGTCTGGAGTGCACTATGGCCTTTACTGAGCGACCTCACTGTGGCTGAGGTCTACTCTATTGGGAAGCGCCTCGACGCTGTGCTAGATACCATGGTCGCCTTCGCCACCGACACCTATATTCGCACGGCGCAACGTGAAGGCGAGGTGCGCCAACTCCTGGTCGATCGGCTGAACACGCTCTTGCGAGTGGCGATGGCCATGCTCAAAGAGAACACGGTAGCGGGGCTGCTCAAGGTGGTTGCCGACGGCGCTCGGGAGCTGGGCGATGCGGCGCTGGCCGTGTCGGGTTTCGGCCACGTGACCGGCCGCTTTGAGCTCAGCGCATCATCCAGCGCCGGCGGTGAGGGCATCTGTCCGCCAGGCCAGGAGTTCCGGGTGGAGCGCGGCGGCGTCCACATGGACCTGGTGTACGGGCGTGAGTCGATCAGGCTGAACGATGAGGAGCTTCACCAGCACCCGCGCTGGTGGGGCCTGCCGCCGGAGCATGGGCCGTTGAGGGGGCTCTTGGGCGCACGCACAGTTGACCGCGAGGGTAACCCGAATGGGCTGATCATGCTAACCAACAAGAAGCGCGGAGAGTTCACTGCCGAAGACGAGGCCCTGTTGAGGCAACTGGCGGCCATCGTCTCGTGGGGCCTGCAGCACATTGCAGCGCGCGAGGAGGCCGAGCGCCGACGTGCGGAGCTGGACGCGATGATCCAGTCGATCCCCGACGGTATCGCCATCTTTGATCCGGAAGGGCACATCGTGCGCTACAACGGGGCTGCCGCCGACATTGCCGGGCTGACGGCGGAGGAGCGAGCGCTGCCGTCCGAGGAGCAGATGGCGTTGATGGCGCTGCGACTGCTCGAGGGTGATCTGGCAACCGCGCCAGGGGGCGTGCTGGAGCGCGCGCTCCATGGGGAGCGCCTGCGTGGGGCAGTCGTGGCTTTGCGCACGCATCCCGAGCACACCGTGTGGGTCTCGGCCGCTGCGGCTCCCATCCTGGGCCCTCAGGGCGAGTTCCTGGGCACCGCGGTTACCTTCACTGATGTCACCTCACTCGTCGAATTGCAGCAGGAAGTGGAGCGGCGCGCTGCCGAACTGAATGCCACCATCACCGCGATCAACGATGGCCTGATCATCTATGGGGCGCACGGGGAGATTGTGCGCTTGAACGATGCAACTGGGCGCATTCTGGGGGTGGGGCCAGATTGGGCCGCATTGCCGCCCGAGGAACGTATGCGCCTGACGGATCTGCGCACTCCGGATGGTGAGCCGATACTGCCTGCTGAATCGCCCACTTTTCGCGCCCTGCGTGGCGAGCGCATCTTTGACTACCGCATGAGCATGCGGAGACCTGACGGCAAGCGGCGCGAGTTGCTCGTCAGCGCGGGGCCAATCGTGGACTCGCAGGGCCGCGCCATGGGCGCGGTGTTGAGCTTTGCCGACATCACACCGCTCGTCGAGTTGCAGCAGGAGCGCGAAGAGCTCCTCCGCGACGTGCAGCGCGAGCGTGGGCGCTGGCGCGCCACGGTCGATAACATGCTCGACCCGGTCACGGTCAGCGACGCTGAAGGCCACGCGACCTATATGAATGAGGCCTATTATCATATTCTCGGGCTGCCCATCAAGAAAGGGTTGCCAGTGAGCGAGCACCCAAGGTACTACCGCATCTACCGGCCTGACGGCACACCCTTTGTGGCCGAAGACCTGCCGTTGCAGCGGGCGGCGCTACACGACGAGCAGGTGCGGGGGGTCGAGATCGTGCACCGTCGTCCCGACGGGCGAGAGTTCATCGCCGTTTTTAATGCCTCGCCTCTTCATGATGAGCAAGGCCGTGTCATTGGGGCGGTGGCGGTAGGGCGGGATGTGACCGCAGAACGGCGCGCCGAACGGGAACGCGAGCGGCTGCGGGAGGAGGCGGAGCACCGCGCGGCCGAGCTGGATGCCACTGTCGCCGCCATCAGCGATGGGCTGATCATCTATGGTCCGCCAGACAGGGTTCTGCGCGTGAATGAGGCAGGGATGCACATTCTGGGGTTGGGGCCAGAGTGGGCGAGCTTACCCCTTGAGGAAAGGATGCGCATCGTGGACCTGCGGACCCTGGACGGCAAGCCGTTGCTGCCCGGCGAGTTCCCGCACGAGCGGGCGCTGCGCGGAGAGCGTGTCCTCAACTATCGCGTGACCGCACGGCGGCCAGACGGGCAGCGGCGCCATTTGCTGTTCAATGCGGGGCCCATCGAGGACGAAGAGGGGCATGTGGTGGCTGCCGTGCTGAGCTTTGCCGACATCACTGCCATCGTTGAGCTACAGGAGCAGGTGGAGCGGCGGGCCGCCGAAATCGATGCAACCATCGGCGCCATTACCGACGCCCTCATCATTTACGACTCTGCGGCGCACATTGTGCGCATGAACCGCGCCGCCGAGCAACTGTTGGGTTTCACGCGGGATGAATACAACGCCATGTCGCCGGTAGAGCGGGAAGAGGCCCTGCGCATCGAAACCTCTGCCGGGCAGCCTGTCGCGCTGGAGCAGACGGCGGTTGCGAGGGCGCTACACGGCGAGGCGGTCGTGGATTACCGAGAGACCATCCGCCGGCGCGATGGGACAATCCGCGAGCTACTCGACAGCAGTGGCCCCATCCGCGATCAGCAAGGTCATATTGTGGGCGCCGTTCGTGACCTGAGCGATGTTACGCCTCTTGTCGAGTTGCAGGAGCAGCGCGAGGACATCCTGCGCGCCGTCTCGCACGACCTGCGCAACCCGTTGGGGGCAGTGCTGGGCCAGGCCCAGATCTGTGAGCGGCGCCTGGCCCAGGCCGGCCTGGAGAGGGAGCGGCAGAGCGCTGCGGCCGTGATCAGTTCCGCTCAACGCATGAACACGATGATTCAGGATTTGGTCGATGCGGCGCGCTCGGAAAGCGGCCAACTTGAGCTGAAGCGCGAGCCTGTTGATCTGCGCGCCTTTGCCTTTGGCCTGAAGGAGCGACTGGCGGCAAGCCTGGATATGGGGCGCATCGAGGTACAGGTGCCAGAGGGGCTGCCGCCGGTCTCAGCGGACCCGGCTCGTCTGGAGCGCATCCTGACCAACCTCTGGTCCAACGCCCTCAAGTATTCAGCACCAGGCACGCCGGTCACGGTGAGCGCGCGGCGGGAGGATGGTATGGTGATCACCTCCGTAACCGACCGTGGACCGGGCATCCCACCGGACGACCTACCCCACCTGTTTGAGCGTTACTTTCGTGCAGGCGCAGGCCGAGAGCGGCGTGAGGGGGTGGGGCTGGGGCTCTACATCACCCGACGGCTGGTGGAGGCGCACGGCGGCGGGATCTGGGTGGAGAGTGAGGTCGGCCAGGGTAGCACGTTTTCATTCACCCTGCCTGTGGCTTGACGGGGGCCGAGGGGGAATCGAAAAAACCGGCAAGGAAGTCTCTTGCCGGTTTTTGTGTGTGTGGTGAGCCGTGGGGGAGTCGAACCCTCAACCCAGTGATTAAGAGTCACTTGCTCTGCCAATTGAGCTAACGGCCCACTTGTCTGCGCCGCATCGCCGCGGCCGCCGAACAACGGCCATTATAGCCAGAATGGCTTGCCTGTCAAGTCACGATTTCGGGCCCTTTCGGGCCTGTGTTGGCCCATTTGCCGGTGAGGGCGGTAATGAGGTATTCTTATGGAGAGGGGTGCACATGAGGGCGCTTTCCCGGCAGGCAGGGGCAGCGGTTGGGAGTTGGGCATCACCGTGGTGCCCATGAGGCTGGTCCTCGACGGCCGCGAGTACCGCGACGGGATTGATATTACGCCGCCAGAGCTCTACCGGCGCATGCGGCAGGAGCACATTATCCCCCACACTTCGAGCCCCTCCCCCGGCGAGTATGAGGAGGTCTTTTGGCAGGTGCTGCGGCGCGGTGCCGATAGCGTGGCTTGCCTGACCCTGGCCTCCCGGCTCAGCATGGGCTACAATGCTGCCCGGATCGCCGCCGAGAACATGCAGGCCGCATGCCCGCAGCGCACGGTGGTGGAGGTGATGGATACGCGTATGGCCACTCGTGCCGAGGGCTTTGTAGTGGTGGAGGCGGCGCGCGCAGCAGCAGCCGGGTGCTCGCTGGAGCAAGTGCTGGCGGCGGCGCGGGCTGCCCGGGCGCGCGTGGGGCTGATCGCGATGGTGGGCACGCTCGAGTACCTGGCTCGTGGCGGGCGTGTGCCCTCGGCGGTGAGCCTGGTCGGGAATGCCCTGCAGGTCAAGCCTCTGTTGACCATCAAGGATGATGGCTCGGCCGTTTGCGTGGCGCGCAGGCGCTCAGTGGCGTCATCGTTGCAGTACATGATCGAGTTTGTGGCTGGGTGTACACATGGCGCCCCGCCTGCTTTGGTGGCCGCTATGCATGCCGATGCGCCCGAAGAGGCCGCGGAGCTGAAGGAGATGGCGGCTCGGGCCTGGCCGCAAGCCGCGGTTTGGGTGACGGACTTTACCCCGGTCATGGGCGGGCATACGGGCCCCGGGCTGGCCGGCCTGGCCTACTATTGTGGGTAGGGAGGGGAGGGGAAATGTCGGCGCTGGCTCTTGTCGCCCTGGGTTATCTGCTAGGCTCGGTGCCGACGGCGTACCTGGCCGGGCGCCTGCTGCGCGGGCTGGACTTGCGCGCCTATGGCAGCGGCACGGTCAGCGGCACGGGGGTGTACTATCATGTCGCGCGCTGGGCCATTGTGCCGGTGGGCCTGTTGGACATGGCCAAGGCGGCCCTGCCTGCCTGGCTGGGGCTACGCCTGGGCCTGGGCCTGGGGGTCGCCGTGCTGGCGGGCCTCGCGGCGGCGGTCGGGCACAATTGGCCGCTTTTCCTCGGGTTCCACGGCGGGCGCGGCCTCTCGACGTTCATGGGCGTTCTGCTGGTGGTTTTCCCGTGGGGCTTTCCCTGGCTCCTGACGGGCATGACGGCGGGGCATTTGCTCAAAGCGACCGCGATCGGGGCGCTGGCGGCAGTGCTGCTGCTGCCGACCCTCAGCGCGAGTCTGGGCCAGCCGCTGCCTGTGACGCTGGGCTGCGCAGCCATGATCGCACTCACAGTTCTCAAACGGTTGGAAGGCAACCGCGCTCCCTTACCTGCGGACCCAGTGGCGCGGCGACAGGCGCTGCTCAACCGTCTCCTGCTGGACCGCGACACGGCGTCGAAGGACGCCTGGATGCAGCGACGCCCCCCCCAGGGCCTTGACTCCGCACAGAAAAAGTGATACACTTCGATTGGATGCACACGTGTGCATTGGAGAATATCAAACGCCATGCCGGTAACTATTAAGGATATTGCCCGAGCCGCAGGTGTTTCCCATGCCACGGTCTCGCGCGCACTACACAATCACCCCGCCCTGGCCCCGCAAACGGTGCAGCGCATTCAAGCGATCGCTGCCGACCTGGGCTATATGCCGAGTGCGGTGGCCCGCGGGCTGAAGAATCAGAGATCCCTCGCCATTGGGGTTATTCTGAGCTATCTTGACGACCCCTATTTCAGCCAGGTGCTGGAGGGGATCGAAGATGCCCTGCAGCCGCAAGGCTACAGCCTCTTTGTGGCGGCCTCGCGCCAGGATGCCGAGCGTGAGCGGGCTATTGTGCAGGCAATGCTCGAGCGCCGTGTGGATGGGGCGATTCTCTGCGCCCCACCTCTGCTTCCCGAGCATGGCCGCCGCTTTCAGGAATACGGCCTTCCTCTGACCGTGATCAACAACCAGGACGCGGAGGACTATCAATACTCCATCTACCACGATGACCGGCTGGGCGCCGCGCAGGTCGCGCGACATCTGATCGGGCTTGGGCATCGGCGCATTGCCTACCTGGGCAATGCCGCGGCGGGGCGCACCGATCAGGACCGCCTTGGCTCTTTTCTGGCCGAGATGCAGACGGCTGGTCTGCCGGTAGCCGCGGGCTATATCCACCATGAGCCTGGTTCCCACCTTTGGGATGGGCACCGGGCTGCGCAGTACTTTCTGCAACTTCCAGAGCCGCCGACAGCGATCATGTGCTTCAACGATATGCTCGCGGTGGGCCTGTTGCGTGGACTGCAGGAGGCAGGACTGGTCATCCCCCGGGATTGCTCGGTGACGGGGTTTGATGACGTGCCCATTGCTGCCTATGCCCAGCCTGCGCTCACGACGTTTGACCAGCCCAAGTATCACCTGGGCGCCGAAGCGGCGCGCCTGATGCTCGACCTGCTCTCTTTGCCTCCAGGCGGGCAGCAGGCTATGCAGCCGCAAGTGATCGTCCTGCCGGGCAGGCTTTTGGTGCGCGCCTCGACGGCGCCGCCGCCCGCCCAATAGAGCCTATCTGGAAAGCCGTGGCGCAGGCGCTCCACGCAGGGCAAAGCCTGGCGCAACGCGGCTTTGCGAGCAGGCAAAGTGGAAAAGCTGGCGCCACTGCGAGGTTTCTATGAGCCCATACCGCTCTCCATTACTTGTCTCGCCGGATCCCGATGCTGATGAGTATGTGTGCGTCACGCCGCAACAGGCTGGCTGGCAGTTGTTGCACTTTGCTGCGCGCCGGCTGCACCCCGGCTGCCTCTGGGAGGCTGATACCGGGGAGCATGAGCTGGCCCTGGTGTTGTTGGGCGGCGTCTGCGCGGTGCGCTCTGACCGCGGTGCCTGGCCGAGAGTGGGCCGGCGCCACAACGTTTTCTCCGGCATGCCCTATGGCCTCTATCTGCCCCGCCGCACGCGCTTTACGGTCGAGGCGCTGGAGGGCGCGGCGGACCTCGCCTGTGGCTGGTGCCCGGCGGAGGTCGATTACCCGCCCCGCCTCATCACGCCGGAGGATGTGGGGGTGGAGATCCGTGGGGGCGGGAACGCGACCCGCCAGATCAATAGCCTCCTGCCGCCGGGTTTCCCCTGCCAGCGCCTGGTCGTGGTGGAGGTCTATACTCCCGCCGGCAACTGGAGCTCTTACCCTCCCCACAAGCACGATGCGCACCGACAGGATGCCCAGGGCCAGATGCTGGAGGCGGACCTGGAAGAGATCTATTTCTACAAGACCCAGCAGCCGCAGGGCTACGCCTATCAGCGCGTGTACACCGGTGACGGCCGCCTGGATGAGCTGATCCTGGCGCACGACAGTGATCTCGTCCTCGTTCCGGAGGGCTACCACCCGGTAGTCGCAGCCCCTGGCTACCCGATCTATTACCTCAACATGCTGGCTGGCTCGGCCCAGTCTCTGGCCAGCAGCGATGACCCCGCCCATGCCTGGGTCAAGCAGACCTGGAAGGAACGCGACTCGCGCCTGCCGTTGGTGAGCCTGGAAATGGAGCATGAGAGATGACAGCCTACAAGAGCCCACTGCACCAGACGGTCTCAACGACCGCGACCGACTATTGGAACGATTCCTGTTCGGTAGAAGAGCTGACCTACGCCATCGAGAACGGGGCCGTCGGCGCTACGACGAACCCCAGCATTGTGCTGAACGTGCTGAAAAAGGAAATGCACCTCTGGCGCGACCGCATCGGCGATCTGATCCGTGAAAACCCCACCTGGACGGAGGACCAGATCACCTGGAGGCTGATCGAAGAGATGGCGGTCAAGGGGACGGAGCTGTTGCTGCCCGTGTTTCAACGGGAGTGCGGCCGCAAGGGCAGGCTCTCGATCCAGACCAACCCAGCCTACTATCGCAATGGTGAGGCCATCCTGGAGCAGGCGGTGCATTTCGGCGCGCTGGCGCCGAACATCCAGGTCAAAATCCCGGTCACCAAGGCTGGCCTGTGGGCGATCGAAGAGGCGACCTATCGCGGGGTGAACATCAACGCCACCGTGTGCTTTACGGTACCCCAGGCGTTGGCCGTGGGCGAGGCGGTGGAGCGCGGGCTGAACCGGCGGGCGGCTGCGGGTTATGATACGGCCAGCATGACCCCGGTCTGCACCATCATGATTGGCCGGCTGGATGACTGGATGCACGTTATCGCCAAGCGCGACCAGATCGCCGTCACCCCCGGTCACCTGGATTGGGCAGGCATTGCCTGCCTTAAGCGGGCCTATGGCCTTTTCAAGGAGCGGGGCTATCGCGCGCGGTTGCTGGCGGCCGCCTACCGCCATCACTTGCACTGGTCGGAGCTGATCGGCGGCGATATCGTGCTCACCATTCCCTATGAGTGGCAGCGGCTCTTCAATGCCTCGGATATCGAGGTGAAGGAGCGCATGGGGAACCCCGTCCCGCCGGAGGCGCTTGCAACGCTGCTCAAGATCGCGGATTTCCGGCGGGCCTATGAGCCTGACGGCATGAGCGTGGACGAGTTCGACGCCTATGGCGCCACCGTGCGCACCCTGCGCACCTTTATCAGCTCTTATCATGACCTGGTTGCTGTCGTGCGCGATTTCATGCTGCCGGACCCCGACGTGAAGCACAACTAACGAGTGGAGAGGAGGTCAAGTCCTATGGCTACCAGACGGCTGACTGTGGCGCAGGCGTTGCTCCAGTTCCTGCAGGCGCAGGTTGTCGAGCGCGATGGGCGGCGACAGGCTTTTTTCGCTGGCTGCCTGGGCATTTTCGGCCACGGTGTGGTCGCCGGGCTTGGCGAGGCGCTGCAAGAGAACCCCGGTTTTCGGTATTATCAGGTGCGCAACGAGCAGGCGGCGGTGCACACCGCTGCGGCTTTTGCCAAGATGAACAATCGCCTGCGCGCCTTGGCCTGCACTTCCTCGATCGGGCCGGGGGCAACGAATATGATCACGGGCGCCGCGGGGGCGACCATCAATCACCTGCCGGTGTTGCTCTTGCCCGGCGATATCTTCGCCCGCCGCAATGTGGCCCCGGTGCTGCAGCAGCTGGAGCTGCCCCACAGCCAGGATCTCTCGGTCAACGATTGCTTCAAGCCGGTGTCGCGCTACTGGGACCGTATCTACCGCCCGGAGCAACTGATTACCACCCTGCCCGAGGCCATGCGTGTGCTCACCTCCCCGGCCGATACGGGCGCCGTCACGCTGGCGTTGCCACAGGACGTGCAGACGATGGCCTATGATTACCCCGAGGCGCTCTTCGCGGAGCGGGTCTGGCTGATCCCGCGGCCGCGCCCCGACGTGCAACTCTTGCAACGGGCCGTGGAATGGATCCGGGCCGCCGGTGCGCCGCTGATCATCGCCGGCGGCGGCGTGCTCTACAGCGAGGCTACCGCGGCGCTGCGCGCCCTGGCCGAGCAGACGGGCATCCCTGTCGCTGAGACGCAGGCTGGCAAGGGCGCAATGCCCTACGATCACCCTCTGGCCGTCGGCGCCGTAGGTGTTACGGGCACGCCGGGCGCCAATATCCTGGCCCGCGAGGCGGATCTGGTTATCGGCATCGGCACACGCTACACCGACTTTACCACGGCTTCCAAGACGGCTTTCCAAAATCCGGCTGTGCGTTTTTTGAACATCAACGTTAGCGAGTTCGATGCCTACAAGCACGCGGCCCTGCCCCTCACCGGCGATGCCCGTGCGGTGCTGGAGGAGCTCATGCGCGCCCTGGCCGGTTACCGGACCGAGGCTGCCTATCAAGCGCGCGCCGCACGCTACAATCAGGAATGGGACGCCGAGGTCAGCCGCCTCTATAACCTGGGGCACCAACCTCTGTTGAGCCAGAGTGAGGTCATCGGCGCTGTCAACGAGGCCAGCGGTCCGCGGGATGTGGTCGTATGCGCCGCAGGCAGCCTGCCAGGTGATCTACACAAACTGTGGCGCACACGAGATCCCAAAGGCTACCACCTGGAATACGGCTATTCCTGTATGGGCTACGAAATCGCCGGCGCTCTGGGCGTCAAGATGGCCGATCCCAGCCGCGAGGTATATTGTATGGTCGGCGACGGCTCGTACCTGATGATGCCTTCGGAGATCGTGACGTCGGTACAGGAGGGAATCAAGCTCACTATCGTCCTGATCGACAACCACGGCTTCTCATCCATTGGCGGGCTCTCCAAGACGGTCGGCAGCGGCGGGTTCGGCACGCACTATGAGTACCGCGATTCGGCCAGCGGCCAGATCGCTGGGGCCAACCTGCCTATCGATTACGCGGCCAATGCTCGCAGCCTGGGCGCCTGTGTGCTTTCGGCGCGCGACCTGCCGGCGCTCCGGGCGGCGTTGGAGGAGGCCAAGAGGCAGACGCAGACGACGGTCATTGTGGTCGAGACGGATCGTGAGGAGCGCGTGCCTGGCTATGAATCGTGGTGGGATGTGCCCGTGTCAGAGGTCTCTGCGCTGGAGAGTGTGCGGCAGGCGCGCGCCGAATACGAACAGGCGCAGAAGCGAGAACGCTATTTCCTGTAGTTCAGTATCGTGGTGATGGCTTCAGCCGTTCCTCTCTTTAAGGATGTGAACGACTGAGGCCATCACTACGATACTGTGTCGGTTCAGCAAGGGGACTGGGAGGAACACGATGCCATCAGTGGAGACTCTACTCAACTTTGTGAATGGCGCCTGGCAGGAGGTCGCGGGCGCGGAATATCGGGAGGTCCTGAATCCGGCCACCGCCGAGGTATTGGCGCGGGTGCCGCTCTCACCGCTGGTGGAGGTCGACCGGGCGGCGCAGGCCGCGCACGAAGCTTTCCAGACCTGGCGGCGCACGCCCGCCGGCCAGCGCATTCAGTGCCTGTTCCGGCTGAAGGACCTGCTGGAGGAGAGCTTCGAGGACCTCTCGCGCTCGATCGTCCTGGAGAATGGCAAGACCCTGGACGATGCGCGGGGTGAGATGCGCCGTGCTATCGAGAACGTCGAGGTGGCCTGTGGCATCCCAACCCTGATGCAAGGCCAGTTCTCGGAGGATATTGCGCGAGGCATCGACGAGTACATGATTCGCCAGCCAGTCGGCGTGGCGGCCATCATCTCGCCTTTTAATTTTCCAGGCATGATCCCGTTTTGGTTTTTCCCCTATGCGGTGGCCTGCGGCAACACGGTAATCATCAAGCCGTCGGAGCGGACGCCCATGACCACCCAGCGGGTCTTTCGTCTGCTGGAGAGAGCAGGCTTTCCCCAGGGCGTCGTCAACCTGGTCAACGGTGCGGCGGATACGGTCAATGCGTTGCTGGACCATCCACTGGTGCGCGCCATCAGCTTTGTGGGCTCGACACGGGTGGCGCGGCATGTCTACAGCCGGGCAGCGGCTCAGGGCAAGCGGGTGCAGGCTCAGGGCGGCGCCAAGAATCCTCTCGTGATTCTGCCCGATGCCGACAGGGTACAGACGACCAACATAGTTATGGATAGCGCTTTCGGCAATGCCGGCCAGCGTTGCCTGGCCGCGTCGCTGGCTATCCTGGTGGGCGAGGCAAGCCGCTCCTTCAAGCCTGCGCTGGCCGAAGCGGCCCGCGCGCGGGTGGTGGGCCACGGGTTGGCGGAAGGGGTGCAAATGGGGCCGGTGATCTCGGCCGAGAGCAAAAAGCGCATCGAGGATCTGATTGCTAAGGGCCTGACCGAGGGGGCGAGCGCGCTCGTGGACGGGCGTGGCGCCGTCATCCCCGGCTATGAGCGGGGCTACTTTCTTCGGCCGACGATCCTGGAAAACGTGCCCCCGGGCGGTGAGATCGCCCGCACCGAGATCTTTGGGCCTGTGTTGGGTCTGATGGACGTTGATACCGTGGACGATGCCCTGGCCCTGGTGAACAGCGGCACCTATGGGAATATGGCCTGTGTGTTTACTGCCAGCGGCGCCGTAGCCCGCAAGTTCCGCTATGAGGCGCTGGCAGGCAATGTCGGCATCAACATTGGCGTGGCGGCGCCCATGGCCTACTTTCCGTTCAGTGGCTGGCGAGAAAGCTTTTTCGGCGACCTGCACGGCCAGGCGCATCATGCCGTCGAATTCTATACCCAGACCAAGGTGGTGGTGGAGCGCTGGCTGAAGGATTGGACACGCAAGTTCTGATCCTATGAGTTTCCGTGAGCCGGAGGGAGGTCAACGATGATTCGGGTCGGCAACGCGCCCTGTTCCTGGGGAATCCTGGAGTTTGGCCTGGGTAAGGCGATCGGCTATCGCCAGGTGTTGGACGAGATGGTGGAGACCGGCTACGAAGGGACTGAACTGGGCGACTGGGGTTTTCTGCCCACCTCTCCGGCGCGCCTGCGTACTGAGCTGCAGGCGCGGGGCCTGGCTCTGCTCGGCGCCTTTGTGCCCGTCGCTCTCAAAGACCCGGCTGCCCACGCCCCGGGCGTTGAGACGGCTGTGCGTGTGGCGCGGCTGTTGGCCGCGGTAGCCGGCGGCGCGCCATTTCTGGTCTTGGCCGATGACAACGGCAAGGACCCTATACGAGCGGCGAATGCCGGGCGCATCCGGCCCGAGCACGGCCTGAGCCAGGCGGAATGGCAGATCTTTACCCAAGGGGTGCAGCGCATTGCCGAAGCAGTGCGCGCCGAGGCCGGCCTGCGCACTGTTTTCCACCATCACTGCGGTGGCTATGTGGAAACGCCGGAGGAGATCGATACCCTGCTGAGCCTCACCGACCCGCGCCTGGTGGGCCTGTGCTTCGACACCGGCCACTACAGATTCGGGGGCGGCGATGCCTTGGCGGGGCTGCGCAAGCATGCAGGGCGCATCTGGTACTTGCATTTAAAGGATTATGATCCAGCCGTCGGGGCGCGTGTGGCGGAGGGCTGGACCTACCTCGACGCGGTGCGGCAGGGCGTCTTTTGCGAGCTGGGGCGAGGGGGGGTCGATTTCCCCCGCCTGGTGGCTGCGCTCAAGTTTCTGCAGTACGATGGTTGGGTTGTCGTGGAGCAGGATGTGCTGCCCGGCCTGGGGGCGCCCAAGGATTCGGCCCGGCGCAATCGTGCCTATTTGAGGACACTGGGCCTGTAGATGCCCGGAGGTTGATCCCATGGTTGCTCTAGCTGAGGTCCGTATCGGTGTTATCGGCGCGGGCCGTATCGGGCAGATTCACGCCCAGGATCTGGCTCATCGTATTCCCGGGGCCCAGGTGGGGGCGGTGGCCGATCCACACTTTGATGCGGCTCTGGCGTTGGCCTCTCGCTTGCATATTCCCCGCGCCGAGGCCGATTACCGGGCCCTGCTGGCCGATCCAACCATTGATGCGGTGGCTGTCTGTTCCTCGACCGATACCCATGCGCAGATCATTATCGAGGCTGCGCAGGCCGGCAAACATATCTTCTGCGAAAAGCCCATCGCCCATGATCTGGCTGCGATTGATACGGCCCTGGAGGCCGTGGCGCGGGCAGGCGTCAAGCTGCAGGTTGGCTTTAATCGGCGCTTTGACCCGAGCTTTCGTCGGCTCCGTGAAATGGTGGCTGAAGGCAAGATTGGCCAACCGCACATCCTGCGCATTACCAGTCGCGACCCGGCGCCGCCGCCAATCGAGTACGTGCGCGCCTCCGGCGGTCTCTTCTTCGACATGACCATCCATGATTTTGATATGGCGCGCTATATGCTGGGATGTGAGGTGGAAAGCATCTATGCCGTGGGAGGCATCTGCGTGGACCCGGCGATCGGCGAGGCCGGCGATATCGATACGGCGGTGATCACGCTTTGCTTCGAGAACGGCGCGTTCGGCGCGATCGACAATAGCCGCCAGGCCGTCTATGGCTATGATCAACGGGTGGAGGTCTTTGGCTCTGCGGGCATGGTGGCAGCGCAAAACAACACCCCCGACAGCCACGTGTATTGTAACGCCGAGGGCGTGCATGCCGCCAAGCCGCTCTATTTCTTCCTGGAGCGTTATGCTGAATCGTATGTGGCGGAGATGCGCGCCTTTGTGGAAAGCATCCAGCAGGATGCCGAGCCGCCGGTGACGGGCCACGATGGGCGCATCCCGGTGCTCATGGCTATGGCGGCGGAGCGCTCGCTGCACGAAAAGCGCCCTGTGCGGCTGGCAGAGATCCAGTGATGGCCAGCGCCAAGCCAGAAGCGACCGAGGCCGTGGTCGCCGGTAAGGTGGGGCTCACAGGCTCCAAACAGAGCGGAGGCTGGCAAAGTCGACGACGGTGCTCATGGCGTGATAATCGGCCTCGACACCCGCTTCGGCGGCGGCGGCGACGGGGTTGAGGCCGCCCAGGAGGATGACGCCACACATGTTCAGGTCGACCGGGATTTGACAGACGGGCTCGCCCATCTCTCCCATCTGCAACAGGCCGCTGATGCCGGCGGCGCGCAGTTGAGCGGCCGTCTCTTCGACCAGAGGACGGCAGGGACCGGGCAACTCGCGAAAGTTAGCCAGCACGCGGCCATTGCCTGTGCGCACTGCCGCGCCTACGTCGGTCATATGGGCACGAATAAAGGCTTCGGAGGGGTCAAGCGACGAGCCGCTGTAGTGTATGATCTCGACAAAGCGGTGGGGATGGCGGCCATGCACCTCCAAGATGCCGCCAAAACGCGAATCCATCGGTATGCCGGCCTTGAGGAGCACGCCGTTGATGGTAACGCTGCAGACGGTGCTAAAGCCGATGCGATCCTCGGGCACGAGCGTGCCGCCGATGCGGTCGCCAGGCTGAGTAATGCCTACGCGCTCACTGACGGTGATGCCGGCCTTGAAAGCGCCGGCCATAGCGTCGAGGGCCTTGTCGAACTCGCTGCGCTTGAAGAGGGCCGTGTTCATGACGACCCCGCCCTCCTGACGGGCAGGCTCAAAAGTCGTCTGGAAGGCCAGCAGCTTGATACGGCCGATCACATAGCCGACCTTGTCGGTCACGAGGGCTGCCCCAACCTCATCGCGCCCTGCCTCGGTGATCAAGCGCCCCTCACGCCCAACCTGATAGGTGAGTCCCCGCTCGTCCATAATCTGCAGGTGATAGCGCACGGCGCGCTCCGTCAGTTCGATGCCTACATCCTTGAGCTCGCGCGCAATCGCCCGCGCGCCGATGGGTTCGGCTGATCGGTTCAGGATCTTGAGGATTTCCAGTACTTTGCGGTCCACATCGCGCTGGTCAAGAACAACCACGTTGGCGCCCTCCCTGGCTGGGTATCTGAAGGGAATGATACACCATTGTGCGCTTACGGCAAATCAGGGAAATGATGGGCCTGAGGGAACCTGTGGAAACCTGGTTCGACATTGGCTTCCCTCAGTTCCTCTGCAGCGCTTTCAGTACGCGTACAAGTTGCCGTACGGACGCCTGGACAGTGGGAACACCTTGGTAAAGGGCGCCTGCAGGATTTCTTCCGCATCGCCGCCGAAGTAGTGCGTGTACCGCTGCACCAGGCGGCGCACCTGCCGCCAGTCCTGCTCGTTCAGCTCGCTCGTGCCGCATTCTGCACCGAGCTGCCAGGGCTCGACGGGGCAACGCAGGTAGATCACGCCGCCGTGCATGCCGGTGCCAATAAAGTTGGCTTGCAGGCGTTCTCCTGGCCTGAGGCTGAGCCCCAGCAGCAGAATGATGCCCCCCGCCATGTACTCGCCCAGGAAAGGCTGGCAGGCGCCGCCGATGACGATGGCTGGACGGCGGTCGCCGCATTCTTTCATGTGGATACCGGCTCGGTAGCCCACGTCGCCCTGGATGAGGATCTCGCCTCCACGCATGGAATAGCCGGTGGTATCGCCCGCGCGACCATAGACAACCATCTCGCCGCCGCCCAGGGTGTTGCCGCAGGCATCCTGCGCGTTGCCATGCACGATGACCGTGGGTCCATCCATAAAGGCGCCCAGGTCGTTGCCAGGAGTACCCTCGATGTCGATGCGGAGGGGCTCGCGCAAGCCAGTGCCGATGTAGCGCTGGCCGCATACATGGTGTAAAACCAGATGGCGGCAGCCGCCGGCTACCTTTTCGCGGATGCGGGCATTCAGGTCGCGGTAGTAAAGGCCGCGAGCGTCGATTTCCAGGCTGTCGAGTTGGGTCGTATCCGGTTGGATAGTCATGACCACCTCCACGTGTAATCCACGATCAGTGATGCGTAATGCGTGATCCGTAAGGTCGCTGCTACGGAGTTCCAGCCGCTTGGTGCCGGTTGCGCCTGGGCGAGTGAGGCCCGAAACGGCGCCCACTACGCCATAGCGACCTTACGCATCCCCCTTCACGCGTCACTCCCCCGCCGGCCGCACGCCGAGCACCCGCATCTCGGCTTCAGTGAGGCCGACGGCGCGCAAGTGCAGGCGGTTGCCGCGCAGGCTCTCCAGAGCGTTGATACCCATGCCTCCCAGCATCTCCTGGATCTCATGGCTCCAGCCCAAGAGCAGGTTGCCCAGGCGGCGGGCGCCGATCTCTGGGTTGATGCGGCGGTTCAGATAGGGATTCTGGGTGGCGATACCCCAGGAGCATTTGCCGGTATAGCACATCTGGCAGACGTGGCAGCCCAGGGCGACCAGGGCGCTGGTGGCGATATAGACGGCGTCGGCGCCGAGGGCGATGGCCTTGATCACATCGGCCGAGTTGCGGATGCCCCCAGCGGCGATGACCGAGACGCGCTGGCGGATGCCCTCCTGGCGCAGGCGGGTGTCGACTGCGGCCAGGGCCAGCTCGATGGGAATGCCCACATGGTCCCGGATGATCTTGGGCGCTGCGCCAGTGGAGCCACGCAGCCCGTCGATAGCGATATAATCAGCCCCCGCACGGGCGATGCCGCTGGCGATGGCGGCCACATTGTGCACGGCGGCAATCTTGACCCCTACCGGCTTGGTGTATTGAGTGGCCTCTTTCAGCGCATAGATCAGCTGCGCCAGGTCCTCTATGGAGTAGATGTCGTGGTGGGGCGCCGGCGAGATGGCATCGGAGCCGATGGGGATCATGCGCGTGGCGGCCACCTCGGGGCTCACCTTCTCCCCGGGCAGGTGCCCGCCGATGCCAGGCTTGGCGCCCTGGCCGACCTTGATCTCGATCATGCGGCCGGCGCTGAGATAGTCGGCATCGACGCCGAAACGCCCTGAGGCAACTTGTACGACGGCCGAGTTGCCATAGGCATAGAGGTCACGGTGCAGGCCCCCCTCGCCGGTGTTGAAGAGGGTGCCTGCCTGCTCTGCGGCGCGGGCCAGCGATTTTTGCACTGGCAGGCTGATCGAGCCGAAGGACATGGCAGAGAACATGATGGGCACTTGAATAGCAACCTGTGGCGGCATCGGCGTCGTCACCTCGCTGGTGCGCGGGTCGATCTCCAGGCGGTCGGGCTTGGCGCCGATGTAGGTCTTCAGCTCCATGGGCTCGCGCAGGGGGTCAATGGAGGGATTGGTCACCTGGCTGGCATTGAGCACCAGGTGATCCCAGTAGACGGGGTAGGGCTTGTCATTGCCCATGCCGGTGAGGAGCACCCCGCCCGTCTCGGCTTGCTTGATGGTATCTTCGATGGCCTCAGGGCGCCAGTTGGCGTTGAGCCGGTAGGAGAGGGGATTCTCACGCACCGTCAGCGCACCGGTGGGGCAAAATACCACACAGCGGTGGCAGCCCACACAGCGCGAGCTGTCGCTGAGGATCTCGTCATCCTCAACCTCATAGCTGTGGACTTCGAACCCGCACTGGCGCACACAGACCTGGCATTGTATGCAGCGCGCCGGGTCTCGCTCGATATGGAAACGGCTGGCCAGGTAACTTTTCATGCTACGGACACTCCCAGAGAGGGCGCCTGCTGGCCCAGGCTCACGTTGTTCACGCGGCCAATGACGGGTTCACCGCCGAGCGGCGTCCAGACGCGGTCGAGCTGTGGCTCGATCAGGCGGATGGCCGATTCCTCTGAAGAGAGGTAGATCCGACTGCCTCGGGTAGCAGCGGTCAACGGACGCAGCCGAATGCGGTCCGTGAGGCCAATCATTTCGCCCTCGTGAGCAATGATGATGGTAAACGGGCCATTCATCAGCAGACAGGGGTACACCTGGCGCAGAGAGCGCAAGAGCCGGGCGCGTGGTGACGGGTCACGTTCGATCTCGCTCCAGAGGGGCGGCGCCAGCACAGCGGCGGCCATCTCGATAGGCAGGCCGTGCTTGCGCAGAAGCAGGTCGATAGCGTAGGCCATGACTTCGGTATCGGTTTCCATCGTACACTGGTAGCCATAAGCCTCCAGGTAACGGCGGTTGATTCCGTAGGACGAGATCTCGCCATTGTGTACGACGGTCCAATCCAGCAGGCTAAAGGGGTGGGCGCCGCCCCACCAGCCGGGCGTGTTGGTGGGGAAGCGGCCGTGGGCCGTCCAGATATAGCCACGATAGTCGTCAAGACAATAGAAATCGGCCACATCCTCGGGATAGCCGATGCCCTTGAAAACACCCATATTCTTGCCGCTGGAGAAGACGAATGTGCCGTTAAAGCGCGTATTGATGCGCATCACCTGCTGCACGACATAATCATCAGGCGATTGGCCGGGCGAGGCGAACTCGTCGACAGAGACAAAATAGCGCCAAAGCTGGGGCGGTTCGCCGACGGCACGGGTGTGGCGGGTGCGGATTTCTTCCGCTACTTGCAGGTGAAAGTGTCCGGCCAGGTAACCTTCCACATCGGCACGCACACCGGCTTCCATGTACATGACGTGCAGGGCATACCAGTCAGAAAACTCGGGGTAACAGCCATAGACGGCAAAACCGCCGCCCAGGCCATTGCCGCGGTCGTGCATGCTGGCGATAGCATTGATGGCGCCTTGGCCAGAGAAGCACTGCCCGGTAGTATCCATGACGCCAAAGATCGAGCAAGCATCAATGACGTGATCGTCACCATAGGGGTTGTTGTATGAGGATAATCCAGCTGTTGACATTTCGGCAGCCTCCCAAAGGCAGTCCGAAAAGCCATATGCCTCGGCAAAGGCTTTTCGGATTGGCGCCAGAGCACTCAAGCTTGCTGCAGCATCTGCTGGCGCAGATCGCGTGGAAGCGACATCAATCCCAGATCATCGGCCAGCAGGCGCTCTTTGAAACCGTCCACAGAGTTTCCGTTCTTCATGAGGCCAAAGACGATGCCCGCCCGGTCGATGGCGCCAGCGAAGATCATGCCCACGATACGGCCATTCTGAAGCACGATCTTGCGGTAGGAGCCGCGGGTGGGGTCCTGTCGGCGCAACACCTCGTAACCAGCGTCGCCCGGCGGCGGGTCGACGGTGCCAGCCGACATAATGGACAGACCAAAGGAATGGAGTGAGTTCATCGCTGTGCCGCCGGTGTAGAGAGTCTCCGCGCCGGCCATATTGCGGCCGGCAATGCGCCCACCCAGGTAGGCATTAGGCCAGATGGGGGTAAGGCGGTTGTCGCCGGTCACAAAGTCGAGCGCTTCTGCAACGTCGCCGCAGGCATAGATATCAGGGATGCTGGTCGCCATGCGCCGGTCGACGACGATGCCGCGGCGCACCTCCATGCCGGCAGCGGCCGCGACCTCGACGCGGGGCCGCACGCCGATGGCAACAATCAAGCAGTCGCAAGGCACTTCGGTACCGTCATCGAGGGTTACCGAGCCGACAGCGCGCTCGCCGCTGTGGCGCCCGTGTACCCGAGCGACGGTACGCCCGGTCAGCACACGCACGCCGGCGGATTCGACGGCACGGCGTGCCATCATGGCGGCATGGCTATCCAGAGCTCGGCCCAGAATCTGTGGCGCCAGCTCGACGATGGTTACTCCGATCCTCATCTTAACCAGGGCTTCGGTGACAGAGAGACCGATCAGGCCGCCGCCTACGACGACGGCCTGCCGCACGTGGGGCAGGCGGGCCGCCAGACGCATGGCATCATCAAAGGTGGTAAAGGTGTAATATTCGTGCTCCTGCAGGCCCTCTGTCGGGGGCACAATCGGCGTGCCGCCGATGGCCAGGAGCAGCCGGTCCCAATGGAGGGAGAGGCCGCTCTTCAACTGCACGATGCGCTCGGCAGGGTCGATGCGTATCAGGGGCTGACCCAGGAGCACCTCGATATTCTGGCGGTCGTAGTAGGCTGGGTCGCGGTAGGCCATGCGCTCCGCCGACGTCTCACCGCACAGATAGTTCGCGATCAAGGGGCGAGAGTAGGCCGGGTAGGGCTCTTCGCTGACGATGGTGAGGGGCCCTCGCCGGTCCACCTCTCGGATGGCCTCCGCGCAGCCCACGCCCCCCGCCGAGTTGCCGATGATGAGATAGCGAGTCATGAGTCCACCTTTACAAAGCTCAGTGCCTCATTGGGGCAGTGAGCGACGCAACTGGGGGTTACCAGATGCGAGCAGAGGTCGCATTTGACAATCACATGACGCTGCGTATCGCGCACCAGGGCGCCGTAGGGGCAGACCATGACGCAGGTCCAGCAGCCCATGCATCGCTCTGGGTCCGAAGAAACGATGCCGGTTTCCGGATCTTTCTGCATGGCCCCAGTGAGACAGGAATAGACGCAGAGCGGCTCACGGCAGTGGTGGCATTGCACGGCGATGGAGTAGGGGTGATCCTCTTCGACGTGGATGCGGGCCAGAGCGCGCGGCTGCTCCTTCTTGAAGGCCTTGATCAGGTGACGAGAGCGTGAATGCTCTGCCAGGCAATGGACTTCACAGAGGTGACAACCGATGCAGACTTGTTCGTTAGCCAATATTCTCGCTTGGGACATTGCGCCATCCTCTGGAGTTGTAGTGCGGGGCAGCAATGCCCGGAGAATCAATAGCGCCATGGCTACCAGGCGTTCATCGCCTACGACACCGCGGCGCTGGGGCATCCAACGTAGGTAACTGATTACCTACAGAATAGCACGAAATACGCTCTTTGTCAACCGTGTGGTTACCCATTTGGGTGAGGGGCTATGCTTGTGTGCGCTCTGCCAGCTTACGCAGGCTGGCGGCAGCCTGGTGCGTGGGCGGCAGAATGGCCAGGGCACCCTATCTGGAGCGCTGACCAGAGGAGCTTTCAGCCGGGGTGCTGAACTGGACGGTAAAGAGGAACTCGCGTACAATAACGATGGTGTGGCCGTTTGTGGATCGGAGGGGGAGGAGATCGGTATGGACTGGGGTAAGCTCTTTGAATTCAATGGGCTCAACCTTTGGGTGGTGGCCAGCGGGAATGGGCTCAACCTCATTCTGGAAGGTATGACCCTGTTGCTCACGGCGCTCTTGGGCACAAGGGGCGCTGAGACCAGCCAGTTGCTCCTGATGGTGGGCAGTTTTCTCAGCACCGGGCTGGTCGCTTTTATCTGCGGGCGTATGGAACGCGAGCGCTATGTGACCTATGCGGCCTATACTTTGCCGGGCAACCTCCTGCTGACGATACCCAGTATCCTCTTTGGGGGGATTATGGGCATCCTGGTGGTGCTCGTCTCGGTGCTGGGCGCCTTTAACGGTGCGCGCCTGGCCGAGATGACGGTCGAGAGGCACGCCCGCTAGTGAATACAAAGCAGAACGCTCCGGATCTCAAAATCCGGAGCGTTCTGCTTTGGCGATGAGCTATGCTGCCGGAGAGGCCGCCGCGTTGTCTTGCGCGGCCTTTTCCCTGCTTTCTTCGGGCAGGCGGAGGGAAAGGATGGTGGAGACGCCCTCTTGAGCCATGGATATGCCATAGACGGTGGCGGCTGCCTCGACCGTGTTGCGGTTGTGGGTGATGACGATAAACTGCGTCTGGCGGGCCAGGGCCTCCAGGAAACTGCGGAAGCGGTGGACGTTCGATTCGTCCAGCATGGCATCCACTTCGTCGAGGATGCAGAACGGCAGTGGATTGACCTTGAGCAGGGCAAAGAGCAGCGCTACAGCCGTCAGGGACCGCTCGCCACCGGAGAGCAGGGAGAGGCTCTGTGAGCGCTTGCCGGGCGGCCGGGCGATGATCTCGATGCCCGACTCGGCCGGGTTCTCGGGCTCGGTCAGGATCAGCTTGGCCGAGCCCCCGCTGAACAGGGTGGAGAAGCAGCTGCTGAACTCGCGCGCGACGTGGGCAAAGGTAGCGGTGAAGCGCTCACGGATCAGGCGGTTCAGCTCTTCGATGATCTCTCGGGTCGAGTCGGCAGCCTTGGTCAGATCCTGGACCTGATCGGCGAGGAACTGGTGCCGCTCGGCCAACTGCTCATATTCGGCCGGGGCGCTGGGGTTGATAGGGCCAAGGCGGCGCAGGCGAGTGCGCAGTTCCTTCAGCTCGTGGCTGAGCCCTTCCGGCAGTTGGGTGACCTGGGGCAGAGGCGTGACGCCGTTGCCCAGCGCCAGGCGAAGCTGGCGCGGCTGGCCGACGTCGGGCACTTCGACAGGCCCCAGCTCGGCTTCCATCTGCCGCCTGATTTCTTCCAGTTCCTCACGTGCCCGGTCGCGCTCAAAGCCCATGCGGTTCAGCTCGGTCTGCAGGGTCTGCAGTTGCTGGCGCAGTTGTTCCTCTTCCGCCTCCAGAGCCAGCTGTTGCTTCTCGTTGGCCTGCAACTCCGCCTCTGCCTGGGCCAGCGGTCTGTTGGCATTATCGAGCGCTTGTTGCCCTCCTGCCAGGGTCTGGCGGATTCTCTCCAGCTCTTGTTCGAGAGCGGCCATTTCCTGTTGCCCCTGTTCGAGGCGCTGTTGGCGCGCCTCAGCCTCGGCCTGCGTGCGGGCCAGTGCCTCGCGCTGCGCCACAATGAACTGCTCTTGCGCCTGCTGGGTGCGCAGGGCCACGGCCAGGGCCGTCTCTTGCTCGGCAGCACACTGCCGCAGGGCCGTGATGTCGTCGCGCTCGGTGCTGGCGCGCAATTCTTCCACCCGCCGGGCGATATCGACACTGCGTTCCTGCAGCGATGCGATCTCTTGCTCGACCTGAGCTAACTCCGGCTGCAGGCCCTGCAGCGCTTGGCGGGCCTGTTCCTGCAGCGAGCGGCGCCAGCCAACTTCTTGTAGCAGGCGGTCATGGCGCTGGCGCAGGGCGTTCACCCGTTGCTCCTGCTGGCTCAACGCAGTACGGCAGGCCTGCAGGCGCTGGCCGCATTCCCGCACTTGCTGGCGATAGGCCTGCTGTTTCTCGTCCTCGGCTTTGACCTGGCTCTCGGCCTCCCTGAGCGCCTGTTGGGCGCTGGTCAGGCGCCTGGGCAGTTCGCGCCATTCCCGCTCCTGCGCGAGCACGCCGAGGCTGCGCGGCCGCGAACCACCGCGGACGACCCCCCGGGCCTCCACGACGTCACCGTCCAGCGTTACGGCACGGCGCAGGCGGTGCTCGGCCGCCAGCCCTCGCCGCCCCGCCGTAAGGTCTTCGGCGATGATGATGTTGCCCAGCAACAGCTCAGCAATGTCGGCGTAGATGGGGTCGGTCTTGATCAGGCGGGCGGCCACTCCGCGCACCCCCGGCAGGCGCGGTGCCGGGATCGAGTGCGGCGCCCGAACATAATCCAGAGGCAGGAAGGCAGCTCGGCCGCGCTGGCGGCGCTTGAGGAAATCGATGCAGGCAAGGGCATCATTCCAGGTCTTGACTACGACATCCTGCAGGTGGCTACCGAGGGCAGCCTCCATCGCGACATCGAGCTCGGCGGGTACCTCAAACAGGCTCGCGATGGTGCCGAGGACGCCAGGCATCTGCTCGCGTATGATGGCCTGGGCCCCCTCGTGGAGAAAAGTGGCCTGAGTGCGGGCGCGGTGAAGGACATCGTGCTGCGTCCGGAGGCGCTGGTACGTCTCACGGGCTGCATCACGCTGCATGCGGAGCTGATCCAGCCGGCTGAGTGAGGCTGCCAGGTTGTCTTCGGCCTGGCGGAGATCCTCTTCAGCGCTGCCAAGCGCGGCGAGCGCCTGGCCTTGCGCCTCTTCGGCGCCTTGCAGGTCACGGGCGGCGGCATCCATGCGCGAGGAGATGTCGGCCAGCGCACGCTCCTGGGTGGCCAACTCCTGCTCAAGCTCGCTCTGGCGGCGCTGAAGCTGGTTCTGGTGGTTGCGAGCGGTGGCCTGGGCGGTTGCGATCTCGAAGGATTGGGCGCGTGCATGCTCGAATTCATCCCGTTGCGCACGCAGTGCGGCCTCTGCGGCCGCCAGCTCAGCTTTGGCAGCAGCTGCTGCTATCTGCTGCTTGGCTAGCCCTGCCTGGAGCACCGCTTGCTCCTGGATCTGGCGCTCGAGGGTCGACTGGATCTCGGCGCGGCGGGCTTCGATGCCGGCCTGGTCAGCACGCGCTTGCTCCTGTTGACGGAGCAATGCCTTGGTGCGTTCCTGCGCCACCGCCAGGCGTCGGCGCAGCTCTTCGTGACGGATACGAAGCTGCTCCGCTTCCTGCCGGCGGTGCTGGATCTCCTCCCGCAGCGCTTGCTGGCGATTGCGCAGCGCCTCGCGCTTGCTGATGGCCTGGGCCACCCGGTCACGCTGTTGGGCCACCTGGTCGTTCTGGGCGCGGATCTGCTCCTCGACACGCGCAATGCGATCCTGATGGCGCTGCCACTGGAAGCCGTACCATTGGAGCAGGCAGGTTTCCAGGTCGCGCTTTACCATGTCGTACTCGCGGGTACGCTCGGCCTGACGGCGCAGGCTTTCCACCCGCGGGCTGATTTCGCTGATGATATCGGTCACGCGCTCCAGGTTGCGGCGCGTCTCGTCGAGGCGGGCGAGAGCTTCATTGCGCTTGTCGATATAGACGCGTACGCCGGAAGCTTCTTCGAACAGCGACCGACGCTCCTCAGGGCGGAGGCTGAGCGCGGCATCGACCTGCCCCTGCCCAATGACAACCCACACGTTGCGGCCCAGGCCGGCTCGGCCCAGTAACTCGCTGATATCACGCAGGCGCACCCGGTTGCCGTTGAGATAGTACTCGATCTCGCCCGAGCGGTAGGCGCGACGGGTGATGGTGACCTCCGTATAGTCGATGGGCAGCCATTGCGTGCTATTATCAAAGACGAGGGAGACTTCCGCCAGCCCAACGCGGGCCCGTTGGGAGCTACCGCTGAAAATAAGGTCCTCCGTGCGCTTGGCGCGCAGAGTGCTGTAACTCTGCTCGCCCAGCGCCCAACGCACCGCATCTGCTATATTGCTTTTGCCGCTACCATTGGGGCCGACAATGGCCGTAATCCCGCCGCCAAACTCGAATACCGTGCGATTGGCAAAGCTCTTGTATCCTTGGATCTCCAAACGCCTGAGATACATGGCTAATCAACACCCATTTCTTCAGCAGCGACGGTTGCAGTCGCAAGGCGGCTATCCGGCTTCCTCTTGGCACTAAAGCTTCTATCCACACAGCACAGATCAGAGAGACCCGGGTTGCCCGTTACCAGGGGGCGCAGGAGGCAAACTCTCAAGCTCGGGGTTTTGGAGGGCGGCGCGGGCTGCAGACTGCTCAGCGGCCTGCTTATTGGCGCCGCTGCCGGTGCCGACGACCCGATCGCCCACAACGGCTTCGACAATGAACTCTTTGGCGTGGTCGGGCCCGCTCTCGCAGACGGTACGGTAGTACGGTGTGCAGTGCAGGCTGCCCTGGACGCGCTCCTGCAGGGCGCTCTTAGCATCACGGATTTGGGGCGCCACGCCCGATATCTCGGAGCCTTCGCCCAGGAGAAAGTGGACCAGGCGGCGGGTATCCGCCAGGCCACGGTCCAGCAGGGTGGCGCCGATGACGGCTTCCAGAGCGGCGCACAGGTTGGCCACTCGCTCACGGCCGCCGCTGGCCTCTTCGCCGCGCCCGAGGAGAAGATGCTCCCCCAAATGCAGGCGATGTGAAACACGCGCTAATGTGTCGGCGCGCACCAGTGATGCGCGCAGGGCGGTCAACTCGCCCTCGCGGGCCGTCGGGTAGCGCAGGTAAAGATCCTCGGCGACCAGGAAGTCGAGCACAGCATCGCCCAGGAACTCGAGGCGCTCATTATCGACGGTGATCTCGTCGGGACGCTCGTTTACAAAGGAGGTGTGGGTCAGCGCCTCACGGAGGAGCTCGGGGCAGTGGAACTCGAACCCCAGCTCCCGTTGCATCTCCGTCAGGTGAGTCTCAATATCAGGATTAGTCGTGGCCATACTCCAGATACAGGGCAATGGCGCCCAATACGCCCACGTCGTCACCCAGTGATGCGGGCTCGATGCGCAGGCCCTCGATCATACAGGGCATAGCCCGACCGCGCACCGTTGAACGGATCGTATCGAACAGCAAGTCGCCAATGTGCGCCACGCCGCCTCCTATCAGAATGAGTTTGGGTTCCAGGATGTGTACCAGGTTCACCAGGCTCACACCAATGAAGAACGCCGCCTGCTCGACGACACCCTTGGCCAGCGCGTCGCCTGCATTGGCGGCGCGACCGACGATTTCGGCCGTCACGCGCGACAGATCACCGCTGACCAGGTCCGTTATGCTTGACGGTTGGCCCTGAGAGATGCGGGCTACTGCCTCGCGCGCAATGGCAGGCCCGGCAGCCAGCGCTTCGACACAACCGATGTTGCCGCATTTGCAGCGGGGGCCACGCAGGTCCACCGTCGTATGGCCGATCTCTCCGGCAGAGCCATGGTTACCGAGAAGCAAGCGGCCGCCGGAGATCAGCCCGCCGCCGATGCCTGTGGAGATCGTCATATAGATGAGATCGTCAACCCCCTTTCCGGCGCCAAATCGGCGCTCGGCGAGAGCTGCGGCATTGCAATCGTTGTTCACCACGGTCGGCAGGCCCAGACGCTCCTCGAGCACGGCCTTGAGCGGCACATTGTGCCAGCCGAGGTTGGGGGCGGCAAGCACAACACCAGTCCACGGATCGAGGGGGCCCGGGGAGCCCACACCAATGCCGGAGGGGCGGCGGCCTCCTCCTTGCTCGATCACGGTGCGCGCCGCGGTGATAATGCGGTCGAGTACAGCCTCCGGGCCCGCTTCTGCTCCCGTCAGGGCTTTGTAGCGAGCCAGGATAGTGCCGTCCACCTCGGCCAACACGGCACGGATCTGCGTGCCGCCCAGATCAATGCCCACGATAGGATCCGACATCGTCCCTCACCTGTATCTGCCATGAGCGAGCCACGCCGGTGCTGTATCGAGGGCTCGCCAGAGGCTGTTGCCTGCAACCAAACGGCAAGTATACCACAAGTAGCAAAGGCTCACAAGGCGAAGAGGCAGAATCTTGGGGTGGGGAGCACAGACTGTTGACATGAACGTGGCATTCCCCTACAATACGGGCCGCTTGGCCAGGGGCGCTCACGCGGGCTTTGGCGGGGGCAGGGGGCCCACATGAGGCCAAACTACAGGCCATTACAGTCCGTGTGGGAGCCCACGACCAGGGAGGTGTACCTATGACAACGCCCATGCGCAGCCAATACCTGCGCATCAAGCGCGATTACCCCAACACGATCCTCTTCTTTCGTCTGGGCGATTTCTACGAGACCTTTGATGAGGATGCGCAGGTTGTTTCGTCGATCTGCGATATTGTGCTGACCTCGCGACCGGTCGGTAACGATGAGCGCGTGCCGTTGGCCGGGGTGCCCTATCACGCTGTCGATGGCTATATTGCCCGGCTGATCGCCGCCGGCCACAAGGTGGCCATTGTCGAGCAGGTCTCGGAGCCCTCTGGCTCCAAGCTGGTGGAGCGCGAGGTGGTGCGAGTGGTGACGCCCGGCACCGTGATCGAGCCAGCGCTCCTGGATGCGCGGCGGAACAACTACCTGGTGGCGCTGATCATTGACGGCACACGGGCCGGCCTGGCTTATGCGGATATCACCACCGGCGAGTTCTCAGCGACGGAGCTGGAGGCTCAGGAGGGGGGGGCGACCGGCCCATGGGAGGAGTTGTTCCGCTTGCAGCCGGCTGAACTGCTGGTGCCGCCCGGGCAGGAGGAGCAGGTCCGCAGCTGGGCCCAGGCGCGCAACGATAGCCTGGCCCAACGTATCAGCACGCTCGACTCGTGGCGCTGGGAGGACGCGACGGCCCGCCAGGCCCTGCTGGCGCACTTTGGTGTGGCCTCATTGGCTGCCTATGGCTGTGAGGATGAGCCTCTGGCGATGCGCGCGGCCGGCGCCATTATCCAGTATCTGCAGCAAACCCAAGCATCGGCCCTGTCTCAGTTGAGTACCCTCACCCACTATACAACCAATAGCTTCATGACCCTGGACCCTGCTACGCGTCGGAACCTGGAGTTGACGGAAGGCCTCCGCACCCGCACGGTTAAGGGCTCACTTTTGGGGGTACTGGACATGACGGTCACGCCCATGGGGGCGCGCCTGTTGCGACGCTGGGTACAGCAGCCGCTCCTGCGGGTGGAGGAGATCCTGGCCCGGCAACGGACGGTAGCGGCCTTTTACACCCAGCCTGCCTCCTGCGCGGCCATCCAGAAGGCGTTGCGCCAGGCTGGGGACCTGGAGCGATTGGCCAACCGTGTAATCCAGCGGGTTGCTACCCCCCGTGATCTGCTGGCGCTCAAGGCATCGTTGGCCATCGTGCCCGACATACTGGCCGAACTGGAGCGGGTGGGCGCTGATCTGCCCGCGGTGCAGGCCCTGGCGGAAGAGCTGGATGCGTGCCCCGAGGTAGCTGCCCTCATCGGGCGGGCGATAGCCGAGGATGCCCCTGCTGCGACGCGTTCCGGTGGGATCATCGCACCGGGATATTCGCTGGAGTTGGATGAGATCCGGCTGGCCAGCCGTGACGCCAAGCAGTGGGTGGCTGACCTGGAGAGCGCGGAGCGCGAGCGGACGGGCATCAAGTCACTCAAGGTCGGCTACAACAAGGTCTTTGGCTATTATATCGAAGTGACGCGGGCTAACCTTGACGCCGTGCCGGAAACATATATCCGCAAACAGACCCTGGTCAATGGCGAGCGCTTTATCACGCCGGAGCTCAAGGAGCAAGAAGCGCTAATTTTACACGCCGAGGAACGGCTGGGCGAGCTGGAGATGCAGCTCTACCGCGAGTTGCTGGAAGAGATCGCATCATCGGCGCGACGGCTCCTGCAGACGGCCCAGCGCTTGGCGCATATCGATGCGTTTGTGGCCCTGGCCGAGGTGGCGCGGCGCTATGGCTATTGCCAGCCAGAGATTGATGATGGGCCTACGCTGGAGATCGAAGGCGGCCGGCACCCGGTGGTGGAGCGCAACCTTGACAGCATGAGCTTTGTGCCCAACGATGTGCGCCTTTCGCCTGAGGAACAGGTGCTCATCATCACCGGCCCCAACATGAGCGGCAAATCCACCTTTCTGCGACAGGTGGCGCTGATCACGCTGCTGGCGCAGATCGGCTCGTTCGTGCCGGCGACCCGGGCGCATATCGGGGTGGTCGACCGCATTTTCACCCGCGTGGGGGCGCAGGATGAGATCACGGCCGGTCAGAGCACATTCATGGTGGAGATGCTCGAGACGGCGCTCATCCTGTCGCAGAGCACCAGGCGCAGCCTGCTCATCCTCGACGAGGTCGGCCGGGGCACGAGCACCTATGATGGGCTGGCCATCGCGCAGGCTGTAGTGGAGTATCTGCACAACAGCCCGCGGCTGGGCGCAAAGACCTTGTTCGCCACCCACTTTCACGAGTTGGTGACGTTGGAGCAGTACCTGCCGCACGTGCGCAACTATAACGTCGCCGTCGTCGAGGATGGTGACAAGGTTGTTTTTCTGCACAAGATCGTGCCCGGCGGGGCCGATCGCTCCTATGGGATCCACGTGGCGCAGATTGCCGGCATTCCACGCCCGGTCATCCGGCGTGCGCGGGAATTGCTGGCGGAGCTCGAGCGCCGGCAGGAAGCGAGCGATGGCAAGGCCATGCCTGCCGCGCGCGGCCGCAAAGTGCCATCGGAGCAACTGCCCCTTTTCGCGGCGGCGCCGAACCCGGTGCTGGAGGAACTTAGGAGCTTGCGCATTGATGAGATGTCGCCCCTGGAGGCGCTGAGCAAGCTGTATGAGCTCAAAAAGCGCGCCAGCGACTGAGACAAATCGATAGCCGAATTTCTTGACCCCCAACCTCATCTATGTTATGATCTTTATTGGTTAACAACAGTGATGAGGTTGTTTTTCATGTCCGACTGTGTGACTGTGATTGGGGGCGGCCTGGCGGGCTCGGAAGCGGCCTGGCAGGCGGCGCAGCGGGGCTGCCGCGTCCGGCTGTATGAGATGCGGCCTCAGGTGCAGACGCCTGCTCATCGCACGGGCAACCTGGCCGAGTTGGTCTGCAGCAATTCCTTGGGCTCCCAACAGGTGGACCGGCCCCTTGGGCTGCTCAAGGCCGAGTTGCGCCTGCTCGGCTCGTTGATCATGGCCTGCGCTGATACGGTGGCAGTGCCGGCTGGCGATGCACTGGCCGTGGATCGTGACCTTTTCTCGCAGGAGGTCACCAGGCGCCTGCAGGATAACCCGGCCATCGAGATCATCCGCGAAGAGGTCAGCGATATCCCTGCCTCCGGACCGGTGGTGGTGGCGACCGGGCCGCTGACGTCGGATGCTCTGGCGGCGGCGATCCGCAGGCTGACGGGTGCCGAGTACCTGCACTTTTTCGATGCCATGGCGCCCATCGTGGCGCTCGAGTCCATCAATCTGGCGCGCACCTTCCGGGCCGGGCGTTACGGACGCGGCGACAGCGACTATATAAACTGTCCCCTCGATGAAGCGGAATACCGCCGCTTTGTGGCCGAGCTATTGGCTGCGGAGACGATCCCCCTCCGCGATTTCGAGGCGGGTGATAAGCGCTTCTTCGATGCCTGCCTGCCGGTGGAGGTTATTGCGCGGCGCGGCGAGCTGGCGCTCGCCTACGGGCCACTGCGGCCGGTTGGGCTGATAGACCCTCGCACCGGTCGGTGCCCCTATGCCGTGGTGCAACTGCGGCAGGATAACCTCGCCGGAACCCTCTATAACATGGTGGGGTTTCAGACGAACCTGCGCTGGAGCGAGCAAAAGCGGGTCTTTTCGCTCATCCCGGGGCTGGAGGGCGCCGAGTTTGTGCGCTTTGGGCAGATGCACCGCAACACGTTCCTGGCATCACCGGCTCTCCTGGAGCCGACCCTGCAGTTCAGGGGGCGGGGGGACCTTTTCTTTGCGGGGCAGATGATCGGCACGGAAGGATATGTGGGGTCGACCATGAGCGGGCTGGTGGCTGGGCTGAACGCAGCCCGCGTGAGCCGAGGAGAGGCGCCCCTCATCTTCCCGCTGACGACCATGGTGGGAGCGCTGTGCCATTATGTTTCGCATAGTGAAGCCAGCCTGTTCCAACCGATGAAAGCGAATTTTGGCCTGTTACCTGAGATAGAGTTGCGCAGCCGGCGCAAGCGCGAGCGGCATGAGGCGCTCGCCCGGCGTGCACAGGCGGCTCTGCAAGCTTTTTGGAAGGGTAGCACAAGTTGATGGGGTTGATGGGCGGAGCACGGTTGACCTTGTCAACCGGCTCATTCTATAACATGGGGTTGGATCGTGCCTTTGCGATCGCGGCTGAAGCAGGGTACGATGGCGTGGAATTGTTAGTGGATGGGCGACAGGACTCGTACGATGTGCCGTATCTGCGCGGGCTGAGTGCGCGCACGGGTATGGCGATTTTGAGCGTGCACACACCCTTTTTGCGGCGGATCAACGGCTGGCCGGATGCTCAGGAAGAGCGGATCGTGCGGGCCGTTGCCCTGGCCGAGGATCTGGGGGCCGAGACCGTCGTTGCCCATACCCCGGGGCGATGGCATTCGCTGCACGTGGAGGCCAGCTTTCTGCGGCGCGATATCTACCTGGACGTGCCCCTGGGGCGGGGGAGCGAGGCGCGCTATGCGCGTTGGCTGGAAAAGGAGCTGCCATTGGTGCAGCAGGGGACGGCCGTTCGCATAGCGATAGAGAACATGCCTGCCGGCCGATTGTGGGGCTTTCAGGCAGGCAAGTATCGCTACAACCGCCCGGCAGAGCTGGCGCGCTGGCCGTACCTGGTGCTGGATACCACACACTGGGGCACGTGGGGCCTGCAGCCCATGCTGGCCTATCAGGAACTGAAAGGCAGGATCGCCCACGTGCATCTATCCGACTATGATGGGCTCGAGCATCGGCTGCCGTTCAAGGGGCGGCTGGACCTGGCGAGCCTGCTGACCGCCTTGCAGCGAGATGGCTTTGGCGGCACTGTGGCCGTGGAGCTCAACCCTTGGGCAATAGCCGAGGGCAACTGGGCGAGAGAAGCGCTGGTTGCCCCACTACGGGAGACGGCCCAGCGGTGTCGTGAGCTTCTCGGGCTGCCGGCTTCGCATAGTCAAGTGACTCAGGCCGCCCAGCCGGCGGATGGGTTTCCAATAAGTAGGGCTTAGGCTATGCGAAAAGAACCTCTCGTCCCGATCCTGGCCGCAGCCGCGCTGCTTTGCCTATGCACGGCCTGCGCGCAGGGAGCCAGGTTCGATGGCGAGAGGGCGCTGCAGGATGTGACCGTCCAGATGCGCTTGGGCCCGCGCCTGCCGGGGTCATCCGCCAGCCGGCAGGAGATAGCGTACCTGAGCAGCGAGCTTCGCCGCGCCGGGTGGGCCGTGGAGGAACAGCCTTTTTCGTACCGCACTGGCACACGACTCAGGACACAACCGACAAGGTCAGCGCGGCCAGCCTGAAACGAGTAGGGCGGGTGCTGGAACGCTACCTGGAAATGCCTTCTCAAGGAGAGTAGCATGCAAGTCGCCGCAAGACTCAACAATCTGCCTTCCTATGTCTTTGCCGAGGTCGATCGCCTTCTGGCCGATTTGAGAGCCAAGGGCGTGGACGTGATCAACCTGGGTATCGGGAGCCCTGACCTGCCCCCACCAGCCTGGATCGTCGATACCCTGCACCGGGCCGCGCAGGATGCGACCAAGCACAGCTACGCTGGCTACTATGGCTTACCCTCGCTGCGGCAGGCGACAGCGACTTACTACCGGAACCGGTTTGGGGTAGAGCTGGATCCGCAACGGGAGATCGTGATCCTGATCGGCTCGAAGGAGGGCATCTTCAACACGGCGCTGGCCTTTATCGATGCCGGCGATGTGGCGCTGATACCCGATCCCGGCTACCCGACCTATACCATGAGCGTCAGGATGGCGGGGGGCGATGTGGTGCCGGTGCCCCTGCGGGCCGAACGGGACTTTTTGCCCGATCTGAGCGCAATCCCGGGAGATGTGCTGCGGCGTGCCAGACTGCTGTGGCTGAACTATCCCAACAATCCGACGGGAGCTACGGCGGACCTCGGATTCCTGGCCACAGCGATTGAGTTCGCCAAGGAACACAATTTGCTGCTATGCTACGACAACCCGTATTGCGATGTGACCTTTGATGGCTATGTGGCCCCGAGCCCTTTGCAGATCCCGGGGGCGAAGGACGTGGTCCTGGAGTTCAACTCGCTTTCCAAGACCTATAACATGGCTGGCTGGCGCGTGGGCATGGCTGTGGGCAGCGCCCAGGCCGTCGAGGCCCTGGCGCGGGTGAAGACGAACGTCGACTCAGGCATCTTTGCCCCTATCCAGGAAGCGGCGGCAGCGGCGCTGTGCGCCGACCAATCGTGGCTGCAGGAGCGCAATGCCATCTACCAGGCACGCCGGGACGCGGTGCTCGCTTTCCTGCCCACGATCGGCATGCACGCGGCCACGCCCAAGGCGACACTTTATGTGTGGGCGCAGGTGCCCGCCGGAGAGACAAGCGCCGGGTTCGCCAAACGTGTCGTCGAACGGACGGGGGTATGGTTCACGCCCGGCACGGCCTTTGGGGCCCATGGCGAAGGGTATGTTCGTATCTCACTGAGCACGCCCGCGGAGCGCCTGCAGGAAGCAAGCGAGCGCTTGCGACGCCTGTAGGTCCACTCTCCCAATGCTATACGTCACTCGGAAGGAGACGATTGGAGTGGCACAGACCACAATGCCGACAAGGGAACCAATCCAACGAGCGTTTCTGGTCGCGGCCCAGGTCAAGGGGGCGGAGTATCGCTGGGGGATGGGCGACTCACTGGCCGAGTTGGCTGCGCTGGCCAAGACGGCGGGCTTGCAGGTCGTCGGCGAAACCACACAGTTAGTCGACGAGATCAACTCGGCCACCTTTGTCGGCAAGGGCAAGGTGGAAGAACTCGAGGATCTCCACGCCGAGCTGGCCTACGACGTCATTATCTTCGACGATGAGCTCTCTCCCCGGCAAATCCGCAACCTGGAGAATCGGATCGCAGATGTGAACGTGCTGGATCGCACGGCGCTCATCCTCGACATCTTTGCCAAGCACGCCCGCACACGCGAGGGGGCGCTGCAGGTAGAGTTGGCTCAATATGAGTACCGGCTGCCGCGCCTGACTGGGCGCTGGACGCACCTTTCCCGACAGACCGTCGGGGGGGTAGGCCTGCGCGGCCCTGGCGAAACCCAGCTGGAGGTGGATCGCCGGGAGATCCGGAGAAGGATGACTCAGCTGCGCGCAGAGCTGCAAAAGGTGCGCGAGCACCGGGCTATCTACCGCGGCCAACGCAAGCGAGAGGGGATACCCATCGTCGCCATAGTTGGCTATACCAATGCGGGCAAGTCCACCTTGTTGAATGCCCTCGCCAACGCCCACGTGCTCGCCGAGGACAAGCTCTTTGCGACCCTGGACCCCACAACGCGGCGCATTGCCTTGCCCGGCGGTACCGAGGTTTTGCTGACCGATACGGTGGGCTTTATTCAGAAGCTGCCCACTTCCCTGGTAGCCGCTTTCCGAGCTACCCTGGAAGAGATCGAGGACGCCGATCTTCTGTTGCACGTGGTGGATGTAACTCACCCCAACGCAATGCAGCAGGCACAGACGGTCGATCAGGTGCTGCGCGATCTGCAGATCGGCGAACGCCCCATGCTGGTGGCGCTGAATAAGGTGGACCTCTTGCCCGACCCTGATGTGGCCGTGGCGGCGTCAGCGCGCTATCCCCACGGCGTGGCTGTTTCGGCCGCCAAGGGGTTGGGCATCGCACAATTGCTGAGCCGGCTTGAGAGCGCCCTGACCGAGGCCATGGTCTACATGGACGTACAGATCCCCTTCCACGAGAATGCCCTGGTGGCGCTCTTTCACAAGCACGGCATCGTCGAGGGAGAGGGCTATGACGTTGCCGGCACGCGGGTGAAAGGCTATATCCCCCGTCACCTCGTTGCCTCGTTCGAGCCGTATCTCACCTGAAAACAACACCGAGGTCCTTCCATCCGGTTGCCGGCTGGTCCGCTCCGCTCAAACCCGGCCTAATCCCACAGGCTGGGTCTGTGGCGCGGTTGCACAGCTCGCGTGTGGAGTTGATACCCGGAATTCATCCTCTGGCACAGAACTTGCTTCCTTCTCCACTCAGACCAATTCCGACACAGCGAGGTTTACGATGCTGGTCAATGCGTTGCTGGAAGAAAGCTTCGCTCTGTGCCCCGACAAGGTCGCCCTGGTTTGTGGGAAGCGCCGGCTCACCTATGGCGAGATCGAGGCCAGCGCCAATCGCCTTGCCAACGCCCTCCTCCGGCGCGGGCTGCAACAAGGGGACCGGGTGGCTATCTGGCTGCCTAACAGTGTTGAGGCCGTCATCGGCATCTTTGCCGCGCTCAAGGCGGGGGCCATCTTTACGGTCCTCAACCCGACGACCAAGGTCGAGAAGCTGACTCGTATCCTCAACAACTCGCGCGCCGCAGCCCTCCTGGCGCCTGCTGCACAGACGCCGATGCTCGGGCAGATGCTGCCGGCTGTGCCGTCACTGCACACCGTCGTTTGCTGCGGCGACTATGACCGGGCCCCGACAGCCGATGAACGCCTGCTCCCCTGGGCCGAGGCCATGTCCCTGGGCAGCGACGAGCGGCCACCCTGCTCGTGCATCGACATTGACTTGGCCACAATCATCTATACCTCGGGCAGCACCGGCGTGCCCAAAGGCGTCATGTGCACGCACCTCAACGTGCTGTCGGCGACGCGGGCCATCAATAGTTACGTGGGGAATACGCCGGCCGATGTCGTAATCAACGTGCTACCCCTCTCCTTCGATTATGGGCTCTATCAGATCTTCCTCACCTTCATGGCGCACGGGCGGTTGGTGCTGGAGCCCTCCTTTGCCTACCCGGCGATGGTCTTGCACCGTATCCAGGAAGAGAGGGTCACGGGTTTCCCCGGCGTGCCGACGGTGTTCGCCATGCTGTTGCAGATGGACCTGACGGCCTATGATCTCTCTTCGCTGCGGTACATGACCAACACAGGGGCGGCCCTGCCTGTGGAGCACATCCGGGCCATCCGTGAGCGCTTTCCCCATGTCCGCTTTTACTCCATGTATGGCCTGACCGAGTGCAAACGGGTGAGTTACCTGCCGCCGGAAGAACTGGACCGCCGGCCGGGCTCGGTCGGCAAGGCCATCCCCAACTGTGAGGTGCGCATCGTCGATGAGAACGGCCGGCCGGTCGCACCGGGGCACGTGGGGGAACTCATCATCCGCGGTTCCAACGTGATGCAGGGATACTGGGAGATGCCCGAGGAAACGGCCAGGGTCTACAAGCCGGGCCGCTACCCCGGCGAAGTCTGGCTCTACAGTGGCGATCTCTTTCGGATGGACGAGGAAGGCTTTCTCTACTTTGTGGCGCGCCGGGACAATATGATCAAGAGCCGTGGAAACAAGGTGAGCCCACGGGAGATCGAGGACGTCCTTTACCGTCTGCCCGATGTGATAGAAGCGGCCGTGCGCGGCGAGCCGGATCCTGTGCTGGGTCAGGCTATCGTCGCCTATGTAGCGCTCAAGCCAGAGAGCACCCTGACCGAGCGCGACGTGCTCCGCCACTGCGCGCATCATCTGGAGGATGCCCTGGTGCCCCAGCAAGTGCAGATCCTCACCAGCCTGCCCAAGACGCCCTCCGGCAAGATCACTGTGAGTGAGTTGCGATAGGCCATGTGCGGCATCACAGGAATCTTTCACGCGGAAGCCGGGCATGCCTCCGACAGTCCGCTCATAGAGGCGATGCTGTCCGCCATCCGGCACCGGGGCCCCGACCAGTTTGGCGCCTATTGCGATGGGCAGGTTGGACTCGGCTCAGCGCGCCTCAGCATTATCGACCTGGCTGGCGGTCAGCAGCCGATCAGCAACGAGGACGGCGCCTGCTGGATCGTGTTTAACGGTGAGATCTTCAACTATCTGGAGCTGCGTACTGAGCTGCTAGCGCGCGGACACCGTTTCAGCACCCACACCGATACGGAAACCATTCTGCACCTCTATGAAGATATGGGCCCCGCCTGCGTTAGCCGGTTGCGGGGGCAGTTCGCCTTTGCCCTCTGGGATCGGCGGCAGTATCGCCTGTTTCTGGCCCGTGACCCCCTGGGCGTCCGTCCCCTCTTCTATACCCGGCTAGGTCTGGATACCCTTTTTGCCAGTGAGATCAAGGCGCTGCTGTGTCACCCGCAGGTGCAGGCGCGCATGGCGATTGATCCTGGCGCATTGGCCGAGATCTTTACTCTATGGACCCCGCTCACGGGCCACACGGCCTTTCGCGGCATCGAGTCGCTGCCGCCAGGGCATATCATGCTCCTCCAAGGCAACGAGCAGCGCACATCCTGCTACTGGCGGCTCCAGTTCCCGGCACAGCCGCCGGTCGGCACCACCGATATCGATGGACAGGCCGAGCAACTGCGCGCGACCCTGCGCGAGGCCACGCTGCTGCGCCTCAGGGCTGACGTGCCGGTAGGGGTCTATGTGAGCGGCGGCCTTGATTCGTCGCTCATTGCCGCCCTGGTAGCCCGGGAGAGCAATGCGCCGCTGGAGACCTTTTCCATCGCTTTCACGGATGACCCGATCTATGATGAAAGCCGGCCCCAGGCCGAGGTGATCAGACTCCTGGGCACGCGGCACCATCAGGTAGCCTGCACCCAGGCCGATATTGTCCGCATATTCCCCCAGGTCATCTGGCACGTGGAAACGCCGATTCTGCGCACCTCGCCGGCACCGATGTTCCTGCTCTCGCAACGGGTACAGGAGGCCGGCCTCAAGGTGGTGCTCACAGGCGAAGGCGCCGATGAGTTCATGGCCGGCTATGATATCTTCAAGGAGGACAAGATCCTGCGTTTCTGGGCGCGCCAACCGGGCTCGCAGCTGCGTCCACGCCTGCTGGAGCGCCTCTACCCCTACATTCCAGGTTTCAGCAGTGCTCCCGCGTACCTGCAGGCGTTCTTCGGGCGCGACCTGGCCGACACAGACCTACCCCACTATTCGCACCGGGTCCGCTGGCGGAATGGCGCCCGTTTGACGAGATTCTTCTCCAGCGAATTGCGGGCCGCCCTGGCAGGCTATGATCCGCAGGAGGTGTACGTATCACGTCTGGATGACGACATCACCTCCTGGCCTGGCCTCTCACGCGCCCAGTACATCGAGGCCAGCCTTTTCCTTTCGGAATACCTGCTCTCATCCCAGGGCGACCGCATGTCAATGGCCCATTCCATCGAGGGCCGCTATCCCTTCCTGGATCCGGCAGTCGTGGCCTTTTGCGCCCAATTGGACCCACGTCTGCGGATGCGCGGGCTGCAAGACAAGTATCTCTTGCGGCGCTGCGCAGAGCCGCTGTTGCCCCCCTCAATCTGGCGCCGGGCCAAGCAACCGTACCGGGCGCCCATTGCAGCGCCACTTCTCCGCGTGGACCCCGACAACGAAATACCTGATCTTTTGTCTTCTTCCGCCATCCGCCAGACGGGTTATTTCGATCCAGCGGCGGTTGAGAAATTGCAGCAAAAGTATGCAGCCAACGGGCGCTTGAGTGAACTGGATAGCATGGCGCTGGCTGGCATTGTCTCCACGCAACTGCTTCATCACCAGTTCGTAACCTCGCCAGCAGGGAAGATAGCCGCCCAGCCGCTGCCCAACGGCTTGCTCGTAGAAAGAAGAGAGGCATGCCAATGAAAAGATGTCTACGTTGCACACTGCCGGCCACATTTCCCGGGGCAGCGCTCGATTCCCGGGGACTCTGTCACTATTGCCGGCAGGCCGAGGCGCCGGTGCAGGACCTGGCTCGCGGCCGCGAGATCGCACGACGCTTTGAGGAACTGGCCGCGCGCGTGCGCGGTCGTCAAGCTTACGATTGCCTGGTCAGTTGGAGCGGAGGGAAAGATTCTACCTATGTCCTCACGATGGTGAAGGAAGAGTATGGGCTGCGGCCGCTGGCGCTGACCCTGGACAACGGCTTCGTCTCGCCGCGTGCGCTGGATAACTGCCGGGTGGTAGCCGATAAGCTGGGTGTGGACCATATGATCTTTGCCCCCCGCTTTGACCTGCTGCGCCGCTTGTTCTCAGCCAGCCTCGACGGCAGGCACTTTCCACGGGCCGCCCTGCGGCGGGCCAGCGGCATCTGCAATGCCTGCATGGGGCTGAACAAGCTGATCGCCGTGCAAATAGCTCAGGAAAAGCGCATTCCGATCCTGATCTATGGCTGGTCGCCAGGGCAGATCCCCTTACCATCGGCCTTGCTGACCTATACACCTTCGTTGGTGCAGACTATGCTACAGAGCACTGCAACTCTGCTCCGACAATTGTCAGGAGAGGATCTGTCGCCCTATCTGCCGGCTGTCTTGGGCTCAACGGCCTCGCCCATAGAGTTGCACAGCGCATCGCCATTGGTGTTTGTCGAATATGATGAGGCGCACATCCGGGAGCGAATAGCCCCACTGGGTTGGAAGGCGCCCGAGGATACTGACCCCAATTCATCCAACTGTCTCTTAAACACTTTCGCTAGCATGGTACATCGCCAGCAGTTCGGCTACCATCCCTACGACATGGAGCTGGCTACCCTGGTGCGCAGGGGCGATATGACTCGCGAGCAAGCCCTGCGCCGGCTGGAGGCGCCGCCCGACCTGGCCCTATCTGCCTCGATTGCTGCGCGCCTTGGCATCAGCGAAGAGCAATTGCTGGCAATCCGTAACAGTATGCCCGGGGATGTGACCTGGGATGAGCCGGCAGCGCTGATCCCTGAGCTATCCATGGAAGGGTAACAAGGCTGCGGGCGCATGGGGCGGCAACTCCGCGCCCGCAACATAACTATAGGTTTACAGTTGACAGAAGAATCAGAATAAGAACAAGACATAAGCGCAACACCCTTCTCCGAGTTGCCTCCCCTCAGCACGCAGTGTATAATCACACGGGCCCAAGGTCATTCCATTGTACAGCACAAGGAGCGGCGCATGAACTCAAATCCCTTGCGGCAACTCTATGAGCACGGCCAAAGCGTCTGGCTCGATAACATTGACCGCACCTTGCTCAACAGTGGCGAGCTGCAGCGCCTCGTGCAGAGGGGAGAGGTGCAGGGAGTCACTTCCAATCCTACCATCTTCCAAAAGGCCATTGAGACTTGCAGTGAGTATGACCCCCTGATCCGCGAACTCTCCGAGGGCGGCCGGGATGTCCTCTCTGTCTACGAGGCCCTCAGCACCGAAGATATCCGCGCAGCGGCCACCATTCTGGAACCGGTGTACCAGGCTACCCAGGGCCGCGATGGCTATGTGTCCATCGAGGTCTCTCCCATGCTGGCGCACGACCTGGACGGCACCATTGCCGAGGCGAAGCATCTCTTCAGCGCACTTGGCCGGCCGAACATTATGATCAAGGTCCCTGCCACACCGGAAGGGGTAACCGCCCTGACGGAGCTCATCGCGGCCGGCCTGAATATCAACGCTACCCTGATCTTCTCTCCAGACAACTATGAGCAAATCGCTCATGCCTATATTGTCGGTCTTGAGCGCCTGGCGGCATCAGGGCAGCCCGTTGATCGGGTGGCTTCGGTCGCAAGCTTTTTCGTCAGCCGGGTCGATACCATGGTCGATCACATCCTGGAAACGCGCCTGCAGCAACAGGCGGCGGATCCTTCTGCGCAAGCCCGCCTGAGGCCGCTGTTGGGCCGGGCCGCCATTGCCAACGCGAAAATCGCTTACCAGCGGTTCAAACGGATATTCTCTGCCGAAGCATTCGTCTCTCTCCAGCAACGTGGCGCCCGGGTGCAGCGGCCACTCTGGGCCTCCACGAGCACCAAGAACCCACGCTATCGCGACGTGATGTACGTTGAGGAACTGATCGGGCCCGATACCGTGAATACCATGCCGCCGGCCACCCTCGCTGCTTTTCGCGACCATGGTCGTGTGCGGCCCACTTTGGAAGAAAATGTCGACGATGCTTACCGGGTGTTCGCTGAGCTGGCGGACCTGGGCATCGATATGCAGCAAGTCTATCGTGACCTGCAGGTAGCCGGAGTGCAGGCCTTTAGCGACTCAATGACCAACCTCCTGGCCTGCATCCGTGAGCGGCAAACAACACTCAAAAGTGCTTAAGTGGCCCCAGGCTTCGGAAGCCTGAGGAGGTTTCCGAAGCCTTTTGTATTCCGGATGGAGCAACTACCATGATTCTGGCGGGTGATCTGGGCGGCACCAAGACCAAGCTTGCTCTGGTCTCGAAACAAGAGGGCAGATGGCGCATTGAGGCGATGCGCAGCTACCCCAGCCAGCAGTATCCTGGGCTCGAGGCGATCATGGCCGATTACCTCTCCGCCACACAGTGCCCGGTAGACCGGGCCTGTATCGGTATCCCAGGGCCAGTGGTCGCAGGCGAAGCCACAGCCGTTAACCTCAACTGGCACATTGTCGAAGAGAGTGTGAAGCGAAAGTTGGGCCTGCCGCACATGCGCCTGGCCAATGATCTCGAAATCCTGGCGTACGCCGTGCCCGAGCTGGGCCCTGCAGACCTGGTGACCATCCATCCGGGCGCAGCCCAACGCGGCGGCGCCATCGCCATCCTGGCGCCTGGCACCGGCCTGGGCCAGGCCTACCTTTCGTGGGATGGCGAACGCTACCATCCGGGCTCCAGTGAGGGCGGCCATGCCGACTTTGCCCCGCATGGCGAGCGGGAGAGGCAATTACACGCCTTCCTGGAGGCCCAGTTCGGCCACGTGAGCTGGGAGCGGGTGCTTTCCGGCCCTGGCCTGCACAATATCTACCGCTTCCTGGCGAGTAAGTGTGTGCAGCCGGAGTGGGTTGCCCAACGGTTGGCGGAGGGTGATCCCAGCGCTGCCATCTCGGCCCTGGCTCTCGCCAAGAGTGACCAGTGCTGTATGGATGCGCTCGAGATGTTTGTCTCCATCTTTGGCGCGCAGGCCGGCAACCTGGCCCTGACCTTCCTGGCCACGGGCGGTGTGTACCTTGGCGGCGGCATCCCGCCCAAAATCTTGCCCCGGCTGCAGGATGGCACCTTTGTGCGCGCCTTCCTGGGTAAGGGGCGATTGCGGAGTGTGGTACAGGAGATACCCGTACACGTCATCACCAACGAGCATGCGCAGATCATCGGCGCAGCTGCCTGCGCACTGGCCTCGTGATCCGGCGGCATATCGCTGCGCGAGCAGTTGTCATAATGGCAGTGGGATGGGGCACGTCTGGGGGAGTGTGCCCCATCGCCATTTGGGCCTTGCCAGCATGGGCCGGCTGGCGTGTGTAGCAGCGATGCTCACGATCCGCTTCAGGCTGGCACGTCTGACCGTCCCACGAAGCCATGCCTCTGGCGGCAGGTTGCTACAGGCCGAGAAGGCCCTCCCCCGCGCCTGTTTCTACTTCTCACTAGACATGTTATGTAAACATGTGCCCGGCATCTACGTTAGACATAATGTGCCTAGTGAGAAGCTCGCCACCGGCAAGCTCGGGCGCCACAGCGCTCAGGCCGCCGGCCGCTTGGGCCGCAGAAGCTGGGCTGGCCGCCGCTTGCCGGTTATCGGCTCCTTGCCAATCTCTATGAGGCCGCGAGCCGCGAGTATCTGCATGGCCATGAGAATGGTGCGATAGTTCATGCCAGATTCCGCCTCAAGCTGCTTCGGCGTCGCCTGGCCCAGCCGCTCCAGTACGCGGAACAAATAGCCATACCGTGGCCCTACGAGCCGGTCGAGCTCCTCATCGGTCATAATGGCCATCCTCCTTTCCGTCCTATAGTCCAACAGGGTCATCATAGTGTTGCCTCGCTCGCCAGTTTGAGAACGCGGGGCCCGGCCTTGGACCGGTCAGTGGGCGCTGTCCCCTGCCCCGCGCTTGATCGCGTCAGTCCCTGATCTGCTGTTTGCAATAGACCGGCTTGCCCGTGCCATCATTCTCAGCGATCTTGACGGGGCAGAACCAGCCGTTATTGTGGCTATTGCGTTTCATGGGCTTGTTGTGCGTCGGACAGATGGGCGCCTGGATGGCCGGCGCGGTCCCCTGCGCCGGCGCGCCCGCCCCGGGCGCCTGGGCGGCGCTGCGATAGTGCTCGGCGGGCTTACAACCGGCCTTGGCCATCGATTCGGTAGCCTGCTTCGCCTGCCGCATGACGCTGGCCAGGTCGGCGCCGCGCAGCGTCAGCAGGCACTCGAATCCCTCGGGGCTGATGTACTTGGCGGTCCAGCTCACCGGCGCCTCGGGCAGTTGCCCCGGCTGCAGCGTGGGCGCCATCGCGGGATTGGCGGCCATCTCAACCCACCTTCCCGGCCGGCGCGGCCTGGTCGAAGAAACCGCGGCAGATCTCGGTGAGATCGTGGAGCGTCCAGGCCAGGAGTTGCTCGGCGCGCTCGGTGAACTCGCGCTCAGTCACCAGGCCCTTGTCGTAGGCCTGGACCAGCTTGGCCATATCGCGGAGATTGTTGAGGAGAAGCTCTGCCATGGGTCTTACCTCCCTTTGGCTGTGGCCCCGTGCGAGCGGGTAGAAACCGTACTGTGAATCCAGTATAGCACCATCTGCACTTGTTGTAAAGTCACTGCAATATCGCCGCCATCTCCTTATCGTGCTCGCCCGCCATCGGCGCGACATCCAGCGCCGTGGCGCGCAGCCAGACGTCGAGCAGCTCCGGGTGCCGGCCGGCCGCCTCCAGCTCGTAGGCCAACATCATGCAACCATCCAGTGCCCCGCGCAGCGCGTCAGGCGAGGCGGCCGTCACGAGCGGCCCATGATCAGCGGCGCGGGCCACGTCTCGCGGGTCCACGCCGGCGCGCAGGCCGTCCGCGGCCGAGGCATAGGCATCGCCATAGCCGGTGTAGTAATCCGCCAGATCGGGCCGCAGCACACGCTCGCGCGCGGCGAGCTGGCGCAGGGTCGCGGTTTCGGCGTCGAGGTATTCAAGCAGGGTGGCCATGGTTATTCTCGGCTTTGTCTCAGTCATGGTCTCTCCTCAGCTATTCGTTGGGTCCAATCGGCGCACATGCGTCCGGCCGGCGGTATCTACCCACACGTCGTAATCGTTGAAATGCGTCGCGTGCCATTCGTCCCAGCTCGGGCCCTCATCCGCGGGCTCGGCCTGCCGCCGGCCAGCATCGAGCATCATGTCCCAATGCTCGCCCTCCTGCATCCAATCCAGGATCTCCAGCTCCAGCTGGACCAGCGCCTCGCGCCGGCCGGCGTCGCGCTGCTGCTCGGGCGTGAGGCTAAAGCTATCCATAGGCGGCATAGGGATGCGCGCGCGGCGCTCACGCGCCTCGCTGCGCAATTCCGCCAGCGGGATCTGCCGCGCCCGGGCGGCCGCCCAGCGCGACTCCTCGGCATAGCCCCGGCGATAGGCGCTCAGGCCCTGGGGGTTTTCGGCTGGCTCGCCGTGCAGCGTGGGGTGCTGGGCCAGCCAGTCCCACACGTCGGCCACGCGATCAAGATAATCAGATAGCGACATCGCGGCGCACCTCCTGCGGCTCATCGGTAGGTATGTACCCAGCGGCGATCTGCGCGCGGTACGGCAGCGCACGGCCGGCATCGGCCAGGGCGAGCACCGCCACCCAGGCGTCCAGCTGCCCGAAGATCGATTCCATCCCGGGCGCGCGCATCGGCCAGGCGTAGCGGCCGGCTGGATGAAAGTGTGTCACCCAATAGTCGTAGCTCAGGGGCGCCAGCGCGATCTGCGAGCGGGCGTAATCGGCGAGCTGGCCCAGGCTCATCTCGCGCACCTGGCGCATGGCCCCACCGTAGGTGCGCGCCAGGGCCTGCATATACTCGGCGGCGGGGAGATCATCATTGACCTGCTGGGCATTGAGGCAGGCGTGCCAGCACGCGTCCGCGGCCTCGCAGAGCTGCGCGCAGGCCCGCCGACGCAGGTCGTCCAACCTGGCGAACCAGAGGGTATAGGGAATCTGGTGGGCCTGGTCGTGGATCAGCCGCAGGTTGGCGGCCAGGTTGAACTCGGGCTCCTGGTACCACGGCTCGCGCACGATCTGGCGCATCGTCTGCGGCCGCTCCAGGAACATCTCGTGGCAGCTCCGGTCATCCCAGCTGGGGAAGATGCTGTCGTTGGCCCAATGCCGGCCATCGGGCGTGCGCACGATGCGCACCGTGGTCAGGCCGTGGTCGATCTTGTACTCATCGACCACCTCGGCGCCAGGCGTGGCCAGCAGCTGCGCCCGCGTCATCCGCGCGCCGCCCGGATGGCAGCGCCATTGCAGCTCGCGTGTCTCCTGTGTCATAGTCCTGTCCCCCTTCCAAAAGGAACGGCCCTCGCCGAGTTGACGAGGGCCGTTGGGGACAGTATAATCCCAGACAACCCATCCGTCGCTTACCCGACGCTTGGGCCAGGCCCGGCCGGGTGTTGCGAGCATCCTGTCGGGCCGTTCTGTTTTACACTACTTAGTGTAATGTCTTGCCAATTACTAGTATATACCCGATTTTACTCCCTGTCAATACCCCTTTTACCCTCAGTTTGCGCATGGGTATCTGTAGCCAATCTCCGTGCAACAAACGCCCCTCCCCGACCCCCGCCAGGCCCCGGCGGGGGGTTGTTGGCCCGGGGACGGCCAACACACCAGACCCCCCTATACCCCCCCCCCCGCCCCCC